>Ga0315903_10012024_pt1 | contig 10136 bp, 7 predicted proteins | sample LakEriMetagenome_7_FD_203524 | JGI IMG/M metagenome (GOLD analysis project Ga0315903, IMG submission 203524) | Freshwater fungal communities from buoy surface, Lake Erie, Ohio, United States - Buoy 2 MA119 | ecosystem: Environmental > Aquatic > Freshwater > Lake | place: USA: Lake Erie, Ohio... | reverse complement strand
GGCCGGATGCAGTGACGCCTACCGCTTTATACCAACCCGTCGAACGCGGGTTTGAACGCAAAATCATCGAGCGGCTGCAATATTGGGACCGGCTGCGCGCGCGCAACGCAGGGCCAGACACGCAATAATGCGCCCTTTCACCCGTTTCGCCTGTGCGGACTGGTCTGGCGCGAAAGGCAGCCGACATCCCGGTATCGCGCTGGCAATCTGTGAAGCAGGCGATGAAGCCCCGCGCCTCATAACCCCGCCCGACAAAGTCTGGTCACGCCAAGGCATCGCCGACTGGCTGCTGTCGCAGGATGATGATGTCCTCATCGGTTTCGACTTCAGCTTCGCGCCGCCCTTTATCGAACGTGGCAGCTATTTGCCGGGCGATGATGTGCCCACATCTGCGCGTGAATTCTGGGCCTATGTCGACGATATCTGCGATGATCCGGATTTAGGCGCGGCATCCTTTCTGGAAAGCCACCACCGCCGCCATTTCTATCTTGGCGCGGCAGATGGCACAAAATCCGACTATTTGTTTTGGCGGCAATGTGAATTGCTGAACAAAAGCACCGGCAAAAAGGCGTCGACCGTTTACGACGCGATTGGGGCGTCGCAAGTTGCCAAGGCCAGCTTTGCAGGTATGCGCCTTTTGCACCAACTCCGCGATGTTGTGGCCATTTGGCCCTTCGATCCGCTTCCGACGCGCGGCAAGGTGGCTGTCGAAATTTACACCACCATCGCCGCCCGCGCGGCTGGCGTGGCAAAGGGCCGCAGCAAGATACGTGATGCCATCGGACTCGATTTGGCGTTGCAGGCGCTTGGCTCGAAACCGCATTTGCCATTAAAAAACTACACAGACCATGCCACAGATGCCCTGATAACGGCCGCATGGCTTCGCAAATTTGCCGAAAATCCGCAACTTTGGGCACCTGAAGCATTAAATTTTGAAATTGCTGCAACTGAGGGCTGGACCTTTGGCGTCATTTGACGCTATGGGACGCGCCGAGTGCCGGCTTAGCTCAGTTGGTAGAGCACCTGATTTGTAATCAGGGGGTCACGAGTTCGAACCTTGTAGCCGGCACCACTTCCACACAATGTACATATTTCGGGTCTTGCGGCAGCCCTTTTGCTGTTGTGCGCCTATCGCGCTTTACGGCAGCGATCCGAACAATAGAGCACATTGTCCCAATCCTTCGCCCATTTCTTGCGCCAAGCGAACGGTTTTGCGCAGGTGGCGCATATTTTTGAAGGCAAATCGCCTTTCTTGACCATTTTGGGCATATGCTATCCAGATCGCTGTCGGGCCGTAGTGAGGTTCGTTACATTTTTATCGCATATGCGACTATATTTTTACAAATGACACTAAGCAATTGCTGCGCAGCATTTGTCGCGTTATTACCGCAACATGCTTAACGGCGGCTCAGGGGGATGCTGGGGCAAATTTAAATCTCATCCCCAATAAAAACCTGGGTAAACCGGGATGGAATGAACAACAGGAGAGTGAATATGAAATTGGGAAATCATCTGCTGAAGGCGGCCATGCTGTCCACAATCAGCATCGCTTCGCTGAGCGTCGGTTCAGCTGCCTTCGCACAAGACAATGCACCACAAGCTAGCGACGAAGCTGACGAAAATGTCATCATCGTGACCGCGACTAAGCGTGAACAGACGCTGGAAGAAGTGCCTGTTGCTGTTTCGGTAACGTCCGCTGCCGCCATCGAACGCGCTCAAGTTCGCGACCTCAAAGATTTGCAGACCTTGGTTCCATCGCTTCGCGTCAGCCAGCTGCAAAGCTCGGCCAACACAAACTTCATCATTCGCGGCTTCGGTAACGGCGCCAACAACCCCGGCATCGAAGGATCCGTCGGCGTATTCATCGACGGCGTTTATCGCTCGCGTTCGTCTTCGGCGATCAGCGACCTTCCCAACCTGCAACGCGTCGAAGTCTTGCGCGGTCCACAATCGACCCTGTTCGGCAAAAACGCCTCGGCTGGTGTTATCTCGATTGTTACCGCTGCGCCCAGCTATGAATTCGGCGGATCTGCCGAACTGAGCTATGGCAATCGTAACGCAATCGTCGCGAAGGCCGATGTGACTGGCCCGCTTGCCGACAATGTCGCTTTCAGCCTTGCTGGCGGCATCAACAAGGCTGACGGTTACGGCACCAACTTGGCCGACGGATCAAAAACTAGTGAGCGTAACCGCTGGTATGGCCGCGCGCAGTTGCTTGTAGAACCTTCGGAAAGCTTCAAACTTCGCTTTATCGGCGATTATGACAAGATTGACGAAAATTGCTGCTTCGTTGGCAATATCTTCGACGGTCCAACGGGCAATGCCGTTCGCCTCGTCGGTGGCAAGGTAAACTCGCGCGGCATCTTCAGCTATACCGAATATCAGAACTTCAATTCGGAAAACGACGTCACCAATGGTGGCATCTCGATGCAAGCGGATTATGAAATGGGCTCGTTGAGCCTCACCTCAATCACCGCCTATCGTGAGTCACACTCCAAAACGAACGCCGACAGCGATTTTACCAGCGCAGATTTGATCGGCCAAAACCGTGGCGCTGTCGACATCACCACAAAAACGCAGGAATTGCGTTTGGCTTCGGATTTTGATGGCCCATTCAACTTCTTGTTGGGTGGCTACTATTTTGATGAAAGCATCAGCGACACTGAGGCGCTGACACTTGGTCGGGACGCCCGCAATTATTTCAACGCATTGGCTAGCGGCCTTTACGTTTCGCTTGAGCCCACCATTCGGGCCGCAGGCGGAGTTCCTTCGACTGCAGCCCCATTTGGTGGCCAAGGTCAGGGACGTTTCCAACAGTTCGATTACGAGAATAAGGCCTATTCCATCTTCGGTACGGCAGATCTTGAACTGACCGACGGTCTCGTTTTTACGGGTGGATTTAACTACACCAAGGACAAGAAAAATCTCGCAACCAAGTCAAATTTCACTGACGTGTTCTCGGCTGTCGATCTAGCTCTAGTTGGTGCCAATGCAGGTTTGCCCGCAGAACTTCCAGCAGGCTTCGTGCCTCCAGGTGGCACTGCACTTTCCGCCGGATTGTTCCCACGCATTAATAGTTGCGCTTCTGTGACCAATGCACCTGCGTCGTCTGCACTAAACCCAACGCGTTCGGGCACCTGTAACCCATTCCTTGCGCTTGCGGGTTTGCAATTCATACCGCCATTCCTTGATATCCCGAATGCAGTTGAAGATGGCCGGACAAGCGATGGTAAGCTGACCTATTCGGCACGCTTGGCATGGGAAGCCACCGACAACATCAACCTGTATGCCAGCTATGGCACAGGATTTAAGGCTACGTCGTGGAATATGTCGTTCGACTCCCGTCCATTTGCTGCCGACTTTGTCCCCGGCTCTCCTGCACAAGGCAAGCCGTTAACAGCTTCGGCCATTCGGACGGCTGGCCTTGCCACCCCTAACCTCACCAGCGGAACGCGTTATGCGCTTCCGGAAGAGGCGACGGTTATGGAATTCGGTATGAAAGCAAAATGGGACCGCGTTGCATTCAACCTGGCTATCTTTGATCAGGCGATCAAAAACTTCCAAGGTAACAGCTTCGTCGGTACGGGCTTCGTTCTGACCAATGCCGGTAAGCAGTCTACGCGTGGTTTCGAATTTGACGGCTCAGTCAATCCGATCGATGCGCTGCAGTTACGCGCTGCCGTCACCTATCTTGACCCCAAATATGATAGCTATGTCGGATCGCCATCTGGCGATCTTTCCGGACAGCGTCCGGCTGGTATTCCTAAATGGTCGTCGACCATTGGCGCTACCTATACGGCGGAGTTGAATGGTGGTAATTCTCTGATCCTGAATGCGGACTATCACATGGAGTCCAAAACGCAGATCCTTGATGACCCTGCAACACGGCAGTATACCCGCGAAGTCAAAGATCTGGGCGCGTCGGCAACATTCCGTTTGGACACGGGTCTGCAATTCTCGCTTTGGGGTCGCAACTTGACGAAGGCGCAATATTTCACCACCATCTTCCCTAGCGTTGTGCAGGCCGGTTCGTTTTCGGGCTATCCAAACGCACCACGCACTTATGGTGCATCGGTGAAGTACAAATTCTAATATCCTGAATTTATCAGGCAAAAAAGAAGCCGGGGCAGCCAACGCTGCTCCGGCTTTTTTATTGCGACGCCCCAGCGCAGTTTGCTGCACACGCACAGCAACAAAAAAGGGCCCCGTGGGCCCTTGTCGCTAAAGTCATTAACACCGGAAAAATGGTGCCCGAGGGCGGATTTGAACCACCGACACGCGGATTTTCAATCCGCTGCTCTACCCCTGAGCTACTCGGGCTACACGGCAAAAACCGCGTGGGAGCGCAGCCTATAGAGAGGCGATATGCCTCTTGGCAAGCGCAAAATCAGTCCGCACTGTCGGAACCGATACTATCTTCATAATCCGCCAGCGGCCCAGGCACACGGTAGCCTTCATCCAACCATTTCAGCAGGTCGCGATCTTTGCATCCTTGGCTGCAAAAAGGTTTGGATTCAGCCACTACCGGCTTTCCGCAGAGCGGACAGAGATTAGCTTTGCGCAACATGGACATGGCCATAGCCTGCGGCTTTTTCATCTGCAACCACCACCATATCCGCGCCGGCAAGGCGAACTGCCGCCGCGCGCCATGCCGCCCATCCCTCGGACTGCAGCAATGTCGCAACCTCAGGCCGTGCCGTCACGCTACGCACACCGAAACCATGAGATTCGGCGACTGCACGCAACAGCCAATACGCTTGAGTTTCGTCCGATAAAGCTGCGATGCGCGTGCCGAACAGTTGGTCGAGAACAGACGGCCTTGGCCGCGCACGTACGACTTGCATCATGCCATAACCGTTAATGGCCGTGCGTTCGAACGGACGCAGGTCCGCCACGGACGCGGCATCAAACGCTTCGGCAATCTGCGTGCGCTGTGCCTTAGACTCCATCGACACAAAATCGATCAGGACCATCGCACCCACTTGGTACAGGCGCAGCAGGCGGGCAATTTCGGTCGCTGCGATCATATTAATGGCGAATGCATCGCCGATACCGTCAATGTCGAACACCAGCCCTGCTTTGGTGCGCTGGAAGCTTATGGTCACATCGCCGAGTTGTGACTGCCCAGATATGGCAACGTCAAAGCCATCGGCGATGGATGCGTTGATGGCAGATGGCCCTAAAGACGCCAGACGCGCCTCCCAGAGGGCGTCTTTACCCATCAGGGGTTCGCAGACACCCTCCCGCAATATGATCTCTGGCGGCTTATTTCGGCCCGGCTCAGCGATGGCTTCACGCGTGACCTCGAACATTATCCGCGCGCCTTCCGGCGCACCCATTTTGCTGCGCAGCAAAAGTTCACTATTGTCGTCGGCAATGACATACGCACCCGACGGCGTTTTGCGGTCAATGCGGCCCGCGCCACATTCGCCCAAGGCCCATAAGGCATCGCGCTGGATATGAATTTCAACGATGTTTCCGTTTTCGACAAAAGCCGCGCGGCGCTCGCCCGGCGCATCATCGCGCCATATATCAGTCAAGCGGATAGCCCGAAGCGCGCAATAAAGCGCGTGTTTCATATAAGGGCAGACCGATCACGCCCGAATGGCTGCCCGCCATCCAATCGATCAACGCCTCTGCCCTGCCCTGAATGGCATAGCCGCCGGCCTTACCCAGCCCCTCGCCGCTTTGGATATAGCTTTCGATTTCTTCGGCAGACAGACGTTTGAAGCGCACGATGCTGTCGCAAATCCGGCTGCGCATCCGGCCATTTCCGTCAATCACGGCAACGGCGCTCAGCACATGATGGCGGCGACCGCTGAGAAGGTTTAGAAACCCGCGTTGCATGTCAGCATCGGCAGCTTGCGGCAATATGCGGCGACCAACGGCAACCGTGGTGTCGCCAGCAACCACAATTTCGCCAGCGCCCCGCGCAACGGCAACAGCCTTCTCCTCCGCCATGCGCAGCGCGTAGACACGCGGAACCTCGCCCTTGCGGGGTGTCTCATCAATATCGGGTGAGGCAATTCGCGCAGGCGCAACGCCCAACCGCGCGAGAAGGTCGCGGCGGCGTGGGCTGGAGGATGCCAAAACAAGCGTCGGGTTCAGACCCAAGGTCTGCCGCCCTTATTTAAAACGGTAGGTGATCCGGCCCTTGGTCAGATCATAAGGGGTGAGTTCGCAGAGCACTTCGTCACCCACGAGAACGCGGATACGGTTCTTGCGCATCTTTCCGGCGGTATGGCCCAAAACTTCATGGCCATTTTCAAGCTCGACACGGAACATAGCATTGGGCAGCAATTCACGGACTGTCCCACGCATTTCGAGTAATTCTTCTTTTGCCATTCGGCCCCTTAAATCTTCAAAAATTCAACGTTGCAGCGCCTGTAAACCTAATGTTTGAAAAAGGGAAGCACTACAGTGTAATCGCTTCATTGCGACAAAATGCAGCTTAGTTTAAAGGCCCGGACTTGAAAATCGCGTTATGCTTCCGACGTAACCAAAATGTAAACTGAGCTTCTCCCGATGAAAATAATCCGTTTGAGTGCAATTTTGCTGGCATCGACTGCTGTCCCCGCAATGGCAATGGACGACATCCAAAGCACGGGCAGCACCGTCGCGATCGCCAATGACAACATTGAAGACGTTGTTCAGGACGTGCCTTCACGCGAAATCATTGTCACGGCTGAACGCATTAGGGGATCGGTGGATACGGACGTCCCACCAGTGGAACAGCTGAATGAGGCTGACATTGCCTCTTTGGGTGCATCATCGTTGACGGATATCGTCGCTGCGGTCGCACCGCAAGCCAATTCCGGGCGTGGACGCGGCGGTGGCATGCCGATCATTTTGCTGAACGGCCAACGTGTGTCGGGTTTCCGTGAACTGCGTGACTTGCCACCAGAAGCGATCCGTCAGGTTCAGATTTTCCCGGAAGAAGTCGCGCTAAAATATGGTTTCCGTCCCGACCAACGGGTGATCAACTTCATCTTGAAGGATAATTTTGCTTCCTTCGCTTCCGAATTGGAACGTGCCCAGCCGCAGGATGGCGGCTTTGCGCGCAATGAATTTGAAACGACGCTAACCCGTATTGGTAAAAACACGCGGTTTAATTTGGATATTGAGCTTGAACGGTCCACGGCGCTGACGGAATCTGAACGCGACCTGATTTTTTCGGGTGGTTCATTATTGGCGCGTGGCGGCAATATCAGCGGCCTTGGTGTGAATGGCGCGATTTCACCTGCCCTAAGCGCGCTTGCCGGAAGCAATGTGACCAAGGCTGGCGTGCCATTAGGTATATCAAACCCGAGCTTGGCGCAATTTGCCAGCACGGCAAACCGCCTGAATGATGGCGATATTGGCGATGTACGGACTTTGTTGCCTCGCACCGAACGGCTCGAGGTGAACGGCACATGGAGCAAGTCACTTGGCCCGCAAACAATCTTGTCACTGAACGCAAACTACGCGCTGACAGGCAATGAATCTCTGCTAGGTTTGCCCGGCACAAGCTTTGTTCTGCCCGGCAGCAGCCCGTTTTCACCCTTCGGTCAGGATGTAACGCTCAGCCGCTATTTCGATACTCCACGCCCGCTTGAAAGGGAAAGCGAAACGCATGTGTTTCAGACTGGCAGCACATTCAACCACGCGCTGGGCGGATGGCGTTGGACAGTTACGGGCAATTATACACGCACCGCAAATGACACACGCACCACGCGCAACGCAGATTTTACTGCGTTGCGCGCTGGCGTTTTGGCAGGAACGACGAACCCCTTTACCGCCGACTTTGGTGCAAATCTTCTGTTCCTCGCGCCTGATCTTGCCAGCAGCCTGAATCAAAATATGGACATGCGCAGCACCCTTGCCGGAACCGCGCTTAAATTGCCCACGGGCGATGTGCAGATTACGTTCGCGTCGGGCTTTACCCGGCAAATGCTGGACAGCGAAACATGGCGTTCGGGCGTCACCACCGACATATCTCTGCGCCGGAACATCATGAACCATTCGGTCAACGCGGAATTGCCACTGACGGGCCGCGATTTCGGCCTTGGCTCCGCGATTGGCGAATGGGCGATCAACGGCAATATCGGCTATAGCGACCTGTCCGATTTCGGAAAGCTGATGGAATATGGCGCTGGCCTGCGCTGGGCGCCTATGCGCAACCTAACCTTCCAAGCATCGATCACGGGCGATGAAAACGCGCCGGGCATCGGCCAGTTGGGTAATCCCACTTTAGTCACACCCAATGTGGCAACCTATGATTTTACGCGCGGCGAAAGCCTATTCATCAATGTCATTACCGGTGGTAACCCTGCCCTAATCGGGGAAAAACGCCGCGATGTCATTTTGAATGCCAATTGGAACCCCGATTTCATCAAGGATTTCGCGCTTCAGTTCAGCTATTTCAAAAACAATAGCCGCAACACAACGGCCGCCTTCCCCCTGCTAACGCCAGAGATTGAGGCCGCTTTTGCCAGCCGCGTTGTCCGTGATGCGCAAGGTCGCTTGGTTAGCATCGACCAACGCCCCGTGAATTTCGACCGTGAAACGTCACAGCGCATACGCTGGGGCTTTAACATATCGGGCAATATTGGTGCGCCTGCACCGCCACGTGGGCCAGCAGGCGGCCCGCCTGCGGCTGCGACAGGTGCTCCTAGCGCGCCACGCGCTGCAGGCGGCGGCTTTGCCGGTCGCGGCTTCGGTGGCGGAGGTCCCCGTTTTGGCGCACCCGGCGGCGGACAGCCCAGCCGCTGGAACATCGCTTTATATCACAGCTACCGCATAGAAGATGAAATCCTTATCCGTCCCGGCGTGCCTGTCCTTGATTTGCTCAATGGTTCAGCCACCAGCAGCAATGGCGGGGCGTCCCGTCATGAGGTCGAGCTTTCGGGCGGTCTGTTCCACAAGGGCTTTGGCTTCCGGCTGCAAGGTACGTATAAGAGCAACACCACCGCCGACGGCACTGGCCTCGCCGGTAGCAATGACCTTCGGTTTAGCGACATTGCCGCTATCAACGCATTTCTGTTCGTCAATCTGGACCAGCAAGCGCGCGTCATAAAGGCCGTGCCGTTGCTGAAAGGAAGCCGCATTTCCTTCCGGATTGAAAATATCCTCAACGATATTGTCGATGTCCGCGACCAGAATGGCAATGTACCGCTGGGGTATCAGCCCGGCTATATCGACCCGCGTGGCCGGGTATTTGAAGTAAGCTTCAGAAAGCGCTTCTAACCAATTGGAAGGCGCATAAAAAACCCCGCCGGAATTGCTTCCAGCGGGGTTTCTAAGCTTAAAAATCTTTAAGCGTTACATGCCGCCATGGGCCAATGCTGCCAAGAGGAGCAAGGCCACGATATTCGTGATCTTGATCATTGGATTCACTGCAGGTCCAGCGGTGTCCTTATACGGGTCACCCACGGTGTCGCCGGTTACGGCTGCCTTGTGGGCCTCCGAACCTTTACCGCCATGGTTGCCGTCTTCGATATATTTCTTGGCATTGTCCCATGCGCCGCCGCCCGAGGTCATCGAGATAGCGACGAACAGTCCGCCCACAATCACGCCCAGCAGGAGCGCGCCGAGAGCCGCAAAGCCCTCTGCCTGACCTGCAACGGCAGTGATGATGAAATATACCGCAATTGGCGTCAGTACGGGCAGCAATGAAGGAATAATCATTTCCTTTATCGCTGCCTTAGTGACCAAATCGACGGTACGTGCATAATTTGGCTTTGACTTATAGGTCATGATGCCGGGATCGTTTGCGAACTGGTCGCGCACGTCCTTCACCACTTCACCAGCCGCACGGCCCACAGCTGTCATGCCCATCGCGCCAAACAGATATGGCAGAAGCGCGCCAAGCAGAAGCCCGACGATGACATAGGGGTTTTCAAGGCTGAAATTCACCGCAAGCTCAGGGAAATATTCCCGAAGGTCCGCAGTATAAGCCGCGAACAGCACCAACGCTGCCAGACCCGCAGAACCAATGGCATAGCCCTTGGTCACAGCCTTGGTCGTGTTACCTACGGCATCCAACGCATCGGTCTTTTCACGGACGGAATCGTCAAGACCCGCCATTTCAGCAATACCACCGGCATTGTCGGTAACAGGGCCATAGGCGTCTAGCGCCACGACCATACCCGCCAAGG
>Ga0315903_10012019_pt1 | contig 10139 bp, 7 predicted proteins | sample LakEriMetagenome_7_FD_203524 | JGI IMG/M metagenome (GOLD analysis project Ga0315903, IMG submission 203524) | Freshwater fungal communities from buoy surface, Lake Erie, Ohio, United States - Buoy 2 MA119 | ecosystem: Environmental > Aquatic > Freshwater > Lake | place: USA: Lake Erie, Ohio... | reverse complement strand
CTTCAATGCCGCCACATCGGCTGGATTGTGCTCAGCCACTAATTTGGCGGCTGCGTTGGCCAAGGCCAGGAAACTGTCGTTTTTGGTGACAAAGTCGGTTTCGCAGTTGACTTCGATCATGGCACCCGTGGTGCCACTCACAAAACTCGTCACAACGCCTTCAGCGGTCACGCGGGATGCGGCCTTGCCTGCTTTGGTGCCCAATTTGACGCGCAACAACTCTTCGGCCTTGGCCATATCGCCCTCTGCTTCGGTCAGTGCTTTTTTGCACTCCATCATGGGGGCATCGGTTTTTGCACGCAGTTCAGCGACCATGCTTGCGGTAATTGCAGCCATTTAATTTCTCCGTATTCAGTCTAAAAGTCAGATTAAAAAAAAGGGGCCAAGAAGCCCCTTTCATCAAGTCTTGGGGAATCAAGCCTCAGCGCTGTCCGCCTCAACGAACTCATCAGCACCTTCGGTGACGGCCTTAACGACATCATTGACCGCATTGGCGCGGCCTTCAATGATCGCATCAGCGATGCCACGGGCATACAGTGCCACGGCCTTGGCAGAGTCATCGTTACCAGGAATGATGTAGTCGATGCCTTCTGGTGAGTGGTTGGAATCCACAACACCGATCAATGGAATACCCAATTTTTTGGCTTCCGAGATGGCGATTTTGTGGTAACCGACGTCGATCACAAAGATAGCGTCTGGCAAAGCAGCCATGTCCTGGATACCGCCGATGTCTTTTTCGAGCTTTTCCATCTCGCGCTTGAACATGAGCTGTTCTTTTTTGCTCAAGGTTTCCAAACCGACTTCCTGTTGAGACTTCATGTCCTTCAGACGCTTGATGGAGGTCTTGACGGTTTTGAAGTTGGTCAACATCCCACCCAACCAGCGCTGGTCCACAAATGGAACACCTGCGCGTTGGGCTTCAGAGGCCACCATTTCGCGCGCTTGGCGCTTGGTGCCCACCATCAGGATGGTGCCGCGATTGGCAGATAACTGCTTGGCGAACTTGATGGCGTCCTGGAACATCGGGAGCGATTTTTCCAGGTTGATGATGTGAATTTTGTTGCGATGACCAAAGATGAACGGGGCCATCTTGGGGTTCCAGAAACGGGTTTGGTGGCCGAAGTGGACACCGGCTTCCAGCATTTCGCGCATGGTAACGGACATAAAAATACTCCAAAGGTTGGGTCTAAAATCCAGTCCACTCATTTCACATGCTAAAAAAGCAAGTGAAACACCTTGATGGGACTGGTTTGCGGATGTGCCAAGTTGACTTGAATCTGCATCTTGAGCAAGACACTCAAAAGACAGCAATCGAGCTGTACAAAGCCTTAGGATTATAGCATCCCGACTTAGCTATAACGAGGCCAAATTCAATGAAAGCTGACCTGATTGCCACAAGGCACGCCATTCTCGCAGGCCAGACCTCTCCGCAGGCCATTGCCGAAGCCTGCATCGACATGGCCAAGAGCACGCATTGCCAGCATGCATTTTTAAAGCTCACCCCCGAAAATCTGATCCAAAAGGCCCAAAGTCCTCAAAACCAGGCAGCCCAGCTCGGCCCGCTGGCCGGTTTGGCCGTATCGGTCAAGGATTTGTTCGATGTCCAAGGGCAAATCACTGCGGCAGGTTCCCTTGTTTTACAAAACCGGGCGCCTGCACTGCAAGACGCTCTGGCCATTGCAAGATTACGCGCCGCAGGCGCAGGTTTCATTGGCCGTAGCAACATGGTTGAGTTTGCTTTTTCAGGTGTCGGGGTCAATCCGCACCACGGAACGCCTGCAGCCTGGGATGCCCTCACCGACACCCTTGCAGGCGGTACTTCGGGCCCCCATGTACCCGGGGGCTCCAGTTCGGGAGCCGCTGTTTCGGTGGCCACTGGCGCAGCATTCATCGGCCTTGGCTCGGATACGGGGGGTTCCATTCGCATCCCAGCGGCACTGAATGGCATTGTGGGTTTCAAAAGCACGGCCAGAAGGGTCCCCACCCGGGGAGCCCTGCCCTTGTCCACCACCCTGGACACTGTTTGCGCCATGACCCGGTCGGTCAGGGACGCCGTACTGGCACATGAAATCTTGTCAGCCAGAAAAGTGCCGCAAGCAAACAAACCTATTTCAGCCTATCGGCTTGCGGTCACCAAAGATCTGATGCAAGACGGCATGGACAGCGGCGTGAGTCTGGCCTTTGAGCGAAGCTTGAATCTTTTACGCGCAGCGGGCGTCAAAATTGATGAGATTTCGCTCAGTGAACTGAAAGAACTTGCACCGATGATGGCAACGGGGGGGTTCAGCCCGCCTGAGAGTTTTGCTTGGCACCGCGAATTGCTGGCCCACAGTGCGGACCAATATGACCCTAGGGTGGCGCACCGCATACAACGTGGGGCCCAGATGGCGGCCCACCAATACATCCAACTTCTTGATGACCGCAAAGACTGGATTCGTCGTGTGGAAGCCAGATTGCAAACCTACGACGCGGTGCTGTCTCCCACCACACCGATCACAGCCCCTCGATTGAGTGATGTGGCCCCGGGGGCCGAGCGCGATGCTGAATTTTTCAGGGTGAATGCGCTGCTGTTGCGCAACCCGAGCACCATCAACAATCTGGATGGCTGCGCCATTTCAATACCTTGCCACGCCCCTGGCGAATTGCCCGTGGGATTGATGGTTTGGCACGCTGCTATGCACGACGACACCCTGCTGCAATTGGCACTGCTTTTGGAACCCCTGCTGCAAAAGACTTGAGGTCATGGAAAAACTGAGCACCTCATCGAACTGGCCTGTTTACGGGCACGAAGCGACTCGGGCCATTGAAAAGAATCTTCAGGCTCGCAGCGCCACCCCCCTCATGCAAAGCGCTGGGCTGGCAGCAGCGCGTTTGGCTATGGCACTGGCACCCCACGCCCAGCGAATATGGGTGGCGGCAGGCCCCGGAAACAACGGCGGCGATGGTCTAGAAGCAGCGCTGCATCTGCAGCGCTGGGGCAAGTCGGTCCAAGTGAGCATGATCAACGCCAAGTCAGGCCGCCCCCCACAGGCTCAAGCGGCTTGGCTGCGGGCCCAAGCCGAGGGCATTCAACTCACCCATGAGCTGCCCTCTTTGTGGCTCAACCAAATGAGCCCCTTAGACTTGTGCATCGATGCACTTTTGGGGATCGGCTCCAATCGCCCCCTTAGCCCCGAGATGCAAAACTGGGTGAAGGCGATGAATGCATCCAAAGCCCCAGTGCTGGCCATTGACTGCCCTACCGGTCTGGACCCTGAGACAGGGCAAGCACTAAAAAACGCTGGCGAGGCCCCTCTTTTTGTGTGCGCCCATCACACCCTCACTTTTATAACTGCCAAACCAGGCCTTTTCATGGGCCATGGGCGCGACGCCTGCGGAAAAATTTGGCTGGATAACTTAGACCGCAACCCTGCCGACTGCACGGAAACGCCACAAGCCTGGCTCAACCGCCCAAGCCCACGCCCCGGCAAAACCCACGCAAGCCACAAAGGAAGCCATGGCGATGTCGCCGTGATCGGCGGTGAATCCATGTCAAAAAGCGGTCTCGGCATGACGGGTGCTGCCGTGTTGGCGGCCACCGCAGCGCTTTATGCCGGCGCAGGACGGGTGTTTTTGAGCTTGCTTTCGGATCAGACAACCCATGGCCTGCCGCCGGATTTGATGCAACGGGCTTGGCAGACGTTGGATTTAGAACAGCTTTATGTGGTGTGCGGTTGCGGTGGGGGCCAGTCGATAGGCGATGTGATGCCGCAAGTCTTGCTGCGCAGCGCGCATCTGGTGGTGGACGCGGACGGTCTGAATGCCATCGCCAAAGATGAAGCACTTCAAAGCTTGCTTGCTCAACGCGCAAACACACAAGCCACGGTCATCACGCCCCATCCGTTAGAAGCGGCAAGACTGCTGAAATGCACCACTGCCGATGTGCAAAGCAACCGCCTGAAAGCGGCACAAGAATTGGCTTTACTTTTCAAATGCACCGTGGTTTTGAAAGGGTCAGGCACGGTGATTGCCGCGCCAAACCAAACACTGCGCATCAACACGTCTGGCAATGGCCTGCTGGCCATCGGCGGCACGGGCGATGTGCTGGCAGGCCTGATCGCAGCACGAATGGCGCAAGGATTGGAAGCGTTTGAGGCCGCTTGTTTGGCGACAGCCCAACACGGACAGGTCGCCAACGACTGGCCCGAAGCACAGGCTTTAACCGCCAGCCGACTGGCCAACCAATTGTTTTAACTTGACCAGCAAACATTGATTTAACCGGCGATGTGCTCATCGCTATGCACATTGAAAGCCACCTCTCGTGCGTGGCTTTGAGCTTTCAGACATCAGCGTCTCGGCTTACCGCTGCGAGAGCCTTTTTTCTTGGTCGCTGCTTTTTTGACGGAGGCTTTCAAGGCCTGAATAGGCGACCGGTTGCGTTCGGCATCGGCCATGCGGCGGTCTGCAGCACCGGGCTTCTTCGCTCTTCCACCCTCGGCAGGCAAAGAAACCCCTTTATCGCGGAGGGCGCGGGGCACCAAATCGTCGCCTGCATGGACCAATCTGAAATCTATTTTCCGTCCATCCAAGTCCACCCGACTGACCTGAACCTGGACCCGGCTGCCGATGGCATAACGGATGCCCGTTCGCTCACCGCGCAGCTCTTGTCGAAGTTCATCAAAACGGAAGTATTCGCCGCCCAACTCTGTGATGTGAACCAGGCCCTCGACATACAAAGAGTCCAAAGTTACAAATATGCCAAAACTGGTGGCCGCCGAGACGACCCCGCCGTACTCCTCGCCCAAATGCTCACGCATGTATTTGCATTTGAGCCAAGCTTCCACATCACGACTGGCTTCATCGGCACGGCGCTCATTGGCACTGCAATGCAGACCCGCCGCTTCCCAAGCGCGCTGATCGGCTGCCGACATGTGAATACGGGGCGCCTGGGACTCTGACGAATCTCCTTTGGCCGCACGACTTTTTTCCAGTCTTTTGCTCAGTTTGGCATGCGCCTCGCCCGGTACAGGCAAGCTGGGCAAAGTGTATTTGCGGCCCAACAAAATCGACTTAATGACCCGATGCACCAGCAAATCTGGGTATCGCCGAATTGGGCTAGTGAAATGGGTATAGGCCTCATAAGCCAAGCCAAAGTGCCCGCTGTTGACCGGCGTGTAGATGGCTTGCTGCATGGAGCGCAACAGCATGGTGTGAATCTGCTGCGCATCCGGACGTTCTTTGGTCGCCTGCGCAATCTTCTGGAACTCCGAAGTATGGGGGTCGTCGGAAATGCTCAAGCCCAAGCCCAATGCCTTGAGGTAGTTGCGCAAAATGTCCTTTTTTTCTGCCGTTGGGCCTTCGTGCACCCGGAACAATCCAGGGTGCTTGCCTTGCTGAATGAAGTCAGCACTGCACACGTTGGCCGCCAGCATGGCCTCTTCAATCAAGCGGTGGGCCTCATTGCGCACACGGGGCACGATCTTTTCAATGCGCCCGCTTTCATCACAAACAATCTGAGTTTCAGTGGTTTCAAAATCCACGGCACCCCGCACGGCACGCGAAGCCAACAAGGCCTTGTAAACGTCCTGCAAATTCATCAAATCGTTAACACGCGCTTTTCGCTTGGCCGCCTCCGGACCCCGGGTGTTGGCCAAAATCGCGGCCACCTCGGTGTAGGTAAACCTAGCGTGGCTGTGCATGACCGCAGGGTAAAACTGATAGGCATGCACATCGCCCTTGGCATTCACCAGCATGTCACAAACCATGCATAAACGGTCGACATCGGGGTTTAGCGAGCACAAACCGTTGGACAGTTTCTCGGGCAACATGGGAATGACGCGCCGGGGAAAATACACGCTGGTCGCCCGGTCATAGGCATCAATATCGATCGGGCTGCCGGTCTGCACATAATGGCTCACATCGGCAATAGCCACCAGCAAACGCCACCCTTTTCCACGGCCTACTTTGGCAGGCTCGCAGTAAACCGCATCGTCAAAATCACGAGCATCTTCGCCGTCAATCGTGACCAAGGGTACGTCACGCAGATCAATTCTGTCTTTGCGGTCTTTGGCCAAAACTTTGTCGGGCAAGCCCTTGGCTTGGTCAATGCAGCCCGCAGAAAATTCATGCGGCACGCTGTACTTGCGCACGGCAATTTCGATCTCCATTCCGGGATCGTCAATTTCGCCCAGCACCTCTTTGACTCGACCCACAGGCTGTCCAAACAAGGCGGGGGGTTCGGTCAACTCAACCACCACCACCTGGCCTGCTTTAGCGGTCCCAGTCGCTCCTTTAGGAATCATCACATCCTGTCCGTAGCGCTTGTCCTCAGGTGCGACCAACCACAAACCGCCTTCTTGCAATAAGCGGCCGATGATGGGTTGCTCCGGACGCTCAATGATCTCAACGATCCGACCTTCGGGTCGCCCTTTTCGATCTTGACGCACGATGCGCACCTTGACGCGGTCACGGTGTAAAACCGCACGCATTTCATTGGGAGACAGGTAAATATCCGATTCGCCGCTGTCACGGATTAAAAACCCATGACCATCGCGGTGCCCCTGAACACTTCCCTCGATTTCGTCCAACAATCCGTTGGTTTGGGCTATTTTTTTGATATACAATCCTTTGATTCCTGAGGCGCCCAGATGGCGGAATTGGTAGACGCACTAGTTTCAGGTACTAGCGAGTAACATCGTGGAGGTTCGAGTCCTCTTCTGGGCACCAATCTTATCCAAAAAGATAGGTTAAAAAATTCAAAAGCCGTTGATTTCTGATCAACGGCTTTTTTGTTGCGCCAAGCAAAAGAGACGCACTCAGGGGCCACGTCCAAGCCCAATGTCTTGCAGCACAAAAAGCCACTCCAAAACATCAAACAGGCACCCCCACCAAGTCGTGGCCCTCAACGCGCACGATGCGTGCGCGGGTGAACTCACCCACCTTAAGTGTCTTGCTCAATTTTTCGGGAGGCAACAAACGCACGACGCCATCGATCTCGGGCGCGTCGCCAAAACTGCGGCCCACGCCACCTTTTCGCCCCATGGCGGGTGCCGAATCCACCAAAACCTGCATGCTTGAGCCCACACGTTGGTGCAATCGCGCAATCGAAACCTCTTCGGCTACGGCCATAAAGCGTGCGCGTCGCTCTTCGCGCAGGGCCTCGGGCAACATGCCGGGCAACTCGTTGGCTGTGGCCCCTTTCACCGGGCTGTAAGCAAAACACCCTGCTCGGTCAATTTGGGCTTCACGCAAAAAGTCCAATAAATGCTGAAACTCTTCTTCGGTTTCGCCAGGGAAACCGGCAATAAAGGTGCTTCGAATCACCAACTCGGGACACAGCTCGCGCCAACGCTGGATGCGTTCGAGATTTCTCTCGCCACTGGCCGGACGTTTCATGCGCTTGAGCACATCCGGATGGCTGTGCTGAAAAGGCACATCCAAATACGGCAAGACCAAGCCTTGGGCCATCAGGGGAATGATGTCGTCGACGCTGGGATAAGGGTAAACATAGTGCAAACGAACCCAGGCATCGTGCTCGCGCGCCATCTCGCCCAAAGCCTGAACCAACTCAAGCATTCGTGTTTTAACCGGTTTGCCATCCCAAAACCCGGTGCGGTATTTCACATCCACGCCATAAGCCGACGTGTCTTGACTAATCACCAGCAGCTCTTTTACACCCCCGGCAAAGAGGGCTTTCGCCTCTTTCAGCACATCCCCAATGGGGCGTGAGACCAAGTCACCCCGCATGGACGGAATGATGCAAAAGGTACAGCGATGGTTACAACCCTCGCTGATTTTCAAATAAGCATAGTGCCGTGGTGTGAGCTTGAGACCCGCCTCGCCAAAGCCGCCGGGAACCAAGTCCAGAAATGGGTCGTGCGGCTTGGGCAGATGGGTATGGACAGCGTCCATCACCTCTTGCGTTGCGTGGGGGCCGGTCACCGCCAAAACGCTGGGATGCATTTCGAGCACCAGGTTTCCACCGCCCTCACCAGTTTTGGCCCCGAGGCATCCGGTGACAATCACTTTGCCGTTTTCATTCAGGGCCTCGGCAATCGTGTCCAGACTTTCCTTGATGGCTTCGTCAATAAAGCCACAGGTATTGACAATGACCAGGTCAGCGCCTTCAAAGGTCTTGGAGGTCTGATAACCCTCTGCGCTGAGTTGCGTGAGGATCAGCTCGGAGTCGGTCAAGGCTTTGGGGCAGCCCAAGCTGACAAAACCCACTTTGGGGGTTGGAAGGGGGGTTGTTGCGGTCAATTCACTCATTCATGTATTGTCCCCGCAAAACACCTTCCTCTGGCCAGCACGGTCAACTTCGATCCCATCAAGCCTTAAAACCCAAAACGCCCAGCATCTGTTCGGTGTTCTTTTGAATCTGTTTTTGCATTTGCTCTTGCAACTGGGTCATGACACTCTGCGAGGGGTTGGCGAGCCCGGAAAACATGTTTTGCATCAATGGCGTCTGCCACTGCATGAACTGCGCCCAAACCTCTGGGCTCAGAGTAGGACTGGATTCACCCAGCTTGCTTTGCCAATCCATGAAGGACTGAACATGGTTTTCTAAGTACGAGCCCATGTGACCTTGCATGGCATGGCCATAAAAACGAATGATGTTGGACAAAACCGCCTCACTGAACATGGGCACGCCCGCTGTTTCTTCTTCAAGAATGATCTGTAGCAAAATCGAGCGTGTCAGGTCCTCGCCCGTTTTGGCATCCCGCACCACAAAGGCAGAGGACGACATGACAAGTTTTTTGATCTCGGCCAAGGTCACATAGGTCGAAGTTTCGGTGTCGTACAAACGCCTGTTGGGGTATTTCTTGATGGTCCGTAGCGCATCAGGAGCAGGTTTCTCTGCTGTTTTGGCTGGCTTGGCTGAAGATTTGACGGACAAATAAAGCTCCTGATGGCAGACTGAAAATGGAAAATCTGCTGCAATGCAACATTCTAGGCACACACCCTGACCCTTTGAACCTTGGTTAACCCTGATCGGTCAATCAAGGCCATGCCCCTGCTTCAAGGCGTAATTTTGTGGGCCTGAACCCCGATTAACCCTTAATAACCTGCGAAAATAGAACACTATGTTTACCGGAATCATCACCGGCGTGGGGCGAATCGTCGCCATTCACGACCTGGGTCGCTCTTTACACCACGGCAAGCGCCTCACCCTTGAGGCCCCCGCCGGGTACCTTGACGATGTCGGCTTGGGCGACAGCATCGCATTGAATGGTGCGTGCATGACCGTGACCACCTTCAGCCCCGAAACCCGTCAATTCACCATCGATGTCTCGGCAGAATCACTGGACAAAACCAGCGGACTGGACCAACAAGGCACCGTCAACCTTGAAAAAGCCCTTCGCGCTCATGACCGTTTGGGTGGACACATCGTGTCCGGCCATGTCGACGGGGTCGGCCAGATCAGCTACTTTGAGCAAATCGGGGAAAGCTGGGAGTTGCGTGTTATGGCCCCTCAGGCCTTGGCAAAATACCTGGCCTACAAAGGCTCCATCACGGTCAACGGCGTCAGCCTCACGGTGAACCGTGTGGCCGATCAGGCCCAAGGCTGCGAAATCAGCATCAACTTGATTCCGCACACCGTAGAAAACACGGCCTTGGGACAGCTCAAAGCTGGCAGCCAAGTCAATCTCGAAATCGACACCGTGGCCCGCTATGTTGAGCGCATGCTCAGCCTAGAAACCACACAACAGGACAAGTCATGAACGCACCCGAACAACTCAGACCCGTGGCGATTTCGCCAGTGCAAGACATCGTGGCCGAAATGAAAGCCGGTCGGATGGTGATCTTGGTCGACGAAGAAGACCGCGAAAACGAGGGCGACTTGGTCTTGGCATCGGATCATGTCACACCCGAGGCCATCAACTTCATGGCCCGTTTTGGTCGGGGCCTGATTTGCCTGACCCTCACCCGCGAGCGCTGCGAATTTTTAAAACTGCCCCCCATGGCGGCACGCAACGGTACGGTTTACAGCACCGCCTTTACCGTGTCCATTGAAGCGGCTGAAGGTGTGACCACCGGCATTTCTGCTGCCGACCGTGCCAAAACGGTGCAAGTGGCTGTGGCCCGAAATAGCCAGCCAACTGATTTGGTGCAACCCGGTCACATTTTTCCGCTGCAAGCTGTCGATGGCGGCGTGCTGA
>Ga0315903_10012018_pt1 | contig 10140 bp, 12 predicted proteins | sample LakEriMetagenome_7_FD_203524 | JGI IMG/M metagenome (GOLD analysis project Ga0315903, IMG submission 203524) | Freshwater fungal communities from buoy surface, Lake Erie, Ohio, United States - Buoy 2 MA119 | ecosystem: Environmental > Aquatic > Freshwater > Lake | place: USA: Lake Erie, Ohio... | reverse complement strand
TGACGGAGGCAGAACGTCATCAAATGCGCCAGCACCGAACGTGCGCTCCACAAGCGGCGCATAACCCATCGCCCGCTGTGCATAAACATTGTTCATGTTGGAATAGAGGTCTTCAGCCGCAGCCGAGATTTGAGCGCGGATACGAGCGTCGAACCGACCCGACGACGTAAGGAAGGCAGACAGACCGGCCATGCCGCCGCTGACACCCTGCGCTTGCAGTTGCAGATCAACGTCCTCGCCCTTGACGACGCCTTCATCAATAAGTTTTTGCAGCCCGTTGACCATTGCAATGTCGCCGGGGCCGTTGTTTTGGCGCACACCAGTCCGAACGGCATTGATGTTCCGCTGAAGCTGAGTGGCTTGGTCGAGAATAGGCCGGATTTCTTGACGGACAGCCGAAAGCTCTTGGAACGAACGGCTAGGCGACGTGATGTCTTCCTTGCCGCCTGCCTCTGGGCGCAACCTTCCGCCTTCGCGTTCGTATCCGGTTGGCGGGGCACCGACGATTTGCGGGCGACCAAACGCATCAACCGAAATGCCCGTTCCGCCTGCCACGCCGTATGGATTGTCTGCGCCGACCGTTGCGTTTCGCGCCATAACGCCTTGAGGCAAGCCGTTAGGGAACGCCTCGCGCATATTACCAAACTGATCGCGCAAATATGGAACGCCATTAACAGAAACATCTTGCCATTCAGGCGCGGCGTTCATGCGCTGATCAATCAAGTCGATTTCGCTTCTCGCATAAGCCAAAAGCGCGGGGTCGCGCGTCGTGCGGGCAAGCTCAACGATTCTGGCAATCCTGGCTTGCTCTCCCTGCGTCATTCCTTGCGTGTTAGGCGCGGGTTGAGGCGGGGCAGGCGGGACCATTTGCGGACCGGCTACCGGCGCGGGCGCAACGTCGGAAGCAGGCATAGGCGTCGGAGCCGCCGCCATCGGGACGGGCGTAGCAGGAGGAACATCGGCAGGCGGCATTGGCTGGCCAACGGGCGGAAGGTTAGACCCGACTACTTGGCCAACGGGAGCAATGCCAGCAGTGGGTGCCGTCGCGCTCGGTTCTGGCATTGGCGCAGGCATGGGCGTTGAAGCCGGTTCAGCCGGTGCCGCTTCGCCACGTCCAGACCGTTGCAACAAACCGGCAACCATGGCGTCCAGACCGCCCAACTGACCTTCAAACCGTTGGTCACGTTCTTCCCGCGCCGCCTTCTCCGCCCGATTAGCACCCCATTGCGTGATACCTTGCGCGAGAAGCCGTGCGCCAAGTTCGCCGTAACCGCCTTTGATTTCCGTTGGCTGGCGTTGTTGTTCCAGCATTTTGGCCAGCAAGGCGCTCCGCCGCATCGCGGGCGTTTCGATCATCTGCGGGGCTGGCATGGGAGCGCGGGCCATTAGAGCTTCCCGTAATCAACCATGAGGAAGCCCGTCCAGTGACGGACCACCGCATCAATGCCAGCCTTAAGCACGTCTTGAGCCATTACGCCGATGTGGCGCTTGCGGCCCCAAACATAGCGATACTCATAGACCGGCAGGCCGTTAGCCATCGTGCCAACGCGTTTGATGTCACGCTTAAGGCGACGGTCAGACGGTGTTTGCCGTGCTGCTGAAATTTGACCGCCCGCGCCAATTGCCGCGCCGCCAAGTTGGAACAGCCCGCTCATAAGAGCGTTGTTTTGAGCCATTTTGGCTTGATAGTTGCTGTTCAGTTGCTGCTGCGACAGCGCATTAGCGCCGAGAACGTCCGTCTGCGCCACGCCGGTCGGGCTGTATTGGATGCCGGTAGGCATACCGACCTGGCCCGTGCCTAGCAGGGCTTGAAGCTGCTGAAGCGGCTGGTTCTGGATATAAGCCCGCTCTTGCAGGCCCTGCGTCCGCGCCTGATTACCGAATGTCCCACCCGCAATGGCGTTCTGAATTGCGCGAGATTGCTCCGCACCACCGGCTTGGATGGCTTGGTTTGCAGCCTCTCCGTATGCGTCGTTTCGATCTCTAGCAAAATCAGATCGAAGGTTTCGCGTTGCCTCGCTATTCGCTCCAAGGCCCTGCGCGGCAAGACGTGCATCTTGCGACCTCTCAAGCCGCTGAAACTGTGGATCGAGGCGGCGGGTCTGGCTCGCATAAACCGAATCCTCAAACCGTTGACGGTCAAAGTCTGGCGCGTTGAAGCCTTGCAGGTCGGGCAGGCCTTCGGTGTTGAGACCTTGGCCAAGCGCCTGGTTTACGCGACCAATCTGCTGACCAGCCGTGTCGAGGGCGCTACCATAAACGCCGGTTGAGCGGTCGTAGTTCTGCTGCTCAAGCGGGCTGAGGGACGTTTCTTGACGATAGCCGCCGGGTGCCGAAGGGTCAGCGATATAACGAACCGAGCCTTGCGGGCCGGTCGTGTTGATCATGTTTAGCCGCTGCTGCTCACGCGCCGTCGCGGTATTGGCCGTTGACTGAGCGTTGGCCAGTTGGACCGGATCAGGTGCGGCTGGCGGTCTCGGCTTGCTCACTCACGCGCTCCTTGTTGAAGCGATGGCAACGCCACTCGCTTTCGAGGAGACCGGAGATGATGCAATCGTCATCACCATAACCACGCCGGATAGTCCCCTCATGTTTGAAACCAAACTTTGAGAGAAACTGGCGAGCGGGACGCAACTTCTTTGGCGTCAGGCTGGTGATTCTCGCCGCTCCAAGCTGATAGAACGGATAACGCAAGATACCCGTCACTAGGCGAGGCGTCAACCAATCGGAGCGTATCGAGGCAAAACTGACCTCTATGTTACGGTATTGGGGCTGATAGGCGTTAAAGACGACGCCTCCGATAAGGTTATCGTGCTTATCGACTACCCCGATAGCCTCGCACGGTCCCCAGTCCAGACCATGCCCAATCTGATCTGCTACCCATTGAGCGACTAGGGGGGAGAAGGGGCCGGAGACTAGCCTCACAATCTCTCCTCACCCGTCGCTCAATCTTACGGGACCGCTTTGCGTCCGACGACGCCCGCGCTTCCCTGCGTGGCCCGTCCCATCGCCGTCGCGATGCCAGTTCCACGAAACCTTTGGTTCCCAACCAATTTCCAGAAATATCATAGGGAGCCTGACTATCCAATACATCAAAGCTGCCCGCCCGTCTGGTTTTGGTATTTCACATTGAACGCGATAATCTCGCACGGCGCGTTGGTGTTGCGGGTGTAGGACAGCGCCACGATGCCGTCGCCGTAGGAAACCAAATCCACGTCATCAACGCCAAGGTCGGTATAGATCAGCGGAGGCGGTAACACCCGCAAGCGCACCGCCCCGCAATAGCCAATGCCCGTAACGCTCGTCCAGCTATCGCGCGTTTCCGTGCTGGGCGACCACAGAGCCACATCCCACAAGCCCGTGTCCCACTTACCGCCCGTCGTGGTGATGGTCGTAGGAACGGCAGTCGGAGCGCGTTCTTTGAAGTCCGTCACAATCTCCACAGCCGGGGCAAGGTCGCCCGCGATCCGAAGGACCGGTTGCAGCATCTCAAATTTCTTGAGGCTTCCGCGTGAGCCGAAATAGTTGAACGCCGTCTTAATGTCCCCGACGATGCCGCCCTCATTATCAGCATAGCCCACGTCCCATAGATAGACGCCATCCGAGCCACCAAACAGCATCTGGTCATTGGCGACGGACCAACAGAATGCATTGATGCCCGTGAACCGGCACCAGGCCCCCGTCTGAACATTCTGGACGTATTGTTCCGACCGCGTGAGGCTCGCCGTGGGCACGTTGAAGATTGCCAGCGTCCCCTTGGTATAGAGAGCGCCTTCCCATCCAAAGTTGCCGCGATAGCGTTGCGTGGCCTGCTGAAATGCGTTCTGAATACGCTGCGTCAGAGCCACGAGGTTCTCTTGTGCGCGGTCGAGTTTCAGGGCTTGCGAGAGAGGCACCACCCCGTCCGTGGTCAGCAGAACGAGGTCCGAACCGTATTTGATGAGCGACCGGCGCGAGAGAGGCAGGCCAAGGTCATACACCCCGACAAGCGCCCAGTTGTTAGCGTCCGAGGGGTCTAGGCCCTGATAGACAGCCACCTGACCTTGTGTCGTCACCCATACCGCTAGATCATCCGCACCGGAGCCGCCATCAAGCGTCCAAGTGGCTTGGCAAAGGATTGAGCCGCCCTTGTCGAAGATAGGCCCGAGGTCCAGCAGATTAGCGTCACCCTGAATGGCGAACGGCTCAAGGAACCAGACGCGGAGGCTGTCCTCTTGCACAAAGAACAGACGCCCTTTGTGGTCCATCACATCGACCAACGTGCGAGGGTCTAGCGTGATGACGCCAGCCGTCCCCGTGATGGTCGTCGATGCAAACGATGTGCCGTTGTAATAGATCGGTTCTACAGCACCGTTCGCAGCGACGAGGAACGTCCCCGCATCGTTTGAGAAGTTTAGCCATTGCCAGCGAGCGTTGCCCGCGTTGGTGAACACCTCAACCGGCGCATCGCCTTGATTGCTAATGTCAAAGATGCTGCCGCCACAAGCCGCGAAAATATCATCCGCCAAGGCCAGCGTCTGACCGCGCCAGACAAGGATGGATTCAGTCGGGAGGACTAGCCCTTCCTGCCACGGCACATAGCCCTTACGCAGTTCCACATAGCCAGCGCGAGGGATGAAGTTGTCCAGAATGACCGCGTTTTCAGGCGGCATATTAGCCAGCGGGGATTGAGCATCCCACCCGCCAACCGGAGCCGGAACCGCACGGCCAATCGACACCCGCTGTTGAGACGCCGACTGTAGAGGCTGGCGACCGTATCGCTGTGCTGCCTGCCTCATAGCGCCACCCACGTTCCCGCACGGTTCTGATAACCCTGCGACCCGACATAGAACAGACGGCCTTCCGGTGAAAGCGTGGCCGAAGGGAGGGACGAACCATAGCCCGTGCCATAGGTCGCCAGCAGCGTGTTGAGCTTCTTGCGCTGCGTCTCCTGGTTCTTCGTGTCAGCGATGGTCAGGAAGAACGTCACCCCGGAAACCCACCCATCTGGATGTTAGTGGCCCATCCGTAGTAGTTGCCGCCCGTGGAATCCACAATGGTATTGCCGCCATCCCGCGCCATGCGTTGCGACTTTTCGCTTTGATAAGTGCGAAAATCCTCCGCGTAATCGAGGCCCTTAGACTTGAGGAAGCGCCAGCGAAGGCCAAGCGGAAAGAGCTTGTCATCAAGATACGTCTCGTCTGTATCGGCCAGAAACTCAGCCTGCGGGACACCAGCCGCCGACTTGGCCCATTGCCGCGTGATGTATTCGTAAGCAATCTGCTGGCCTGCACCCGGCGTCGGGGTAACAAGGAACTGCCCGTCACGCTCAATGAACGCCAGAAACACCCGATTGAGTTGAGGCTGCGCTTGGATAGCCTGCCACTCTTGCGGGGTAATCGGCCCGTAGATGTAGCGCATCGTCGTCCGGTTAAAGAACGAGTTAGCCACGAAATGATCGAGGTCAGACGGGATTGCGCTCGATTGAACCGCGCTTGCCACCGTATTGAACAGATGCTGCCTCCGCATGATTTGCCAATCATACGAACCCGCAAGCTCATCTCCCTCCTCATTGGCGAGAGCGTAAAGCTGCTGGACTTGCGTATCAGTCGAGTTGACCACTTCGGTTGGCACCGGAATGGAAAGCAGGCGACAGGCTCGCTGTACAATCTGCAAGAGGTTCATCGGTTAGACCTTCGGAGGACGGCCCCGCTTTTTAAGCGGCGGCTCAGGTTCAGCAGGTGAAGCAACACCGCCGGGACCATCCACCCCGTCGTGATCAAATGCCTCAACGGGAGCGTTATTAAACGCTTCCTTGAGGTACATAGCATACTCAGCGCCATGCGTTTTCTTGTCGGCTTCGGTCGCAACTCGCGGCCCAATCACCGACGACGAATCCGCCTGATAGCGGAACATGAGAAACTTGCCATCCTTAAAGAAGGTCGCACCAGGCTTGTACATCACGTCTCGTTCCAGCCCGCTCATGCCACGGCCCTTTCTGCTTTGCTTTCAACCGCCAGCGCCAGTTTTTCCTCAAGCTCACGGATGCGCTGTTCCATCGCTTGCAGGGGCTTCTCAGCGTCGGTTTGCTCGATGAACCGTTGAGCCTTGGCACGGAGCGCGTTGCCGCCCATCGGGATAGCCTTGGCAAGCTGGCTGTCAGACAAGCCCGCAAGTTGCTCCACCGTGCGGATATGGACGCTGTTAAGCTCCATGACCTGACTGCGGCCAACGCCTGCCCACTCGTCCAACGGAGTGCCGCTTTCAGGGGCTTCCATGTTCGCCTTGAACGCCGCGTATTTGGTCGGCCAACGCTCGCGGTGTTCGTCCTTCACGCGCACGTCAACAATGTTCTTGTTGTCGCCCGGCACGATGAGTTCAACGTATTCCTCATCGTTCCAGACTTCACGGCCTTCCTTGGCAGAGAGGAAGTTGTTTCGCACGGCCTTGATGTGGAAACGCGGGATAACCCGATCCCGTCCGTCTGGCGCTACATAATCCATCTATGTCCTCCGATACACAGTGTCATTTCCAATCCGCATCACGCGAGAATAACCGGGCAGGTCGGCTTTCGGACCCAATCCCTTTTCTTCAAGCACTATGATAGGCGAAAACTTCTCGATTGTCGCTAGTGCGCCTTTGATGGCGTCTGCCTCCGCGCCTTCAATGTCCAGCCAGATCAAATCGCACTGATCGAGGTCGAGGCTGTCAATGGTCCGAACGGGAATAGCGTCACCCGGCAACGTCTTGTGCGAACCGCAGTTGTCAGTGTCGATGCGAAGGATGCCGCACGTTCCTGGCTCCGCGCCTAACGCACCCCATCGCACCTCAATGGCAACATCCCGCACGTTCTCAATCAGGCAATCGAGGTTGTCCCGATCAGGCTCAAACGTGATGACCCGATCAAACACCTTGGACAACGCCAGCGGATACACTCCGACATTGCCGCCAGCTTGGACGCAAACGCGCTTCTCTGCCACCAACGGCAGGACGGCTGGCATAGCAGCGGCGCACTCACTGACCACCACCGCACGGCACCGCACGTCAAAATCAGGCCACCAAAGGCCGTCAATCTGTTTCACTTTGCGAAACCCCGCTCATCGTACAAATGCCGCCTTGCATCGACCGGCGCAAAAAAGTCAGGCCGCTCCACGATCAGCAAGTCTGCGTCTGTCACGTCGTCGGGGAACCACGTCTTTCGCGCCCATGCGGCGCGGCGGTCGTTGTCGTTGCGCTTGTCGTATTGGTTCACGCTAACAACCTCCCCATTGCCGGAATCAGCCCAGCCCCGTGGGCAATGACCTTCACGCCACGGTCCTTGAGGTATAGCACCTGCTGCTGAAACTCCATTGCCTGCCGGATCATCCAGCGAGCGCAGGTGTATGTCTTGTCAGCCAGAACCACGTCCATCGTGGCTTCCCCGTCGTTGAGGCTCTGCGAGTAAGCGTGATGCTTGCCTTCCGCATACGAACTGTCAAAGCCGTAAAGGTGGATTTTCTTGTATCCCGACAGCCACGCCAGATTGATAGCGCGAAGGCCAACAGTGCCGCCCCCCGGAACCAGAACGCACGGCTTCTGGTTAGGCCCGTCGTCGAACCACGGCTGGATGATGTCCATCAGTTCTTCACCCGAACCCATCGCATTGTGCCACAGAACAACATCATGCCCAGAAAGCGCATCAAACACGCACGGATGAACCTGCGAGGCGAGGAAATAGCGCACGGACATTGGCGCATCATCGACCATGTGCAGGTTTTCTTCCCGCGCGTCCAGCATCACATGAGCGTCCGGCGTGACAGCCCGTTCCGTCAGATACCGTAGCGCATTGTTGACGCTGATAATCTTCGCGCCTCGCCTGCGATGGTCCTTGATGGCCTGCACACTGTCCGAAAGCGAGGGACCGCCGCCAACAATGACGCAAGCCTTGTCCTGATCCCCGAAGCCGGAGAACCACGGCAAATCACGCTGCACGTTGGCCCGCACGTTGGCATAGGCGAAGTCATGCGAGACGTTCATGCCCTTTAGCTCTGGCATGGCCGTATAGCCGCCAACGCGCCAGACACCAGGCACCCACCCGTCCGTCACTTCATGCGGCTTGGGCTGTCCGTGGAATATAACCGCCTTAGCCGTCTCAGGAGGCCATGACACCGCGTCACGGTAAGACACGAACATATCAGCGGGGAACGTGTCCCACTTGCTGATTTGCGTGATCCACTCTTGATCCCCGCCGTTCACTTGGCCTTTAGGCAGCAAGCCTTGCAGGGTTTCGGATTTATACTCCATGAACTCCGGCTCAAACCACGTCCAGATGTCCGCGTGTTCGCCGTGACGCCAACGCATGACGCTGCTGTTATAGGTCGGCCAATGCCAATCCTGAATAATGCCGTGCGGCAAGCCCTCAAGTCTGCCGGTCACACATACGTCAAGGTCCATATACAGAACCTCATCTCCTAGTTCCCACGGCATTGCTTCTTCGCAAAACAAATAGACCTTTTGCCACCAGCCCGGCATTTCATCACTATGCTCGATAGCCGTGATGCCTTCCGGCAGTTCGTCCGGCTTGTCAGTCAGGCACCAATGGCGCTGTTCTTCGTCCAGATGGCGGGCAATGCCGTCATGCAGCTTCGTGACGTATTCAATCGGGTATTTGTCCCCGACGCGGACGCTGACAACGTTAATCATGGCTTGATAATCTCGCAAAACCACAGCGGTTCACGGACATCGCCGGTATCAAGACGCCATCCTTGTTGGTGTTTGCCGTCCATCCAGCGCCCGCACGAAACCCACTTGTCATCGCAAAGCAGCAAGCGGCGGTCTTTTGGCGCGTCTTTGATCGGTTTCCATTCCATCGCTACCTCCATAGCAAAAACCGCCCCCGGACGAGCCGAGGGCGGCTTAGGCTAACACCTAACCCCAGTGGAGGCTAGGGCAGGCGGAAGGCTTAGAGAGCGGTGCGCTTGGCCCAGAAATACTGGCCCGAAGCAACGCCACCCGTCGTGTTGACGGTCCAGCCAGCCGAACCGGCATCCGACGACGCAGAGCCGCTGGTGCCAATCAGGATGGTCTGGGTCGAGGACAGAGCCTCCGAAGCCCGCACATACAGATGCGAGCGACCGTCGTTAGCGTTGATGCGCGTATTGAGCGCAAAGGCCGGGGTCGAAGCCTTGTCGTCAAGGTCAATCCCCAGAGTCGGAGTGGTCGAGAAGACCGTAGCAGCAGTCGATGCCATGTTAGTGGCTCCTTTCTAGGGGTTAGCCGGTCTGGAACAGAACGCCTTGAAGGAAGGCGTTGGAGAGCGTCATGTTGCCAGCCCAGACGATAGGCTTGACCATCGCGTCCTGGTTGATCGAACGCACTTCTTCCAGCGGAACCATGTTGCGGTCCTTGTGAGGACGCCAATGGATATAGCCGGTGTTGAGGAAGTACATGTGGTTGGCCGGGCAAGCCCCGCCGTAACCGCCGTCAAACACCACGTCGGTTCCCTTGTACTTCAGCGAGACATAGCCCGCGTCTGCTTCATTGGGATTGGTGACGCGCTGAATGTCCTGAAGCGACGATTCGTAAAAGCCGAAATAGTTGTCGTCACACAGGATCAGGTCAGGCTTGTCCGTACCGCGCGAGCATTGGCGATACAGCGTGTTCATGAAGCGGGTGATGTTAGCCGCCGAAGCAGCCGAACCGCCGTCCGAGGTCGCCTGGAACTTCTGGTTTTGCCAGAACGTCCAAGTTGCCCGGTTGATGCCGCCGACAGTGCCAGTGGTGGGATCATCCGCCACAAGCAGTTGCAGGCCACCGATTTGCTTGCCGCCCGACGCAGTGCCGTTGGAGTAGAGGTCTTCGGCCACACCGTTCTGCATGGTTTTCTCGGCGTTTTTGATACGCGAGGCCAGCAGGTCAATGATTGCGTCAACGCCGGAGTTTTGCAGTTGTTCGAGACCGCTCATGGTCACGTTGACAGCGATTTGCTTCCAGTCGAACTCAGCAGCCGTGAACACGTCGCTAGGCGAGATGTTCAGGACTTCATAGCCCGAATAGCGCTGATAGGTAACGTTCTCAGCGTATTCCAGCTCTTGCAGGATGGTGCGACCGCCAGACACCGGCTTGATGGTGCCGCGACGGTTCATACGCGACAGAATCGCGTTGTTGTTGGTGACGTTATCC
>Ga0315903_10012017_pt1 | contig 10140 bp, 5 predicted proteins | sample LakEriMetagenome_7_FD_203524 | JGI IMG/M metagenome (GOLD analysis project Ga0315903, IMG submission 203524) | Freshwater fungal communities from buoy surface, Lake Erie, Ohio, United States - Buoy 2 MA119 | ecosystem: Environmental > Aquatic > Freshwater > Lake | place: USA: Lake Erie, Ohio... | reverse complement strand
TAATCCATCCACCACCATTCACAGACTGTTGTACCTGATAAGAAGACAGCGCCACGTTAGCAGAGTTTCTTGTAATCGTACCGGTAACAGTTGTGTTAATATCCCCCAAGTCTCTAGTAGTAGAACCTACACTAAACGAAATAGATGGCGCCACATAAGCAGCAGGCGTGATATTTACAGTCGCAGTAGCAGTAGCACCAACTGTATCAACCACAATATATCGATAGTTAAACGGCTGAGTGTTAAAGTTAGAATCAGTCAGCGAATGGGTGAAAGTAGTGATACCAGTGTTGGTACTGAGTACAGTCCATGAACCGGTGTTGTTTCTCCTCCACTCCAAAGACACAGACGCCACACTTGCGCCAAGCGAGTTGATCACATAGGAGAAGTTCAGTACGTTACTAATCGCAGTCTGGTTAAAAGCGATAGATGTAGGTGAGCTTAAGTTCACCGTAGGGTTAATAGGCTCAACAGCAATCAAGTTCATAACCTGCTCTGGAGTTTTACCGGAAGCAGGGATTACCTGACCGTTAGTATATCTACCTAAAGTCTTACCGCCGGATAATGAAACTGTAATATCGTTTTGAAAAGTCTGCGCTGGAATATCCGCCAATGAGATAAACGGATTCACTCCATCATCACCATCGTTAATAAAGTCAGAAGTCTTAGTAGGCTTGTTCTTTATAAAGTCATCCTGAGCGTTATTGCTTTGAGCCCAGTCAGCCTGTACATTCACCTCAGCACCAGCCTGAATACCGGCCAGCTTACTCTTCTCTGCAGTTGTATAGTCCTCAGTAGACAGACCCTTACCAGTAACCTTATCTACCTTACCATTCAATAGATTGGCGATATAGTTTACCAGATCGGTCTGGTTTGTGATTGTACCAATGATATTACCCCAAGCAGCACCGGGAGCAAAGGCAGAGATGTCGTATGGAGGGATAGGGAGGTTAGTTGGAACGTAGGCCGGGATCTGATTGTTATTCAGAACTCTTACCAAGTCCTTAATATCCTCATAGATTCCATCAACATCATCCACAATAATCCTATCCAGAATATGCCTGAATAAAACCTCAGCCAACTCAAACTGCTCTTTCAGGCTCTCCTGCTCCTGACACTTATTAACCGCCTCATCCCATAGAACCTTTAATGCATGAATATCGGTTACTAACTGAGTAGGGCTTGGAGGTGTCTGAGCATAAGTGTTTACAGTCTTAGCGATAGTCTCCTGTACTGTTAACCAGCTTAATGTCTGGTGTGTGTATAATACAGAGGAGGTTAAAGTGATTGCATAATTGGCGTCATAGAACTCTCCCCCGAACTGCAGACTAAGCGTCTGTGCTGTACCGGTAATAGTACCAGTAGGTGTAGACACGGCTGACCATGCACGAGTTACGGAGCCATTGTTGTAATTAGACACAGCATAAACCGTATCATCTTTGTACGCCAGATCGGGGGTGAAAACATCAAACTCCTCGGTCATCACTAACGATACCGGCTGATATGTAAACTGAAAGGTTCTCGTAAAATCCGTAGATAAATACCCCGGAGCAGCTGCAGTAAACTTAATTGTATAAGCCCCTCTCTGCACTCCACCCTGAGAGTCAAGACGAAGTGTATAAGAATAGGAACCCCCGGCAGCATTAATGTCAGGAGAATTTATGTCACCGGTACGGGTGTAGCCGTCTGGCTGGGTGATAGCAAAGATCCCTACCAAACCGCTCGGGGGACTCTGGGTAGTATCCGTCAGCACGAGCGTAGGGGTTCCCGTCAAGTCAAACCTTACGTTGAATGCAACATTTGAAATTGTGGACATGCTGCAAAATTCACCATTGATTACCGGTATAGCGGGGAAAAGGTGGGGAGAAAAAGAAAGCCCCGGTTACAAACCGAGGCGGTGATTCAGGTGTACACCCTATTCACACTTTTCGCCACCCATTATCCGATTAACACGGGTGAGCGGCAGATTCTCCGTGAGAGAGTCAAACAAGCTTCACATCTATCCTAAAATCTCTTGAAGCTTAGCGTCAGCTGCAGGTAATGCGTCTAACACGTTTGCAAAATTATCCAACACAATCTCATCCATACCATCCTTGACAATACTAACACTAAAGGTACTTGGACCACCGGTAGACTTCAAACAACCATACAAGATAACCTGAACACCGTTAGCAATCAACTCATCACTAAAAGTGAATATTGGATCGTCTGGCGTTCTGTCCTCATGAACGGTGAAGTATTTCATAACTCAAAATTGCTACTTTGTAAATACATTACAAACAAAAGAAATCCCCAGACATAGACATATCCGGGGATTAACCAAACCAATAAAAACCCGAGGGATGAACCAGCGCTTAGTATTAAGCAGTGGCTGTCCCCTTCTTAGCGGCTGCGCCGGTTACGGGCTTGGCTTTGGTAGCGATAGTATCGTATACCTTCTCGCCTTTTGTTGAACTAACACAGAAGGTAACCAACTCACTCACCGCCTCAGCGTTACGAGATACAGTCAGGATAGCTTCTTTGTTATTCCACTCCCAGCGGGATGCTTCCTCGTTAAAAATAATAATACCCTTAGACTGAGCACGATTAATGGTAGCTCTCATAACAGCCTGCTTGTTGTTAATTAAATCCAAGAAGGCTTGAGGATCTTTATCCGCCATCTCCTCTAACTCATTACGTAATACAGCAACAGGACGGGTATCGTCTTTACCTAATGCTGCACTATAATCACGAACCTGCATAGCATCAAGATCGCCAGCAATAATCAAGGCTTCACGCTTCTTGTTACGGAGCTTAACCTCTTTGTCTGCTTTAGCTTCTTCATCTACCAGTTCAAAAATAATTTCCTTAGTTGTGTCACGATCTTCCTTAGAACCATTGTAGTTACACAGAGACAAATAGCTATGGATCTCCTGATCAACAGCTCTACCGCCAGTCAGAATCAAATGACCCGCCTGTGCTCTTGTGAATAGAATGTCATGGTAAGTGTGATTACCTTCTGCATCGAAGGATTTAACCGCCGCAATGTCTACCCATTCACCACCTTCACCCTTGTATGGGTCCCAGATCTGGTCGATAGGGGGAACATTCTTGTAGGTAGGGATAGCGAGGCGGGTGGGGTCCATAGGGGTTGGGGCGATGCCAACAAGCTTGTAGGTTACCTTTTGACCCGGTGCTAGTTTTGTGCTGTCTAACAGCTTTTTAGAAAGATCGTTATAGATCCGACTTTTTTTCATCTTACTTTGGTTTATTGGTTTATTAAAAGAAGGAGATGCAGTTGTCTGCACCTCCTAACTTATTGATTATCAAGACAATTTGAAGAAGTTGTTAGCACCGAGAACTTCCAGACCTTGAGTAGACTGATAGTGCAATTCAAGCACACTTCTCTCGTTGGTTGGAATCGGAGCTAAACCTCCCAAGGTGATCTCGCGATAACGCAAATCAGTTCCATCATTCGCCATATATCGAACTGAAAGTCTATCTAACATCTGACCATCAACAGTCTTCTGCTTAGTAGCAGGAGCACCGTATGCGCTATCCTTGAAATTAGGACCGCCAGTGAAAGCCACAATATTCTTGTGATCCAAGATAGGCAGATACTTCTTGTGGTAAGTACGGCCATAGATCTTCACGCTGTCGATACCGAGGTCGATCTTCTTACCAACATCGAACCGAGCTGCCTGAGATACGATAGCACCGTTACCCAGAGCGTTGAAGAAGTTATCCCAAGCGATGTTCTGAGTAGTACCTACGAACAGGAAGTATTCAGAAGGACAACGCTCAGCGTTCAGCTTCTGAGTCAAAGACTGTACATCAGCCAAGCTCAAAGTACCAGAAGTCAACAGGCTATGGTTGATACCGTAGCTAGTAACATACTGATCCAGACCGGCAGTAGTCTGTACAGGTAGACCTTCAGCATCCACTAATGCAGGGTTTGCATCAGAGAACTGAGTAGTTGACATACGACCAAACATCAGAGCGGCGCTGATATCACCACGGAACTTCATCAGGCTCTCGTGCTGACCCTTGTACATGTAGAAAGGCTTACCCTGAAACTCAACTTCTACCTTAGAAGTCTTCTGAATATCAGTAACTTCAAACTTGCCTTTGAAAGTCTGAACTTGGTTGTAGTATTTAGTAACACCCCAACGCTTGCTATCTGGGCTCAAAGAACCTTCAGCAGATGCATTAGAGAAGAAGCTGATCTTGTCGTTAGCGGCCAGAGTCAGGTTACCTGCTTCTACGTTTTTAATAACGATGTTAGAACCACTCTTAGATACAACGTAACCAACCTTTCTGTCAGGGAACATAACCAGTTCACCTTGGTTAACGTAAGCAGCTGCAGCAGCGTCGATGGTTGCAGTCAACTGATCAGCAGGGCTACCAGTTACAGCTGAAACAGTACCAACAACGTACAGTTCTTCGTTTACGAAATGATGGTAAGTAGGAACTGAAGTAGGGTTAGAACGACCTGTCAATTCCATGATATCCAAGAAGGACGCCTCTTCGTTAGTGATGTCCAGAACTTTGTTCAGGATCTCACGCTGATCGAGGAAATTAATAGACGACACATATTTTTTGTCGAGAATACCGATAGTACCGGGCATAGTAAATTAAATTATGGGTTAAATGAATTATTTGCTTACCCCTTTTTCAGCAAACGCCCTCAACAATCCGGAAGTAAAATCTCCTTCATACTCTGTTGGGATGTCGCCGACCTTAGTGGGCGAAGGGTTCTTGATCTCCTTAGCAATTTCCTCACGACCTATTGTCTTTCCGTAGTTGATCAATGATTTCTCAAAGACCTCGGGGTTCTGGCTATAGGCGGCAACTCTATACCACTTACCATAGTCCAGCTGACCTTCAGCGTTTGTAAATTGTGAGAAGAATTTGTTGTTATCCAAAGTCATGTCTACCAGAGATTCAGGCTGTTGGATCTCGAAGTTGAATTCCCCCGAGCCGTCCTTGACTGTAATTCTCTTACCTTCAAGAATAGACTTAGTGGCTTCATGAGATTTAACGGATTGCTCAAATTGCTTGAGCGCTTCCTGCAGCTTAACCTCTTCCTGCTTAGCAGCATCATCAACTTTAGGTTCCGGAGCCGTAAAGTTTTTTTGCCACTCAAGATACCCCTGTCTAACTTTAGAAGCTTCCGTCTTGAGCAACTCTCTGCCCAGTTCATAATCTTCTTCGCCAAACTCATCAGCATCTAGCTTGAACTTATCAACCACTTGTTGTTTGTAGAGACGCTCGAAAGCCTTCTCACTAACATCAGGATACTGCTCACGTAGGTTACGTCTCATAACCTCCTCGTCAGACATCTGATTAAAGTCGATAGTCTTAGCCTGCAGGTATGGTGTCAGGTCTTTGGTTTTCTGATAGTATTCTATCACACCTTTAAGGAACTCGTCCTCTTCAATGAACTTATATGGATTCTCCCGAGCTGGCTCCTTTACGGGTTCAACCGGTTCTACCGGTGCGGCAGGAGCGGGTTCTGGAGCTGGTTCAGCAGGCGCTGGTTCTGCGGCTGGTGCCGGCTCACTAATAGGTTCAGCAGTTGGTTCTTCTTGACCCGGAATCTTAACATCATCCAAAGTCAAGGCGGAGAAATTTAATTCATCACTCATTTTTATATGGTTTTGGATTTGCAAAAGTTTAATATGTTATCCACATTACTGCGGATTTTCGGGGGTGATTTTATTTACTTCGTAATAGAAGCAATCAGAATCTTCCGACACCCACCGGTCTGTTACGTTTTCTACGCTGATCTTTTCGTTATCAACTTTAATTTCTTTTGGCGCTATAGGGAAGTCCTTAGTGATCCAGTTGGAATCTCGCCAGTAACAATCATCATAACATTTGCTCGGACTCTTCGTCAACCATTCCCTCTTCACCTTCGCCTTGAAGCTCGGTATATTGCTGTTCAATTTCATCTTCTTCCATTATGGGTGGCGGAGTTTGATTCATTACCTCATCATTCTCATCATCCGGCTGTCCCATTTTTAACTTAGTCACTGAGCGCTTGCCCTTATTCTCAACCTGCTTGGTTACAACCTTACCGGTCTGCCTCAACTGCTCCAGCTGTAATGCATACTCGCCCTTCAGCTTTTCAATCTCCATCTGACCCTGCAGCTTGATCTGCTCAACCTGAGCCTTAACCTGACCTTCAACTTGGATGGTCTGCTGTTTTGCTTGCTCGGCAACGATAGTGCTCTGCTGTTGTACCTCAGCATTCATTTGCTGCATACGTATAGCCTTAGCCTCTTCTTCCTCCTTACGTTTCTTAATCTTGTAAGCAAGTAATTGCTGGGCGACCTTGAGGTTGTCTGTGTTCTGGATGATTACTGCATCTTCAATATCGAGCGTTCCTTGAGCGGTGCTTGCCTGAACCAAAGCCATAAGCTGAGCCCTCTGCTCGTCAGTAGGTTTGTCCTCCAAGAATATACCGAATTCATATAGTGGAAGTTTTGGATTAACCTTGATAAAGTTCAAAGTGTTATTACCCAGAGATCGGATGTAACCCTTAAACTCACCACGCTGTACAACATCCTGCAGGCGCAGAATAATAGCGTTAGACAGAGACTCAAGTAATTTCTTTTCGCCCTGTACAATATTAGCGAGAGAATTATTGGTACCTTCGTAGGCAAGTTTAGCTACAGTAGTCAAAGCTCGGGGATCTGGTGTAGAACCATCGGTGAACTCATTCATACCGGTGATATCTCTGATCATCTGAATGTGATTCTGGATAAGCTGCCAGTACTGCATTACCTCCCGACCTAGCCCGTTTTCCAGTTCTTCGATTGGCTTGTAATTGGTCATTCTACCCTGACCGTCAGCCTTACGGTAAACCAAGGTACCGGTCTTGTTATACAGGTCCAGCACCTTCATAGGTGTAAGCTTCTTACCGCCGGCACCTAATGGGATATCCTCTAGTGCGCCCATCTCGATCATGATACCTTTAGGTCTGGCTTGGTTGATTGCATTCTGCAAACGATACCAAGCGATCTGGATAGCATCAGCGATAGGGATCAACTGCTCCATCATACCGTAAGCTCTCATATCCCAGAACTCTGGTGCAAATAGATGGTAGCTCATCTTGGTATCCATCAAGCTAGACTTAGCTCGCTTCATATCTGTAGCCAAGCCGTAATTGAATATATGATTGGTGTTGACAATCCACATACCCTTATACACAACCTTATAAGCTATTCGCTCAAACTTTTCTTTCTTTTTATTTCTATCTTCAAACTTAGCTCTGGCGTAGATCTTGTTTCCCCTACGGTCAATACGTGATTCATAAACCAATTCATTGACAGAGAAGAACTCCAAGTCGAGCACACGAATCTTGAACTTGTCATAACCTTTATTGTAAATAGATGTAGACATAGGCCAGTCCTGTGGGTTACCCAGAACGCCTAAGTAATTTTTAGCAATCTCTTCGTACTGCTCTTCTGAAAACTGATCACCAGCCATCTGCTTCAAATCAGAGATAGACATTTCGATTACTTCGCCAATATAATCAGCGTCAGAGAAGTCTTTCTTACGGCTGTAGTTTGTCACAATATTTCTAGGACGGATACTGCGGATCTTGATGGCGCCATTATTATCGATGTATTCTTTATAACCGGCAACACCAAAGTCAAACAGGTTCTCACGGATATCCTCCCTTAACTTCTCAACCTCATTCATTTCCAACACCAGCTTAATACCCTGCTCAGCTTCGATAGCCATCTGGTGCTTATAGGTGTAAGCCATTTGCATCTCCAACTCCTCCAGATCCTTAGCCTCTTTAGGACTTAACTGTAGCGCAGGAGTATCCAAAAGTGATGGGTCAATCTTCTTCGCCTCCTCACGGATCAAGATCTTAGCCTTAGCGTCTGCGAAATAAGTCTCTGTCTCGTCGTTAGCCAATGAATCAATAGGCGTAGCAACAATGTTATATTCAATCTTGTTCAGTCTGCCTAATGCGATACGGCGGAACTTAGGGATGATAGGGATGACATTCCAGTCAATATTCAAGTTCGTTTCAGTAGCCTCTTCATCAACACCCAATATTGGTTTATACTTATTTACGCTCTGAGCGCCATTGGCATACATCTTCATCTCCTCATACTTGAATCGATTGTGATAGAATATACCCCTAGGTGTGTTAGTCTCAAAGCTGCTCCAAGCTGCCTTGCAAAACTGCATAATCCATTCCCTGCCCTTCTCGGACGGCGGAATTAAGTGCGACGGAAACGACGCTGTTGTAATTGACATTATCTGATCTTATGTGGTTTAAAATACTCTGTTACATCTCGTACAGAGGTTGTATCTTTCTTGGTTACTTTTGAGTTCTCTGCGTACAGGCACCAGATTGCCGCCATTGCAAGGTCATACTTTGTAGACTTATTGATGCGGAAATCAAGCCAGTCTTTTATAAGGTCTTTAAAGAAGACTCTATCTATATCCTGCTTAATATAAGCGTCTGTTAGTTCTGCCCCGAACTGCTTACTAACATCAGTCGCAGCTATACCGGGTTTAAGTCTATCTGGTAGCCACATCATGAAATTACCGTAGCCACGTTGCTCGAAGTAATCCATGATACCGGCCTTGTTGTTTTCATATAGAATCTCACAGCCAAAGTATACTGCCGCCTTTAACATCTCTTCGTAGTATATACTCGCCAGTTCTGGTCTATAACAGTAGTATGCTACAAATGATCTTGAGTATGGATCATGCTCATTCAGTGGTGTTCTTTTTCTTAAAACAATACCAGCTCCATTTGACATTCTTCCATCCTCAGTAATGTTGTGATCGAATGGATCGACTCCCATTACAAAGTTGTGAGTGTTATTAGGATGAAATAATTCGCCACGTCTAATAATCTTATTAGTCTCATTCTCATCCTTTGGTAACCAACAGACTTTCCATTGCCCATTCTTAGCCGGCTGCCAAATAACCTTTGTATCTCGCTCACCATTTTCCCAAACAAAATTTCCACGCTCAACTATATTCTCATTCCAACTAATCCTATCCATCCTATCGTTAAGCTTCATGGCATCGTAAATACAATTATCGCCATCAATCCTAAACGCTTCCTCTGGTGTTATTGGCTCCTTTCTGATAATAGCACTGAGCGCTTTACTATCATTGCGAAGCAACTCACGCTCCATTTTTATATCAAACTCAGCCCTTGCTCTATCCGCAAATCCATAATCGTCATAATATCTTGTATCCGCAGCTGAGCAGAAGTATCTATAAAGACCGGAAGCTGTTCTCTTACCTTCCTTATTCGCATGGTCACTAGCATCCCACATCTTCTTAAATGCAGCACCGCCATTCTCCATCTCCTCAACAGTAGATGTTACGAGATTCTTACCAATGATTTTACCTTCATCATCTAATAAACAATACTTTGTAACGAGATGCCTATCCCACACATTAACCTCTGCAGTTTTACCGGCTTCATCGGTTAGCAACCTGTGCAACTTCTGACCATCATAGCTTATGGCGTCAGATGGTTTCCAGTCAATCATAGATTCCAACTCCTCTCCTAATCTAATTTCTCCAGCCTTCTTCCCCTTTACAGTAGTCTGGAAAAATCTTAATTCAGACGTAGGTGTTAAACCCTTAGACTGATCATATATTGGCACAAAGAAATCCGGAAGCTTTTTAAAAGGCTGAATTACAGCTTTTCTAAAAACCTCCTTAGCATCTGCACCAGTCTTACTTTGGATGCCACCTCTAGTTTGTTTCGTCCTGCTGGTATACTCATAAAGAAATACACCACCACGATATGTCTTACCCTGTCTACGTTTAGTAATCTCAATCATACCAAGACACTCTGGATCTTCTATGCAGTACTGCATAAAGTAGAAGAACTTCCTATCCGTATCTCTATATTTAGGCAAACCTGTATCTATCTTCCAATAAGTTAGATAGAAGTAATGCATACCTGTTACATAAGTAGGATTTCCATTGTTATTAAACCAGAACCCATTCAATCTTCTATCCCATTCTTGAACCCTAATTGATTCAAGGTTGGCGTCGAAGTATTCTGGATCTGATTGTTGCTTAGCCATCTCCTTCTCTCTCTGCCTTTCCCAATCAGCTGGAAGTTTGTATGGCTCCCAGTACTGTTCGGCTTTTTTAGGAGAT
>Ga0315903_10012016_pt1 | contig 10141 bp, 6 predicted proteins | sample LakEriMetagenome_7_FD_203524 | JGI IMG/M metagenome (GOLD analysis project Ga0315903, IMG submission 203524) | Freshwater fungal communities from buoy surface, Lake Erie, Ohio, United States - Buoy 2 MA119 | ecosystem: Environmental > Aquatic > Freshwater > Lake | place: USA: Lake Erie, Ohio... | reverse complement strand
GTGGTCGCTGCGGCCCTCGTCACTGCGAACGTGTAGGTCGTTGATGAGGTCCCGGAGACCGAGGTGACGAGGAAGGTGACTGTCTCCGTTGCTCCCTCCGCGACGTTGATCGTCACGTCCGTGTCTGCGTCGAGTGCCGCCGTGCCCAGGGAGAACGACCTCACGATCGGCGCGCCGGACGCCGATGCCAGTGCAGTGAAAGCCAGTGACGGCGACGAGTTCGGGAGGCTCACCGTGTAGTTCACGACGGCCGGGTCGAATGCAGGGGCGATAGCCCCGGAACTCACTGTCACCGAGTCGAGCGTGGACACCGCAGAGACTGCGAGCGCCGCAAGACCGTCAGCGGCCGCGACACCGCCGATGTTCTGGCTGGGGGAGCCGACCAGGATCCTGCTGTCCGTTCCGTTGTACAGCGTGTCCGCAACCACGGCGTTGACATTCACCGGGGCGTTGCGCCCGATGCCCTGCCATGACGAGCCGGTCCAGCGTGCGACGCCCCCGCTTGTCCCGGTCACCGCGGCGAACGACCCTCCCACGAACAGCTGCGTGCCGGTCCATGCGATGTCGCGCACCACGGCACCGTTGCCCGACTGTGCCGCGAAACTGTTGTACGCCGAGAAGGTGTTTCCCGTGGTGCTGTACACAGCGAGGTTGTCCGCGACACCGGACAAACCGGAGAAGGTGCCGCCCAGATAGATGTCGGTCCCGACCTTCTCCAAGGTGAAGATCCCGAAACCGGAACCGATGAACTGCTGGCCCACCGTCGCGATGGGACGGTCCCACGTGGTGGTGCTCGACCTGTACCTGAGGAACGTGAACGTGCGGCGGTTGTTGTTGTACGTGCCGCTCCGGTAACCGCCGAGATAGACGTCTGCACCGATCGATGCGATGTCGCGCACCACGACGTCGGTCTCGACCGAGCCCGGGTAAGGGCTTGACGACGTCACCGCGCCCCACGCCGAGCCGTTCCACGTTGCGATGTTCCTGGTGTTGCTGATCGTGAAACCCCCACCGGAGCCGTTGTTGATCCCGTTGATGAACCGACCGCCCACGAGCAGGACGTCATCGCTCGTACCGGCACCGTTCTCCTGGACCTCGAGGGCAGTTGCGAAGTCAGTGTCGCCGAGGGCGTCTTTCGGGCTGCCCACCCCGTTGGAGCCGCCTGTTGCCCCTGCCACGGCCAGCCCGGTCCACGACGATCCCGTCCACCTGGCGACCATGTCAGCGGTGGCGTCACCGCCGGCATCGGTGAATTCGCCCGCGATGTGCAGGTCACCCTTGTAGATCACGGCATCGTGGACGATCCTGTTGATGTCGCCGCTCGAGCCGAGTCCCGACCATGCTGTGCCGTTCCACTTCGCCACGTAGTCCGCTTCTGCGACTCCGGCAAAGTCCGTGAAACACCCGACTGCATAGATCTCCGTGTTCGAGACCTTCAGGATCTTCTTGATGCCGGGGGCCGACACGACCCCTGCCGTCTCGTCGACGCCGCATGTGCCTGCTCCGTACGAGACGGTGCCGAAGGTGGAGTAACTGTTGACCTGTGCCGCACGGGCCGGGCGCACGGCCCTGGGCGGAGCCCCCACCGAGACCGACCACACGCACAACAAGACGCCGACAGTCGCCATGCGGGCGGCGCATTGCCGTGTGTGTCTCCCCATCGACGCAACGGTAGCCACGCGGGCCCGGCCGGGGAAGGGTCAGACTGAAAAAATTTCTTCAGGCTGGTGCTGACCGATGCCCCCTCGAACAACGGCTCGTAACCTGAACAGTCAGCACGGGGAGGCAGCCGAGATGATCGAGATGAACTGGTTCATGCCCACGGGGGGCGACTCGCGCGACGTCCTCGCCGACGCAGGGACCAGCCGTGCCCCCAGCGTGGCCTACCTCTCCCAGATCGCGCAGGCGTGCGAGCAGCTCGGGTTCGACGCCGTGCTCACCCCGTGCGGCACGGGCTGCGAGGACGCGTGGATCTCCACCGCCGCTCTTCTCGCCGTGACCGAACGGCTCAAGTTCCTCGTGGCGTTCCGCCCGGCGCTCCTCACGCCCACGCTCGCCGCGCAGATGGCGAGCACCTACCAGCGCGTGTCGAACGGCCGCCTGCTCGTCAACATCGTCACCGGTGCGGAGCAGACAGAACTCGCCCGCTTCGGCATCACCGAGGACAAGGCCACCCGTTACGCACGGACCGCGGAGTTCGTGAAGATCATGCGCGGTGCGTGGTCGGGGCGGCCGTTCACCTTCACGGGCGACTTCTTCGAGGTCACCGATGCCACCACGCGCGACGTTCCCGACCCCGTGCCGCCGATCTACTTCGGCGGAGCCAGCGAGGAGGCGGAGAACGTGGCGGCCGAGACGGTCGACCTCTACCTTGCGTGGGGCGAGACGCCCGATGCGATCCGCGAGCGCATCGAACGAGTGCGCGCGAAGGCCGGCGCGTTCGGGCGGACCATGAGGTTCGGCGTCAGGTTCCACGTGATCGCGCGGAAGACGAGCGAGGAGGCGTGGGCCGTCGCCGACTCGATCCTCGCATCCATGTCGCCCGAGTCGATCGCGGCCGCGCGCGAGGACTTCCTGAGGACGCAGTCGGTCGGCCAGCGCCGCCAGTTCGACCTGCACGGCGGCGACCTGTCGAAGCTGGAGATCCACCCGAACGTATGGGCCGGCATCGGCCTGGTGCGCGGCGGCGTCGGCACCGCTCTCGTCGGCAGCTACGAGGAGGTCGCCGACCGCATCGAGGAGTACCACGCGCTCGGCAACGACGCGTTCATCATGTCCGGCTACCCGCACCTCGAGGAGGCGTACTGGTTCGGCGAGGGCGTCATGCCGATCCTCCGCCGGCGCGGCCTGCTGCCCGAGCTGCAGTCCGGCCCCACGAAGGTGTTCTCGTTCCGTTGAGGTCCGTCGGGCTGTTCCTCGTGGGGCACATCGATGCCGGCAGCCTCCACGTGGGTGGCGACTACCCGGAGCTGTACCAGGAGCTGCTCGGCCCGCACGGCATCAACCTGGTCACCTACCGCTGCGACGAGGGCCAGTTCCCGGCGTCACTCGACGAGCAGGACGGGTGGCTCTGCTCGCCCAGCAGGCTGAGCGTGTACGACGACGTCGCATGGCTGCGCAACGTGGAGGAGATGCTGCGCGAGATCGTGCGCACCGAGACCCCGTTCGTGGGCATCTGCTTCGGCCACCAGCTGCTCGCCCAGGCCCTCGGCGGGACCGTCCGCAAGGCGGATGTCGGCTGGGGCATCGGCGCGAAGGAGTACGCCGTTCATGCGACCAAGGAGTGGATGGACCCGCCGCGTGACGTCATCCGACTGGCGGCCAGCCACCAGGACCAGGTCATTGACGTGCCCGCCGACGCCACCGTGTGGGCGGACAGCGACTACTGCCCGAACGGCGGGATGTTCGTGGGCGAGCGGGCATGGACCCTGCAGGTCCACCCGGAGTTCTCCCCCGCCCTCGCGGACAGCCTCCTCGCCACGCGCACCGCGCTCTTCGGCGAGGAACCGGCCGCGGCTGCCCGCGCCACCCTCACGCAGGCCTCGCTCGACCAGGACCTCCTGGCGCGGTGGATGTCTGCGTTCTTCCACGGCGACTGACCGGCCGTCGCCGCCGGTCGTCACTTGACGGTGATCCAGCTCCCGTGCCAAGTGAGCTTCCTGCCCGACTTCAGCTCGGCGGTGATGTGCACCTGGTAGCGCCCGGGCGGTGCAGTGAGCGAACCGATGACGACCTTCTCGCGGTTCGTGCTCGTGCCGAAGGTGGCCACGACGTTCTTCTCGGCGTCGATGAGCTGGAAGAAGTAATTGACGATCTGCTTCTTGCCGACCCCGCGCGGGGTCATCACGCCGACCCACACCTTGCCGTTCACGATGTTGATGCCTGTGTGGAGCGAGATGCTGAGCGGCGGCTTGGTCGCATCGGTCAGCTTCATCTTGACGCCTCTCGACTCGAACCAGAACGGCAGGGTCACCTGGCGTGACCAGCCCGAGAGCTCCCCGAGCCCGGCCGAGGAGTCAGCCCGCACCCTGAACTTGTAGGGGATGCCGGGCACCAGCGGCGACACCTTGCAGGACAACTTCGTGGTCACGCAGTACAGCTCACCGTTCGACGAGTCCACTGTGTATCCCGCGATCGGGTCGAGACCCGTGTACGCAGGGGCCCTCCATGAGATGGTCGCGACCGTCCCCTTCACGCGCACGAGCACGTTCGTAGGTGGCCCGGGCTTTGTGGACAGCGTCGTGGACGGGGCGACGGTCGTGGCGGGTGCCGAGGACGTGGTCGTCGTGTCGGCCCGTGCGTTGCCGGCAAGACCGGCTATGACGAGCACCACGACGATGCCGGCGACGACACGGGTGATGATGCGGGGGGATCTCTTCATGCAGTCGACGGTACGGAGAGCCGCACCGCGCCGACAGGCACAGAGGTACCCTCCGCCGCGCCGTGGACATGCGTCAGCGGCGCGGCGGCGGTGCTTCTCAGGTGTTCGCTGCGTTGCCCCTGCGACGCACGATGACGAACGCGGCTCCGGCCAGCAACACGAGGGCCGCAGCCCCGACCGGCAGGACCGGGAATCCCGACCCACCGGACGACGAGTCGGTGATCGCCACCTTCACCAACGGCTTCACCGTGACCAGCTTCGCCGTGGACTCCACCTTCGTGCCGTCTTTCTTGAACGCGGTGAACGTCACGGACTTGGCCCCCGCCGGCACTTTCAGCACCTCGTCGCGGCCGCGGCGCAGTGCCACCCTGTCGCCGGTGTCGAACGTGGCGAGCACCACCGGCACGTCCGTCTTGGCATTGGCCAGGATCGCCTCGATCGACGCTGCCGACACACCGAGTCCGCCGGAGTTGGAGGGCACCTGTATCTCTGCCGGCGCCGCGCCCGGTTGCGGCACGAGAACCGTCACCGGCACGTCAGCAACGGGGCCCGCATCGACCGTGGTGACAGGGGACGGTGCGGCGGTGGTCGCCGGGGCCTCCACAGTCGTGGTGGTCTCGGGTTCCTCGGCTGGGTCCTCCATGATGATGACATCTGCCCACACCGGCTCGTCCTGCCAGTTCCCGAACTTGTCATCGCACCAGTAACTGTCGTCGCCGATCCGCACCATCGAAGTCTCTGTGTCCACGACCATGCCGAACTCGAGTTCGTCCCAGTACATCTCGCTGTCGATCTCCTCGCGGACCCCGCGCGCGAGAGTTCGGTACATGTACCCACGGAGCCACGCAATTATCGGCTCGGCGCACCATTCAGGTCGGGTGACCTTGAATGTCCAGTAGTTGTCCTCTCCGACAGTGCGCTCGACCTTCAGGCTCTCGGCAGGCACGTCACACTTGGTGGCGCAGAAGACACCGTTCACCTGGAAGCCAACGGCTCCGGACTCCACCGTGAGGAAACCTGGCTGCCAGCCATCCTTCATCCCGGACAGGTCGACGACACCGTCCTTGCTCGTGAGCAATTCCCACTCTCCTGTCATACGGAGATTGAGTGGGCCTGTCAGGTCGCAGTCCATCGAGAGTTTCCCCTTCGAGACCTTGATGTCTGACCTCGAGCACTGGTCAAATGACGCCGCCACATCACTGCCGACTGTGAACGTCTCGGAGAAATAATCGAACCATGCGGAGTCGTACCACCCGTGGTCCCACCCGTAGTAGGAGACACTGATGAGAATCTCGAAAGTGCCGGCACCAATCGGCGCGGAGTAGGAGTACGTGTCACCGACGACCTTCTCCTTCAGCGAGTCGCCTGCCACCGTCACCCGGTTGTTCGTGCGGTCGTTGAACGAGTGCCAGACGGACTGGTCGAACCGCTCGCCGTTCATGTACTTCAGGCACGGCCACTTCACCGTGTAGGACAACGTCCCCGTGCGCTCCACCTCTTCCTTGTCGAATGTCACCTGGGGCGCGTTGCGGCAGTCCGCCCACTTCTCCTCGAGGGTCAGCTCTCCGCTTCCGGCTGCCGATGTGGTGGTCTCCTCTGCCGGCGCGCCCTCCAGGGTTGTCGTGGTCTCCTCTGCGCCGGGCTCCTGCGGCTCGCCCTCGACCGTCGTCGCGGTCTCGCCCGCGCCGTCAGCCAGGGTCCCGCCGGTCACCTCGATCGACGTGATCCTGGCCGAGTTGGTGAGGTTCAGGTTGCCTGTCTCGAGCCCCGTGCCCCCCGTGTCCAGCACCTGGTACGGCAGGGCCGAGTCCCCCTGGGGCACCAACCACTGGACCATGCCCTCGTTGATGTCGAGGGTCCTCGGCCCGTCAGGCATATCCACCGTGAACTGGGCCGCGCCCTCGCACGTCAGTCTCGCCGTGTAGATCTGCTCGGTCCCGCTGAACGGGACGGTCTCGTTGTCGTTGACCGTGAGACAACCGGAGGTGACGGTCTTGTCCTCCATCCTGGTGATGACGACGGCATTGTTCTCGTCCAGGGCAACCTCGACACGTTCGATGACAGTCGCTCCGGAATAGAAGGCCCCGGCACCCTCCTCGCTCGAGCTCGTTGCCGCCGTGCGCACGACCACCTGAACCGATCCACCTTGCTCCGCGATGTTGAAGGTGACGCCCTCGGCAGCGGGGGCCAGGACGTTCCCGAGCCTTTGGTCCCCGGTGACGACGGTGAAAGTGCTTGCTTGCTCGCAGAACGCCAGCGTCACGTCGGAACCGCCGGCCTCGACCGTGCCGGTCGGTGAGTACGTGCACAGTTCCTCGAGAGCGGTGTTGCGCTGGCGGTCCGTCGAGTCACCGCCCCCGCCGCACGCGGCGAGAAGCAGCACTGCTGCGGCGACAAAGGGTGAACGACGACTGCGGAACATGGTGCCTCCTGGATTCCAGGGACCATCTAAACACAGATTCAGTTTCGGACCGGCGTACCTGTGCCGACAGGAATGTGGTGACCGGGAAACCGACGTCAGTGGCGCGCTCGGAGGGACTTGAACCCCCAACCTTCTGATCCGTAGTCAGATGCTCTATCCATTAAGCTACGAGCGCAGATTTGTAGGACTTTCGAGTGTACCTACATCGCCCACGGGCTCCACCCACCCGACCTCTTGTAGATCGCGTATGCCGCGCGGGCATTGGTCTTAGCGTCCAGCAACTGACTGGCTTTCGTGACCCCGATGTCCTTCAGCCACGGCTTGTGGGCCCACCAGTTGATCTGGAACAGGCCCACGCAGCACCACGTGTAGGAGGTGGCCGCCAGCTTGCTCTCGCGCTTGGCGATGGCGATTGCCCTGGCCTCGAGCCGGTCCGGGAACACCTCGCGGATGACGGCGGCCGCCTGGGCCCGGGTGTAGCGCACCTTCGGGGCGGGCAGGTTGCGCAGCCCGGTCGCCTCGGTGGATGGCTGCTTCCAGGTGCTCCCCTTCGGCAGGCACACGGTGTCACCAATCAGGATCATGGTGGAAGTCGTTGCCTTGTTGGCGGCGAGCAGGGCCTTCACGGTCACGCCGGTCTTGTCGGCGATGCGGCTCCACGAGTCGTTTTCCACAGCCACGTACGGGCGGGCGCACGAAGTCGCGAGAACAGGGGACCCCGGGAGGAGGAACCCTGTGGACAACAGTCCGGCGGCAACGAGTGCCGCTGTCATTCTGCGCACAGCACGCATGGCGGAGAGGGTGGGATTTGAACCCACGGCCCGGTTAATCCCGAGCAACGCCTTAGCAGGGCGCCCCATTCGGCCACTCTGGCACCTCTCCTGGGGAATTGGGCAAGTGTACTAGCGGACTAAGGTTTTTCCGTTCGGTGCCAACCGAGGTGCCGTTGATCAGGGAGATCAAAGACATGAAGAAATTCTGGAAGCTTGCCGCGACGGCAGCTGCCGCCTCGATGCTGGTGACGGCATGCGGCGGCGGCGACTCGTCGTCCGACACCACGGCACCCGCAGACTCCACGCCCGCAGCCGGCCTCGAGGTCAAGGCCGCGGTCGTGTACCTGGGCGTGCCCGACGACAAGGGCTGGACCTACCAGCACGAGCAGGGCATCGCCGCAGCAGAGCAGGAGCTCGGCATCGAGATCAAGCGCGTGGAGAACGTGCTCGACAACGCCGACTCCGAGAAGGTGTTCGAGCAGCTCGCGGGCGAGGGCTACCAGGTCATCTTCGCCACGTCGTTCGGCTACGGCTCACCGATGGCGAAGGTCGCCGTGAAGAACCCGAACGTCTGCATGCAGTGGGCGACCGGCGCGAAGTTCCTCCTCACGAAGGACGGCGGCGGCGAGTACGCCACGTTCGATGACGTCCCGAAGAACCTCGGCACCTACTTCGGCGCGGCCGAGGAGGCCCGCTACCTCTCCGGCATCGCGGCAGGCAAGGCCACCAAGAACGGCAAGCTCGGCTACGTGGCCGCGTTCCCGATCCCGGAGGTCATCCGCGGCATCAACGCGTTCACCCTCGGTGTGCGCTCGGTCAACCCGACCGCAACGGTGAAGGTCTCCTGGACGAGCACCTGGTTCGACCCGACCAAGGAGAAGCAGGCCTCTGAGGCACTGCTCGACTCCGGCGTCGACGTGCTCGCGATGCACCAGGACACCACCGCACCCGGCGTCGCCGCAGAGGCAGTCGGTGCGAAGTGGGTCGGCTACAACTCCGACGTGCGCGAGGCCGCCCCGAATGCGTTCCTCACCGCTCCCACCTGGAACTGGGGCCCGTACTACACCAAGACCATCAAGGCCGTCGCCGAGGGCACCTGCCCGACCGACGAGTACTACGGCAGCATGGCGGACGGCATGGTCACCCTGGCCGAGCCCTCCGAGTTGGTTGATCCCGAGGCCAAGACCCTGATCGCGGAGAAGGCCGCCGCCATCATCGACGGCTCCTTCGCCCCGTTCACCGGGCCGATCAAGGACCAGGACGGCAAGGAAGTCATCGCCGCGGGCGAGAAGGCAGACCTCGGCGCGTTGCTCGGCATGAGCTACTTCGTCGAGGGTGTCGAGGGTTCGCCGAAGGGCTGATTCCCTCGCATGTCGAACACCTCTTCCGAGGTCGCGAAGGGGCCGCATCACTCCGGTGGTGCGGCCCCTAGCGCACTCTCGGCCCTGAACATCACGAAGCGCTTCCCGGGCGTGCTCGCGAACGACGACGTCGACTTCGACGTTCGTCCGGGCGAGGTGCACACGTTGCTCGGCGAGAACGGTGCGGGCAAGAGCACGCTCGCCGCGATGCTCTGCGGGCTCTACCAGCCCGACTCCGGCACGATCCTGCGCAACGGCACGCCCGTGTCGCTGTCGTCGCCGCGGGCCGGCCTCTCCCACGGCATCGCGATGGTGCACCAGCACTTCCGCCTGGTGGAGCGCTTCACGGTGGCAGAGAACGTGGTGCTCGGCAGTCAGGACCTCTCCTTCACCCTGAAGAGGGCGGAACTGAACGACCGCGTGGCGGAAGTGGCGGAACGGTACGGGCTGCCCGTGGACCCGGCGGCGACGGTGGGAGACCTGTCCGTCGGCCAGCGCCAGCGCGTGGAGATCGTGAAGGCGCTGTACCAGGGCGCCGAGATCCTCCTGCTGGACGAGCCCACCGCGGTGCTCGTGCCGGCAGAGGTGGAGAAGCTGTTCGAGAACGTGCACGCGATGACGGCCAGCGGCAAGTCCATCGTGTTCATCAGCCACAAGCTCGGCGAGGTGGTCGAGATCTCCGACCGCGTCACCGTGCTGCGCAACGGTCGCGTCACGGGCCATGTGTCGGGCCGCGGCACGACCGACACGCGCGAGCTGGCCCGCCTGATGGTGGGCCGCGACATCGACCTGGCCGTGCAGCGTGCGTCGCACCCCACCGGCCACGAGGTCCTGCAGATCCGCGACCTCACGCTGACCATGAACGGCATCGACGTTCTGTCCGGGATCTCGTTCAACGTGCACGAGGGCGAGATGGTCGGCGTGGCGGGCGTGGCCGGCAACGGCCAGAAGGAGCTCGCCGACACGATCGCCGGGCTCGTCTCCCCCACGTCCGGCACGGTGTCCATCGGTGGGTCGATGTCCACCGACCGCGGGCCGATTGCCGCGCGCGAGCTCGGCCTCGCGTACGTCCCGGAGGACCGGCTGGGCATGGGCCTGGTGCCCTCCATGTCGATCCTCGACAACCTGCTGCTCACGCGCGACCGCGACACCGTGGTGGACCGCGCGTCCGTGAGACCCGAGGCCACGCGTCTCATCGACCAGT
>Ga0315903_10012014_pt1 | contig 10142 bp, 11 predicted proteins | sample LakEriMetagenome_7_FD_203524 | JGI IMG/M metagenome (GOLD analysis project Ga0315903, IMG submission 203524) | Freshwater fungal communities from buoy surface, Lake Erie, Ohio, United States - Buoy 2 MA119 | ecosystem: Environmental > Aquatic > Freshwater > Lake | place: USA: Lake Erie, Ohio... | reverse complement strand
CAGCAGAAGTTACCAGATGGCGCAAAAAGTATTGGCTTTCGTATCCTGCAACAGGTGCCGCTCCAGCCGTAAAAGCTTGCTGGCTAATTGTTGCCGTACCACTACCATCAAAAGCGTACTTGAATCGGTCTGCTGAATAAGAGCCATTAGCTGCACTAGCAAATGATATTCCACGCTGCCAGATGTTCATGTCACCATTGATGATCTTATTCTTACCTGCTTGACCGAAGCCCACATTCCAGAGTGATGTGTCAATAGCATCGCCCAATGCGCGGATGTCCTGTGCGCCATTTTTAACAAGGCTTGAGTTATCTGGCTCAGCCCATCCATAGTTCGGTGATAGTGCCATTTAGGTTAGTGCTCCTGTCGCATTTGTCCATGTAAGTGTACCATTTACGCCCGTCCAGATTAGAGAGGCTGGAATAACTGTTTCCCATTGAGTCGTACTGAGTGAGAAGTCTGTTGCTGAGACATAAAGGGTTATGTCCACATAAGTAGGGGTGGCGTTAAGTGCCACATTTTCCACAAAGCCGTCAAAGATTCCACCTAATAAATTGCTAGGCAGATTGTTGATCTGCACAGGCTGACCAAAAAAGACCCCGATGAGGTTGTCAAGCATCGCACTCGGCATGTCTGGATTATCTAGACGAAAGCGAATAGCACCTAATGATGCCCGAGGCGTAGCACGCAATTTAAGCTCTCTAGAGGCGATATCGGTGATGTCTGCAAGGTTCTTGATGTTTGAGTCCACCGAACGCTCAAAAAGCCCGTAGGTGGCTATAGAGTCTGTGTCAGAGGTACTGTAGGTGCTTCCATATCCTGTGGCGTATTTGTAGATAAGGCTGTTACGGATGCGAGCAGTCTGAGTTGTTGAGGTGATAGAGGTTGGTGTTGCATATGCGCCATCGAGGTTAGTAAAGCCGTTTGCTGCGAGATAGTTAGATCTGTGGTCTGCATCGTCATAGGAAACATCTCCGTCTTTTTCCTCGTAGATCGTTCCAAGCGCGCTAGTGGCAATTTGATCTGCAAGGGTTTGGCTTTTAGCCGTGGCATTAGCAGCAAGGGCAATCATGGTGTAAAAGCCTGTGTCGATTGTGCCGATGTAAGACTCAGCATTGTCCCATGTAACATCTGCTGGATATGTATCCCATGTCACAGTCGGAGTTATCTCAGCCCATGACAGGTTAAGAGCTGCACCGAGGATCGCGCTAATCTGTGCACCATCTAATCCTTCGGCAAGTGCTGTGTTATAGACAGCCTTAGTCAGACGAGCAAGTGAGCCAATGCCTAGAATCGTGCCAGTAGTAATGTAGCCAGTTTCTTCAGGGCTACGCACACCGATGTTAAAGTCTGAGACTTCTCCACCGAATACTGTTACATAAGTCCCTGTGCTGTTTTTAAGCTCTAGAGTAACTGGCTCTGTGACATTAATGGTGAAAGGTGCATTGGTAGCATTGATGATCTCTACTCGGCAGTAACCTGCTGTGCATTGCCTATCAATGTCTAAGCGACCAGATGCAAACGACACAGAGGTGACAGTCGTATAGACATCATCACCTACTGTTACGCGCCACTCTGGTAGCCATGTCATGCGATTGTTAGCGTTCCTCTGTCTCGTGCTTCACGAAGTACATTGTCAATAGCTTCAGCAATAGCATTAGGGTCACCGATGCCCGTGTTAATGGTGATGTTCATGTCTGCATTTTCTTTCATGCGGAATCGAGCCGCATCAAAGGACGATCCTGCACTAATGCCTGTAGTTGCTAATTCACGCATTCTAGCGATCTTGGCTTGTTCATCGACTAGGTTACTGACAGGGGTTGATGCGTTAAACATCATTTCATCAATTTGTTCTTTAAGCTTAAAGTTAAGTGCCGTTCCAACCTGTGTCTGTTTGCGAAGGTCAATTAAAGACTGCAAAGCAGGGTTAGTAGGTACAGCAGCAGCACCGCCAGCACCGCCCCCGCCTGTACTTGGTGAAGGCGTGGTCTTTGAGCCAGTAGAAGCGAGATTAATTTTAGCCAATAAAGCCAAAGCGGCTTCTAGATTAGCAAGATTGATAAGATCTTTAGGCTTTAAGCTGTCTAGCAAGGACTTGATGTCTAGAAGTTTAAGATTCTGTGCACCTAATGTTCCCAACACTTTAAGATCAGCATTGAGTTTGTTAGTAGCAGAGATAATAGCTGCTTCGTCTTTAGCAGCGATAGCATCTTCTAAAGCGAGGATGGAACGCTTAACATTCAGGCGAGCCGTATCGTTAGCAATCTGCAAGACCTGCGATGATGTGGTGGCTTTGCCTAAAGCCTCTGCCTGAGATGTAAGAGCTGCTGCAATCTGAATCTTGTCTAAGTCAAAAACTTCTTCACCCTTGCTAAGAGCCAGATTAGCTTTGTCGATGGCTTGCTGAATTCTCTTATCCTTGGTGATCTTGCTTTGTGCGACTGCTTGTTGCTGAGTCAGTTTAGTGATCTGTGCTTGTTGTCTGACTTGAGTTTGACCTGAAACAGTCATTGGAGTTGTAAAAGGTTTTGGTTCTATGCGTGATGCCGCACCTAGTCTAGTGATTGCACCTAAAGGTCCCGCAGATAATGAACGCTGAAACGGTGTAAGCAGTAATCCAATCAAGGACTTTGTTTCGCCACTAACCTTGAATGTGCCAATCTGTGCTAAACCACGAAGGAAATCTGCTGCACCAAGTGCTGCTCTTTCCATATCATTTGCAAGATCATCCACGGCTGTGTTGCCACCAAGTGTGCCAAGTGCATCAATGATGCCTGTGCCGATAATCTCTTGGACATTGGCAGATGCAACGGCAAGCTTGTCCATCGAACCTTGGAAAGTATTTGCTGCCGCTGTTGCTGAACCCTTGAAGGTTTGTGCAAGATCTGTGGTTATGTCATAGAAAGACTTAGTCTTAAGGTCTGCCTTTGAGATACCAACACCTAAACGAGAAAGTGCGGTGTTGTTTCCCAGATATGCACGACTAAGCGCAGCTGTGACTTTCCCCAAATCATTGCCGGTCGAAGCAGAAATATCTAAAGCAAGATTGAGCAGTCTTTGTGTTTCTGCTGTGTCCCGTGTTGCTACTGCTAAAGCCTGATACGCAGGGCGCAACTTGTCATCGATGATGCCAAACTCGCTCTGAAGTCTTTGGATGAATCCTTCTGCACTAGCAGCATCGCGCTCTAGTCCAACATTCTTAAGAGCTAAGGCTAAACCTTGTTGTGCCTTTTGATCTGCTGCTGCTGCTTTGACGGCAGCCTTGCCATAGGCTAAAACTGCTGTTGTGCTAAAAGCCAGACCAAAAGCACCTGCTAGTTTCTTAACATTCTTGGTGAGTTGATCTGTGGCACTATCTGCTTGCTTAAAGGCTTTATTGCCTACGAACTCCGCGGCAATATCAATTAACACATTAGCCATGATTAGCCTCTCGCTCTTGCATTGAGTTTATCTGCCGCATTTTTAATAGCTGCCAATACTGCTTCTCTAGCCTTGCCATTGTTTTCTTCGTAAGCACGAAACAAAGCACGACCTTCCATCTTGTCGCGACCCTTCATTTGAGAGCCGTACTTACCTTGTTGGTTTTGTACGAAGCGACTGCTTGGAGTTTTGCGACCCATAGTCTCGTAGATTGCTCCAGCAGCACTTTTGTTAAATACGCGAGCAAGAGATCTAAAACCTTTGCGGTTTGGCTTGGATGGTGTTGTCTTATAACCAATGCCTGACTTAACGATTCGAGCATTGTAACTAGGAAAGCGAGCCTGTGAGCCTTCACGGGCTAACCAGCCACTAAGGACTTGACCATCATCTGGCAGATAACCTTTAGCAGCTTTTGTAATTGGCTTAAGAGCTGCTGCAACCTCTTTAGGTAAAGCCTTGGCAAGGTCAGGACTAAACTGGCGTAAAGACTTTCTAAGAGCGACCGCGCCCTTGACGCTTGCTGGCATCGCTCACCTCTTTCGCTTCATCCTTGAGCCCTTGCACTAATGCATCGAGCATGGTCTTATCTAGATCTAATAACTGCTGTGGCGCGATTCCCAATCTAATGCTTAGCCTAGCGATTAGATAGGTGAACGGAAGATCGCGCTTTAAGCTAAAGGGTCTGAGTCTAATACCTCAACACTCTTAAGTGTCTCGATAAAGTCAATCCCGAAAGGCTTAACAGATTCACCTGATCTGCGTGTTACTTCCCATGCTAACCAATAGACATCGCTCTGCTTTTCTTCATCGCGGAACGCCTTATGGAAGCCCTTTTTAGCGTACTGCTCGAATGAGTACTCCACCGCTGGAGTGATCTCGCCTTCTAATACGCTTCCGTCTGTACGAACTATCTTTAGTTTTGCCATGGTTTGCCCCTTTGTTTAATTGATTAGAATGTGCCTGTTGATGCTACTGCGATTGTTGAGTTAGCAGTAAATGTGATCGACTGTGTGCCAATGTCACCAACAGCACCGTTGATGTCTGTTGTGTTATTGACTAGCAATGAGACTGTGTACAGAGGGTTAGTCGCTGAGACTGCTGTTCCCTTTGTCTGTAGGAATACAGCTGTGACTGTTGTTCCCCATGCAGCCTGTAGTGTTGCCAATACATTCGCAGATGCTGTGTCATTTAGGAAGTCGATTGTGACTGTTGATGACTCTAGACCCTTAACGAACTTATGAGAGTTATCTCCCATAGCCGTTACTTCTAGCTCATCGAATACGCGGTTGATTGTTACTGCTGTTACATGGTCTGAAAGATCGACTGAGTTAATCTTCACACCTACATTGTTATTTAGAAATACAGCCATGAGATTATTCCTCGTCCTTCTTAGTAGTTGCTGGCTTTGATACTGCTGGTGCTACCTGCCCGATCTTGATCAGGAAGGCTTCATTCTCTTTTTCCCACTCGGACATTTTAACTCCAACTCGTAAGGATTGATACGGACATCTCGCAGCTGAGTAGGTCTCCCGAAGCAGCGTTGAGAATACTAGGTGCGCTGATTGCGCTTACATTATAGGTTAAAGATGATGCAGCGAGTTTTGCGAACACGCCACAGACTGTATCTTCTATCCCGTTTAGGTTGCCTTCATTGTCGAATAAAGGCACAGTCATAATAATCTTGAAGTTAGCCATTGGGCTAATTGAAATGTGTTGATTGTTGCTTGGCGTTAAGTAAGGATCATCTGGAGACACGATCACAGAGTTAGCAAGTACTGTGGCAGGTGGAAATGCAAAAGTCTGCCACTTAGCGTTATCGACTAGAGCGGTTGCTAATGTAGTTCGGAGAGTAGTGACTGCAACTGGCATTAGCCCACCATTGAGCGAGGGTCTAGTGCATGCGCGATTAATCCTCGCACCTTAGCGAGAAGCTGCGCGCTCATTCGGTAAGGGCTTGGCTGGAAATCGACAGCGTTAGAACCTGAAAGGGTAGCGGTTCGCGCTTGCCAGATTTCAACAGATATCATTAAAGCTGCTTGCTGAATTGCTTTATCTTCTGCCCAGTCCACATAAGTAGAAGCTGTGACAGTAGCAAAAGGATTAAAAGGATGGTAAGGCGTGTCTGTTACATGGTTTGTCGTAATTGTAAAAGTGCGACCGCTTACGCCTGTAATTGTCTTATTGCCGTTGAAATGGGAACCAGCGTTTGTAATTACTACGCTTTGGCCTACATAGTAAGTCTGTTCAACATTCTGGTCGAAATACATTGTTCCGACTGTGCCAACGTTTGAGTGAGCGATAGAAAAATTAGTGTTAGCCCATAGCATGGGAAGTAGGACTGCATCTGTGGCATCGCATACTTCCTGCAAGGTGGCATCTGGGTACAGCGTACCGACTCCGAGTGTTGATCGAAGCTCTGCGACTGTTGTGAGTGCCATTCCTTGTCCTTTCTAAAGACTCTAGGGGATCAGAGGGCTACTGACCCCCTAGAGCGACTTAGTTTGTTATTACTGCTTGTTGTTCTTGAATGCGCCTGCTGCAACCTTAGTTGCGATTGCGCCGAAGCCGTAATAACCGATTGTTACCTGACCTGCTGCTGTTGATTCAGCGCGTAGGCGGTATGTTGGTGATTCGTACCATGTGTAAGCATCTGGGTTCACGATGAGGATTGTTCCATCGCCATCGCCTGCGTTTGTTGGATCAACATAGAGGTTGAGTCCTGCAACGTTGCCTGTTAATGATGTAGGTGCAACTGCTCCGCCTGCGTTCATTGGTTGTGATGCTGTGTAAATTGGGCGTCCTGCATCGTTTAGAGACATGATGTTTGACCATTGTCCTGTTGATACGACCATGTTACGAGCAAATGGGTTAGGAAGTCCTGCTGTTGCTGCATAGACAGAAGCTGAACCGCGAGCAACTACACCAAGCAACTCTGCTGCTGTTGGGTATGTTGCTGTGGTTGTGCCGTCTAGTGTTGCACCTGCGATAAGTGCAGCGTTAACTGCTGCGTTTGTTGTCTTTGCGTAAGCTGCTGCCATGTTGCGCACTAGCTCGTCAAAGAATGCTGGAGATGTACGGTCTAGCAATTCGACAGAGAATGTCTGTTGTCCAGCGTACTTCTTAACAGATACTGACAAGAACGCTGAGTTCTGATCTTGCTCTGTAAAAGCTGCATCTTCTGCAACTTCGCCAACTGTAGGCATCTGTGTAATCTTTGGAATCTCAAATGTCATACCTGCATCTGGCAAAGCACCGCGTGAGATTGCATCGATTGACGGACGGATTGTTGTACCCAATGGGTTGATGATTTCAGATAGTTGGCGTGTTGGTACTAGACCAGCGTTATCTGTTGTGTTGTCTGCTGCTAGTAGGTACTGACGAGCTGACTCGTCACCTAGTGCCGCACGGATTGTGTTTTCTGCATACTTAGCTGCTGTGATCTCAATGCGTGGCTTTGTGTAGTATGCTGCTGAAACAGTTGGACGAGCAGCTTCAACCGCTGGAGCCTCAACTGGTGTTGCTTCGACTGCTGGAGTGGTTTCTTCCACGGTGGCTGTCTCGCTTTCTGTTGGTTGGATTGTTTCTTCTACAGCAGATTCTTCTGCTGCAATATCAGTAACCTGAGCAGACTTAAATGCTGGCTCTGTTACTAAACTTACTTCGACCAAGCGAGCAGCGGATACATATGTCACGCCATCCTTGATCTTTGACTTAAGCACTTCTGCCCCGATTGATAAACCTGATTGCAATCCTTCTTCTGCAAGGATTAGAGCTTCTGTACCGCGCTGAGAGCGGCTAATTGAGAATACTGCATCGATTGCATCTTCTGATTCGCTAAATGAAACCATGCGACCCAAAGGCTTCTTTGTGTCGTGCTGGCTTAGCAATTTGATTGCTTTAGGATCTTCGATAGCAATAGATCCAGAAGCAAAAATAACTTTGCCCATGTTCGTCGATCCTGCCTCAACATTAAGAGGCACAATCTTGCCTGATACTGTGCGGCTTGCTGAGTCTGCTGTTAGATCAGCAGAGAAGGTAATTACTTGATTCATACTAGACCATTATTTCCGTTAGGTGTTAGATCAGTCATTTCCATCGCTTGCTCTGGGGTAATCAGGTTAAGCGTTAGCAGTTTTTCAATGACTGCCAATTCTTGAAGTGGGTCAGTACGTAGGAAGTTTTTATCAATGTCAAATTTCACTACATTGCCACGGGCTGTAATGTCATCCATAGACAGGCGATCTTCAATCGCTGTAATGAATGGCTGTAAAGATAATGTTAAGAATTGCTTGCGCTCATCTTGCACGTTTGCATAAGTCATAGAGTTATTCTGGTCTGCTGAAACATAGTAAGCAGGTACATTGCACAAGCGCGCGATTTCAGTAGCTAGGTTAAATATTGCTTCTGAGTACATCATTTCTTTTGGTGAGAATGAGACTGGGTTATATTCAAGAGTAGATGTTAGGTAAGCCGTTGAGCGATTGTTACGAGCAGTACGCCATGCAGCAAGTAATCCAGAAACTTCTTTTGGATCTAGATCTGCGCCTGTATTCTTGATGTAACCAGTTGCCATTGGAGTAGCTGCTGCGATTGCTGCTGCCTTTTGCACATCAATAGCTGCGCGGATTGTTGAAGCACCGGCTGTTAAGATGCCATCACTTAGTGATTGGAATGTGACAAGAGATCCAAGTCCGTCCATTGGTAAAGTAATACCATCAACAGCATAAGATCTAACAAAGGTGTTAGTGCTATCCAGAGTAATTGTTACTCGGTTGTTAGCAATCCACTCGAAACGAGATGGACGACCATCTTCTTGATAAACCTCTACGACCTTCCAGAAGGCCTGACCGTAAAGAAGTAATGAGTCCACAGTCCATGCAATTGTCACAGATCGTGGCTGTGAATATGAAGGCTGCTCCAACCATGCGGGCGAACCTAATTCTTCATTGGTTGATTTCTTGTAAAGCTCTAAAGGAATTGCACCGATTGTGCCCGCAAGTAAATTGCGGCATCGCATAAGTGCTGGCACAGACATCGCTTCTGTTCTGCCAATGTAAGCAGTCTGGAACGGCATTGCATAAGGTGAATACTCACCAAGCACTTGAGGTGCAGCTTGCGCTTGTAATTGTGGCTTAGATTCTAAACCGAATGCTTGCAGTAATTTACCCATAGACAAAAACTATAGCATTTGTCAAGTAATTACACAATGTGATATGGGTGTGTCTAAGTATAAATCTGTGGCTTAGGCTGAGGGATCATTAACTTGCTTACGACCATTGCCAGTCCAATAGGGGCTGAGATGTCGCCTGCTGACTTGCGCTTGATAATTCTCCATGCGCTGTCATTGACCTTAGCTGCGCAGTTATTCATCTGCTGGATCAGTTCCGTCATGCCATTGTGAACGACCCTATGATTTACCAATCCTTCGAGCAAGTCCCCGCAAGCTTTATAGAATTGCTGACCCGAAACATCCTCGGTAATTACTCCAGCATTAGATAGGCGATCTGCGATTGTCTGGGTGGCATACTTGTCATAGCAGACTAGCCGTGGCTTATAAATGTCGCACCATGCCTTTATACTTGCTGCCATCTTTAGTTCATCGATAGCAACCTGAGAGCTGTATGTCTCCAAGATTCCGATGCCAATCCTCCCATCTGGGAGAAGTTGTCCTGCGACCAATGATCCGTTCCTGCGTGAAGGACTGACATCGAAACCGAATACAGTATAAGCCCCTGGACTCATTTCTAGTGTGCTATCGGATGTATCTTCCAAGATTCCATGTGGCCACGGACTGCTTAGCGAATCGATCCATTGACAAAGAGTCTCAGTACGCGTGTTCTCAATCGGTGAAGTAGCAATCGCTTCTTCAATCGCTTCTTCTGTGATGGTGTATCCCAGAGAGGGGTTAGCCAAAGCCCATGCATTGCGATCGTCTATCTTGCAGTACTGGGGTGCTGAATATTCATAGAATCCAAAAGACTTAGGTGGGTAGTCGATAGCTCTTTCTCGTAAGTCGTTGAGTACAATGCTGAAAGCGTCTCCTGCATTAGAGGTAAGAAGCGTTTGAGAGTTTGGGTGAGCTCTAGTTGTAGGAGTAGCAGCTCTAAATCCATCTTCTGTGATCTCTCGGACTTCATCGATGTAGAGCAATCCATTGACTGATCTACCGCGAGAGCCGTCTCTAGTTGCTGCGACAACATCAAGCCTTGCTCCAGATAGCATCTCAATGCTTTCAGTTCCATTGGCGTGTCTGATCTGTTTGACGAATCCTTTAAGGTGTTCATTGGTCTCCAATAGGTGTGTGACTTGTCGGAATGTGTCTAGTGCCATGCTTCTGTTCGAGGACATAATAAGGACATTGGTATTCCACTTGATGAGGTGTGCAAGTATCAGCATTCTGGCTAAGTGGGTCTTACCATTCTGCCGAGCGACCAGAATGAGGTTTGTCTTACGAACCCACATGCCTTTCTTGTCAATCGTGAGCATGTCTTTAAGCACGAACTCTTGCCACGGCATTAGTGGCATCTTCACAATGTCGCAGAGGTCTTTAACATCTTGCAGCTTGTTTTCGCCCTTGAGAAGTGGACTGTGAAGCCTTGGCTTGGTTGCCCCTCGCAGGGCTTTGGGCTTTCTGGTCTTAGTTGTCATTGACTCGGACTAGGTCGGGTCTTAAACGGACTGTCCAGCATCGGTTCGGACTGCATCGGGGAGATATAGTCGAG
>Ga0315903_10012008_pt1 | contig 10145 bp, 18 predicted proteins | sample LakEriMetagenome_7_FD_203524 | JGI IMG/M metagenome (GOLD analysis project Ga0315903, IMG submission 203524) | Freshwater fungal communities from buoy surface, Lake Erie, Ohio, United States - Buoy 2 MA119 | ecosystem: Environmental > Aquatic > Freshwater > Lake | place: USA: Lake Erie, Ohio... | reverse complement strand
CGCCAGCACGAGCGCCAGCACGAGCGCCAGCACGAGCGCCAGCACGAGCGCCAGCACGAGCGCCAGCACGAGCGCCAGCACGAGCGCCAGCACGAGCGCCAGCACGAGCGCCAGCACGAGCGCCAGCGGCGCACCTCGTCACCCAGCACGGGCGGCGCTCGCACCGTCGGACGCCGCCACGAGCGCGCCAGCGCCAGCGCCGTCGGACGCCATGCCAGCGCCGTCGGACGCCATGCCAGCGCCGTCGGACGGCGCGAGCGCCGACTATCCGGGACCGCCCGACTTGTACCGGAAAGTCCGTTTCGACCCGATTAGTCGGAAAGGCCCCGGTTCGGACGGTTCCGACCCGATTAGTCGGAAAGTCACCGGAATGTCCGAAAGTCACCGGAATGTCGGAAGTCGCCGGCGGCCCCGGAAGGACGCGACTGACGAGCTCAGCCGCTCAGATAACGGACGACTCGGTAAAACCCAAAGTTTCGGAGAAATCCAAAAGTTTCCGGGATCGGCGTCGGACGCCGGGATCGGATCGGCCGGCGTCGGATGCCGTGCCGCTCGCGTAGGACGGACCTACGCGGATAAGAACGAAAGGACGGAAACCATGAGCTCAGACGTGGTGTTCCCGGAAAAGACGGTCGCGCTTGCGACTATCCCAGCGTGCGACCTATGCGCCGACTTTCGCATGGTCACGCCGCCTAACCCGGCGGTGTGCGACTCGCCCGTCACGTTGCTCGGTCGCACGACTTGGGCGTATTCGTGCCCGACTTGCTATGCGTTGTTCGCCAGCGGCACCGCCAGCGCCGTCGGAACGCGACTAACGCTCGCCAGCACGGACTAACGGCCTAAGTCGCTCACGGCGTCGCGTCCGACACCGTGGGCGGCTTAGGCGGTTCGACCGAACCGACCTACACGATAAGAATGGAAGGGGTGAGAAAGATGGAACTTTCCGGCTACGACGCGGGGCAAGTCGCACAGGCGATGACTAACGTCATCGGCTCGCGTGCTGGCACGCCGACACCGCGAAAGACGCGCAAGCCACGGCTAGGCGACACAAGTCGTGACGCTGGCGGTCCGACCATCGACTCGGAGCACACCTCGTCAATCCACGTTCGTCAGAAGGTGTATCACACCACTAAGACGACGCGAGCCGTGCCTCGTGAGCTCAAGATCGACGTAACGTGGCAAGTCATCGTGGACGACGACACCGTGACGGTAAGAATGTCACGCGGAGCGACTTGGATGATCGACACGTTTAAGTCGGGGCACCAACCGTTCGCCGTGAACAGTTCCGGCGAGGCGGTGCTGGTGAGCTCAGTCGTCACGAACCCGACGAGGCCCGGACTTAGCCGGGTGTTCACGTCGGACGACGCCGCTCGGTCATGGGTCCATCAGATCATGCTCACGGAAAAGGGGTAATCAGAAATGAGCACATGGAAAGTCGATCACGCAAAAAAGACGATCACCAGCAAAAGTTGTCCCGACTGTGGTGAATCGCTCACCGTAGAAGCGACTTCGCAACAGATCTGGGACTTCAACCACAACGCCAACATCCAATCCGTCTTTCCCGAAATGCCGAAAGAAGATCGCGAGCGTTTCATCACCGGGACTTGCGGGCCGTGCTGGACAAAGATGTTCGGAGGGTTGATCTGATGAAACTCACCAAGCGTGGCGAAAAGACGCTCATCGCGTTCGCCTTTGCCGTGGCAATCGGACTCGGGTTGTTCTTCCCGTGGGATGCGATGCCGTGGAATCAGTACACGCCTCATCCCAACTCACCGAATGGATGCTGGTACGACAACAGTCGTTCGCTCGGGAATGAGTGCGCCGCACCGTCCACAGTCGAGAAGTACCAGCCCTAACCAGCTCAGTCGTCCACGGCATCCACCGTGGGCGGCTGAGTCGGTTCGGTAGAACCGACTTTCCCTACAATGGTGGGAGCACACCATGAGTACACGAAAGACGCACTATGTCGCGCTAGATCGCGTCATGCGTGAGATCAACCCCAACGTCGAAGTCGAGCACGCCGATTCAGGCGCGCTTCTTTGCGGCGTCGCGTTCCACATGCCATCTTTCACGGTCTACGTCGCGGACCCAGAAGATACCGCTGACGAACAGATCAGCGAAGTCGTCGGCTGGACAATCGGGCTCGAGAAGTACGCGACTAACGGCGACGGCACCGGAAGTATTGCCGAGTACGTCGGGCTTTCATCTGAGCACGCCGCCGTGCTCACCGCACAACTCATCACGGAAAGGAGCTGAGAACAATGGCAGCCAACAAGATGTCGCGGAGCGACATTCTCATGGCCGGCATGGAAGCCGGGTTGAGTTACGCCGACGCGGAGGACTTGTCCTACGAGTTGTCGCCGGAATGTCAGACGGTCGCTGAATCGCGAGTCCGTCGGGCAATCGAGAAGATGCTCGGCTGATGCCGACTCCCCGTAAAAGGCACCGTGGTCCGAAAGATCACGATTTCGTGCCGGATGCTGCAGGTCTTTCGTGCCAGCGCTGTTCTTTGCCGGCGCGGAACCAACGCCACGACAAGTCGGGCACGCTCGACCGCCTGACCAACACGATCCGGGAGACGCTCACTCGTGAGCTCACCTTGCGGATCGCCGCCGACGAGATCGACCGACTCGCCGGGCAAATGGCGGAGAACATTCTCACCGCCGAACCGATGATCTGGAAATGAGGTGAGCACAATGGAGAAAGTCACAATCACCCTCGAGGTGACCGTCCACGATAAGGCGCTACTTCGTGAAGCCGCAAACTCGGCGCTCGAGAGCCGTGGCGCGGATTACTCGGTGGACGCTGACGATCTCGGGCCGCAAGTGATCGAGGCGATCCTCTACGACGACTCCGGGCAGTCTTATGACGAGCGCGGTTTCGAGATGACGAGCGTGGAATCAGTCTGGTAAGACAAGCCGAAACGCCGTGAGGCGTCGGGAACTAATGAGGTTCCCCTGATGAGGCTCTGGATAAGCGAGACGCGGGCGAAACCCCGAAAAGAATCTTTTGGTTTCGTTCGTGTCGCGCCGCCCGTAGCGCTACCATAGCGCCACGGCGCGAGCACGGCGGCAACTTAAGTCGTGCTCGCACCGTAACGGACCTCAGATGGTTCGGAGCACCCGAGTCGGACGGACCGGATCGGGAACCTATCTCACCGTTGGAGGTGAATCACCATGAGCAAGTCCTGCAAAGACTGCCCCTCGTTCCTACGGGAATCAGAGGTTGCGTCTCACTTCAAGCGTCCTATCGGCGCTCCCGTCTGTGCGGCGCTCGGCACCGTCTTGGGCCGACCCGGATTCTCCGTAGAACAGGAGAACGCGGTCGCTAAGGCGACGGCCAAGGCATGTCCCGAGTTCGGAAAGCCCAGGCCTTCCGCACCGCCCGAAACACCGCGCTTTCAGGTGTCCGTGGGCGATCCGGCTGTAATCTCGGCCGGAACACCGTCGGAAGCGGAAAAGGCAAGAGTCACGACCTGCATGGCGTGTGCGAACTTCATTCCGCCTAGCGTCGTGACTGATCGGTTCGGTTGGCAGGCGGGCATGTGTGCCGCCAAGGGGCTTCTCGTCCCGTCGAACCGACAAGCAATCGAGGCGCGAAACTGCACATGGCGGCGTGAAGGTGTCAATCGCACCGACACTTCCGGCATCGTGTTGATGCCGCACTACGAAGATGCGTTCGGCATCGTGGACCCGTCCAAGGCGCTGATCGGTTCGAGAGATGCTGTGGTTGATCCGCAGCATTATCCGACGGACAAGCCGCTGGAAGGCTGGGAGTCTAGCGTCGGAATCCGCGCATGGCGAAAGGTGTGCGACCCGACGGACGAAGATCGGTTCACCCATCTGCCGATCTTCGATGTGAACTTCTTCGACGAAGAAGAACAAACGAAGATCCCCCGGACTGGGGACGACGAGCACCCCGAGTGGTATCTCGACCACAACGGCGCGCTCTACAAGTGCGCGGTGCTGTGGCAAGAGCTGGATGAGACACCCGCGTTGTGGGGAGTTGCCGGAACTGGTAAAACCGAGTTCTTCCGGTACGTCGCATGGCTCATGAGTCTGCCGTTCGACCGCATCAGCATCAACGAGAACAGCGAGATCGACGACCTCGCCGGCAAGTGGACGGCGGTCGCTCACGAGTCGGGTGGCACGTCCACCGAGTTCGTGTTCGGTCGGATCGTCAAGCGCTGGCAGAAGCCTGGCGTCTTGCTGTTCGACGAGCCGAACACCGGCCCAGATGCCGTCTGGCAGTTCATTCGACCGCTCACGGACAACTCGAAGCAACTGGTGCTCGACCAGCACCGAGGCGAGAAGATCGCTCGTGACGGGAACTGCTACTTCGGAATGGCGATGAACCCCGCCTGGGACATCAAGAACGTCGGTGCTCGGCCCATCTCGGACGCCGACGGCAACCGGCTGGCCCACTTGTCGTTCACGCTGCCGCCTGAAGCCGTAGAACGGTCCATCCTCGAGAAGCGCTGCGAGGACGACGGCTACACGATCCCCGAAAAGACGCTCACGACGATCATGCAGATCGCCAAAGACGTTCGGATCGCGTCGGACAACGGCACTATCCCGATCTCGTGGGGAATCCGACCCCAGATCAAAGTGGCTCGCGCTACCAAGTGGTTCGACTTGCTGACCTGTTACCGCATGGCGGTGACGGACAGCCTCGAGCCCGAGCAGGCCAACTTCGTTCTCGAGATCGCCAAGGGCTACGTCACCGCGTAGTTCGCACAAAGGCTCCGGTGTCGGAGCCGCCTTGTCCGTCAGGGCGGCTCCGGCATCGGACTCGATAAGGCTGGACGGTGTGGGAGTGCTCCCCCGCCCCGTCCAGTCCTACCGAGTCCGATGCCTCGGACACGGCAAGATCAACCGCTTGGAAAGGTGGTGAACGAAATGGCAACTGCTCCTAGAAGGGTTCGCGTACCGCGCCCGCCTGGTCATTCAGGCTTGCGTGGGTCCGGCAGCGTCGATCAAGACGCAGCCGACCGAGCTCGTCTTGCTGTCACACGCTTCCGCAAGATGACCCCGATGCTTTCAGGGTTCGCCGCGATGATTACTGGCGATCCGAAGGTGCGGGTTCTGATTACTGGCGGAACACCGTGTACTGACGGAAAGGTCATCTACTTGCGTCCCCCGATGGAACTGGGCGACGAGATGGCCCATGACCGGACTCGGTGCGATCTTCGCACCGCATACGGTCCCGACTGTGCGGCGTGTGAACGCCAAGAGGACATTATGACGGGCCTCTACCATGAGATCGCGCACATCGCGTTCGACTCATTCGCGCCCGTCAGCGACGCCGACAAGATCGCGGTTCTGAATCACGCGCTCCGGTCGGCTGGCGAAACAGATGACGAGTCAACGCGGGCTGGCAAGATCAAAGCCCGCATCGACTCAGCCCATCGGCTCACGACAAGTTCGTACATCGGGCTGTCGAGTCTGATCAGCCCGCATCTGCCGAACATCGTGAACGCGATGGAGGACTGGCGGGTCAATGCCGCCATGCAGAACGCGCGGCCAGGGACGAAGATCGCTTTCGAGTCCCGGTGTCGCCGCATCTTTGACCGTGGGATCGTCCAACAAGACGGTTCGGTCATGAGGTGGGCCGACGCACCGAAGAACGGTCAGGTGACCATCGCTCTGATGCTTCGCCTGGCCGGGTACTCGTATGAAACGCTGGCACCTGAAGTCATCGAATGTGTCGAATCCGACGAGATGACCGAGGTGCTCAACGAGGTCGCACGAACGACGTTCACCGCTGCAGACATTTACTCGCACGCGCTCAACGTCCTCGAGGTGCTGCGGAAGTACGGATTCTGCAAGCACGAAGATGACCCCGAAGATGACGTACCGCCGCCCCCGTCACCAGGCATGACCTCGGACGAAGAGGATGCCTCTCCGGTGTCGGGCGAGCCGTCAGAGCCGAACGATGATGACAAGTCATCGGGCGGCGGCGGTGAGGCTGACGACACCGAATCGGACTCGACCGATGAGTCCGATGGTTCGGCGGCTGGCACCGACGACGACACCGACGACGACACCGCTGGCGGCGCGTCCGACGACGACACCGACGACGACGCCGCTGGCGAACCGTCCGACGACGCCGACGACGACGCCGCTGGCGAACCGTCCGACGACGCCGACGACGACGACGCCGCTGGCGAACCGTCCGACGACGCCGACACCGCTGGCGAACCGTCCGACGACGCCGAAGGCGACGGCGAAGGTGACGGCACGCCGTCCGACGCCGACGACGCCGATGACGACGCCGCCGCTGGCGACGAGTCGGGCATGAGTGGGATGGGTGGCTCCGAAGGTGCCGCCTCGAGCTCAGAGGCCGACGGCGAAACCGAACACGAGTCGGACGAGAAGCCGAACAATGGCGATCCCGATGAGGCGGCGGCGATTCTGTCCCACTTCCTCGGCCACGACAAGCCTCACATGGTTGTCCACGCAGACGACGACAAGCCAGCGCCTGAGCGCTCGGACCCGTCGGAGCCGGTGAAGATGGACGGCGACGAGGAAGGTGTCGCCGAGATGCGTCGGGCTGTCGATCAAGAACAGCACTTCGACCGTCCGAGCACGGCAATCTCGGCCGTACAGATCACGGAAGCCCGAAAGTGGGAGACTGGTCCGTTCGCCATGTTCGACCCGATGTGCGAAGAAGCACCCGAGTCGGTACTTGGCCCCGGACTGCTCCGCATGAGGGTCGCGTTCGCGGACAACAAGAAGGGTTCGAGCGTTGGGAACCTGAAGTCCGGCAAGGTGAACGCTCGTGTTCTCGGCCGGCGAGTCGCCGTCAGCGACCCACGGTTGTTCCAGAAGAACACCCGCCCCGGCAAGAAGGACTACTTCGTCGTGATCGGGCTGGACGTGAGCGGAAGTACCGCGTCTGGTGTCATCCACATGATGAAGGCGGCGGCTATGGCGCAGGCAGAACTGCTCCACCGTGCCGGTATCAGGTTCGCTGTCATGGCTCACACAGGCAACTACTCGACGACTGGCGTCGGTGTGGACCTAGTGATCTACGAGATCAAAGGCGAGCACGACGCCTGGGACGACACCGCACGCCGTCGGCTCGGTCAGTTGATGCCGGTGGCAGCCAACTTGGACGGCCACACGCTCGAGTACTACCGGAAGGTGTGCGACCGGAGCACGGCCACCGAGAAGGTTGTTCTGTACTACACAGACGGCTGTATGCCCGCCGAGAACTACGAGGAGGAACTCGAAATCCTGCTCGACGAGATCAAGACTTGCCATCACAAGGGCTACACGCTCATGGCAGTCGGCGTACAGAACGACGAGCCGCTGCAGTACGGGTTCGACACCGTGAGGCTCGACACCTTGGACGACATTCCCAACGTCGTCCGACACATCGAGAAGCGACTGTCCGGTCGCTGATCCACGCCTGACAACGAAAGGAGGTGAGTAGCGTGCGGATCATCAGCCTCGTCATCGAGACGGACCTGAGTGACGCCGAGGTCAAGAACAAGATCGAGTTGGCCCTCGACGAGAACGGGTCAGTTCGGATGCTCATGCCAGCCTCGGCAGTCTGAGCACCATCGCCGCACGGCCTCGATTTCACAGGCCCCGGATAAAAGGCAAGACCGGGAAAGTCTGTGAAATCGGGGGACGTGTGCGACGGACGTACACGCTCGACACCCAGAAAGGGGTGAGCACGATGCCAGAACCACGAGTCACCTACAACGTCACCTGGACGTTCCAGTACTCGTCGATCATCTCGACAATCGACGCCGATGACACTGACGACGTTTCGGTCGTCATCGAACAGGCTGCGGAACTCGTTGCCGAAGAGCTTGACTTCGATCCCGAGTTCCTTGGCGGGGCCGGTCAGGTCACGGTCGAGAGGGTTGATGGTCATGAGTAACGCGACCGATAAGCAGACCTTCGACCTCGACAAGTTGGCCGCTGAGCTGACTGAAGAGGAAGCGAAGCAACTGTGGAACCGACTTCGCTACCGCCACGACTGGCTCGGCACGTTCTGGAGTCGCGAAGACGTTCAGGTCGAAGCCTGGAACGCCGAAACCGAGTCGTTCGAGGTGGACGACGAGGCGACGCTAACCGATGCCGAGTGGAACGCTGTGCGTTCGACGTATGGCTGGCGCAAGGGTTTCGTGGACGCGCTAGTAGAAGGCTCTGAGCCGCTGCCCTACGTCGTCCGTCGCTCCGACGGCACCGCCTACGCGACCGATGACTTCAGCGATCCTATCGAAGTCAAGACGATCTGGCACTACCACGTCGTTCTGACGTGCGACCACATGATCGCCTTTGACATTGACCGCAACCTCGAGGACGAGGCGCGGTCGGTGGACCCCGAGGCGACCATCCAACTCGTCCTTCCGTGCCGTGAGTGCGGCGGCGAGCGCAAGAGCAAGCAGATCGTCACAACGACCGAGGCGTCGGCAACTTGTCCGGCGTGTGGAAAGGGCGTGATCCCCGATGGGAGCTGAACTGATTGGCGTGGGTTTCACCGTGGACCCCGAGAAGTACAACACGGACAACTGGAGCATCCACATCGCTCGGACGCTGTTCTCGGGCCGGCTCACAGAAACTGACCGCCACATGATCGACTATTCGTTCGAGAACCTCGAGCGCGAAGCTCAGTACGTCGATGTGTTGGTCGAGGCGGTTGACTTCCTGAGCACCCCCCGCGAGTCGCTTCGGTTCGCCACGGAAACCAAGATCGGTGACACCGGACTCGTGTACCTGTGGTTCGGCGGAACATCTTGGGGCGAAGACCCGTTCGATCCCTACACCGCGCTCTGTGTCCTGCTCGACGTTCTGGACAACCACCCGGAACTCGCGGTCGAGACACCGTTCGTCGGCTGCGGGATCGTCACAGAGAGGCCGACCTCGTGACCGAGAACCTCTACATCGAGTACTCGACCAACGGTGTGCCGCCTGGAAGCGTGTGTGCCGTGGACGGTCGGACAATCCTCCACCTGTCGGACGCGGATCGCCGTGCGTTCTACGACCTCGAGCGCGAGAGCCGTAAGCGCGTTCGCGTAACGGACGAACAGACCGGAGCCGTCTGGCAAATCTGGAAGATCAGTTGCGGGGCAGGCTGTCGCTGCGCCGCTGCAGGCCGGCATCTGAGCTGAGCACCATCGCCGCACGGCCCAGATTCCACGAGCTCGCCCTGGATAAAGGCTCGGTTCGTGGAATCTGGGGACGTGTGCGACGGACGTACACGGACTCTCCCGAAAGGAGAACGAGATGACACCAACCATGACCCGCGAGTCGATGACTCAGGTCTACCACAAGGACGGCTCTTGGGTGGGTTTCTTCATGAACCCCGAGGCCGCTGAAGAGTGGATCGCTACGCGCGAGAACCCCGCCCACTTCTACGGCGAGGTTGGCAAGCCGAAGCGACCGAAGGCCAAGACCAACCCCGACGGCTACCCGAGTGCGAAGCAGGCAGCCGCAGCCCGCAAGAAGGCCAAGAAGGAGGCCAAGTCATGAGCACCGTCAAGCACGAGTCCACTCACCTGTGCGGATTGCCCGTCGTTGTCGAGTTCGGACGCACGGACACCGGCCAGTTGGTTGTGACCGAGATCGCCGTAGACGTTTCCGAAGCATGGGACGGCATCTACGAGGGCTACACAGACAACGACCAGCCGGAGCCGACCGACGAACACCGTGAGGCGATTGACGAGGTGGTCGAGGAGTTCCGTGCGTTCGTTCGCGTCGTGCTCACCCCCGGCCAGAACCCCGTCGTGCGCTCTGGCATGGGTCCAGACCCGAAGGTTGCGTGACCCGTCATGGCTGACAAGAAGGTTCCCCAAGAGGATTGCCTCATGTGCGGGGAGTTCCCTTGCGTGTGCGTCGGATCAGAACGGCGCACCCGTGTCATCAAGCGCCAAGTCAAGTCGGGCTTCCTCACTCCTTCACTGCAGGGGACGAAGGAAACCCCGGAAACTTCGGGCAAAACGGACATTTCGGGGCGAAACACAGTCCCCAGTGAAACCCTGCCCAGTGAAGTGACGACATCGGCCGACTCGACTGATGCCGATGGGGGGTGATCCCCCATGACTGATCAGCCAAAGAAGCGGCCCTGGAACAGGACCTGGCGCGAAATCTTTGAGGCCGAGGCCCAAGCGTGGACAAATGTCCCTGAAG
>Ga0315903_10012006_pt1 | contig 10145 bp, 10 predicted proteins | sample LakEriMetagenome_7_FD_203524 | JGI IMG/M metagenome (GOLD analysis project Ga0315903, IMG submission 203524) | Freshwater fungal communities from buoy surface, Lake Erie, Ohio, United States - Buoy 2 MA119 | ecosystem: Environmental > Aquatic > Freshwater > Lake | place: USA: Lake Erie, Ohio... | reverse complement strand
CAAGTGGCATGGGTCGTGCAACGGCGCATCTCTTCGCCGACGAGGGCGCGAACGTGGTGGTTGCCGACCTGGGCGACGACCGCGTGGCGCGTGTGGTCGCCGAGATCACTGCCGCGCACGGGACTGACCGTGTGATCGGCGTGCCAACCGACGTGACAGCCGACGATCAGCGGCGTGTGCTCGTCGACGCGGCGGTCGCCCGGTTCGGCACCATCGACATCCTCGTCAACAACGCGGGCATCAGTCGTGCGTCGTCGGTATTCGCCGACGACGAATCCTTTGGCGAGGCCTGGAACGCCACGCTCGCGGTCAACCTCAGTGCGTACGCGCACCTCGTGCGGCTCGTCGTTCCCCACATGGCGGGTCGGTCGGGTCGCATCGTGAATGTGGCATCGACCGAAGCGATCGTCGCAACGCCGGGCCTCGCTGCCTATTCGGCCGCCAAACATGGCGTCGTGGGCCTCACGAAGAGCCTTGCCGCCGAACTCGGCAGGCACGGCATCAACGTGAACGCGATTTGTCCCGGCCCCATCAACACCGCCATGACGGCGGCCATTCCCGACGACTCGAAAACGATCTATGCCAAACGCAAGGTGCCGCTGCGCCGGTACGGAGAACCCGAAGAGGTCGCACAGATGACATTGAGCGCGTGTCTGCCGGCGGCGAGTTTCCTCAACGGAGCGAGCATCGTCGTCGACGGTGGAATGACGATCCTGCACTAGCAGCAACGTCTCGAAAAACAGGGGAGCGACATGGGCAGCAACCGATCACGGGATGCCGACAAAAGGGATGCCGACAAAAAAAGTTCAGCGGAAGCGGGTCGTCGCATCGGTGTTCGACAAGTTGGCTGGCTGTTGCTCGCCGTCGTAGCGGTTTTGTTTGTTGTGCTGAACAACAACAAGACCGAGATCAACCTCATCGCGGCATCGCCTGAGTGGCCGATGTGGGTTCTCGTCGTCGCGTCGATGGTGATCGGGTTCCTGCTCGCGAAGATGACGGGGCGTCGGCGGGACGACTGATTCTTTGGTCGCGCCAATTTGCTCTTGAGCGCGCTTCAAATAGATTGTCAAACGTATGAAAACCCGTTCAGCCTTGGCGCAGGCGACGATGGATCGCATCGTCGACGCGACGGTTGCTGCGATCGAAGTCGGGGGCGAACCCGGGTTGCGTGTCAACGACATTGCGCGCGACAGTGAAGTCTCCGTCGCAACGCTGTACCACTACTTTGGCGACCGCGAGGGACTCGTCGTTGCGGCGCGACAAAAGCAGTACGCAGGCTCGACGGGTATCTACTACGAGCGGTTCTCGCAGGCGGCGCGCGGGGCAAAGACCTGCGGAGAATTGGCGAAGGTGTTGTGCGGATTTTTTGGTCACGCAACCGACGAGTCCAGCCGCGCGATGCGATTCCTTCGGGCCGAGATCATCGGGTCGTCGCGCACGCGCCCACAGCTCGCCACGGCACTGCGCGAAGTGCAGGAAGACCTCGCGTGCAAGTTGACCCTGGTGTTCGCCGACGCACAAGAGCGAGGTCTCATGCGCAACACGATCAGCGCCCGCGAGATCGCGGAGTTCGCCCTCGCAATTCACCTTGGCTCGGTGCTGCCCGACCTTCTTGCGGGAGAAAACGGCAGGTCCACCTCGCTCGACCCCATGTTCAGCGAGTTGATCGAGTCGTTGCTCGTCGTTCATTCCTGACGGTTTCTCCGCCTCTCGGGCACCGAGGCGGGCTGGGTTACCCTGTCCCCATGGAACAGACACTTCCCGATCCCGGCCTCGCCAAGGGCGAACACCGCTGTCCGGGGGAGACGTACCAAGACGTCCTACGCCGTGACGAGACCGGCGCGCCGCCGCAGATGATGACCGAATCGTACGAATACCTCGGCGACGAACCGATCGGCTACTACCGCTACACCTCGAAGGAGTTCCTCGAACTTGAATTCGAAAAGGTGTGGTCGAAGGTCTGGCAATGGGCCTGCCGCGAGGAGCACATTCCGAACGTCGGCGACTACTACGTGTACGACATCGGCCACCGCTCGATCATCATCGTGCGCGGCGATGATGGCGTGATTCGCGCGATGGACAACTTCTGCGGTCACCGTGGAACGCAATTGAAACCGTCGTGGGACAACGGCAATGCGAACCGATTCACCTGTCGCTTCCACGGCTGGGCGTGGTCGACGAGTGGCAACATCGCATCGGTGCCGTGTCGTTGGGACTTCCCGGGCCACTCCGACGACGATCTCAAGTTGCCGTCGATCCAGGTCGACACATGGGGTGGTTTCGTCTGGGTGAACTTCGACAAGAACGCGGCCCCGTTGCGCGAATACCTCGGTGTGATGCCCGAGCACTTCACCGGCAATTGGGATCTTTCCGACCGCTACCTCGAACTGCACCTGCGCAAGCGTCTGCCTGCGAACTGGAAGGCGTCGATGGGCGCATTCCTCGAGGCGTACCACGTGTACAAGACACACCCCGAGGGTCTGCGCGCAACGGGCGACGCCAACGCGCAGTACGACGTGTTCGGCGAGAACGTGTCGCGTTTCATGCACACGTCGGGTACGCAGAGCCCGCACATCGAACGCAAGCAGACCGAGCAAGAGATACTCAATTTCGTGTTGCGTCGCCGCTACGGCAACCCCGACGATGTGCCGAAGGTGCCCGAGGGCAAGACCGCACGCGACGTGTACTACAAGATCGTGCAGGACGAATTGAAGCAACGGTTCAACCACGACTTCTCGCGGTTCAAGGTCGCCGAGACCCTCGATTCGATCGAGTACTTCGTGTTCCCGAACGCTTTCTTCTTCCCCGGTGCGGCGCGACCGATGGTGTACCGCTTCCTGCCGCACCCGACCGACCCGGACGAGTGCATCTTCGAGTTGCTGTTCCTGCGTTTTGCTCCCGATGGTCAAGAGCCGCCCGCACCCGCGCGTCCTTACGACCTCGACGTGCAGGAGAGTTACATGTCGGCGCCGGGAATGGAAAAGGGCCTTGGCTTCGTCTACGACCAGGACACCGACAACCTCGCAGCACAGCAACGCGGTTTCAAGGGCAGCCTGAAGGGCGGCGAAATTCTCGGCAACTACCAGGAAGTGCGCGTGCGTCACGTGCACAAGGTGATCGACAAGTACCTCGCTCAACCGTGACGAGCCGTTCGTAAGAAATCGCAAAGAATCACGGTCGCCGACTTTTTCGCGGGTGGACGAGGGTTTACCCTTGCGTCACGGTGAACGCACAAGACCCCTTCGACGCACCACCCCGCTCGCGAACGTGGCGGGACATTCCGCCAAGTCCGCCCCTTGGCGTACCTCTGCCGCCGCCGAACGCGCCGTTCGGTGACGGTGACGACGCCGCGTCCCGGCCCCGACCGCGGACCAAGCGCGGGGTGAGGGTGGTAGCGATCATCGTCGCCGTCGCACTCGCACTGGGTGGCGCCGCGGCCATTTTCTCGGGGAACGACGATTCGCCCGCCGAGTCGATTCCGTCGACAACCGCAGTCGACGACCCGACAGAGAGCACTGAAGACAACGCCAACAACAGCACGCCGACCACCGAAGCCGATGCCGGCAGTCAGGCGCCAGCCGGCAGCCCCGAACGGGTGGCAAAGGAGGTCGGTCCGTCGGTGGTGCAGATCGAGTCGAACGGTGAAATCGGAAGCGGCGTGATCTACGACGAGTCGGGTCTCGTTCTCACGGCGCACCACGTCGTCGAGTCGGCCGAAACCTTCAACGTCGTGTTGAACGACGGCACAAAGTTGCGCGGCCGCGTCGTCGGGCGCCGTCCGGCGAGGGATCTCGCGGTGCTCGCCGTCGAGTCGACGAAGGAACTGCCGGCCGCGAAATTGGGTGGCGACGACCTCGCCATCGGCCAGCCCGTGGTGGCCCTCGGGAGCCCATTCGGATATCAGGCATCGGTGACATCGGGAATCATCAGTGGGCTCAACCGACAGTTGACCATCGGTTCGATGACGCTCACCGGTCTCATCCAGACGGATGCAGCGATCAACCCGGGTAATTCGGGCGGCCCACTCGTCGATGCGAAGAACCGCGTGATCGGTATCAACACGGCGATCGCCAGCACTTCGGGTGGCAGCAATGGCGTCGGCTTTGCGGTGCCGATTCCCGACGCGCAGGACTTGATGGATGAAGTCGAAAAAGCAGGTGGTGCCGAAGCGCCGACGCTTCCCGCAACCGAAAACGCGTTCGGCAACCCCGGCAACGGCTTCGACTTCCAGTTGCCCGACTCGCTCGGCGATTTGTTCGGTGATCTCTTCGACCAACTCGACCCGGGTCAAAGCGCACCGAACGACGGCTTCGGCGCGCCACCGGCAGCCGACACGGGGATCGTCGAAATTGAACCGGCGCCGCGTGGGTGGACCGAATCGAACAACATGTCGTTCCGCTCCGGTGACCAGGGTGTCGAGACGATCATCCTGACGGGACCCGATGGAACCGTGACGGTGACAGCAACGAAGGGACCCGAGGCGAAGAACGCCGCCGAGGTCTACAACGGCAAGGGAGAGGTGCGGCGGCTGGCCGACGACCTCACCGTGATCGTCGAGGGCACACCGGGTGTGTCGTCGTCCGATCTCGAGGCGATCGCCGACGCGGTACGCGAAAAGTGAACGGGAGAGCGCAATGACGACCCAACTCGAAACGCTGAAAGTCGAACTCTCGCGGCACGTCGTCGGACAAGAGCGTGTCGTCGAACGCCTCATCATCTCGATGGTCGCCAACGGCCATTGCTTGCTCGAGGGTGTGCCAGGTGTCGGCAAGACGATGATGACATCGACGCTCGCGCGGATGGTCGGCGGCACTTTCGCGCGCATCCAGTTCACCCCCGACCTGCTTCCGGCTGACATCGTGGGAACACGCATCTACCGGGCATCACGCGAGGCCTTCGACATCGAGCTCGGACCGGTGTTCGCCAATTTCGTTCTCGCGGATGAAATCAACCGCGCCCCGGCAAAAGTGCAGTCGGCGCTCCTTGAAGTGATGGCCGAGCGTCAGGTGTCGATCGGTGGCGTGACAACCAAGTTGACGCCTCCGTTCATGGTCCTCGCGACTCAAAACCCCATCGAACAAGAAGGGGTCTACGCATTGCCCGAGGCGCAACGCGACCGATTCCTCATGCGCGTCCCCGTCGACTATCCGACGCCCGCGCAAGAAGCCGAGATCGCCCGGCGAAGTGCCACTCCCGTACCACCGCCGACACAGGTCTTGTCGCTCGATGAACTCCTCGAACTCCAGCGCGCCGCGGCCGAACTACCCGTCCCCGAAGCGGTTGCCGACTACGCGGTGCGACTCGTCGTCGCCACGCGTGAACCCCGCTCGTTCGGCTTCGACGCACTCGACGGCTGGTTGTCGTTCGGTGCCAGCCCGCGCGCGACGCTCGGCCTGCTTGCCGCGGGTCGCGCGCTGGCGCTGATGCGCGGTCACTCGACCGTGCGAGTGCAGGACATCTATGACATTGCCTACGACGTGTTGAATCACCGTCTCGTTCTGTCGTGGGATGCCGTCACCCGCGGTGCGACGGTCGACGAGTTCATCGTCGCGCTGCTCGAGCGCGTTCTCGCGCCCTCCGGTTGGTGAGGAAACGACGATGCGCCGCGCCGCGCCGCCCCGACTTCCGAAGTCACTGATCCCGGTGACACGGCGCATCTCGGGTTTGTTGCACGGTGACTACTCCGGTCTTTTGCACCGCGCGGGTTCGGAGTTGGGCGACATACGCCGCTACGCCGACGGCGACGACGTGCGACTCATCGACTGGCCGGCCACCGCGCGCACGAACGAAACGCAGGTCCACGACACGATCGCCGACCATGAACTCGAGGTATGGCTCGTCGTCGATGCGTCGGCGAGCATGTCGTTCGGCACCGCGCGTTCGACGAAGTACAGGCTCGCGCTCGATGCCGCGGGGGCGATCGGGCTGCTCATCGTGCAGTCGGGCAACCGACTCGGCTGCGTCGTGGCCGGCGGCAAAGGCCGCATCATGCCCAAATCGGGAACCGACCATCTCGCGGCCGTCCTCGCAACCCTCGAGCGTTCGACGGCGGAACCGGGCTCGACGACCGCCGATCCCGTGGCTGCTCTGGCGATGCCGATGTCACCGCGCACCCGGCGCGGTCTCGTTGTCGTCGTTTCCGACTTTCTCGATGCTGCATGGCCTGCGGAGTTGTCGCGTCTCGGCCGTCGGCACGACGTGATCGCCGTCGTCGTGTCCGACCCGCGCGAGTTCACCCTGCCCGACGTCGGTGTGATCGACCTCGAGGACGTCGAGACGGGACGCGTCGCGACGGTCGACACCTCCCGCACCGACGTGCGAACGCGATTTGCCGAAAGTTCGGCGCGAACCTTCGCGGCGAGGGTGGCATCGTTGCGCGCGGCACGTGTGGACGTCGTCGATCTGCGCACCGATGCCGACTGGGTGCCGGTTCTCGCGGGCTTTCTGCGGTCGCGCAAACGACGTCTGGCCGCCGGGAGTCGCTCATGACCGGGCTCACACTCCTCTCGCCGTGGCGGTTGTCGTTGCTCGTCCTGCCATTGGCCCTGATCGTCTTGAGCGTCGTCGATGTCAGGCGCAAGCCGAAACAGCGGGTGCGTTTCAGTTCGCTCGAATTGTTTGACGACCTCGTCGTGTCGCCTTCGCGGCTGAAGCAGATTCTGCCGACGGGCTTCGTCGTGCTGGCGATGTGTGCGGGTGTGGTCGCGGCCGCTCGTCCCGCCTACGAGGAAACCGACAAGACCGAGAAAGCGGTCGTTGCACTCGCCATCGATGTGTCGTTGTCGATGAGCGCCACTGACGTCGCGCCGTCGCGCATCGAGGTGGCGAAGAAGTCGGCGATTCGGTTCGTCGACAACGCTCCTGCAGACACGTTGATCGGAGTGGTCGCCTTCGACAGCACCGCGCAGCAGATCATCTCCGCGACCGACAACCGCGATGCAATACGACGCGTCATTTCGCGTCTCGAGCCGGGTACGGGTACCGCGATCGGCGAGGCGATCTTCGCCTCGCTCGACACGATTGCTTCGGCGGCCGACGTGACGGACGCCGAAAAGAGCGTGGGCACGATCATTCTGCTGTCCGACGGCACCACGACGACGGGCCGTCCCGACAACGAGGCCGCGGCTGCAGCGCAGGCGAGGGGAGTGAAGGTGAACACCATCGCCTTCGGAACCGCCGATGGAACGGTGGTGACTCCCGATGGTCAAACGGTGCCGGTTCCGCCCGACGAGCAGGCCCTGCAGAACATCGCCGACATCGCCCGTGGCAAGAGCTTCACGGCGACGACCGAGGACGCCCTCACCAAGATCTACGAATCGCTCGGCAGCGCCATCGTTCGCAAGACCCTGATGAAAGAAGCCTCGGGGCTTTTCGCGCTCGTGGCCGTTGTTCTCTTGTTCCTCGCCGCGGTCGTGTCGCAGCGTTGGTTCCGCAGACTGCTCTAGTCGCCTTCGATGATCGCGATTGCGGCGCGCGCCACCGTGGCCGCTGCCTTGTTGCCGAGCGCCGCGCTCATCGCTTCCATGTTCGGAACGTCGAAAAGGGTGGAGAGAACGACGAGTTTCTCGTTCGAAACACGCGCCATGTCGTCGCCAATCCATTTGCGAAGTTGTTGGTTCAACAGTTCCACACGGCCGTAACGAGCCATCGCGGCGGCGGGCCATTCGTGGGCCAGTGCCTCGGAGGTGCGCGTGACGATGCCGTGTTTCTCGGAGAACTCGACGCGCAGTTCGGCGAGGGCGAGAAGACGCGACGCGAGGTCACCCTCGGGTGGAGCGGTGGTGAAATAGTGCTCGATCCGCGGGTAGAGGTATCCGATCATCCCGGCGACGACGTCGTTGAACGATCCGAAGTAACGAAAGAGCGTGCGCTCGGAGACCCCTGCGCGCGCGGCCACCTCGGCGACCGGCGGGTTGTAGCGACCTTCGCCGAACAGTTCAACGAGGGCCTCGTAGACCGCACGCTTGCCGCGCTCGACGCGTTCGTGCCGGCCGTCCTTTTTTTCGGAGGGCTCGGCCTGTGCTGCGTCACCCGTCGGGTCGTTGGTGTCGTCGGCCATGGACACAGATTAATGAGGTGAATGTCCCTACTGGCAGAACTCATGACAAATCAGGGCACCGTATGCTCGGGCCGGTGAACACTGCGGTCGACGAGTTCTACGCCCGTGCGGGCCTCGTCCGCCATGCCGGGGCCATGGAGTTCTGGGAGGAATTGGCTCTGCGCTGTGGCGATGCCGTTGCCGGCGAGGTTGGTGAACTGCTGAAGCGGCGGGCATTCGGCCGGTCGGTGGCGAGCGACGTCGACGTGTTTTGTCTCGATCTCGATCGGCAACGGGCGACGGTCGACGCAGCCGCGCCACACACCCACGCGTGGCTCGGCATCCTTGCGGGAATCGACGACCTCAATGCCGCGATCGACCTTGGCTGTGGTGGCGGGGTTGCCACGTGTTTTCTCGCCTTGGCAAACCCACACACGCGAATCGTCGGCGTGGATGCAAGCCCGGCCGCGATTGCAACCGCACGGGACATGGCGACCGAGTTGTCTCTCCGCAACGTCGAGTTTGTCGTGGCCGACATCGACGGGTTCGACGCGGGTCGTGAATTCGATCTCGTCACGTCGAGCGCGGTGTGGGCCGAGACCGTCGACTGGGTCCACGCCGGACGCTGGTGGTCGGCACTCAATGAACTGCCGCGCCTGCTTTCGCCCGGTGCGGTTCACGCGTCGCTTGCGGCAACGGCCGCCCGTCACCTCGTCGACGATGGTGTCTATCTTTCGCTCGAACGCTGTCGAGATCTCGCGGGATTCGGAGCGTGGGTTGGCGCCCAGCAGAATCTCGGCCTGAATTTCGATGCAAGCATCAGCGACATGCTGACGATCGACGGTGTCCTCACCGGCCCCGAACGGTTGCCGCTCGTCGCCACGCATCGAGGAACGCTTCCCGCGAGTGCACACGATCTCGTGCAATGGCGGTTGCGGGTCGGCGACGAACGATTGGACGAGGCGTTGATGGCCGAAATGGTGATGGTGTCGGGCGACTCGCCTTGGGAACTCGTCGCCGGAACGATGTTCGAGGCCAGCGAAGACGACGATGATTTCTCGGCGGCACTGTTGTTGTTGGAAAGTGGCGATGCCGGCAAGTTGTACTTCGCCACGACTCGCGGGGTGCGGGAAGTCTTGGCATCGAGTCCCGACGGTGGTGCCGAGCAGTTCCGGCCTCTCTATCGGCGAATGCGCGACCATCTCGGCAAGCGTCAATCAGTCGTTTCACGACGTACGGCAACCACCGACGATCTCGAAGTCGTCGTTCCGCGACCGGTCGTCAGTCGTGGTGGGGGACGATGACGACGGGCACCTTGCTGTGCGCCGCCACATAGGAGGCAACGGATCCGAGGATCACGCCACTCAGTCCGGTGTGTCCCTTCGCACCGATGACCACGAGATCGGCATCGGTGTCGCGCAACTCGACGCGTGCCTCGCCCTGAACGAGTGCGTGTTTCAGCATCACCTGGTGTTCTTTGGCGAGGGGTAGAAACTGATCGAACTCTTTTTCAACGAGTTCAGTCGGTACCGACTCGTCGATCGTGAGTGCGGCACCGAGCTCGTTGCCGTAGATGTAGGGATGCCACACGTGGAGAAGAAGGACCGTGTCCCCGGGTTGCGAATTCTCGATCGCCCATCGTGCCGCGCTGCGTGCGTTCGGCGAGCCGTCGGTACCGACGACCACCCGTTGTGCCTTGTGTCTGTCTCTCATGTCAATCGCCTCCTGGATGGAAATTGCTTGTCGAATTCGCGTCAGGTCAGCCTGTCGAGCAGTTCGTCGAGCCGCGTCACCGCGACTCCGATCGACTGGTCAGCTATCCCGAACGGAATCATCAGGTTGTTTCCCGCACGCATCGACCCACACGAGTAGACGACGTTCGGCACGTAGCCGTTGCGCTCGGCCTGCAAGGGCGCGAGAAGCGGTTCGTCGAGAACGGAAATCACCCGCATCGGGTCGTGGCGGTCGAGCAACATGGCGCCGAGCGTGTAGGTCCGCATCGGCCCGACGGCATGGGTGAGAACGAGCCATCCCGCTTCCGTTTCGATGGGTGCACCCGAGTTGCCGAGCTGGATCAGTTCCCACGAGCGAGTGGGCCGTTGCAAAA
>Ga0315903_10012003_pt1 | contig 10147 bp, 18 predicted proteins | sample LakEriMetagenome_7_FD_203524 | JGI IMG/M metagenome (GOLD analysis project Ga0315903, IMG submission 203524) | Freshwater fungal communities from buoy surface, Lake Erie, Ohio, United States - Buoy 2 MA119 | ecosystem: Environmental > Aquatic > Freshwater > Lake | place: USA: Lake Erie, Ohio... | reverse complement strand
GTTGCTTACAATTGAATCAATTGTTTTCTTTAGCCTCATCGGTCTGCTTCTCGATGTTGCTTTGAACATTATTGTCATGCTTCTTCTTTTTAAATTTAAAATACTTTGATCCAAAAAATATCAATAAAGCCATTGTGTTTAAAAAACCAACAACAGCAAAAAAGTTTACAAATAATCTAATCATGGTTTAAAAGGTTTAAAATAATTATGTTCAGTCAATTCACGTTGAAATACTTTAAAGTTATGATGGTAGTTACTTTGCTTTTGAAAATCGGTTACGCTTGATTCAATTTTCTTTCTGCTATAATCGTGAGCAAATAAATACTCAGGCAATTTATCCGGCATCAAGTAAGGTGCTGAGTTCAATCCATGCTTGTATATTCGATTACTCCACCCGGCATGCTCAAACCCCCATCCCGAATATTCTTTATCCATATATCCAATTGTATTCAATGCTGTTTTAGTCAAGGCCATAAATACTCCACCGCATTCTTTAAATGTCCTTATGCCTACATGCTTTTGAGTTTCCAATGGTTGATGTGATTCGTTCAAATAAAGAAAATGATTCTCACCAGTATAATCAAAACAATCAATCACGTAATCAAGCCAGTCCTTATGCACCGGGTAACAGTCATCATCAAATAAAAAAATGTAGCTGTTATTCATCAAGTTGTATAGGCACATGTTTTTAGAATAAGCAACCCCACGAAACGTTTTATCATTATGCACGTAAAGATTTGCCACCTTAGTATTTCGTTTAAGATTCGACAAACATTCTTTGAGCAAATGTTCCCTGTTCGGTGTAGTTGTTATGCCTATCCCTACATTCATTTAATTAAATCTAAATAAGTTTGATACCTTGTCAATGCCCACTCTTTTGCATCAAATTCTTTCTCACAATATTCTTTTAAGTTGTTTGCCAAGTCCTCACGCTGTCTTGGATTGTTCAATAAATTCTTTATCGCTTTGTACCATCCTTTTTTATTATCGTAACCTTCAATCTTGTAAAACGTGTTATCAGGAAATACATTATAAGGTTCGATGTTGGAAGCAATGGCAGCGCATCCTTTGGCACCAGCTTCAATTAACTTCAAAGGACTTTTGCAATTGTTGAACATGTTATTGCGTAACGGTATCAATGCCACATCAACGTAATCGTATATTTGTCCGTAATGATTATGGTCGGTTCCTGTTATCCTTATGTATCTCTGACCACTTCGACCACGTGATGCCATAACATTTTCGATATTGCGATATTCATCATTGTCATTCCAACCACCCAAACAAATATTGTAACCAGTCAATTGTCTGTCATTGTAAAGATAGTTAATTGAATCCTCCATTAGTTCAATATCTTGCTTATGCCATACACCACCAACCCATCCAAACCTAACTGAATCCGATTCACTCTTTGGTGTAGTCCATTGATCTTGCTTCATATCAATGCAGTTTGGCAATACCTTCACGTTTCTGTTAAATGGTTTAATAATCTTTGCGAAAAACTTTGTGGTAGTAGTTACCAAATCAACTGCCTCAATTGCTTCAACTGTGTTTATCTCGAAATACTTTGGCCTGTATTTAAACATTCCATGATCACTCGGCAAGTTCCAATAATCATCAATGTCAAGTATAACTTTGCATCCGTTACGATGGCAACGCTTAACAACCTCAGCACTTGCACGTGTCATGGATATAGCACGAAGGAAAATCACTATCTGCTGATCCTTCAGCTTTGCATCCGTGTAAGTATCGAAGTTGCTTGTTGATGTTACATTGATTGAATTTCCACCGGTTATCTCATCAAGTACAATGTGCGGACTTATCTGCCTGTGATACTGAAGTCCTGTGTTATCTGTTATTACTAAAAGTATATTCATTTAATCTTTTTCAAAAGTTCGTTTTTAAATTCTTGTAATGTTTCAGCCACGTTCCGAAGTGGAATCTTTGTTGACTTTGCAACTGCTCGATAATTGCCTTCCTCCAAATATATTTTAAACAGCTTCTTTTTATAGTCATCTCTAAACGTGTCCTTCTCATGTGGTTCAAGTAGTACGTATAGTTTATCACTTGGCAGGAGTTCATATTTAAACGTAACAGTTGCAGTTGCAGTAAACTCATTAAACTTGCCACCATCGATTCGATTGAAGTTGTAACCGTATTTTTTGCTAATTTTATATTCATTAATTGTCCTGTGAGCAAATGCAAAGAAGTAGTGAAACAAGTCATTAATATTTGCAAGGTCATCTCCTTTTTCAATTATTCGTATTACTATTTCGGTGTGCAAGTCATCAGCGTATTCTCTACCGTACTTTGTGCAGATGCTTTTCGTAAGGTTACGATACTTCTTTTCTGCATAAAGCTTGGTTATTATCGCTTCGTTCACCGCATTCAGTTAAGTGGCTTATTTTTTTTCCAGCGTTCAATCGTTCTTAACTCATGTGTTAAGTGACTTCGGATATTTTGAATTCGTGCCTTTGTCATTCTTGGGCATGCGCCATCTTGAACTATTGTTTTGATGTGCTTATCTTCCGGCATATTCAAAAGCTTAATTAAGTTCTTCTGATAACATTCCATTGATTTCAATTGTTGTGGTGTTGCTTGTTGTTTCATTTAATCGTTTGTTGTCGCTTATCCGTTTGTTGTCGGCTCTTTTTTATTGGTGTCAGTTTCGCATTGTTTTTTGCAAATATATTACAAATATCTATAAATCCAAATTTTGTAAATTGTAAATTGTAAATGCTGTTTTGAAACCTTTAGAATCAGTTTTAGTAAAAAAAGATTTTATGAGTTTTTTCCATTTACACGATTTACAATTTACAAATACTATAATATATATATATAATATATTAATAATTAAATAGTTATATATATATATATAGTGTAAAAGACTTTGTAAATCTCTTGTAAATCTCTTTGTCATTTAGAATGGATATACATCATCAATTTTATTAACTATTTGACTATCAAGTTTTTGTACATTTCTTATAAATTTATAAGGTGTACCGATTTGCTTATTTAACTCATTTTCTCCAAATTTGTTATAACGCTGATTTTTTTCTGGTTGAAGCTTCATTTCTTCACGTAACACTTTGGAAATGTATGATATAGATATATTTGAGTTTTTGCTAAACCAAACATCCTTAATATCCTTTGGTGTGGCTAGAAACTCATTTAGGTCATTATTATTGTAAAAAACATCATCAATTAGGTACTCAATATCCTTCCGAATGCTTGATTTTGATTCTTCTTTGACTGATTGTAGGCTGTTTGTTTTGATTTGATCGGCAGTAAAAACCATGCGAGAACGTGAAAAGTCAACATCATTCATTGATTCAAGGTACTTAAGGAACTTAGGTATTTCATTATATAGGTCAGATTCAATATTTGTGTTTTTTTGTCCTGTGATTGGTTTTATCTTACGAATCCAAAAACGTATTTCCTCTTCATCAATCTTCATGAAGTCTTTTTCTTTGTTGGTGCATATTATTACTTTGCCATAAAAAGGAATTGAGTAGCTACTCACGAACTTTTGTTGAACGGATATTGACTTAGCTGTTGCAAGTGATTTAAGTTTTTCAACTGAAGTGGATTTTTCGATTATTGTTTCATCAACCATAATAATGTTTTTTGTGGCATAGCTTGAATTAAATGAATGTGTAAGTTCATCGGGTGATATTAGTACCGAGTTGTTTCCAAATATCATTGAAATCCAATTTAAGAAGGTAGTTTTACCGGTTTCTCGTTCGGTTGATACGAGTACCAGTACCGGAAGTATTTGCTTTGGATATTCAAAAAGAACTTTAAGATATTGAAGTCCAAGAATCATTTGTTCACCAAAGATGTGATTTAAAACTTCCATTGTATTTGAAATGTCATTAATCTTTACATCAGATTGAAAAGGTTCGTGCATAAACTTTGAATAAAGATTATAGCAGTTATTATTTACAGGTTGGTAATTAGTGTTGTCAGGTATTAGGCAAAAGTCATCAAACTTAAATATGTAGGATAATAATTGCTTTGAGTGATCTTGTTTAATTTCATCTTTCTTCCAAGCTTTAAGGATCTCAGCTTCAGAACCATAACGGTCTTTCTTTTTAATGACTTTGAAATAATCAACACCAACACGAATATAAGGTATATCGTTTTTTTGAAGTTGGTAAGATACATAAGACATTGCAGAAAAATAATCACCTTTAAACTTCACAGCACTAAGCAACATAAATTTGGACAATTTTTGTCCTTTTGGAATGTCATAGTCATTTATCTTTTTGCATTCAACTAATCCGTTTTTCAAAACGAATGTAGGTTCGTTTAAGTCCTTTGAATCCGGATTCTTTGGATTGTACATGCAAACTTCAATTTCTGATTTAATGTTGCAGTCTTTGATGTTTTCAAATATGCTAACGAATGAACCGTAGAAATTGAACCAATCAACTGGATTAAGTAGTGAGTTGGTTTCTTCTTTTTCAAATTTATTTTTCATAGTTTTCTAAATATGTTGGTTGATATTGTCCTTGTTTAATCATTGTTTCGGCAGTCTTTTTATAGATTGATGCTTTTTGAGATAGGTAATGGTTTGATTCAATCATTCGGTAAAGCATGGTAATGGCATAATCCTGACCTATATATCTTGCACCAACGAATCCACCAAGTAGATATGCTGCTGCTCTAAGTTGCGGATGTCCATTGTCAATGATTACGTTTATCTTATTGAATATTATTTTCTCCACAATATTGGTTTTATCGTTTATAATGTACTGCTTCACCTGTGGCTTTGTGATTGTATTATGTTTCCGATTAAATTCAAGGGCATCAAATCTATAAAGAATTTTATAATCCATTGAATAAAATAATGGAAGCACACAGTTTTGAGGTGCTGTGTCGAATCCTTTATACTTAAAAAGTTTATGCTTAATTCCTAAAAAATAGCTTTTAAACTCATCGGTTGATGAGCATACAGGTATTTTTACAAATGCTCTTACTCCATGCTTTGAAGCTGAAAGCCATGCAGCTACAATAAACTTATACTCATTAAATAAATATTCTTTAAACTCTTCTGCATATTCCGGTGAATCTAAATGATCAAAGTCAAGGACCATTAAACCAGTCCATGAAATAATGTTTTCGTAATTACGTTTCTTATCAATGAGTACACATGGTGTAAATGAAACAAGCTTAGACTTTAAAGCCATCTTAGTTGCCTGATCTTTGTTTTGTTCAGCTTCACGTATTTGATTAAATATATCAATTATGTGAGGCTTTGGATTCTTTACCGCATTAATAAAATAATCAAGCGTAATTACTCCAAGTGGTTCGGCTTTCTTGATGTCAGCCGGATAATAGTTAAATTCAATCATTTGTAATTAATTTTAATGTTTTATAATAATTTTCTAAATGAACTCCATAAGAGTATGATTCATTATGATAATTTTTTTTATTACCAACAAATAAAACTCTATTACTAAATACAAAGTAATAACTGTTATTTCTTTTTCTTACTTCACCAATATTAAAAACACCAAGAAATCCATTAAATGAATGATGTTTATCATCTTCATTGTGTCTGTCTTTATGCCATTTATTATTTTCAATAATTGTTTCTTTTTCATTCAAAATAAAATATTTGTAAGATAAAGGTGGACAAAGTAAAATTGGAATTTTTTTAAATTCACCATTACATTCCCATTCTAATTGACTGTAATTAAAAGATTGTTTTACGTAATTTCCAATTTCTTCTCCTCTTTTTCTGTCAGGTATTTTACATTCAATACCAAATGCAATATCTTTTAAAACTGGATGAGTTAAAACAATATCAATTCTTTTTGTTTTGCATTTACTCCATACTTCAATCATTACATTAAAATGATTTTTAAAGATTGAAATAAGTTTTAATCTAAATTGTTGTTCAGACATAAGATAAAAAAACCCCATGCTGTCGGTGTCCTTCCTAATTAAATTAATAATTAGCACCAACAAACATGAGGCATTTAATGTTTTTTGTTTACTTATAGAAGGCATATAAGTTTAAAATAATTTTAAGAACTTTTACAAATGTATTAAATATTTATTTATATTTGCAAATAATTTTATTAACAATGCAAAATCTACTAACAATTACACAGTACTCAAAAATTAAATCAGTATCTGTTGGCACAGTCCATTATTGGATAAAAAAGAAATATCTGCAATATACTCAAATAGCGGGTAAGAAATTTATTGAATCAAGTTCACAACCAGTAAAAATGATAAGATGAAATATTATAAAGTAACATCACCATCCGGTAAAGTATTTAGTATCTATGCAGAAAGTATATACCATGCAGTAAGTAAGGTAGTAAACATGGAAGGATGGAAGTATAGTAACATTGATTATTTAAACTTAAGCAAATGATTCCCAAAAAACATCTAATCGAATTGTGGCGAAATAGTTTGCCCGAAAGATTCAAAGACATGAAGCCTAAAGCTTATGATCCAAAAAAAGCCAATGGATTGACTAAGATGATATGCGACTGGATTAATTATAATGGTGGGCAAGCTGAACGTATAAGCACCACAGGAAGATATATCGTAGCACAAAGGAAATGGATTAAGGGCAGCGGAACTAAAGGTAGCGCGGATATTTCAGCGACTATCAATGGTAAGTCCATAAAGATTGAAGTAAAGATAGGTAAGGATAGGCAGTCAGATAATCAGAAAAGGTATCAAGAAATGATTGAACGTGCCGGAGGCATCTACTACATCGCCAAAGACTTCGATTCGTTTTATGAATGGTATAATGCTACGTTTATATGAAAAATCTAATGGTAACAATATCAGGTGGTCGAAGTTCAGCTATGATGGCTCGGCACATTCAAACATCTGAAAAATATAAAGACTACAATAAAGTTTATGTATTTGCAAACACAGGAATGGAAAGGTATGAAACCATTGAATTTCTTAAAAACATTGAAAAGCATTGGCAGATACCATTGATTAAAGTTGAAGGAGTTTATTCGGATGTTATGGGAGTTGGCATAAAATATAAAAGAGTTGAATGGGATGAATTGGATATGACTGCGAATGTATTTAGTCAAATGATTAAACATATAAATAAAGGTAGTTTTAATGGATTGCCTTATGACCAAGCACCATACTGCTCTGAAAAATTAAAGAATGAGCCATGTAAAAAACTTTGTGATGAAATATTTGGAGTAAATAATTATATTAAGGCAATAGGATTTCGCAAAGAGGATATGCCAAAACGGATAACATTTGCCGAAATTAAAGAAGATAAAAAAAGAATATTTCCACTACTTACTGATTTCGAAAGTCCAATAGGTCAACATGAATTAAATAAGTGGTGGGATGAGCAACCATTTAAATTAGGCATTCATGGTAAATTTGGGAACTGTGAACTTTGTTGGAAAAAGTCTGATTCTAATTTAGTTGATGTTATTCGATATGGAACTCGATTTATTGAGTGGTGGGATAATCATGAGAAACAATATGGCAATACCTCTTTCAGAGGAAAAAAGTCAATCAATGATTTAGTGAAAATGGCATCAAGTAACTTTACACCAGAGATAAACTTTGGATATGATGATTACAATTGCGTATGTAACTTTTAAAACAACAACACAATGAAACTAACAAAAGAAAAATGGAAACCACAAGCGCAGACTTATGACAGGAAGTTTATTCTGCAAGAGATAAAAGCAATGGATAACACCAACCTAAACGAACTGGCTAAGATATTTAAAAACGATAAGGATATCTCTGAGGCCATTGTCAAGGAATATAATATAAGAATAATTGCATAATTTTATTCCTACTGATTATCAAAGAGTTATAAATTATTTTAAAAAATAATGTAACTTGATGTTGTAATTAGTGTATAAAAGTGTAATTTAGCGTAATAATTAAACAATTAAAAAAAACAACATGACAACACAAATGCAAAAAATATTCGCAATAGTGAATAAAGAAAGTAAAGAAATCGTAGAATGGGGTTTAACTGCTTCTTCAGTAATGGCGGAATGGGAATCATATTATATTGGTACTGAAGAAGAAGAAAAACATGAATTGCAACAAACTTTTATGTCGCAAAATGAAATAAAAAAACAAATGGGTTTATAATAAAAAAACACACAACAATATGCAAACAGACATCAGAGATGAAATTATGGAACTAAGAATCCGTAAAGCTTTATGCGAACATTGGAATCCGAAAAAAGCGGAGATCTTTGAAGCAGCAATTCAAGAACTAACCAACATATATGAAAACAAAACAAAAACGCCACGAGGTCAGGGTCAGCGACATTCCCGAAACCGTATTTGCCAAATTGAAAGCGGATGCGAAGAAAAATGTCCGGAGTCAAACGAAACAAATAATTTACATTCTTAAAGAATATTACAATGAGTGAATTATTCGTAAATCTAATGACACTTGATAGTTATGGAAATTATAACCTATCAGATGACTATGAGGAATCAACTGAATGTGATGATCTTTATAAGTGCGATACATGTGGTATTTACACATATCAAGAGATGGGCGCATTTATAATACCTACACATTGGGAATGTAATGAATGTACTAAAACAATTAATCAAAATCCAAAACCATGAGCAACACACAACTCACAACAAAACAATTCTTCCAAAGGGATGATGTAAAATCCAAGTTTAATGAACTACTTGGAACACGTACTAACCAATTTATGACATCGTTACTTTCGATAGTCAATAACAACAGTTATTTGCGTAACGCATCACCTGATAGCATTTATACAAGTGCTATGATGGCAGCAGCGTTAGACCTACCAATTAATCCGAATCTTGGTTTTGCCTACATCATACCTTATGGCAACCAAGCACAATTTCAGATAGGGTACAAAGGTCTAATCCAGTTAGCACTTCGTTCTGGTCAATTTAAGACTATCTCAGTTACTCCGGTATATGAAGGTCAGTTGCTTGAAAACAATCCGTTAACTGGCTTTAAATTCGATTTTAATAACAAGCAAAGTGACAAGGCAATAGGTTACGCTGCTTATTTCAGTTTAATCAACGGATATGAGAAAACAATGTACATGTCGGTAGCTGAAGTTGAAGCACATGGTAAGAAGTATAGCAAGACATTTAACAACGGAGTTTGGAAAAATGACTTTAATGCTATGGCACAAAAGACTTGCCTTAAGCTATTACTCAGCAAGTATGCGCCTTTAAGCATTGAAATGCAGAAAGCAGTAATGGCTGACCAAGCAGTAATTAAAAACGTAGAAGATATGGAAGTGGAATACGTTGATAATGGCACAGACCATACCGAAGCCAAAGAACAAGCTGCTCAGACAGTAACAGCACGTATTGACAAACTTAAAGCGAAAACCAATGACTGAACCATATATATACCCTGAAGGTGAGTGGATGCAAAAGAGAGCTGGTAGTTTTACCAGTTCTCAAATTGGGAAGCTATTTACTGCGCCTAAAACAAAGTTTGCCAAAGAAAACGGTGAACTATCTGAAACCGCTAAAAGTTACATCATGGACAAAGCTGCGGAGTTGCTTACAGGAACTATCCGCAATACTTACAAAACTCCTGAAATGCAATGGGGAATAGACAATGAGCCTTACGCAGCTAACTTACTAAAAGAGCAATACAAAGACTTAGAGTATTTCGGTGGTGAGAATCCTAAGTTTTTTCAATACTCTGACTTTAGTGGTGGCAGTCCTGATGCTGTATACGGAAATATTGTGTTTGAAATCAAATGCCCTAATCCACGCACACACATTGAATACATGCTTGAAAAAGAATTAAAGTCAATGAATAGTGATTACTATTATCAGCTTCAAATGAATATGGCTTGTGTAGCAAAAGAACGTGGAATCAATGTAATAGACATGCGAGGAATGTTTGTAAGCTATTGCCCATTAATGATTGAGCATAAGTTAAGGCTGTTTAAATTAGAAGTTGAACCTGATGCAGCTTTACAAGAGTTACTACCCTACACGATTAAATCAGCGGAATTATTTTTAAGAAACATTATAGACAAATTTGAACTATGAAAGCAATAATTGAATTTAACCTAGATGATCCGGATGACAGACAATCATACGAGATGGTAAATAAGTCTAAAGACATGGCATTTGTACTATGGCAACTTGTTACCAA
>Ga0315903_10012002_pt1 | contig 10148 bp, 10 predicted proteins | sample LakEriMetagenome_7_FD_203524 | JGI IMG/M metagenome (GOLD analysis project Ga0315903, IMG submission 203524) | Freshwater fungal communities from buoy surface, Lake Erie, Ohio, United States - Buoy 2 MA119 | ecosystem: Environmental > Aquatic > Freshwater > Lake | place: USA: Lake Erie, Ohio... | reverse complement strand
TGGCTACGAGGCATGGGAAGATAAAATCCCTCTCTCACGCAAGGTAGAGACCGTCTTCAAAACGCAAAAAGAAGTCACGCATCTCTACGACATGGGCTCTACTTCGGAGACGACGCTTCGGGTGATTGCCAAGCGCAAAGCAGCGCCAACCACTGCGTATCCCCTCGTGCTCATGGTGCGCAATAAAATCCCTGAAACCGAGTGTGATGAGTGCGAAAAGCCTGCCCGTTGGCTCTGCTCCGAGTGTCTGGCGGAAGAGGGAGAGTGGGTAACTCTCTGTGACGACTGCCTGGAGCCACACGGGCACATGATGGACTACGAACCTGTGCTTCTTGTCAACTCGCCACGCCTAGGCATGTGCGGCTACGAAGGCCCGGCGGAGGCACCTTACTAACATGGCATCTGATATATCTTGGACTGAAATCAAGAAAGAGCTACTTCAGCTCAATCAAGAGGAGATGTTGAAGCTCCTCAAATATCTCCATGACGCCTCGGCAAGCAATAAGACCTTCTTACAGGCGCGGCTACTCAAGGGCGAAGTGGTTCTTGACGACTACGAAGCGCGAATCTACACCGCGTTTTTCTCCCGCAGCAAGTACGGCCCCACCGACGGCTACCCCAAGCTGCGCGAGGCCAAGGCCGTGCTCAGCGAGTTTAAGAAAGCCCGCCCGAGCGACCTCCGAAACTACCTAGACTTGCAGCACTACTACATCGAGACCGGCACCAGCCTGACCCCGGCAGTACGGCGACATGTACGAGAGCTTCTATGATAGCCTGCTCTCCGTGATGGGCGAAGTCGCTAAAGTGCTGAAAAAAACGGAAAATCAGGTGCTCTACACGTACTTTCTCCCCCGCCTGAAGCACCTCTACCGCGATGGCGACGGCTTCGGCTGGGGCTACAGCGACGAGCTCCACGACTCGCTAGAGAGTATTGCAGAGGCACACGGTGACACGAATGTGTTTCCCAAGCGAAGTTGGCAGGCTACGGTACAATAGCCGCTGTGACTGTCTGCATTTTAGGGGGGGGAATTATCGGCTTGTGCTCGGCGTGGTACGCGGCGGAGCGGGGCTTTGAGGTGGTTGTGTTGGAGCGTGGGCCCGATGGGGGCGATAGCTGCTCGCTGGGCAACGCGGGGATGATCGTGCCGAGCCACTTTGTGCCGCTCGCCGCGCCGGGGATGATGGCCTATGGGATAAGGCAGCTCGCGAACCCCGAGAGCCCGTTCTGGATTCGTCCCAAGCCCACCAAAGAGCTGATTGACTGGGGGCTGAAGTTCATGCAGGCCGCCACACAAGAGCACGTGGACAAGAGTGCGCCGCTCTTGCGCGATCTGAATAATCTCAGCCGCGCCGAGTACGAAACCCTCGCCGAGAGCTTTGGCAATAGCTTTGGACTGGTGAAGCGCGGCCTGCTCATGCTTACCAAGACTCAGCACGCGCTTGATGAAGAGATTGCAATGGCGGCAAAGGCGAGGGCGCTGGGAATTCCTGCGGAGGCGCTCACGCCCGAGGAGACTGCCAAGCTCGACCCCAACGTGACGATGGACATCGCAGGCTCCGTTTACTTCCCCAACGACTGCCACCTCTCGCCCGGAAAGCTGGTTGCGGGGATGAAGGCGCGGCTGGCCGAGCGCGGCGTGCGCTTTGTCTATGAGGCAGAGGTCACCGGCTGGATCACGACCAAGGGACGGGTCACGGCAGCAATCACCCGCATGGGGCAGTTTGAGGCCGATCAGTTCGTGCTCGCAGGCGGCGCCTGGAGCCCCGAGGCGGCGAGTGGGCTCAGTCTCTCGCTGCCGATGCAGGCGGGAAAAGGCTATTCCATCACTCTGGAAAACCCCAAGCAGCTCCCTGAGATCTGCTCAATCTTTGTGGAGGCGCGCGTGGCGGTCACGCCGATGGGCGGCGCACTTCGCGTTGGGGGGACGATGGAGATTGCGGGCAACGACCTGTCGGTGAACCCGCGCCGCGTGGCAGGAATTGTCAAGTCCGTGCCGCGTTACTACCCGGCGTTCTCTGAGGATGACTTTGCCAATCTGCCGACCTGGAGCGGCCTGCGCCCTGTCAGCCCGGATGGCCTGCCCTACATCGGGCGACCTGCCAAGTGGAGCAATGTCGTGGTCGCCACGGGCCACGCCATGATGGGCCTCTCGCTTGGCCCTGTGACCGGCAAGCTGGTCGGGGAAGTGCTGGCGGGAGAGCCGCCGAGCATCGCGCTCGACAGGCTCTCCCCCGATAGATTCGCCTAGCTCAGCTTCTTAAGCAGCGTGACGCGGCCAATGGGAAGCCACTCCACCACGAGAATATCGCCGTTGTGGAGGAACTTGGCCGAGTGCGGGTGCACAAACTTGCCCCCCACAAACTCACTGCGCGGACGACCGCGGCCCGGAAGGTTGGCAACGGTTGTTCCATCCCCGAGCGCCGCCGCCACCTTGTTGTTCTTATCGAGCACCGTCACAATGCTTCGCAGGTCCGGCACCAAGAGCAGATCGCCCTGTGTGTGGAAGTGACAGGGCTGGCGCATACCGTCGGTGTCGAACTTGATGTGCTTGCCGTCCATGGTGAAGTACTGCAGGCGGCTATTGGCGCGGTCGGCCACCACCACTTGCGGCTCTTTTCCACGCGTGTCCACCCAGATGCCATGGGCCTGAAGCACCTTGCCGGGCTCCTTGCCCTTGCCCCCAAAGATACGGATAAACTCGCCCTTGATATTGTACTGCGTGATGTAGTCCGAGCCGTAGCCATCGGTGATGTAGAAATCGCCATTGGGAGCCAGCGCCACATTGGTGGGAGTAAAGTTCGAGTTGCTCTTGTAAACGCGCCCCGTATCGGCGATCAGGTCGTTGAGGCCCTTGGTCCAGAGCACCGTGCCATCAAGTGTCGTCTTCACCACATTTCGATGCGCCGTGTCGCAGTGGTAGAGATACTCAACCCCACTCTCCTTGCGGATATCGAGCCCGTGGCCGCCGCCCTTGAACTGCGCCCCAAACGAGCGCAGGAACTTGCCGCTCTTGCTAAAGACATAGATCGCATCGTTGCTCTTGCTATCGCCGCCCACCGTATGGGAGATATAGATATTGCCCTTTTCGTCTTGCGCCACGCCCTGCGTATCGCCCCACTTGTGCGTGTCAGGCGGGACAAGCCAGTCGTGGATGCACTCGTAGCGCAGGGAGCCCGCGCCTAAGATCAGCTTGGGCGCGTTCTGCGCGGCCTCCGCATCGCCCGAGACAAGCAAGTCTGTGATCACCGCAGCGGCTGCCGTCGCCCCGGCTTTCAGAAGAAGGTTGCGGCGGGTCAGGAGGCCACGCTGCTCCAGAGGAAGATCGTTTTCCATAAACTTTTCGTTCATGGCAGTTGCTTCGACAGCCACAAGAGGTTTTCCTGCGTTTTTCGCCGCCGATTTCCATTGGGTGATAAACGCAGGATTTTCCGAAATGCTTCGCGAACGTTGCGTCTATGAGACTATTCAATGTTGCCATTATTGGATATGGCTTTGCGGGGCGCTGTTTTCATAGCTACTTAATAGGGCTAACACCGGGGCTAAAGCTCCACGGGATCGCCTCACGTGATCCACAGACGCGGGAGCGGATCGTGCGCGATCGTGGCTGCCGGGCGTATGTAGGGCTGGACGATGTCCTCAAAGACGACACCATTGATCTCGTGGTGCTTGCGTCACCGTCGGCGGTGCACTGCGAGCAGGCCGTGGCAGCGCTAGAGGCGGGCAAGAACGTGGTCACCGATAAGATCATGTGCCTCAACCTCGCCGAGTGTGACAAGATGATCGCCGCTGCAGAGCGTAACAAAAGGCTACTCACGGTCTTTCAGAACCGGCGCTGGGACGGTGACTATCTCACCGTGAAGCATCTGATGCAGAGCGGCGAGCTGGGAACGGTGCGCTGGATGGAGCTGGCGTGGCAGGGCTTTGGGGCGTGGGCTGGCTGGCGCGGCGCGGCGGCAATGGGTGGTGGACGCTTCTTTGATCTGGGGGCGCACCTCGTGGATCAGCTCCTCACGCTTCAGGACTCCCCGGCGGAGAGCGTCTACTGCCGCCTGCGCCGCGACTACGACAACAGCGATATTGACTCGGAGGCGCTGATTGTGATCAACTTTGCCAACCGGGCCACGGGAATCGCGGATCTCTCAGGGATGAGCGCCATCTCCAAGCCACGCTTTCGGGTGCATGGGAGCCGCGCCACTTTCGTGAAGTACGGCCTCGATCCGCAAGAGAAAGCCATGATCGCCGGTGAGATTGACACCGCGCTGGAGTCGCCGGAGCACTACGGCGTCCTCCATGATGGCAAGATCGAGCGTCCCATTGTCACCCTACCCGGTCGCTGGCGCAGTTTCTACGAGAATGTCGCGGAGAACCTTGCCCGAAATGCGCCAATTGCCGTGCCTCTCACGGACTCGCGGGCGGGGATGCAGGTCATAGATGCCGCCCTGAAGTCCGCTGCGACGGGCGAGGTCGTCCGGCTCTGATTCTAGCGGTACAATAAGTGCCCTGTGCGAATCTTGCAGACCATTGTCAACGGCCCTGAGCCCTGCCCCTATCTTGCCGATCAGAGCTGGACCATGAAGTACCAGCACATCGGCGAGATGGAGCCGGGCGAGTACGAGCGACGGCTCCGGCTGGGCTGGTTCAAGTTTGGGGCGTTCTTGCAGCGCCCTATCTGTGAGGGCTGCAATGAGTGCCTCTCCATGCGGGTTCCAATGGACGAATGGCAGCCCAATCGGATTCAGCGGCGCACTCTGGCAAAGAATGCGGAGCTGCGGATTGAGGTGAGCACCCCCCCGATCTGTGACCCCGAACGCCTGCTGCTCTACAACCGCTACCGGATCGCCCAGACACAAGAGAAGGGCTGGACTCCGACTCTTATGGACTCCGTCTCCTACCAGCGCGAGTTTCTCGTCGGCCCCACCGAGATGACGGAGATCAGCGTGTGGGAGGGGAATCGGCTCAAGGCGATTGTTTTAACCGATGTCGAGCCCAATGCTGTGGCGGGTGTGACGCACTACTACGACCCGGACTGGCGTGAGCGCTCCATCGGGCTCTTTGCCATGCTCCAGACGTTTTTGCTCGCCCGCGAGCTGGGTAAGAAGTGGGTGTATTTAGGCTACTACGTGGAAAACAGCCCGACGATGGGCTACAAGCTCCAGTTCCGCCCCTGCGAGCTACGCGGCTGGGACGGCACCTGGGAGCGCATTGAAAAATAGAGAAATCGGCGTAGTAATTGCGGTAAAATGCTTCTATGAAAAGCAACGCTTGCCACCAGTTTCAGCGCGCCCTCTCGCGCCGTGAGCTCCTCCAGACCAGCGCCTCGGGCTTTGGGATGCTCGCCCTCGCTGGGCTCCTCGCCGACGAAGCCAAGGCGGTGGAGAACCCACTCGCCCCGAAGAAGCCACACTTTCCGCCCAAGGCCAAGCGCGTGATTTTCTTATTTATGCACGGTGGTCCCTCACAAGTAGACACGTTCGACCCAAAGCCCCTGCTCACCCGCGATAGTGGGAAACCCTACGGAGGTCAGCGCCCCCGCGTCGTTTTTGCCCAGACCGGGAACTTGCTGGGCTCGCCGTGGCAGTTCAAAAAATACGGCCAGTGCGGCACTGAGGTCAGTGATCTCTTCCCGGAGGTCGCTAAGTTCGTGGACGAGATGTGCGTGATCCGCTCACTTCACGGCAGTAACCCAGCCCATGGCGGCGCTCTGCTCAAAGTCCACACCGGCACCGATGTAGGAATTCGGCCCTCGATGGGAAGCTGGGCAGTCTATGGCCTCGGCACCGAAAACCAAAACCTGCCTGGCTACGTCACGATCTGCCCGACCCTGGGCCACGGCGGCGTCCAGAACTGGAGCTCGGCGTTTCTTCCCGCCTGGACACAGGGCACGCCCATTGGCAACGCGGCTATCAAGGCTAAAGAGGCCAAGCTCGCACACTTAGGCAACGCGGATGCATCGGCGGCGCTCCAGCGGCTCCAGCTGGATAACCTTCATGACTTAGACTCCGAGCAGCTCTCTCACTGGGGTGTGGACCCGGTACTAGAGGGCCGCATCCAGAGCTTCGAGCTGGCGTTTCGCATGCAAGTGGAAGCGCCCAAGCTCATGGACATCTCCAATGAGACCCCGGCCACGCTGGATCTCTACGGCATCAATAAAGAGCCCACCGACAACTTCGGGCGGCAGTGCCTCCTCGCACGGCGCTTCTGCGAGGCGGGTGTTCGCTTCGTTCAAGTGACCCACTCGTACAAGTGGGACCAGCACGGCGACCTGAAAAACGGTCACACGAAAAACGCCGCTGAAGTAGACAAGGGAATCGCCGGGCTCCTCAAGGACCTCAAGCAGCGCGGACTCTTGGAAGACACGCTGGTGCTCTGGGGCGGCGAGTTTGGCCGTACGCCCACTGCCCAAGGTGGCGATGGGCGCGACCACAATCCGCACGGCTTCACGATGTGGATGGCAGGCGGCGGTGTCAATCCTGGTACCGTCTACGGCTCCACCGACGACTACGGCTGGTTCGCGGAGGGTGACAAGTGCCACATCCACGACCTGCACGCCACAATGCTCCATCTGCTGGGCATTGACCACACCAAGCTCACCTACCGCTACGCCGGCCGCGACTATAGGCTCACGGATGTCGAAGGCGTCGTAGCCGCAAAAGTCCTCAAAGACCCTAGTCGCCTAAAAGCCGTCGGGTAAAAAAGCCATGTCACGCATCCGTTTCTCAAAGTTCGATCTGCCGCAGGCACTCCAGAAAGTAGGGCTGACTCGGCTCACCGAGTGGCAGCCAAGCTTCACGCCACTGCCGCTCAGTGCCTACTTTGAGGAAAATATGCAGCGCCTGCGCCGCTTCGACACAGCACGCTCTGAAGGGGCCAAGCTGCTACTCGCGGATGCCTTTTTCGAGGAGGCGATTCAGCCCTACACCAAGCTGCGCATCTTCAAAGAGACCACCATTCAAGGCAACGATACGGGCGGTCTTGTGGACTATCTGGTTGCGCCCGATGGTACGGTTCCTGTGATGCCGTTTCTCTGCGTTTCCGAAGCCAAGAAAGATGACTTTGACAAAGGGCTGGCGCAGTGCCTTGTGGAGATGCAAGCCTGTGGGGAGATCAATGCAAGAGCGGGGCGCGAGATTCCGGTCTTTGGGATCGTCACCAATGGCTCCTCGTGGCAGTTCTACCGCCTGGATGTTACCGGAGACGTCTGGGAAACCTCAACCTACTCCGTTGCACACCCGCAAGAAATCCTAGGAATCCTCGACCATATCTTTGCCCTCTGTGAGCAAAACCTGAGCTAATACGGCAACAATATGACGACTCCCTACCAGCACACGTCCGCCAAGGTGTATCTGATGCCTTTAACCTTGTAGGTGACGATGCAGAAGAGTCGTCGGTTGCTTTCGCTGAGGCAGCACAGGCCGAAGTTCTCTTTCGTGACGAACAATGATGAACATGCTTCAAGACAACACGCAGCGGCTGCTCTCTGCCGCTCTTGGCTCGGACTTTGGCTACCAGCGCCTGGGCTATCTCTGTGACCGGATCGGAAATCGCTTGTCGGGCTCCAAGGGGCTGGAGAAGGCGGTGAGCTGGGCGGAGAGTGAGATGCGGCGCGATGGGCTGGAGAATGTCCGTGCGGAGCCGGTGCTGGTGCCTAAGTGGGTGCGCGGGAAAGAGTCGGCGATGCTGCTCGCGCCCGAGAAGCGCCCGCTGGTGATGCTGGGCCTGGGCGGCAGTGTCGGGGGGCGCGTGACAGCTCCGGTCTTGGTGGTGGAGAGCTTCGACGAGCTGGCGGCGCGGTCAGGCGAGGTGCGCGGGAAAATTGTCTGCTTCAATGCGGCGTTTACGAACTATGGGGCGACCGTGCGCTACCGGGCAACGGGCGCGAGCGAGGCGGCGAAGCTTGGGGCGGTAGGCGTCTTGGTGCGCTCCGTCGGGCCGACCAGCCTGCGGACGCCGCACACGGGAGCGCTACGCTACACCGACGGTGTCAAGAAGATCCCCGCGGCGGCTATCACCATTGAGGACGCCACGCAGCTGGCGCGGATGCAGGCACACGGCGAGAGCCCCGTGGTAGAGCTCGCCATGCAGGCACACTTCGAGAAAGACGCCCGCTCGGCCAATGTGATCGGGGAGTGGCGCGGTCGCGAAAAGCCCGAGGAGATGGTTCTGGTGGGTGGGCACTTGGATAGCTGGGATGTCGGCCAAGGTGCCCATGACGATGGCGGTGGCTGCATCGTAAGCTGGGAGGCGGTGCGGCTCCTGAAAGCACTCAATATTCGGCCAAGGCGCACCGTGCGGGTCTGCTTGTTCACCAACGAAGAGAACGGCTCCCGGGGCGGCGAAGCCTACGCGGCGGCACATAAAACGGAGAAGCACGTCCTCGCCATCGAGACCGATGGCGGCGTGGACACTCCCATCGGCTTTGGGTTGAGTACAAAAACGCCCGGTGGAATGGCGCGTGCTCGTGAGATCACCGAGCAACTCAAACTGGAGCTGAAAGAGGGCGGCGGTGGTGCGGATATCGGCCCGATTGGCACGGCAACCGGCTGCCCGACGATGGGGCTGCTCAACGACATGAGCCTCTACTGGAATATCCATCACACCCCTGCCGATACGTTCGACAAAATAGACCTCAAGGCACTCCAAAAATGCATCGCAGCGGTGGCCGTGATGGCCTACTCTGCGGCGGAGCGAGACGGGACGCTTTAAGATTTTTATGCAACCTTCGGCCTGGTTCAGAGGTAAACTGAAACCCATGAGCGAAGTGACGAAAAAGCCAAGAGTGGTTATTGTCGGGGGCGGATTTGGGGGTTGCGAGGCGGCCAAGGGCCTGCGCGCCGCGCCGGTAGACGTTCTCGTTCTCGATAAGACAAACCACTATGTCTTCCAGCCATTGCTCTACCAAGTGGCGACGGCGGCGCTGGCCCCCACCGAGATCACCTACCCGATCCGCACCATTCTCAGAAAACAGAAAAACGCGACCGTCTGGCTGGCTGAAGTGACCGGTGTGGATGTCAACGCGAAAACCCTCTCGACATCAGAGGGCAAGACGATTTCCTACGACTATCTCATTCTGGCCTGCGGGGCGCGCCATAGCTACTTTGGCCGCGACGACTGGGAGCCACTTGCGCCGGGCCTAAAGACGCTGGGCGATGCGCTGGAGATGCGCCAGCGCTTTCTGATGGCCTTTGAGGAAGCCGAGAAGTGCGACGACCCCATGCTCCAGCAAGCCTGGCTGACCTTTGTGATTGTCGGCGGCGGCCCAACCGGCTGTGAGCTCGCAGGCGTGCTGCCAGAGATCGCCAAGAGAGCCCTGAGCCCAGACTTCCGGCGCGTCGATCTCCATAAAACGCGGATTCTTTTGATCGAGAACAGCCCCTGCATCCTTAACGCCTTCCCGGAAGATTTAGCCAAGCGGGCCCAGCAGGATCTTACACGCCTTGGGGTGGAGGTGCGCAACGGCGTCAAAGTCACGGATATCCGCCCGGATGGCGTGACACTCTCATCAGGTGAGGAAATTGCCGCACGCACCGTGTTCTGGGCGGCGGGTAATAAAGCCGCGCCGGTTGGCGGGAGCCTGGGCGTCCCGACCGATCGCGCAGGCCGCGTCATTGTCGAGCGCGATCTCTCCATCCCCGGCCACCCGGAAGTGTTTGTGATCGGCGACATGGCCCAAGCCGCCCTCCGCGACTCTAGTGGCGAGCCTATCCCTGAGAAGCTCGTCCCCGGCGTGGCCCAAGGCGCAGTGCAAGGCGGCGCATGTGCGGCCCGCAACATCATCCGCCGTGTCAATAATCACCCTACAGAGCCCTTTAAGTACCATAATCTCGGGGACTTAGCGGTTCTCGGGCGCGGCGCGGCCATCGCCAATCTGCCAGGTCTGAAGCTCAAAGGCTACCCCGCCTGGTGCGTCTGGCTCTTTATTCATGTCCTGAAGCTCGTCGGCTACCGCAACCGCCTCAATGTCTTGTTAGAGTGGTTCTACGCCTATCTCACCTACCAACGCGGCGCAAGGCTTATCAGTAATCGCCGACGGTGAAGACCTTGCCTTTGCCGGGGGCGACGATCTCTTTTTTGTGCTGGTTGGCGTAGCGCAGGGCAGCGACGAAGTTGAGGTGCGGCTCGGCGATGAACTCTCCGGGGTAGAGGTCGG
>Ga0315903_10011999_pt1 | contig 10150 bp, 15 predicted proteins | sample LakEriMetagenome_7_FD_203524 | JGI IMG/M metagenome (GOLD analysis project Ga0315903, IMG submission 203524) | Freshwater fungal communities from buoy surface, Lake Erie, Ohio, United States - Buoy 2 MA119 | ecosystem: Environmental > Aquatic > Freshwater > Lake | place: USA: Lake Erie, Ohio... | reverse complement strand
GGCCACGCCTGTCTGGCAGGGCCAGTCTTCTTCGCCGACATCGTTTTCTTCTCTGCCGCTGACAACTTCTTGGCAGCTTCCTGCGGCCGACATGCGGGATAACCCCTAGACGACTTCTCGGAGCCGGAACGCCCGCACTCCTTGCCGGTCTTCACATCGACCCACTTCTCACCAAACCACTTGCCGAGGCCGCCCTTAGCCATTCTTCTTCACCCGGTTATCAGGACCAGACCAAGTGCCGCCACGCTTCTTATACTCCTTTGAGGCCCACGCATTGGCGTAGGCGCTGGGGTACACATCGAACTTGCGTTTAGCCTCAGCCTTCACGCGGCTCCAGAGGGAGGGGTTGCCGGGTTTAGGGGAGGCCATATCAGCAGTTCCACGCCCGAAGGGACTTGTTGATCCGGCTGTTGGGGTCGCTGGCCGTCTTCTTGGAGGTCAGCTTCTTCTTCATCCCCTCCATCCGGGCACAGAACGAATCTCGGCGCGACCCACCCTCGGGCTGCGGGGGTTTAAGTCCGGGTTTACCCGGATTGGCTTTGTTGTACGAGGCACGACCCTTGGCGTTCAAGCCACCCTTGGGGTCTTTGCCTTCCTTGCGCTGCCATGCTGGTGTCTTTGCCATTACGTCACCGCTCCTTTCAGGACAACAAACTGAATGACAGGGCTTTCAGTACCCGCCGCCGGAATACTGGCATTGTCGAGATTACCTACTGCGATGACGCAGGAGCCAGCCGATACAGTAACCGCGTGAACTTGGTAATACCGCCGAGTGCCAGAAGCAACGCCGGACTTGACGGATAGCATGATGACATCGTTGGCTCCGATGGTGCTATTGGTCAGCGTAAACTCATCAGCATCGTGCCCCGAAATAGCCGCTGCAAAGAGCGTGATCTCCCCAGTAGGTGTATTTAGCGTCACCCCTGTGGTGCGGCTTGTAAGCTGGGTGACAGACCCGCCCGCGCCAGAACCGGTGTTATAGCCTAGCTCGGTCGTCGCCAACACAGACCCGCTGTCGATATCAACCTTCGTGATATTGACTTCCCCAGTACCTTTGGGCGTAATGTCAATGTCGATGTTGGTATCAGTACCATCAGCCGTCAGCGAATTGCCGGTCAGTGTGACACCCGCTGCGGCGTTGCTCGTCGTGAACGTGCCGGACTCAATAGACGTAATGCCGGTGAACACCCCACTGAACGTCACACCCGAGATCGAACCCCCCGTAATAGTCACGCTATTGGAGTTCTGCGTGGCAATGGTGCCGAGGCCGAGAGCAGTGCGGGCATTACTCGCACTGGCGAAAGCAATGGACGACCCTAAAGTTAGACTGCCGGTCGTCGCCTGAATCGTGTTGCCATCCAACTGGATGTTATCCACCGACACAGATTGCGTGCCAACTTTAAGCGCGGTTGCCACGCCGGTACCGCTATAGACTACCTTCTCGGTCGCGGTCGGACCGTCATTGACGTGCAAAAGCTGGTCGTAGGTACTGGCGATCGAACTGCCGGTAAGGTTGGTTGGCATCTATTTCTCCTGTATAGCGGGGGACCGAAGCCCCCCACCAATCTGTCTACATCACGACGCCGCAATGGCCCCGAGAGTATCCACACGCAACCAGTTGGTCCCGTTGCTGAAGGCAACCACCGGGTTTCCTGCTGCGCCGTTAGAGACGTAGATCAGGTCGCCAGTGTAAGAAGCCGCAGTAGGTACGGTAGCAACCGTGTAAGTAGCCAAGGCCAACGGGCCGGTCATAGTCAACGACTGCAAGCTTGCAGTGCCGCTATTGATCTTCACGTTGTCTTGCGCTATACCGCTATAAACACCCATGATGTTCTCCTAGTAGAGACGGGGGCCGAAGCCCCCATCAGGTTTAGCCGCAATTTGCAACGATGGCCCAAGCCTTCAGCACGCAGTCCGTGGGAACAGCGGTGTTGAGCAGGATGTCGATGGTATCGGCGGTCTTGATGACGGTCGGATTCGCAAGGTTATCCGAGTCCATCGCCACAGCGGTACATGCAAAGTCATCGCAGTACACGTTGGCAGCGGCGGGAGTACCGCCGGTATAGCCGAAGTCGAACGTGGCGGTGGTGTTGGTGGACTCCACCGTAACCACGTTCAGACCAGCAGCCAGCACGACGCTGTACGCCGGAAGGTTGATGACCTGCAAAGTGTCACCAGCCGCCAACGCAGTCGCGCTTGCAGCAGCACGCGCCGCAATGATCGCAGCAAAATCCAACTCCACCTCGAACTTCGAGACTTCGTTGACGTTAGCGGGGAAGGCAGCAGTGCCCTTATTGAACCCCAGAGTATCGGTATAAGCAGCCATTTTGGTTTCCTTTCAGATGTGATGGGGCCAACTCAGAACTGGATAACAGCCTGAGCCAGAGCCTCGCCCTTGACAACCTTATAGCCATAGACCTGAAGGCCACGGACGATGTTGCCGAAGGTAGACTCAGAGCGGATGGTTTCCATATTCGTCATCTGCGATGCGAAGGTGAAGCCCATCTTGTGACCAGCAATGATGCTGTACTTGCCCGAGGACACGCTCAGGTTGTGGCTGACGTAGATGGTGAAGCGATCCACCATACCCAGACGGCCATTACGAACGATCGACATGCTATCGCCGGTTAGCGAAGCGTCTTTCAGTTCGGACTTCTTGATCAGACCAGCCATCTTGGCGGGAATAACCACGAAGCGATCGCCTTCGGGAGCGTTGGCCTCATCCAGCACGGTGCCGAGGTCAACCAGCAGATCAACGACAGAGGTGGTGCTCGAAGCGCCATCCTTGGTCACAGTCAGCGGTGCGCCGCTGGTGCCGAGGTTGAACGATGCAGACTGCTCGCCCGCAGTTGCGCCCTTGTTGGTGGCGGCAATACCGGGCAGGATATCGGTCAGAACGCGCTGGTCGATCTTGATCTTCATACGCTCGGAAGCGTCCTTAGTCCAAGTGTCCATCAGGTTGATGTCCGACTGAACCTTGTCCACGTCGTCCTCAACGCAGGCGAAGTACTCGCCCTTGTCGATGACCAACTGAATCTTCGGCTTGTCCGGGTTCTCCACGGTCAGGGTCTGGCCCTTCACGTAGTCACGGATCGTGATTTCCGGGGTGGTGCGGATGTTCACGGTGTCACCGTACTGACGAATCTCGCCTTCGTAGTCGGTGTTCGAGATCGCTGCGAGCACAGTGGCGTCGTAGAAGTTCTCGATGAGTTTACCCGACCAGATTTCGGGGATGAAGTTGCCGCTGTAATTCGGGCGGCCGGGGGAGACAGGATAAGACATGATGAAACTCCTTTAATCAGGCATTGGCTTGGATGCGATTTTCTCGCTGTGCAGCAAAAATATCGCGTTCGATACGATCCCGATCTTGCTCTCGGCCTTTGTACTTGCCCTGCCGAACATCGTTGAAGAACTTCTGGATGTCTTGCGGGGTGTATACCTTGCCTTGTTTAGCAGTTGCAGGGGTACCGGTGCTTCTTGAACGCCCGGGGGAAACCTGCTTCTCTAACTCAGAGCTTGCGGCGGGACCAGTGGATTGAGCAACGGCGGCTTGTCCAGTGGACTCTAGCCAAGTGCGGAAGAAATTTGCAACACGCCCTGCATCCAGCGAACGCTGCGCGTCATCGAGGTACGTCTGGCGCGTGATGCCCGTCAACGGGTCAGCCTGCAACAACCACGACTGGAAGTCGGGAGTGTCGTTGACCTGACGAAAGTTGGGGACAGCAGCACTTAGATCGGCCCAGAATTGCTGCTCTGCGGTCATCTGCTGACGGTGAGCCACGGCTTGCACCTGCGGCACCACATTAGTCTGCACCTGACGCAGCGCCTGCTCAAGCTGGGCGATACGCTGGGCCACGGAGAAAAGCTCCTCGCGGGACACCTTACGCATCACATCGAGCGACTCGCCATACTCCTCAACATCCTTATCGGTGACAAGCTTGTCAACGACTGGTTGCGCTGGAGGTTGCGGCGTCTGCTGGGTTGAGAGGGAAGCCAGTAACTGCTCCATATGCGCAATACGCTGCGTCATCTCGCGGTTCTGCTGGTGCAGGCGCGGAACTTCGGCGTTGTACATGCCTTGGAGAGTTTTGTACTTCTGCGTGATCGTTTCTTCCGGCACATTGTCGTCACCCGGCTTATGCTCAGGGGTGGGTGACGGAGCGGCAGCACTCGATACAAGATTCTCGTCGGCGGGCGGCGTGTTGTCGGTTGGCTCAGTGGGCGCGACGGTGCCATCGGCAGCGGGCTTACCCGTGCCTGCGCTATCGTCAGCGTTGAGTTGCGCATACAACTGCTGAACTGCCTCGGTCTGTTTGCGAATCTGCTCTGGAAGGGCCATGTTGAACGCTCCTATCGGTGTGCGTGATTAAAGACGGCGAGTTTCGTCATAACTTTGCCGCCATAGCAGGGGCTTCTTCTGCGAGACTGGCAATCTCGCCCAACACCTGACAGCGCCCCTGAAAGACTGCTGGGTGTTCAACCGCACTGGGCAACCGCTTCAACTCCCGCAACTCCCAGCCCTTGAGCCACTCCAGAAACTCCGGGTGCTGTCGGACAAAGAGCGCAAGCGCCTTAACGATCTGTGGTTCTGGCTTAATCATGCAGCCATACCTCCAGCGCGGCTGACAACGGTGTTCGCCGCCATGCCACCTTTGGGAGAACCGTCAGGTAGTTGGGGAGTACCACCTTGGGGCTGCTGCGCCTGCTGCTGTGCAGCGGCCATCGCAGCGCGTGCGGTGATACGACCGGTATACCCTTCCTTCTCCCGAGACGGCACAACGTCATCCGTTGGCATCTGCAACCCTTTCGCCACTTCCCGCAGGATGGTGGCGCGTCCCTCCTTACCCATGATCTCAAGATCAATGGGGTTGGCGGTTGCGTTGAGGAACTCGATACGGCGGATGTTGACAGTCTCCTTGACTGCGAGGTTGATCGCACCCTTGGCGAGAACCTCCACATCCCCCTTGATAGATTCGTCTTCGTCGTAGCGCATGTTGTACACGAACTGGCGCAGGACGATGGGTTTGACGACATCCGTGTCTATGTGCATGACCACCTGCCGGATACCTTTACCGGCAGCACCCATCAGCATGGACAGCCCGGACGAAGTACGCCCAGCGCCCTGCACATTGAGGTCGCCGTACACATAGGCAGGAATGCCGGAGTGATCGTCAGCCAGACGGCTGAACTTCTCATACACGGCCATAAGCTCACTGGCCCGCGAGTCGGGTTGCGTGAACCGGATGGCAGGCGCACTCGACCCCACAGGATCGTTAACCGTCTGCCAGATTTTCCACGGGGTCAACTGCGTGATGTCCTCGTTGGGCGGCAGGCGCTCGACGTTGACCTCCACCTGCGGCCCGCTGCTGATCCCCATGTTGTTGACCAGTGCCCGCGCAGCGGCGTTGCACACGCCCTGCAAGTCCTCGATGATCTCGGGAATGCCCTTGCCCCAGAACGCACCGGGGCACTTGATGAACGAAGTCTTGGCGTAGGGCTTCTCACCGAGGGGGTCATAGTTCAACACCGCCTTGATGACGATGTTGCCCACCATCCAGACGTTGGCGTCGTACTCACGTGCGTCATCAGGAACATCCTCCTCGGACAGCCCCCACTCACGCAGCATCTTGCCGCTGATCTTGCCCCAGAACTCCAGCGCATCGAACTCGGTAGTCGGCTTCATGTACGAGTAGTACTTGCGCTCCTCCTCGTTCTTCTGAAGCTCCACATCCTCGTTGACCCACGACTGCCCGTTGCCGATCTCCAGCACTTTGCGGATGGCGTCCTCGTCGTAGCCCGGAACCCCAATGAGGTCGGACAGTTGCATCCGGCTCAGAGGGTGATACTCAAACAGGTAGCCCTCGTTGATGTTGCTGATTCCCGGCTCGGGGTAGATGTAGAACGGATCGACCCGCTCGTACTCGGGGCCAAGGCGCTCAATGGGTTCGACAACCGTCTGCCCCATCGCGTTGGTCTTCCACCCCAGCGCCCGCTGGCGGCGCACAACCGGCCCCTTGATGAACGCGGCAGGGAAGGTCACGAGGTCAGTGATGAAGTCGTTGAACGAGGCTTCCCATCCGCCTTGCGCGAACTGGTCCTGAATCTTGATCTTCATCCGATCAGCGCGAAGCTGCGCCTGTTGCAATATAGCGAAGCGATAGTCTTGGCTGACCATCTCGCGCAACTCGGACATCTCCTCGCGGTTGGGAGCCTTGCCGTATTCCTCGACCATCTTGAGCACACGCTCGGCAAACATGCTCTGCACTTCGCGGGTCTGTGACGGACTCAGGTCAGGGATGGGGGTAGCCTGCAAATCCCACGGGGGCGATCCGTTATCGAGCAAGATGTCTCGCAGCCACGACTCAGCGGCGCGGCATTTGACCTCCGTGATCATCATGTAAATCTCGGAGCCACCCTGCGCACGAATCTGCTGCAACTTGTTGGCCTCGTACTCGCCGTTGCGCTGCCGCAGCGCACGCAGCATGATCTGCTCGATGGGCTTCTTCGCCATCTGTGCGCGATCCCAGCAGCCACGCAGGTAGCCCGAGAGGCCAAGGATGACTGGCTGATTCTGCCGCTCTTGCAGAGCGCGGTCAGACGCCTCCTGCTCTTGCCGTGCAAGCTCAGAGTTCGAGACGACGCGCAGGAAAGTCAGTCCAGCCATAGGGAGTTACTTCCAGTGGGAGCAGCTATTACCGTACTCACCCATGTCAAGCTCCTCGCCCTTGACAATCTCCATCGCCATATACGGCGAGGTGCCGCCGTTGACGAGCTTGGCAGCTTGTTTGAGCTTGGGGACGTTGGTGATCGTCTCAGTCTTGTTGAAGTTCTCCTCCTCGCGGAGTGCCTTCATGTAGAGCTTGCCGCCTGTGATTTCCTTGGGCGGTAGCGGGCGCATGTCATAGCCCATCTGGGGCATCTTTGCCCGCACCCCAGACGTATCCATCTTGGGGTTTGTTGAGAAGATCGTCGACGGTTTCGTTGCCATACCAGCCTCCTTACGGCAGGGTTCTACCAACAAGTATACAGCTTGTCAAATAAAAAGAAACCCCCGGAGTTCGCACTCACGGGGGCAAGTCCACGAAAGGACACAGGAGGTGACAACTGCGAAAGCAGTGCGCCCATGATATCACGTCCAGCCCAGAGCGGATGACCTGACAACCTCCCGCCGCTGCTGGAGGATGTGCCCCTCCCCCGCGTGGGCGATATGCAGCATGAGGTACTGGAGCGCCTCGGCCACGTGGGAGTGCTTGTTCTTGTCGATGTCACCATCGCCTCGGGGTTTATACCTATAGCCCCCCATCATGGCGGCTTTGAGTTGCGTGCAGCGCGGATCGACGAGGAAGCCCGGGTCGCCGTCGACCTGCCGCATGAGGTACTCATCGACGGCGTTGATCCGTGCCGAGACGTTGTTGGTCTTGGCCGGGATGACTTTCAACCCCTCAGCCTTGATGATGTCCACCGCCGAGCGTTCGTCAGTCTGCGCCCGCTGCACCCCCGCCGGATCAACAACGACGAACACCGGTGCCCCGGGGAACCGCTCGTAGAGCAACGGCTTGAGCATGGTACGGACAAACCGCTGCACGCCCATGTCAAACGATACGCATTCGTCAAGTATCAGTGCCCGCCCTCGGGGGTCTTGCTGCCCAAGCACGGCTGCGGGCGTCAGCCCCAAGTCCATGCCAATGACGATGGGCCGCACTCCGTTGACGATAGGCCGCAGGCGTTCTTTGCCCATGTGGTAGTCAGGGCGGAAGTATTTGTAGACCGGCATACCCGCCGAGGACAGCCCGTACTCACCGTCGATGTAGACCCGGATGTACTCCTCGCTGCGGCCTTGGGTGTCGTAGTACCCATCGGGCAGGTTCTCCACGTTCTCCGCATGGGGGCTGCGCCCCGAGGGCTGCTTGAACACAGCCCACCCGTTGTTGTTGGGACTGACGCCATCTTTGGCATCGAGTCCTTCCATCTGGTAGTACCACCACGTGTCCATCGTCGGCGGGTTGGTATCGCCCCACATACCATGCCACGTCGGCCCGCCATCCTTGGCCGAAGGGAAACGTCCAATACGTTTGGACATGGCATCCACGATATCCGGGTGAATGTCGCGGCACTCGTTGAACCACGCGAAGGTCAACTCCAGCGAGTTCAGGTTGGCAACGTCGTCGGCGTCATCGAGCGCCCGGAACATAATCTCGCACTCCACGTCGCCCACTTTGAAAAAGTAGGTCTTGGTGGTGCGCATGTACTCCCCGCACTGCCCGGGCGGGAACCAGTCGAGGAACGTCTTGATGGTGGTGTCCTGAAGCTGCCGCGCCGTCTCCCGCACGATAGCCGCCCGCGTTTTGCGAACGCCGTTGGCGTTGGGCCTTTGCATGGAGGCGCGGCGCACGATCTCAAAGCTGGAGGTGACGGACTTGCCAGAGCCAACCGGCCCCATGAGCACGCGCATCTTGGCATCCGAGGCCATGAACCGCTTGCCCGTCGGCGGCGGGGTGTAGTTGATATCGAGCGCCATCAGTGCTCCTTGAGTTCGCCTGACTCGTACTTCTCGCGCTGATCGAGTGAGTGGTGCAAGATGACAAACGGCTCCTCTACATCCGGCGTCGGGCGGCACCAGCAATCAATCCGGGTGACGTGCTCGCGCAAGTCGTTCAGAGGCACCACGTGGATCAGCCCATCGTTATACTGGAAGAACTCTATCACTGCACACCCACCAGCGAGATGACAAACTCACGCCCGTGCTTTTTGCTCCGCGTGATCTTGGTCTGGTAGGACAGGCTGGCCCTGCTCAGCGCGTTCTCTACGGCCACGGCCTCCGTGGCAGTGCGCACCTTCACGGATCGAAAGCCGTTGAAGTTGTGAGTGAACAGGTCTTCAAGCTTCGATGGCAGTTGCATCCTCGGCCTCAATGGTTGTCGCCTCGATCGTGCGGGAGTCTCGGGGGTCTGGCCCGAGGTTGATGGTGATCTTCACGCCGCCCGCACCAGCGTCGCCAGAGACTGCATCCTTGGGTTCCAGCCCCGCCCACTTCACGGTGGACTTGATCAGGTCAGCCTTGACTGCGGGGGAGACAGCCGGGTCGTGGATCAAAAGCCACGAAGTTGTCAGGAGTTCTTCCGCCTGTGCGCGAGCTTTGAGCTTGAACGTCAGCCCCTTGTCGCGCACTTCGCCACGGTAGTGCTCCACTTTCTTGAGAAAGATCGGGTCGGCGTTGAAGGTGAGGATGTCGCTGGCGGTAATGTTGTGCCGCCCCATGATCTCTTGGAGCGTCTCGCCACTGCCTTCGAGGGTCAACGCCACGTCAAAGGCCAGCCGGTCGTTCCACTTGGTGTGATGCAGGGGGAGGTTATCCATGCGCGGAATATAGGTGGGATGTGACGCGGGTGTCAAGAGGCGCGGTTATTCAGAAGTTTGGGAGTTTAGTCTGGTAGGCTAACTTTACACGTGGTTTTTTGGGGTTGTGTTATGTGGGCTTCCCTACAAATAGGGGGGGCCGTCAAATCGCCAGTCCATGTGCCCCCCTCCCCGGCCCGTCTGTGCCCGCCCAGCGCCGAGCGCCCGGACAAAAACCCTACTGCCGACAGGGATATTCTCTCCCCGGAAAACCGGGTAACTTGACACTTTTGTCGGGTTCGGCGAGTCTGAATTTGTCGATGCAGTGATCGCACTGCAAAGATTCAAAAGCTCTTTAACAACACATAGTCTGTCTCCTCGCTTGATGATCTTCGTTTGAAGGGTGCATCCCGTACCCGGATGAGGGTCATCACTTAGGAGATAGCTATGTCTGCAAAGACTTTTGAGGGTTCCGTGTCCATCGTTAAGAACACCAAAGGCGAGATCGCTCTCAAGCGTGATCCCGAAGGCAAGTTCAACAGCGAGAATGCCGCCGAGTGCTACGCCAAGCTCACCGAGCTTAGCAAAAAGCTCAAGGCATCTGTGAACAAGTACAGCTTGTTCATCGCTGACGGCGGCACTGAGCCGGTGATGCTGGCGAACCGTTTCGGTAACCCCTACATCGCTCTGTTGCCCAAGCGTGGCGACAACGCGAAGCGTAGCACCGTAACCAAGCTGGCGTAAGTTGACCCCCGGGCAGTGACAGTGCCCGGGTTCTTTTTTCCCTACGGAGAACACCATGAGTGACAACACC
>Ga0315903_10011993_pt1 | contig 10154 bp, 15 predicted proteins | sample LakEriMetagenome_7_FD_203524 | JGI IMG/M metagenome (GOLD analysis project Ga0315903, IMG submission 203524) | Freshwater fungal communities from buoy surface, Lake Erie, Ohio, United States - Buoy 2 MA119 | ecosystem: Environmental > Aquatic > Freshwater > Lake | place: USA: Lake Erie, Ohio... | reverse complement strand
TGGTACCACGTAGCTGCTTGGAGCCACCGCCACTGGTGCTTGGCTCGTCTGTGGGATCGATTGGACGGTAGCGTCCTGCATAACTCATCTCCTTTTGTAGAGCTTCTAATGTTCGATACAGATATGGAGTTAAATCCAATCTTGGATCCGCAGCCATCGGAAGATCCGGTGCTTGCGGGTGGGGAGTCTGCATCATTCCCCCCACTAAGCGAGCGAATTGAGAGTATGCACCCTGTAATTCGTTCACCATCCTGAAAGGGAACCCAGATAACATCTCGGCCCTTTCCTCATCCGTCTTAGACGGGAAGAGGTATTTCAGTGCTTCAATGCTATCAACACCTAACTCCTGGAGGTTCCGTACCACGATGGAGTTGTTGAGGATGTCTTGGGTGGAGTCCTCATAAACAGGACCCATCCAACGCCACAAAATAGTTAAATCACCGTCCGGAATAAGACCAATAACCTTGGGTGGAATTTGTTGGGTCTCCACACAAGCCATCATAAGTTGTTTGAGTTGGTCATTGTATTGCTTCATTGCTTCTTCATATGCCATCTCTTCTTCTGGGGAAGCGCCGTCAGGTAGATCCACGGGCTTTTCTAATCCTGCTGCCATCGCAAGCGTCGTCTTAAAAAGTTGTTCTTCCTGGTAAACAATCAACTCAAGACAACGACAGATGCCATGGGTGTAAATAGCATTTGCTTTTTTCTTGGATGTAGCAGCTACGCGACCAAACAGTGATTTGTACTCAGTTGCAGTAACGCCTGCAGAGATAGACAGTTCATCAACACCACCAAGTGCTGTACGGATCTCTTCTCGATACTGACGCGCAAATGCGTTTTGGTCACCTGTAATTGCATCGGGGACAATGTAACCAACACGGTCGTTTGGTTCCAGGTTTGCGATGACTCTTGGTACACGGATCTGACCATCAGCACCACGGCTGACAGGATCTGCTTTGAACGTAGAGCGACTCAAGGCAGCAGGACTCGTGAAGCCAGAGTTTGCTGCAATCGAAGGTCGCTGAACACTCATGTCCCCACCTGCTTCCATCAGGTCTGTCTTGGGACGTGACGAAAGTAGTGTTGGGTTACCAAAGAAAGTAATGTTCTTGCGCATGGTGCGCATCAATTCATCATGCGTACAGATGTGATTAGCAACTGCATCAAACTCACCAGAGCCTTCATTTGAAAAGCCTTGGGTGTTGTTAATGATTTCAACGCAAGGAATAAAGCCAAGACTATTTTTAAGCGTTTTGGTATTACCTGTTAACGCATAGGTTGGCATGTCAAAATTCAGCTCCGAATCGGAGTGCGTCTCTTCAATTTCTTTTGGTTTAATTGACAATCGGATATAACGCTTAGCGCCGGGATTGTATGTGCTTTGCGATCCAGTGATATTGACTGTGTTGATTTGATCGCCAAAGCCGTTGCCACGGCGAACTTTGTAGCTGTAGATGATTACAACTTCGTCAAGCTCACCGTCAACGTTGTAGTACGCACGATATTCGTGTTCGCGGAAGTAATAAAGTCTATAGCTTTGCTTGGTAGGACGGATGTAAAAAAGTCCTTTACCATCACACAAAAAGTATTCCCAGATGGAATCCAAACGGGTATCCATCTTGTTGTACTTAAGGACCCTGTCGATAAAGTCTTTGCGCTGAGCACCAAAGTTATCTTGTCCTGGAAAGAACTCAACTCCTTGGCGAATACCAAAGAGTTTCATCTGTGCAATATGGGACGCAACAATACCCGTATCTACAACAATGTCACTGTTTTTATCCAGGTAAGCATTGATGATTTCGTGGAGTCGGGCTTTAGCGTCAGCCATTATTCACCTTGTCTTTTATCTAAATACTAGCAGTTTTGTTGGCTAATGTTGCTCTCTGATCCGTTTATTCTACTCTTCTATAACCTCGTAGCCAGCCGCATCATTGACCTTGGAAATGATGATGCCAGTACCACGGACATCCCAATTAAGTACGTCGCCTTCTTGCCAGCAAAGCTCTTCTATTACCTCATCGGGAAGAACAATGTACTGATCTCCGTTCTCGTCCTCCTGGACCTCGAGGATGTAACTCATTTGGATTCAAGTAATTTCTCAACTAGCTTATCAAGTTTTGCATTAATTTGATTGAAGTTGTCATGCATTTGTTGGATCTCTCTTAGGAAGTCAACCTTGAGAACGTACTCTAAAGGCATACGTTTTAAATCGTCTTCCAAGACGTCAATCCTTCGCTTTTGCGAACCGATGTAATTAAAAGCTTGTTGGATCTGGTCGTTTTGCCTGCCAAGGATCTTACCTGCGACCCAACTGCCACCAGTAATAGCGGACACAACGGCCGTCAAACCGATAGCAATGTATTCAGGCCCCACGACCAAATTCGCTTTTTTCTAATTCTAAGGTTTAGTAATCAAGTTGGAGTTTACCTTTTTTCATGAGGCCATTAATCATCCAAACGAGAGCGTCGACACAGTCGTCATGACTGCTAACACCAAAGTTTGTCAGCTCTTCAAACATCGCGGTGAAGTTGCGATAGCGATTGAAGATGATCTTACGGTCCTCAAAAAGTCCCATACAACCACGGAAGCGTGCCAGCTTATCAGCACGGAATCCTTTAACGGGATGCCAATTCAAGTTGTAAAGACTTTCGTTGTTTAGACACACACGCTTAAAGTCGGCTTCAAGAGAAGCCTGGTACTGCACTGCTTCTGAGTAAATGTCACACGTGGAGTAGGTCGGAAAGTAATTACCGCTTTCATCGCAGCCAAGTATCGACCAATCATTAAGCAATTCTTTAAGAGCATCTAGTTTTTCTAGGTTGCCCATCACACGCAAGCGGCGGTAATCAATGACGTGAATCTGATCCCCAATGCGTCCACCAAGTACCATAACGGTGTAATCATTCTTTTCTTTCGTACCAGCTGATAAGTCAACCCCTACGGCAAGCGTGTCGAACTCTGTTGCAATCTCCGCTTTAACAATCAGCTCTGGAGCCAACGACAATTCATTTTGCCTGATGACTTGATTCATGTACTGGAACGAAAAAGCAATAGGCGCTTGTCGTTTCTTTTCCTTCAAGTAATCCAATGACCACATCTCTGGCCAATACGATTGTTCATCCCCAGATTTAGGATCTTGCAAGATTGCGGACAACACAATTTGCAGCCAGTTGTTTTGCGTATTAAATGTTGTGGAATGAATATCATCATGTCTGAAGCGGGTACCAAGGCAGATAGCCCGTGCCCCTTCAAACATGGTGGGTGCAATCACCGCATTCCAGTTGTCCTGCATCTGTTTACGGATGTCAGGGTTAGAGATATCAGCCGCAGATTTAATGGCGTCATCAATAATCACAAGGTGTGAACGCTTGGAGGTCACCGAACCTTTAAGGCCTGCTGCGCAGAGTGTGAATTGTTCTTCACCCGTGGTGTCAATGCCCGCAAACTTATGGTCAATCGACCAGTACTCATTACTGGTGACGTTCTTAAGAAGACGGACTGTTGGGAATACTTCTTGGTATCGTTTGCTTTCGATGATGCGTTTAATGGTTGCCGACTTAGAACGTGCAATATCAACCGTGTAAGACAAGTAAAGGATCTGTAGCGGCTTCTTGGCTTGCGTGTGGATACCAATGGCCCATGCAGTAAACAAACCAAGGACCGTGCTTTTAGCGGAGCCCCTGGGTGCCAGTAGATCAACGTTAGGTCCAGCAATCTTCAAAAGACAAGTGCTGTCCTGATCGGTTACAAAGTGACGATGCCACTCCTTGTGGTGTTGAGCAGGAGGTTTATCAGCTACGTACTCACAAAAGAAACCAAAATCTTCCCTTGCTTTCTGAAGAGATTCAAGGTTTCGTGGAATACGAATTTGTTGCTTGCGTGCAGCAGCTTGTGCGTTACGACGGTAGGCAAGATGCTGATATGCAGGCACGGTAGATATCGTTCAGTGTATTACTGAATACTACCCTATTTGTTATCGTCTTTGTTTCTTTTGTTTGCTTGGTATTTACGGGCTTTATCTAGGGCTGCTTTTCTTTTCTCTTTATCCGACATCTCACTTCCGTCTTCGTTCTTGGCTTCTTTTTTCTTGAAGTGCTCCAAGAGTTCAGGCGGCATTTTATTTTTGCTCATTCTGTTTCTTCTGCATTAATGCATTCATGACATCTTGGCCCTGTGCAACATTCTGCGCAAGGGGAGTTGGACGACGGATACCAGCTCCTGACTCTCGATTTTTTTGGAGTTGACGAGCAACTTCAAATAAACGTCCGGCAATATCTTCGCCGAAAACAGGAGGTTGTGCAGGTGGTTTTTGCATAGGTCTAGTCTAATTTATTTATTCTTCCATTTGCATGTGAGACCATACACTCATCGATGCTTCTTCCAGTGGGACTTCAATCGGGTCATCTTTGAAGATGGTCAGTAACTCACGTATGGCGCGGTCAGCACCAGCCATTAGCAAGCCCTTGCGATCTTTGTTGCCCGTGAACAGATCAATCTGGGCGATGGTGCCACGGAGTTCTTTTTGCATGCTAGCGATCCTTGCAACGCCAGAATCACGTTTGACAACACCGTTATCAATGTCTTCTCGAAGCTTGCGGATGTCCTCCTGCATAGCTTCAATTTCATTGATCAAAACCTTGCGGTGATCAGGCTTTGGATAGTTGTGTTGGAGCCAGAGATCACAGCCAGTGATGCATCCGTTATAACGCAAGAAACGAGCATATAGATAGCATTCGATTACGGAGAAGTTTTCCGAACAGAATGCCCTATATGCTTGCTCCGTTGGTGCGTCTAGATTATCGACCCACTGGTCGAAGATCTCAATATCGATATGCTCTTTGGGACTGAGCGTAGTCCCTTGCCTCGTCGCTTTGACCAAACTCCTGAGCTTGGGCTGCAGACTTTCTTTGCTCTTCACCTGATGTTCCAATAGAGGCTCGTTCTTGTGCACCAGCTTCCTTCATCTTCTCTTTGGAAGAACCAACGGAAACGTCTTGGAAGATTTTAACGGCAGACGCAGCTTTACGCGCTTTGTCCTCATCAAACAACAGATCATAAGAATTTAAATCTTTATCATCGTCGTAATAAAAATCTTCGTCGTTCATGACCGTTCCGTTTCCTTGATATCTTCTTTGATATCAGTTTCTTCTTTATTCAGTTTATCTGAAGGTTGCTCTTTGTTAAGGCGGCTTTTGGCGTATTTGTACGCAACATCTGCCGCCTGGCGATAACGACCCAGTTCTGCGGAAGTATCAGCAGAAGAGTCTTGCATCTTAGAAGTTACCCATCATGCTGGCAAGGCCACCAGCGAACACATCACGTTGACGTGCACGGTTGCCTTGGGCCGCTTGACGCATCTTGGAACCTTCAAGACGGCCGATGAGGGATTCAAAATCTTGCAGTTCAGCAGCCGACATACCGCCGCCGTACTGGCGAGAAACATTTGCGTTTATAAGATCCTGTGCTTCGGCGTCAGACATGCCTTCAGCCATGAGCTGAGCTTTGGTCCGAGTATTACGGACAGGGACGCGGGTAGAAGAATAAGACATCTGTTCGAGAGATAACTCTACAAGTATTTTAGTATATTCAATCTAGAAATTGAACATACTAGTGATATTCCTAACCATTTCAGTACCACGCTCAATGTTGGCAATGTTTTTATATCCAGCGTTTACAATTGCTTGAAGATCAAGCTTACCTTTTGATTCCGCTTGGACCAAGGGAATACGATTATCTACTTCGTATTTTGTACGTTCAGTAGCGCCAGCCTCTCGGATGCTTGCTATTTGGCGTTGGATTTCTAAATTGGCACCTTCCCTTGCAAGATCAAAATTAGCAAAGGGAACAATCTCTTCCCCTGGAAGAAAAGCATCACCTTCCCCTATCCCAGGTAACACACCTAGTTCTTCTAGAATTCCTTGAGTTCGTTGTTTCTCCTCTTCTTTAGCTGCATCCGCAAATTTCTGTGCCTCTGCACGAAATACAGATGTTGCACCTGGTTTAATCTTTACATCAGCAGCTTTTGCTTTTTGTTGAATAGCGGCAACAGAAATATTAGGTTTGGCGGCCTGAATCGCTGCAATATCTGCAGCGTTAAATGCTTTGCCAACATTGACGCCAGCTACTTTAACTCCACCACCGGAAGACTGGCCGCCACCACCGGAAGGTTTATTGCCGCCACCGCCTCCACCTGAGGGCTGTCCGCCGCCGCCACCACCTCCTGAAGGTTTATTGCCACCGCCACCACCACCTCCTCCTGAAGGTTTATTGCCACCGCCACCACCACCTCCTCCTCCTGAAGGTTTATTGCCGCCGCCGCCACCTTTGTTTTTAGACATGACTATTACGTTTTTTATTTAGTGTACAATCAACCAATCATTGATTGGACCATACTTTTAACTTGTCCTGGGTTATAGCGCACCATGCCACGCATTAAATTTCCTTGTGCATCACGCGGCATTGTTCCGTACTGAGACTCCCATGCAATATCAGACTCTGTTTTAATCTTGGCCTGTCCTTCGGGAGTAGATGCTATACGTTTAGAAAGAAAAGATTCAAACTCATTCGGGTCTCTAATACCCATTGTTTTAGCCAGTTCAGAAGTCTGCTGCCACTCGGTATCAGACATAGAACGACCAAGAAGATCTTGGAAAGCACTAGCACCAGTGAGTTTAAACCGATCGTAATCAATCGGCTTAGACATCAACTTGCCCATTAGCAAGTCTGGCCTAAAATTGGTATAGCCTCTTTGTCCCGCTAAGTAACTAATTGCATCACTGGGGCTGGTCTCAAAAAGAGCCTGCGCAGTTTTCTTGATGCCTTTACGCTCTTTACCAGAAAGACGTGCAAGTTGTGCAGGGTAGTCTTCAAACATCGAAACAGATGTATGATGAGCTTCTCCTGGCTTAATACCAAAAGCCATATCTGATAGAAATTACCTTAAGCCTATTGTAAGATAAAAGGTTTAGGTAAGTCTATCAATCTGACCAAACACATATGGATTGAAGTATTTACCGGCTAAAGCATAGTTTTGCCCAAATTCTTTATCTTTAACCTGCTGGAAGACGGGGCTATTCATAAAACCATAGCCTTCTCGCAAAGCAGCCATCTGTTTTCCTTGCTCGCGATCTTGCATCCATGATTGAATACCAGTTGTACGGATAAGATTTTTATTCGCTTCTTCAATAGCTTTATCTGCTGCTTTCTGCTCCATGGCGCCTCCAATAGCTTGGAAGCCACCTTGTAAAGCAGTTGCCCCCAGCATCCAGGGACCCAAGGCAGCCATACCCGCACCAGCTCCTGCAGCAGCACCTCCACCGCCACCTAAAAAGCCAGCTGCACCTAATGCTCCTAAAGGACCTGCCATTGCACTTTATTATCTAAGTTTATTTTAACGGACGAAGCCGTAGTAATTAGCTGAGCCATAAGAAGGAATTGGTCTTGTAGCATTTGCTGCTGCAATTTGTTCAGGTAAATATGCATTACGAGCACGCATGGCACCACCAATAGCGGCTGGTACATCTTTAAGGAATGAGCCAATGATTTGGTTCTTGATACCCATTTCGTTTGCTCTTTCAGAAGCCTGTTGTTGGTAAGTTAAAAACTCACGCATCATTTCTTTGTTTTGTTTTGCTGTTTCAGTAGCATTAAAGCGTTGCAATTGCCCAAAACGCAGAAATGCTTCACTATCTTTTGAAATCCCTGAGGGTAAAGGAGTTGAAAAAATTGCGGCCAGGGGGTCGGCTAAACTGCCAGCGATTGGCATAGCAGCTCCTTGCTCACTACCAAAACGCATTTGATCCCATACAGGACCACTGCTAAAAGGTTGTCCTTGTGCGAAAGAAGTCATTGGTAATCACCCAAAACGAATCTGAGGCGCCTGCATAATTGCGCCGGCGTACGGATTAGTTTGCAGTGCAGTATTGGTAAGCTGCGCAACATTCTGTTGTGCACCAAGAGCCAGGGAACCGGCCGTTGCCAACACGCCTTGCTGCATGTAACCTTGGTTCTGGGTATTCATCAATGCTTGTTGACGAACCAGGTCAGCGTTCTTGAGTTTGTTGATTAAAGGAATATTACGTTGAAGGTTTAGATATTCTTGATCGGAATATGCTTTGCTCAAATCCGTAAGGCTACTGGTATACACACCCATGTTGTCACGGTATTGTGTAGTGCCAAGTTCAGCAAGTTGTTTATTGATCGCCATCTGGGTGCTGAACTCACCCTCTTTACCTTTGGTAGGCTTGCCTGTTGCTGATTGATACGCCGAAGAAGCGGCTGATGAAGTGATGCCAGGGAGAATGGCACCTAACCCCATAAGGCCCAGGCCAATAGCGCTACCAACAACACCGCCTTTACCAATCATTGCCTGTCCCGTACGGCCCAGCATGCCAGCACCGACTGCGGATAGACCGGCAGGAGCAAGTGCACCTAAAGCGCCAAGGGGACGGCCTGCTTCAATTTCTTGGAGCGTTTCACCAACTGCTGGCATTACACCAACAGCCAGAGCTCCGGCCGGTAAAGCGTATTTACCGTAGCGTCCAAGGAACTGCTGTGCGGCATCTGCACCTTGTCTTAAACCTGCTTTGCCTTGCTCAAGCATTTGTGCGCCGCGCTGACGGTAGCCTGGATCAGGAGCTGATCCCATTACTTCACGCACGTCCCCAGTGGCTGGATCGCCTTCGTAGGTCTTGCCAGTCGTCGGATCGGTAAAAATACGTGCCATTTATTTAATTACCTTTATAAAACAAATTCTATCACTGCATTATTTCATACTGACCAACGGTCGGTAATTTTTGTTCTGTTGCTTTTGCGGCAAGTGCAGTATTAGCTAAGTTACCAGCAATAATACCGGCACCCGTACCTAACGCGGCACCACCTAAACCACGCCTGAAGGAACCTCCCAACTTGGGAGCAGTACGTATTGCAGTTGCAGCACCGGCAATACCACCAACAGCCGCAGTAACAGATGGAATAGTGATTGGATACCCAAGCATCCGAGCCTCTGGTACACCCTCAAGATTTTCAGGTGTTGCTTTAATGAGGCCAAGAAATCCTTTGTCTTGGTAATAGTTACGTAGATAGTTACCGTAACGTTCAGGTGTTAAGGAAGGGATATCTTTTTGTGCTTCTTCATAAGCAAGGGGACGTCCAGTACGGCCAAGGAAGAACCGTTCAAACAGCTCAGGAACAGGTTGCGTTGTCTCCCTGCGATCCTCTGATCCTTCTGCTGCATAAGCTTGGGCAAACCCCTTTGGCCTGAACATCTCACCAGGATTCAAGATGTTGTATGCACCAGCAACGGCTGTAACTGGGACCGCAATACTAGCGGTGATAAGGCCTGTCTTTGTAGGCCCCAGGGCTTCGTATGCTTTCTCTCCAAGGGCAGTCTTAGCGCCTGCCTCAAGAATGGCTAGTGGGTGGTTGTAACGCCAATAGATGCCACGTGTGCCGTCATTAGTGAGGTCCGTCATCAGACGGGTGGCAAAAGCAGCGGTTGCCTCAACGGGTGTCTCCTTAAAAGAAACACCTAATTTTTCCAGGTTCTGATGGTATTGCTGTCGCGTTAAGTTTTTTAATCCTGGAGCTTCTTTAAGGATCGTTGGATTACGTTCCCCCTGGAGATATGCAAGACGACTAGCTTCAGCACTTTTACTTGCACCTGTAGCTAACTTTTGCTTTACCTCACCTACTTGATTGAGAAGCTGTTGAAATCCCATCACGCTGCACCTCCTAGCGTTTGCCGAATCAACGCTTGATCTTCAGGACTTAAGTATTGTTGCCAACTGCCACGTTGATTTAACAACTGTTGAAAATCCTGTGGGTCTGGTAAACCAGCCATTTGGAAGTTGGTGGCAGGAGACAGGAGTTGCGGTGCTTGCAAATTATTGACTAACGCACGCTGTTCAACTTGTTGTGCAATTTGCTGTGGTTGTCCCGTCCCATAGATAAGTGGAGAAGTTACATAACCAGCGCCAATAGAAGCAGCAATGTTAAGTGGTGTCTCAAAGCGGTGAGTGCCTTGTACAACTGTTTCTTCTCCTGTATCTAAATTTTTTGTTCTAATGGGTTTATATGCATTAGGCCGAAGCGCACGCAAACCACCTAAAGCAAGGACGTCTGCTCCAACGTCTACAGCACCAGAGGCAAGTGCT
>Ga0315903_10011991_pt1 | contig 10154 bp, 7 predicted proteins | sample LakEriMetagenome_7_FD_203524 | JGI IMG/M metagenome (GOLD analysis project Ga0315903, IMG submission 203524) | Freshwater fungal communities from buoy surface, Lake Erie, Ohio, United States - Buoy 2 MA119 | ecosystem: Environmental > Aquatic > Freshwater > Lake | place: USA: Lake Erie, Ohio... | reverse complement strand
AAACATTACTAAGATTTACAAAATTACTATCAGGACTAGTACGAACATATAATCCAGAAGTTATACCCGTAATAGACGATAGATAATTAAAACTTCCACTACTACTTGGTACCCACAATCCACTACCACTATTATATTGCAAGAACTGGCCGTTGGTCGCTCCCGTGGTTGCTACATTATGAAGTTCTTCTAGTTCATATCCGTTTTGAATTTTAACATTAATAACTCCTTGCTGAGAATGTTTCTTTATTAATGTTCCAACAAATACAGAATGGTTTGGAGCATACGGCTTGCTTGATGTAATACCTCCAGATACTGTGGGACTAAGCCATAATGCCGTACCTTCACTAAGAGTAGAAAATTGTGTATTTGTATCTAAATTTCTTAGCGTTCCATCAACAACTACAACGCCAGTGCCACCATTAGAGATATTGTTAACTGTTAATCCATAAGTTTTACTACTAGATGGTTCTGCATTAGCTAAAGCCAAAGCTACTCTCGGAGTATCACCTTGAGCGCCGCTAATATAAACAACACTCATTTTACTTATAGTACTACCAGTATCGTTGCGAACAACAGTAATTAGATTATCGTTAATAGCAGGAAGGTCACCCCATTGCTTATTTCCATCTCCAATTTTAAAGACATTAGCATCTATAGCAAATCCTGGTTCCCCACTAGCCAATACAGAATTTGATGTTTCCCAAACCGATAACGATCCTCTTCTAAATGCTAAATTATTATTTCTTGGCATATTATTCCCGTTGGTCTAATTTCCTATATTGTGATATAATCTATTATAAATGTATCAAAAGGATTGTCTAGATTACGGAGTACCACCATCTATAACGCAATTGGTTAGTGTTGTTGGACTACCAGCGCTCGTACCACTAATAGCAGTAAGACCAGCAAAAGTTGTTACTGTCGTACCCAAAGCCTGGAGTGTGCTTCCGAAAGTGATTCCGCTACTAGCAAGATTGGTAATTGGAATATTACTTGGTAAATATGATACTCCAATTGTTCCAGCACTAATATTACTAGCATTTAAACTTGTAATATTTGCTCCACCACCAGAGAAAGAAGTTGCAGTAATGGCCCCAGCAGAAAAACCACCACTAGCATCACGAAGAACAACTGTTCCTACACCTGTTGCCGAACTAGCATTACTTGTTACAGTAAATGTGCTTCCGCCACTCTGATTGGCAGTAAATGATGCTGATCCACTTAATCCAGATCCAGCAACGGCTAATGTTAATGTTCCGTTGCCAATACTAGCGCTAGTAATATAAGTACTCGTATCAACACTACCGTCACCCTTTAAAAACTGACTACTAGTGCCGCCAGCCTTAATAAAGCTATTAGCAGTAACATTGCCAGCAGAAAATGATCCGGTAGCATCTCTTAGTACTATAGTGCCGTTACCGCTAGATGCACTAGCATTACTGGTAATTGTATATGCTGTTGCTCCATTACTATTGGCAGACGTTGCTGTTAATCCTGATCCGGCAGCAGTGATCGTACTGGCATACTGTCCTGTTGTATCTGTTCCTAGAATTATGCTACTCGCAGGAATTGTAGTTGCAAAACTAATACTAGCATTTGTACCCAAGCTAGTTAGCGTAGCATTACCACTTCCTGTAACGTCTCCAGTAAGATTAACACTAATAACTGGACTTGGTTTATTTGTAGCATTATTAAAGTTATTATAATAGCTACCATCTTGACCATCTAATTTATCGGCATTAAGATTAGTAACAACGGTTGTTGATGTAACAGCGATAGCATTTGCTGTCATGGTGCCAGTTATGTCAGCTGATCCAACTTTGATTGGTCCAAAAGGACCGGTGAATACTTCACTACTATTGGTTGCTCCGGTAATAAATACGAATGCATCATTACTATCAGAATAGCCGAAGAACCCTGTTGCTGGCGATCCATTATTGTAATAAAACTCTATACCGCGATCCTTGTTGTCATTAAGACCTGTTGGAGCAGCACCCAGGGTGAAAATGGGGTCATCAATATTAACTGTTGTGCTATTGACAGTAACTGTGCTACCATTAACTAATAAATTACCACCAATTGTAACATTGCCAGTAGCACTAATTGTTCCGTTAACGGTAAGATTTCCAGTAACAGCAGCATTTCCACTTACTTGTAAAGTTCCAAGATTATTGATTCCGACAGCAGAAAGATTATTTATTCCATAAATATTTTTTGAACTATCTGTTATTAGAGCTTTGCTGGCTTCTGCTGTACCGAGTGTTGTAATGTCAACATAATTTAGTTCGCTAGCAGTTGACGTTACGCCGACTATTGTTGATGGCTGTATACCAGTAAGATGAACAGTATATTGTGTATTATTAGAAACAGTCGAACTGGTTAAGTAAATGCCGCCAGACCCCGCACTAAGGTTATTGGTCATACCTGTAACTGAAACTGTTGTAAAACCTGTTCCAGCATCGTCATATGATTTACTTGTTCCGAAACCAGATACTACTCCACTATTTCCTATAACGTCTTGTACGCCTTCTAAGAAGTCAGTTATATCTATGGTTTGAATAGTAGGATCACTCAAACTAATAGTTACAGCACCTGTACTGTCTGTGGTCGCAAGAACTCCGCTAACGCCAGTAACGCTACGAACAGCAGAGTATGTTAAACTACTCCATGCTGTGCTTCCATCACCAATCTTAAAACGACCGGTGTCAGTTTCAAATCCTATTTCACCTTGTGCTAATACTTGTGAAGTCCACTGAGAAGCTGTTCCTCTACGTACCTGGATTTTTGTGTTAACTGGCATGTTTTAGACCCTTGTTATGTTGTTGTTTATGGATTACCACAGTCAAATTCATATGAGTTTAGATAATCATCCAAACCAATCACATTATTTACGTTTACTTGTGCAAAATCAGTTATATATTCATCCAATCCATCTATTCTGCTAACATCCAAATTTCCAATAATTTTACTCATTGGTATATTATCTGGCAAATCACTTGCTAATATTTTTTCAGTATTGACAATTTCTAAATTAAATGTCTCATATCTCTCAATTTCAACATTATTAAGATTTTCTATGAAACTAGTTTCAATCTCTATAATATTTGTTTGAGGATCCAAAATTTCAATTATGAATTCGCTCATTGTACACAGTCCAATGGGGTACTAGATTGACTGAATCGTTTCACTATATTAATAGTACCAAACAATAATCTAGTTGTATATTTACCTCCTCCAGAATATATGTCATCTGGAGACTGTAATTCCAAATCATATTTTGCGGTATTAAAATTAAAACTATTTGTTGTTGATGCCGGAAACATTAAAGTTAATTTTCCATTTGCTTCATCAATAACAAACTTATATACACTATAGTCTATATTGTCACTACTAAAAATTTGGGTCGATCCTGTGTTGGTCTTCCATACTATTCTGGCACACCAACCAGTCAAATTAATAGGAGCACTATTTTGATCCTTATAAATTAAGGATATTTTAAAGGAGGTACCTTGTTCTATGGCAAAGTCATATTTGCTTGCGGCCATAATTCACTCGCGTTAGTTAGATTTTTGAAGCTGTACTAGTAAATACACTATACGTATAAAAAAAAGAAGGGCTGGTTTCCCAGCCCTACTTATTTTCAAAAGTTATTTTTGAACATCAAAATCATAGAGAGCCGAGAAGAACTCTACGGTTGTCAAGAACAGCAAAGCCCTGTTCAGCCCAACCATAGAAGCCAGCTCTCTTTTGACGATGTAGTGTATCGTCTTCAAAAATCTGAACTTGTTCACGAATTGGCATTATGAAACTGTCTCTCTTGCGTAGATCAAGACCTACAACTAGCTCAGAATCATGATCACTTGGTAGACTGCCACTTAGAGTATTACTATAGAATAGTTGATACTCTTGGCCTTCGCCAAGTTCATCTAGGTCATGAAGGTTAACACCGAAGATGCGATTAATTGTGCCGTCTGCGGCAGTGTAAATCTCTCTGCGTGTTACTTCATCAACTTGATCAAGACCCCAGTTACGAATGTCTTCCATTGACTCTGGAGAGACGTATAGATCTGTAAGTAGTCCACGGTTATTGCTAGCCGAGTTACCACCACCGTTTCTACGCATAACTGTCTTCATCAAACTTACCAATCTCTTGGTAAATTGACCAGTGCTAGCATCGCTATCGTAAACTACAATGTTACGATCAACGCCAGCGGCAAGTAGTGTGTGCCATCCGTCGTCATTCATCTTCTTGACAAATGAACCTTCTAGAACTTCCATAGCACGACCAACAACATCCCAGCGAGCATCACGAGCATACTTTAAGAGATAGTCGATTGAGGCGCCGATGTCATAGGTTGGAACCATGACGTAATCGCCTTCAACGTGACGCTCTGGAATATATCCATGATTTGGAACGGTATAGGCAACGAAGTCCTTCTCTGTACCAGGAGCTAGGAAGTCGAGTGGAAATTCTGGAGTTGCACTTTGAGCCAATTGAATTGGTTCGAAAATGCCGTCTAGGATATCTCCACTGAGTAATCCTTGACGAAGTGGTAGTTCAAGAGCCTTTGCAAACTCTGCATTAGCAGCTAGAGCTACTTCTCTTTTCTGTGAACCAGAGCGAACTAAGAGATCAGTTAGTTCTGGTGTTGGTTGAAATGCTTTAGTATTACCTGACATTTTTTTCTCCCTTAAATAAGTTTAAGCTTAAGCAATGTTTACAGAGACTTTTGCGTAACCGTCGGCGTCTTTACTACTCAAGAACTGACCGATTTTTACAGCATTTGTACTTGATGTACCGATCTTACCATCAGCGCCGACATAGGCGTCAGCACCAGCAGTTGGTGTGGCACCAGATACGATCATGTTGGTTGTTACTTGGCCGTTACGAAGTAGTGTAACTTTGCCACCAACCTGAACTTCATCTTTGTGCCAGTTGATGTGCTGTCTTGTGAGATCAAGATTTACCACGTCGGTGAGAAGGACACCTACTGGTTTTGCTCCACTAACAGCACCAGCATAAGCAACAACAGCACTGGCATCATCCATAGATACGCCAGATCCGCCTGTACTTACACTAGCAACACCGCCTCTTTCGGCTACTGTGTTCATGAAGAATGATACATCTGTGAGTAATTCGATACGATCTGCTTTAAGAGCCATGTTATTCTCCCTTATTAAGTTTTTTGCCTAGTCTAGCACAAACAAATTCAACTAATTCTGCACGAGTGGTTTCTTCTTGTGAAACTGTTTCACCACCCACACTGAGGCTAACACTCTCTTCTGTTTCTACATTATCAAGAGCACTAGCGTCTACTGTATTTTCTGAAGCCTTTTTCTTTTCTTTTGTGTCTTCTTCCTTGTCATCTTTTTTATTGAGCCAAGGTGGCATTTTGCCAGCAAAAAGACTTGTCATTGCTGCAAAGGCGTCGTCGTCTAATGAATCGAATTTATCAACTGTGGCAGAAGCTGACTCTGAATCAAAGCCTGCTTCGACAAGTGATGCCATTCTTTTCATTTTCTTTTCTTTTTTAGCCATTTCTTCTTCTTTCATCTTGTAGCCAGCAATAACTTCGTTTGCTGCTTCAAGTTCAGATTTGGCTTTTTTCATTTCTTCTTCTTTCATCTTATCTTCTTCGCTCATTTTTTTGGCAGCTTCTTCTTTTTCAAGAGTGATCTGCTCTAGAGCAACTGTTAATTCAGCAATTTTGTTTTTGAGTTCGGTATTCTGTGTTTCTAAAGCTGCAATAGCTTCTGTGGCAGATTCTGCTGTTTTGACTTCCATAGCTTCAATCTTACTTTTGATTTCTGCTACTTCTTTTATTACTGGATCAAGATCTAAACTCATAATAGTATTCTCCGCGTTAAAGGTTAACGTACTTTTAGATACACCTGGTTCGATAAAATCGTCTTTTTTTTCGCTTAATAATTTATTAAAGTTTTCCTTAGTAAAGATTATACTCTCAGGATTTGCTGGTTTATCAACAAAACCTTTGCCGGAAAATGTAATATTTCTAAGTACTCTACCTATTTTATATGACTCATGCTGGCCATTTCCGCCGTATGCTCTTAAGTACTTAGTTAGATATGCTGTATTGTCATTACGAGCAAGTACTTTGTATTCACCATTTGCAGTATTAATTAATCCATAATCAAATCCATTAAAGAAACACTCCATACTAACAAATTTTGTGCCAGACTCAATTTCTGCTATCAATTTTTCGGCACGATCTCTAAGCTCAGGATTACTAAATGCTTTATAAATTACAGAACCAGTTAATATATGATATTTTTCTGGTAAATTTTCTATAGGAGTATTTTCATCAATCAATATACCATCTTCGGTGATTGGCCAATTTGATGTTATATGACCAATTATGGTTCCTTCGTCATGTTCAAGATTTGTTGGTTTATCTTCTGGCGTATTTCTAGCAATCCATACTTCTTTGGAATCAAAAATATCATCATTTTTATTCCAGTTTGAACTAACTAATATAGATTGTACATGATACAAATCAGAATCATCATAAGAAGCTAAACTTTTTAATTTTTTAACTTTGTATGTACTATCGCATGGCTCAACAGAGGCTGCATAAGAAAATGAGGCTGATGACTGAATTTTATGTTCTAGCCCATCTTCAATTTCTGCTTTAAATATTTGCATTATTTTTTACTCCTGTGCTAGATTAGTGTACACCGTAGAATAAAAAGAAGCCTTAGCCTGTTTTTGTTCATCAACAGTAAGCTCTTTGCTTAAAATCGATCTAAGATCATTTACCCATTTGTGATATTCGGACAATAAGACATTTGATGATGCAGATGATGATTTAAGTTTTTCTACCACTTCTGCGTCGGTTATGTCCGTTAAAGGCTCTATTGAGAATAGAATTTTCGTTTTTACATTGTCTAGTTCTGTAACTTCTTCATTAGATAAACTTCTTAAGTTTTTCTTTTGATAAAAATCTAGTAGTATTGGATTAATTATCTTGCTGATCTTATCTTGGGCGTCAGCTGCCCAAAACATAATTTTTGCTCCGGTTTGTGGGGCAAACTTTCTGTCTTTTCTGGTTTGTGTGTCTTTAGAGTTTTTTGGGCGACCTTGGCCGGGTTCTTTTGGCAAGGATTCTGGCGAATCCTTTGCCAACTTCGTTGGGGAAGGCTGTGCTGGTGTTTTCATTTCTAGAGCTGCTTGCTCTCCCTTTTTCTTATTTTCTAAATCTAATCCAACTTGACTGGGAGAGACAATTCCTGTCTGTAGAGCTATCTTCTTAAGAGATTGCTCCGGAGTAGGATCGTGCCATGGCCCAGCTTTTTTGATCATTCTATCGCTCTTTCTCTCTCTTATTTCTCTGTTGAGTCTTGTCTTTTCCATATCAGGATCAAAACCAAATCTTGTTTGCAATAGTTCATCACTAATTAGATTACGATCAGCTAATTGAATCAATAGCGCTTTTTCTGAATCTTCATTACTAAGATCCATTCTGTCAAATTCTACTTTGGCACTGTATTTGAAACCCATAGCTTTTTGAACCAAAGCAAATTCTCTTTCCCAAAATTCCATCAAAACATCTCTACCATATTGTAGTCTTTGAGTAAGAGTCTTTAATGAAATAAAGTTATTTGTTGTTCCGGCCGCTCCGAAAGTTCCGGTTAGTGTAGGAGGAATACCAAGTCCAGCGTAGACGCTGTTTAAGTGTGGTATATATTTAGCTTCTCCTAAGAACTGATGAACACCAGTTTTACTTTCTATTAGTTCTATATCTGGACCCCAAATCAAATCCATAGTTCCACCACCAACATTATTTCCTAAAATAGCTGCTAATTTAGCTGTGGCTGCTTTTGTAGGAGCAATTTTATGCTCAAGACTACCAAGTTTAAAAATACGAATATTGCTTATAGCACCATCAAGAGCTGCCATATCAGCTAATTTAAGCTTTTCAATAATAGTAATATCATCCATAATAGCATATATCATAGGATATGCCCATGTTTGCCAATCATCTTTTTTATAGTGAAATACTAATGTTTTTTCTGGATCAAGTGGATATGGCTTTTTTGTTTTGGCTGCTTCTAATATTGCTTGTGGTAGTCCTGATACTACTTCTTTTTCTGCTTCTGTTTTTGGATTGATAACCATTTTCCTCAACATGGGAGGAAGAATTAATTCATATCTTTTATCCTGGACAAATGAAGATAATGCGCCCGCTGCGACATCAACGAAAGAAGGATCAATAAATGTATACTTCCAAGGAATCTCTCTTTTTTCTAGTTTGATTTCTTCGATATCTTGAACCTGAAAATCTGGAGATGCTACTGCCTGATATAGTGTTTCTGTTGCTTTAAGACTTAATTTACCTGTTTGTCTATTAACAACAACATTTCCTGTTTTATAGAGATTGTTAAGAAATCTTTCGCTGCGTTCCTTGCCTCTAACTTTTTTAAACCATTTTCTATAAAAGCGTTCTATTCTCTTATTTCTGTGAACTGGCCTTATTCCTTGGCTAGCAAAATCACCCATAAGATCTATAACATTTTTTACCAAACCAACTCTTTGATAAATATCTTCTGCTTTTTTTAGTATAACCTTAAAAGTACGAGGAACAGCTTCGTCTGGACGGAAAAAATCATAATCAGATCTGGTTAAGCCTGGGCGACCAGATGTATTTTTATCAAGATTAGAATAGTCTAATCCGTATCTTCTCATGGCAGTGGAATGTTCTATGCCAGTAAATTCGCCAAGAGAATCAGCACTAGTTTTAAGTGCTTTTTCTTTACTGGCTAAATCATCACCCCATGCAATATAAATTTCTGAATTTTCTAGAGCTGCGTCAGATATCGCTTCGCTTTTTGGATATTTTTTAGCCATATTTTTTTAATATAATTACAATGCTATTATAATACAATTGTTAAATTTTATACACATTTTACTTGTAAATGCCTAGATAATCAGAGTCATTTGCCCCAGCAGTAAACCATTCTGGCCCTTTGTACAAGGCTCCCTCATGTTTGACAACATTAATTCGATTATCCCCTACTACATCATACTCTATTGGCTGTAATGTTCTAGTCATTTGTCTTGCTAACATATTTGCTATTACTAATGAGCTATATCGGTCTTTTCTTAATCTTCCCTTTTTACCATTTTGTAATTTCACTTCTGGAGTATCCCAGCGATCTCTAGCTCCTGATCCTGTGCTTGTTTGTGTCATTACTATGGTTGTTAATTCATTTTTTAATTCTTCTATCTCTAGTATACATTCACTTAAACTATCATAAATAGGATTTAAATCTCCTGTTAAAATATCTTTACCTTCTTTGTCTAGTGCTAAACCTAGAGTTAAATTATCAAAACGAGGAAATAATAAGATTTTATCTTCTAGATCTTTTCTTAGTCCATGATTAGCCTGACTTGTCCAATCTGCTTTAGCAAATTGTACTAGTTCGATAATGTGTAGTCCGGATTGACTATCTGTATCTTTGGATTTGTCATAATCTATGATGGGCCATATAAGGTTTTCACCCTCTTCGAGTTTTGATGGATCGTGCAAAGATTCTTCGATTGCTATTCCACCACCTTGAGCGTCCATACCTATTCTGGCACATGGAAATAGCTTCATAAGATTTCTTATTTTTCTTGCACAAAAACCATAGAAATCATGGTCCTGCACAAGGCCAGTCTTTAGTCTTTCTTTAAAATTATTACGGTTAGTAGTCCAGCAATATACTATTCTTCTATGGTCAGGAAATACTTCTAATATAACTATACTAAAATTATCCTGTTCACTAGCAGGGTCTATACCATATACATATTGAGAATTTGCATTGCCTCTGGTTGCAGCATCAAATGTTATAACTTTGTCATTAACGGTTATCGGATTTTGATCTGATGTTACACAATTTTCTATTAGGCTACGCCTAAAGAAACCTTCGCTGTCTTTTACGAAACATGCGGCATATTCCATATTATATATTCCAGTATGAATAGTAGCTTTAGCTCTACTTACTTGCTTGTCGTCCATGAATCCTTTTGGAATAAGTTCATAAGGAATACGAATAATACTATAATCTTTCCAATTAAAATTATCAGGAACTTCGCCTTTAAAAATTTCTTCTAGTTTATTTCTGTTTCCTTTGCTTTCTATTATAGCTTT
>Ga0315903_10011989_pt1 | contig 10155 bp, 6 predicted proteins | sample LakEriMetagenome_7_FD_203524 | JGI IMG/M metagenome (GOLD analysis project Ga0315903, IMG submission 203524) | Freshwater fungal communities from buoy surface, Lake Erie, Ohio, United States - Buoy 2 MA119 | ecosystem: Environmental > Aquatic > Freshwater > Lake | place: USA: Lake Erie, Ohio... | reverse complement strand
GGTAGGCTTCCAAGCTGGAGTATTGCCTTTTTCCCTCTGATCTCTTTTATAGTTCCTACCTTATTATTCTGACGCATCAAGGCTAATGCACCAGTTACAGGTTCACCTTCAATTTCTTCGAATCGTGCATCGAGTTTTTTCTTCTTTTTATCAGTAACCTGTTGCTGCCTTTGGGCAAATAATAACAACTGAATCTGTTTCATCAATTCACGCTTATTTTCCTGCCCTTCTGCTCTTCTCCAATCGATCACGATCTGCTTAAGCGTACGTTCCATATTTTTCAAATATTTCAAACGTTCTTCTGTGATCCGATTTTGTTCGCGTTGCCATTCCACTTGTTGACGGTGCTTCTCTTTATCAAGTTTCACCTCCATTTCATACTTCAACCGTTCATTATGTTTTAATAACTTCTGAAGCTCTTTTTCTTTATCTTCTAATTTCCGTAGATCCTGCTCTGTACGATTCAATAATTTATCTAAACTGAAATGATTTTCATCTACCAGTTTCCGGGCTTTATCGATCAATCGTTTTTCCAAACCAATACGTTCCGCAATAGAAAAGGTATATGAACTTCCAGGTTTTCCGATATTCAATTGATAGAGCGGAAGTAAATTTTTCTCATCAAAAGCCATGGCTCCATTGACTATTCCAGCAGTTTTCCCCGCCATTACTTTTAAGTTCAAGTAGTGCGTAGTCACAATACCATAGGAATGTTTTCGAAGCAGTTCATCCAAAATCACCTCTGCAAAAGCACCGCCAAGATGAGGATCACTTCCACTTCCGAGTTCATCGATAAAGAACAAAGTTCGTCCATTGGCATTTTCCATGAAATATTTCATGTGTTTCAAATGAGAACTATAGGTTGACAACTCAAACTCGAGACTTTGTGTATCTCCAATATGGATCATCAATTGTTTAAAAATGCCAAATGTGGATCCAGGTGCTACAGGAACTAATAATCCTGCTTGTACCATCATCTGCAATAGTCCAACAGTTTTCATGGTCACTGTTTTACCACCGGCATTAGGGCCGGAGATCACCAGTATCCGGCTTGCTTCATCTAATTTTAAATGTACAGGTACCGTTTTTTTAGATTGCGCTTTATTATACAGTAATAATAAAGGATGATATGCTTTTAATAGCTCTACTCCAGATTTTTCTGAAACATCTGGAATAATACCCCCAATATCAACTGCTAATTTTGCTTTAGCTTGAATAAAATCATATTCACCCAGTATATCCGTCCAACTTTTCATAAGTGGAGCATACACATGTAAACGTCGGGTTAGTTCTCTTAAAATTCGATAGACTTCTTTTCCCTCTTCACTTTCTAAAGAGAAGATATCATTGTTCAGTTCGATTGTCTCTTCTGGCTCAATGAAAGTTGTTTTACGCGTATCGCTTTCACCATGTAAAATCCCTTTGACCTGGCGCTTGAATTCAGCTTGAACGGCTACTACTCTTCGACCATTTAAAAAAGACTCTTCAATGTCTGCAGTAAACCCAGATTTATTCAATTTTTGGATTATACGTTCAAACATTCTTCTTAACTCATTTCGCTTTCGATATAATTGTGTCCTAATACGCAACAGATCTTCAGAGGCTTTGTCCATTACTTGCCCTGAATCATCTAATACATCATCGATCAACAATAAAATATTCTTTTCAAAATAGCTTTCGCTGACCACTTTATAAAGATTAGGATAAGCCTCAATTCGATCAAGCTCAAACCATCGATACACTTGTTGCATGATCTCAGCCAGTTTTCTAATCTTGATAAAATCATCTCCGTGTAAAACTGCTCCTGCTATGCTTAGCAGCTTTACCTCTTTATTTACCTGTAATGTGGTAGATCCTGGAAAAAACTGTGCACCCTGAAGAAGAAATAGCATTTCGTTGGATTGAGCTAAGGCCGTTTGGATATAATCCTTTCGGGTATGGATACGCATATTGGCCGCACGTTCCTTTCCAGAGGACGTAGCACAATAATCCGTAACGATCTGGCGGACCTTATCAAACTCCAGCTGGGAATCAGCCGATTCGGGGAAAAGCTTCAAAAAAAGATATTTTTGCAAATATACAACGCCGGAATGAGGCTTCTGTTCACTTACCAATTGTCATGATGTTTGAACTAAAAACTAAGTAAAATGTTAGATGTCTAAACTAATGAGTGTGAACGCGATCATATCAATATTGACCACTGCCGTTCTACTGAACTGTTCACAACCCAAAACAGTAATCGTAGCGGTCGATGAACCTAATACAACGAAAAGCAAAATGGATACAGCAACGTTTGGGAATGGATGTTTTTGGTGCACAGAGGCTATTTTTCAGCAGTTAGAAGGTGTAGAATCCGTAGAAAGTGGCTATAGTGGTGGCCATGTTGTAAACCCAAGCTATGAAGAGGTTTGCAATAAAACTACAGGGCATGCAGAGGTACTTCGTATCGTATATGATCCTAAAAAAATAAGCTTTGATGAATTGCTGGAAGTATTCTGGCAAACACATGACCCCACTACCTTAAATCGTCAGGGAAATGATGTTGGACCTCAATACAGATCCGTGATCTTTTACCACAATGAGGAGCAAAAACAAAAAGCAGAAAAATACAAGGTGGAATTAGATAAATCAGGTGCATTTGACAATCCAATTGTGACGGCTATTGAATCATTAAAGAATTATTACCCAGCGGAAGATTATCACCAGAATTATTACAAGAACAATCCGAATCAGGGCTATTGTTATTTCGTCATCAAACCAAAAGTAGAGAAGTTCAAGAAAGTATTTGGAACCAAACTTAAGAAAAACTAATTCCCATCTTTATAGGTTCTGCGGAGCTCCAGCATATTCAACGCATTCGGTTTAAATCCCTTCACCTTTGGTGAAACCAAATGTATAGCCATATCATACCATAAAGGAATTATAGGAGCATCATTCATAACCATCTGATCCATTTGCTGATATAAGCTAAAGCGTATAGAATCATGGGTGGTGCTTAATGCTTTTTCGTATAACGCATCAAATAAAGGATTTCGATATCGAGTATAATTCGGTGGAGCTGGATTCTTACTGTAAAAAACAGATAGATAATTCTCTGCATCCGGATAATCCGCTATCCAGCTGCCTCTGAAAAATAAGGCTCTTGATTTAGCGATTTCCTCCAGCAATGTAGCACGTTGAACGGCTTCGACTTGCACCTTTATGCCAACATCTTCCAACTGCTTTGCTACGAAGGATCCAAGCTCTGCATATATCGGTATGGTTTTCAAAGTGATTACACCAGCAGTAGCAGAGTTATACCCAGCCTCTTTTAATAGTTGCCGGGCTTTTACTGGATCATAATCGTAGCCTTTTACGATTTTGTCATTGAAACTGGGCAAACCAGCCGGTACAAATCCAGAAACAGCCGGGGTTCCAATAGAGTTTCGCAAATACATCATCATTTTTTTTCGGTCGATGGCATGATTCATGGCCTGTCGGACTTTCTTCATCCGTAAAGGCGAAGATTTCACCCATTCATTTTCTGGGTCGAATAGAATACCTAAATACTCCGTATTTAAATACGGATGCTTGTTCAAAATAACTCGCCCCAACCACTCTTTTTTCAATTCCCCTTTTTTAGATAAAATCTCGTCTTTAAAGCTTGCATCTATATCATTTACAAAATCAAGACGTCCTTGCTGAAATTCTAAAAATTCAGTGGCTTTATTATCGTAAAAGCTCACCTTAATCGCTTTTAAATAGGGTAAGCCGATGCCGCGTTCATCTTTTTCATGATAACGAGGATGCCGATGCATAATCAAAGCCTGTCCTTCCTCCCACTGATGTAAAAAGAATGGGCCTGTTCCAACTGGATGCCTTCGAAAATCTTTGCCATATCTGGCAACCGCCTCTTTAGCTACTATGGAACAATATTTCATACTGAGAATACCTAATATGGGCGGAAATGGCTTTTGAAGTTTTAATTCAAAAATGGAATCATTTATCGCTCTGAATGGCTGAGTGGAATCTACTCTGTTATTGAAGATCCAAGCACCCGGACTTGCCGTTTTCTTATCTACTATTCTGGATAAACTATATACCACATCATGAGCGGTCATCTTTCTTCCTTTTCCAAGAGCAAATACCGGGTCATCGTGAAAAAATACGGAATCCCGTAGCCAGAATTGATAGGTTTTCCCATCTTTGGAAATTTCCCACTTGTATGCCAATCCTGCCACCAGTTTCAACCTATCATTCACTTCAATGAGGGTATTAAAAAGCTGATGAGTTGCCCACATGATCGGTTGACTTTTGGCAAATGCCGGATCTAAAGAGATTAGACCTTCTGGCTGATTATAGCGGAACACATAGTCCTCCTCAGACTGTTTCAACCCACAGCCTAGAATCATGAAGCAAAAAAAAATTATCCGATGCATATTCAACTATTGGGTAATCTGCCCGCACCAATAAAGCGTTTAGCCCAATAGGATTCTTTTAAATCACTTATGGTAACACCAAGTGAAGTAGATGCATGGACAAATTTATCATTATGCAGATAAACGCCAACATGAGAAACACCACGGCTCGTATTGAAGAAGACTAGATCCCCTTCACTAAGCTCCTCTCGAGATATTTTTTTACATTGTTCGTATTGCTGACCCGCAGTTCTGGATAAGTAAAATCCGTAAACCGACCCAGCAAGATTTTGAACAAAGCCAGAGCAATCCACGCCCCTTTTTGTGATCCCCCCATATTTGTAGGGTGAACCCCACCATTCTTGTATCAAAGAATATAGAGTATGATTACGGAGCACTTCAACTTCTACATTAAGTAAAATGCTATATCTAAATAAGGATGAAGGAATTAGCTCAACGTTCTGATCCAAATTTTTCGATAGAACAGGATTGGATCGGTTCTTTTCTTTCTTATTGAGTTTTTGAGTGGTTATCACTGCATTCGGAACCGAAGGCTTATTCTGCTTTCCTATTCCCCCCTTTGTGGGACTCTCATTAGACCTGGTTTTATTTGCCACTTTCCTATATAGGCTGCAACTGGTAAGCCCAGGCAAAAGGATAAGAGCAAAAAAACAATATGTCCATAACTTTTTCACCTGTGTAAAGGTAGGTGGAAAAATATAAAAGGGAAACTCTGCCCACACACCTTTCATTTTCCCGAAATTTGAAAACTTGCCAAATTTTTATGGTAGAGATAGATATATGAAGTTTTCACACCTGCATGTACATACGCAATATTCACTTTTGGATGGAGCCGCACCCATTGATGCCCTTTATAAAAAAGCTATGGCGGATAATATGCCTGCATTGGCTATATCCGATCATGGCAATATGTTCGGAGTTTTCAAATTTGTTGCTGAAGCTTATAAGCATAAAATAAATCCGGATGATAAAAACAGTCCTTTGAAGGTTAAACCAATCGTAGGCTGTGAATTTTATCTTACGGAAAATCGACATAAGAAAAACTTTACCAAGGAGGAGAAGGACCCTCGCCATCACCAAATTCTTCTGGCTAAAAATGAACAAGGATATCGGAATCTGGTAAAACTAACTTCACTGGGCTATATTGAAGGATTGTACAGTAAATATCCACGTATCGACAAAGAGCTTATCCACAAGTATCATGAAGGGTTGATTGCTACAACCTGTTGTTTAGGAGCAATGGTGCCCCAGGCCATCATCCGGAAAGGAATTGAAGAAGCGGAAAATGAATTCAAATGGTGGCTCAATATTTTTCAGGATGACTATTATGTTGAGATCCAGCGTCATGGCATGCCTGAGCAGGAAAGGGTCAATCAAGTGTTGCTTCAATTTGCCAAAAAGTATAATGTAAAAGTCATTGCCTCTAATGATTCACATTACGTGAACCAGGATGATTTTACCGCACATGATATTTTGCTATGTATAAATACCAATGAGAAGCTAGCTACTCCAGCCTTAAGGGAATTTTCAGATGATGATATCCTGGTCAAGAATAAACGATTTGCATTCCCGAATGATCAATTCTTTTTGAAGACGACCACCCAAATGATCGAAGTCTTCAAAGACATTCCAGAGGCAATCGATAACACGAATGAGATCGTTGATAAAGTGGAACTTCTTGATCTAAAGCGCGATATCCTTCTACCCCATTTCAAGGTTCCCTCAAATTTTGCTACTCAGGATGAATATTTGGAACATATCACTTGGGAAGGAGCTAAGCAACGATATAGTGAGATTACTCCAGAAATTGATGAACGTCTTCGCTTTGAGCTTTACACCATTCGAACCATGGGCTTTGCGGGATATTTTCTTATTGTATCCGACTTCATCAAAGCCGGAAGAGATATGGGCGTATTTGTGGGGCCAGGTCGTGGATCAGCTGCAGGAAGTGTAGTTGCTTATTGCATTGGAATTACCAATATCGATCCGATAAAATATAACTTACTGTTCGAGCGTTTTCTTAATCCGGACAGGAAAAGTATGCCAGATATAGATACAGACTTTGATGATGATGGGCGGCAAAAGGTAATCGATTATGTAGTAGAAAAATATGGGAAAAATCAAGTTGCCCAAATCGTTACGTATGGTACGATGGCAGCAAAAATGAGTATAAAAGATGTGGCCAGAGTCATGGATCTCCCCTTACCAGAATCTAATGCTTTGGCTAAGCTCATTCCAGATAAACCAGGCATTTCCCTGAAACGCGTACTACATGCTCCTATGAAGGGAGATAAAAGCCTGGAGGAGAAAGAAACTTTAGCCAGTGACGAATTAGAATTAGTGAAAAAGATCCGTGAGATCTATAATGGGAATGATCTTCGTTCGCAGATTTTACATGAAGCAGAAATATTGGAAGGATCTGTCCGAAATACGGGAATCCACGCGGCAGGAATTATCATCGCCCCTACTGACTTAACAGAATTATTACCCGTTTGTACCGCTAAGGATTCTGAACTCTGGGTTACCCAGATCGAAGGAAATGTTATAGAAGAAGCGGGTGTGATCAAGATGGACTTTTTGGGATTAAAGACGCTCAATGTCATTAAGACCTGTCTTATGCTAGTCCGCCAAAACCACGGAGTTACCATTGATATCGATGAGATCCCGTTAAATGACGATAAAACCTTTCTTTTATATCAAAAAGGAGAAACCATCGGTACGTTCCAGTTCGAAAGTCCCGGAATGCAGAAATACTTGCGGGTATTGATACCGGATAAATTCGATGATCTTATCGCGATGAACGCTTTGTATCGTCCTGGTCCAATGTCGTATATACCCAACTTCGTTGATCGTAAGCATGGGCGGGAAGAGATCACATATGATCTTCCTGAGATGGAGGAATATTTAAAAGAGACTTATGGGATTACGGTCTATCAGGAGCAGGTAATGTTGTTGGCCCAAAAGCTAGGTGGTTTTAGTAAAGGAGATGCTGACGTGCTCCGGAAAGCGATGGGTAAAAAACAAAAGGCTGTTCTAGACCGGATGAAAGGTCAATTTATTGAGGGAGCCGTAGCTAAGGGTCATCCTGCTGATAAGCTGGAAAAGATCTGGACAGATTGGGAAGCGTTTGCTCAATATGCCTTCAATAAATCGCACTCCACCTGTTATGCATTTGTAGCGTATCAGACTGCTTATCTTAAGGCACACTATCCAGCTGAATATATGGCTTCCGTATTGAACCATGCCGGTGGTATCGATAAGATTACTTTCTTCATGGAAGAATGTAAACGAATGGGATTAAAAGTGCTGGGGCCAGATATCAATGAATCAAATAAAGGCTTTTCAGTGAATGGCAAAGGAGAGATACGAATAGGTTTAGGTGGTTTAAAAGGAGTTGGAGAGGCTGCAGTGGAAAGTATTATAGAAGAAAGGGAGAAGCGTGGGGCATATAAGTCTATTTTTGACCTAGTAAAGCGGGTCAATCAACGAGCAGTGAACAAGAAATCGTTAGAATGCCTAGCCTATTCAGGTGCATTGGATTGCTTTACTGAACTACATCGCGCACAATATTTTTACACCCCAGATAACGATACGACAAATGGATTGGAGAAGATCATCAAATTTGGAAATATCTGGCAAAATCAGAGTACATCAAACGGCAATACATTATTTGGAGACATGCCTGTAATGGAGATCCCTCCGCCAAAAATCCCCGATTGTCCGCATTGGAGCCTAACAGAAACCTTAGATCATGAGAAAGAGGTAACGGGTATGTTTATAAGCGGGCACCCACTGGATCATTATCGATTTGAGAATACTTACTATGGTATAATGCCCTTATTTGAGTTCAATGAATTCAAGCAGGCCGTTAGTACACAAGCTCAGCCCACACAACTGATCAAACTGGCCTGTTTGGTAACAGGGGCACAACATAGGATCTCTCAAAAGGGGAAGAAATATGGGGTGCTGGTATTGGAAGATTTTTCAGGTAATACAGAAATCACGTTGTTTGGGGACATGTATATCAAATACCTAAACTATTTTGAAGTCGGAACCTGTATCTATCTGACTGGGAAATTTGAATATTGGGACAAGCGCCAGGAATGGAATTTTAAAGTATTAGAGATCTGCTTATTAGAGAGTATCAAAAAGACCCAGACAAAGGGTGTACTGTTAAGTATGATGGCCAAACTTTTACAGGAAGATCTAGTTGAATTTCTGCAGGAAAATGTGGAGAAAAATCCTGGGCAGGCCCGACTTCACATCAGGCTTTATGAGCCAAAAAATAATTGGGAAGTAAAGCTAATGACGATGAACAAAGGTTTTGAAATGAATGACGAATTGTCTGCTTATCTGTTAGAAAATCAGTTTATCGACATACATGTCATAACAAAATCCCCAAATAATTAACGTAAGGAAAATTTTTAAAAAATGGACTTACATTTGCTAACTAAAGAATATAAAAAATATACATATGGCAAAAGAATTTACTGATTCCAATTTTCAGACAGAAGTAATCGGATCAGATAAGCTTACGGTTGTTGACTTTTGGGCAGAATGGTGTGGACCATGTCGAGCTATTGGCCCAGTAATTGAAGAGTTAGCAAAAGATTATGATGGGAAAGTAAATATTGGCAAGGTAAATGTTGATCATAACCCTCAATTATCGATGAATTTTGGTATCACCAGTATCCCGGCTATCTTATTCATAAAAGGCGGCCAGGTTGTTGACAAATTAGTTGGTGCACAGCCCAAAGCGAACTTCGTAAAGAAGATCGAATCACATATGTAAGATTTATACTTTTAAGATTATTCGACCTGTATCATCAATTCGTGAAATAAGAGGATACAGGTTGTTTTTTTGGAAATATTCTAATACTGCCTTCTTAGCTCCTTCCCAATGCCCAAAATCATCGATTATTAAAACTCCCTTTTCTTTCAGTAAAGGGAATAAATAAATTAATTCATGCAATGTAGAAGTGTACCAATCAGTATCTAAACGCAATAATGAAATAGATTCTGGGATAAATTGGGGTATTGTATCTTCCACCTTACCTTGAATAAATTTTACTCTATCCATTGAAAAACCGGTGGACTTCATATTTTTCTTGACCTCTTCTAATGAGGAATAACACCAAACTGAATGACTATCCGCTTTACTAGCAAGAATTAATTGAGATGATGCAGATTTTCCTGTGTAATCCTTATCAACGTCTTCAGGTTCACTCATCCCATCATACGTATCAAACATCCAAATAGTTCTGTCTTTAATGCCTAACTCATGTAAAATATATGCTATCATCATTGAACTGCCACCTTTCCAAACACCACATTCAACAAAATCTCCGGGTATTTTATTCTGAATTACATATTGAACTGAACTATATAGAGCAAATAGACGTTCCGGAGAAGTCATAGTGTAATTCTTACAAAAGGTAAAGGCCCTTAAAAAAAACTCATCCCCCTCTAAATCTGAAGCAAGTTTTTTTTCAAGTGGAAGAACCTGAAAACCAATTCTCCCAAAAACTTTGTTTAAAATATTGATCATGCGAATTTTCAATTAATTGCTAAATTACTAAATGTCTTATCTAATCGTACTAATTTCATAATTTCATACATTTACTGTTAATGAAACAACGGCAGTTGACCATACATTCTGATTTTGCACCCGGGATAACACACCCTCTTTATTTGATTCGAATAAATCTTTTGAAGGCCTTTAAAGAGCAAATTCCGA
>Ga0315903_10011986_pt1 | contig 10157 bp, 22 predicted proteins | sample LakEriMetagenome_7_FD_203524 | JGI IMG/M metagenome (GOLD analysis project Ga0315903, IMG submission 203524) | Freshwater fungal communities from buoy surface, Lake Erie, Ohio, United States - Buoy 2 MA119 | ecosystem: Environmental > Aquatic > Freshwater > Lake | place: USA: Lake Erie, Ohio... | reverse complement strand
ATGTGCCAGGAAGACATTGTGCATCCCTTGATGGCCAGCATGCAGGTCTGCACGCCGTAAATGCTGATCGCCGCGGCAATACGCGCATAGCGCTTTTCCGTGAGTTTGACAGCATGAGCGCTCGAGTGGTGGAGTTTTTGCCGCCAGTAGTCAAAGACCTCGAGAACTTCGGATCGCGGCACCGCGTTTACATAATTGCGGGCGGCTTTCGAATTTGGGTTTCGCGGAAGTTCCGGAACCACTTCTTCATTATCACTGTCAGGAAACAGTGACAGTTGTTCGTCATTACTCACAATAGAGCCTCCATCCCTATCTCTAGATTGTTTGGGTTTTCCCAACCCTTGGTTGTTTGGGCTTTCACCCCCACACCGTACCACTCTCACCCATACGCTTACTTCGTCGTAGGCCAGGTCGAGCGGGAGAATAGGCCCCCCTACCCCCAAGAGGGTGTTGAACCCTGGAGGTATTAAGGGGCAAATCCTATTAATCACTTCGTACGCAGTCAGGCGTCGCGTTGATCATAGGCGTAAGGTCCCTAGAGCCTTACGACCGCGCTGGAGTTGCACCAGACCTCGAGACAGTTCTTCTAGCGACGGCTGCTGGCGGTCCCGCCCATTCCTTCCGTCACTGCATCGAGCAGCGTTGTTCCGTTTATGTGGAGGAAAGCCCCCTCAGAGAGGGAGACGGAACCATCCTCGCCTCAACATGATACCAATGGTTGAGTACCCGGCAATGTCAAGCAATGTGTCAATTTGAGATTCTTCGACTTCGGGATCGTAATCCTTCTGCGTCAGGTTGTCCAGGCGGGAAATCTTGTCCCACACTCGAATCATTAAACCCTGCTGCTCGAACCGCAAGATGTTGTTCGGGCCGTAGTCGTGCTGCTTCTTGCAAAGCGTCGTGACCAGGGTCTTCTGCGAGATAGGCATCTCGTCTTTGATTGAGTATTCGATAGCCATGGAGCCGAGAGTCGACCACCGAGCAATCAGTAAATCCGATTGCGGGCGAGGAAAGAAATCATCGATCGTCTTCTCGTGGTGCTTCAACAGATCGTCGACCGATACTGTCGCTTTCGCACGCACGCATCCGAAGATGATGTCGCTAGCGGCCTGAGCCGCTTCTTTCCAGGTGGCCGGCTCCAACTCCATGTGCATACCGTGAAGTTCTATCACACTTCGTCGTCTGGATTGTCCTCAGTTTCGGCAAATCCAGCAAGGCCCTTGCTGATGAAGTACTCGCCCAGCGCTGCAGTAGCGAGTTCGATGTACTTGCGATTCAACTCGTCAACACATCCCTTGATGATCGTGTCGCGATCCTCCCATGGCCGGCGCTCTTCGAAGTGTTCGATCAACTTCTTGATCCGCCACTTATACGCGCGCTGGTTGAATGCAACGATTACGCGCTTCTTGTCCAACGTCTGATGAATGATCGGGCCCGCCTCATGCTTCATGGCCATGTCGCCGGCCAAGATGACCGTGGCAGACAGTTCGCCGGATTCGAGTTCGAAAATGACTCCGTCTTCAGGTAGTGAAATATCCATGCTTGTTCCTTTGTGAATGACTAGAGGGGGCAGCCAATGGCTACCCCCTACAAGTCCTAGTCCTTGTTGATGTTGTTGATGATTTCGTCGAACGCTGCGCGCTCGTTCATTCGCTCAGCGAGAAACTCCCGAAAGTCCGCGCCGGCCTCTTCGAGTTCCTCGGCCTGCTCGTCGGTCAACTCGACCGGCTCGTCGTACTTCGCCCAGTACTCGGCCCTCTGCTCCTCGGTGAGGTCACGGCTTTCGCGATCCCATCCGATCCACATCCCGATGGCGGTGAGTCCTGCGTACTCCTCGGGCTCTAGGCCGGTTATGCGAAGCAAGTACTCCTTGATGCTGTACAGCGTGTTGGGAGTGAACTCTCCCTGTGCTATCTGCTTTGCCATGATCTTGCTGCGGGCATCCGCGAGCCAAACGAGTTTGTCGCTTGTCAGCGGGTACATCGAGTCGAACGGTGGCTCGTAATCAAAGTCGAACATGGTCATCCTTTGGTGAGGGTGGCAAGTACTTGCCAGAGTGATTGGGGTAGGGGTGCGCCGAAATGAAACTGCTCCAGTGCTTCACGCTCGCCACAGGCAGAGCACACTTCAGTCGCATTGTCGGTTCGTGAAAGCGCGCCAGGGTATTCCCCGCGACGCGCGTTGTTCGGGATGCCATCTAGGCATCGTGGGCAGGTGTGTTGATCCATGGTGATCATGCTTTCACTTTCCTGTGGTGGTTGCTGGTATGTCGAAGTACTCGGGATAGGTGCCTTGGAAACCAACGTCGGGGTTGGCATCCTCATACACCTCGTAGTCCAAGTCGCCGTTCTCGTTCGAGGTCAAGCGAATGGTGATGAAGTTGTGGTCGCCAATGTGTATTCCAATGACGACCTCTTCGCCCGTCCCTGCTCGGGATGTGATCGAACGTTCACCAATGGTGAATACGTGGGTGTTCATGATTGTCCTTTCTTGCTGTCGTTGTGGTCGTTCATTCCCTGAAGCAAACCTTCGATGATGGTTGCTCGGTACGTTGTCCAAATGTCGTCGTTGTCAAGCATCCACGACGCAACGGCGTTGAGTTGATCGTCCGTGGCAACGTCGGCGCACCACAGCATCGCCGCGAGATAAGTCTCGTCGCTGTCGTACATCCCCGAGGAGATGATGTGCCGAGCCTCTTCGCGCAATGCCGATGGCGAGAAAGCGATGGTGTTGCCGAACGTGAGGTCGGAGATAAACAACGGCGTGCCGACTTCCTCAGCGAGTTCCACGATTCGGGCCTCGTCGAAGTAGTCGTCGCCACCATGCTCGGTGATCTCGGTGACCATCTCGTCTTTCAGCGTCACGATGACGCACTCGTCGGCACTGATGATCGTGCCGGTTCCAACGTGTACGACATAGGTTGCGTTGCTCACTTGTGGGCCTCCAGTTCGGCAATGGTGAAATCGACATCGACATACATCGGTGCCTCGGCGGACAGAACGTTGATGCCGGCGAGAGACCATCCTTCGATATCTCCACCGCCCTCATCGACGGTGAACATCAGGGGCCACTCAGCGATGATCTCCTTGATATCGTCCCCGATGGTGGGTAGTTCGTTGTCCTCCACCTCGAAGGTGATGGTTGATGTGACCGTGTGGGTCACGGTGGCAGTAATCTGCTTCACTGTTTCTCCTTTGTTGGTTAGTAGGTAGTAGGGCAGAACGGTGGTCGTGCTGAGCCTTAGCCAACATCGGCTGAGCCGTACCACCTATTCAGACTCCCGTATCGGCCATGTGCGTTGGCAGGCCGGTGTGGAAATCTGCTGTCCTAGAGCAAACCTATCACTTATTCAGTGATGGTGTCAAATCGGTTGGCCTGTCAATCCAAGCCAACTTCTTGTTGGGGTCGTAGGTAACGCCCAAGAAGTAGACGATAGATAGTTCATCCACAAACTCGGGAGTATCGCCCCACGACAGACCGCCGGCACTGACGAACAGAATGTCGTCGTGGCGAAACCACGAAGCAACACGATGCTTGTCCTCGGCAATGTCGAAGGTGATGTTCACATACTTCTCCAACTCAGGCATGATTGCATCACGCTTGATCTGTGGGTCAGCATCCTCGGGGAACGACCAGAACTCTTCATCGTCGTCCCACTCGGAGTCCAAGTTGGTGTTGTGAAGAGCAAGCGCGATTGACTCGTTGCTCAGTTCGTGGAGTGCCTGTATTGCCTCTGCGCGGGTGCGAGAGATAGGCACAGTCGCATTGATGAAGTCGGCCCCCATCAGCAACTCGCCATTCCGCAGAAGGCGAACTTGCCCTCGCCAACGGAGAAGCCAACCGCGTCGTCCCACTTCTGATCCCAAGTGTTGGCCAAGCGAATGAATGCCGGCTTACCCATGTTTGCGATCAGTGCCTTGGCATCAATCTGTGCCTGACGCTCATGCGGGTACTTCGACTCGCTGGTCAGCCATTTATCTCCCTCGTAGGAGTAGTGCGCAATGGCATTGTCTACGCGCTGGCCAAGCGAGAACCGCGTGTCCTCCGTGGCCTCGGGAAGCGCGCTCAGAGGGATAGAGAACTGAACCGCCGAAGGCTTCTCTGCGATGGTTCCGCTGTATCCCCCGTGGCCGTGCCAGTGGCGCGCCTCACGGACTGCATTGCTGAAAGCCTCGGCAAACGTCTTGCCCTCGGCCTCGGTGTAGAAGTTTGTTGCTCCCATTGTTATTTCCTTTCTGGTGGTTGTTTATTCTTCAAATGTGTCGAAGCCGTCTAGGGCTTCCATGAACTCGCGTTGGTTGTCCAGCAACTCCGAAACACGCCGAAGCATTGCGCTGATCACCTTCGCCTTCTCATGACGCAGGCACTCCTCCCAGTCGGCATAGTCACTGCTAGCAACAGCGAAGCCGACCGTGAAGGCGTGGTTGTATGTGGGCTTAGTTTCCATAACTGGCCTCACCATGCTTGGACTCGTTGTAACAGTCGGCGTGGTAGTTCCCGTATCGGTACTTGCCCGCCTCGTCCACAAACTCCACACGGACTTCGTGGTCAAGGTAAATCTGCTTCTCGCACTCATCGCACTCAAAGCCTGAACACTCGGCGCAACCCCAGCCGTCACCGTCCTCGGTGCCGACCGGAATGCGGTTGATGAACTTGCCGATCAGGGAGCCGTCCTCGCGGGTGGCCCCGAACTCTGTGGACTCGCCACAGTAAACGCAGTTGTCGCTCACAGTTCCTCCTCTGTTGCGCAAATGAAATGGGCGAACTCGTCGCCACTGGGCAGACGCACGGGCTGACTGTTCTCGCCCTTGCTACGGCCCATCGGGTCGCCACAGATGGAACAGTTGTCGTCCTTCATCTTCCATGCCGGCATGAGCGGGCCACACGGCAGGAACTCCTTGGTGACGAGCATCCCCTCCACCATGGGATAGGCGGTGACGCGATAGGTGTACAAGTCCCACCAAATGTTCACATCCCAGTCCTCGTCGTATGCGCCCCACCAGTCGTCGCTCAACTCCTGTTCGGAGATGGAGTCGATGGTGGTCTGCGCCCAGCGAAGAATCTCGCTTTGTAGTCGGGTCGTGGTGTCCACGTTTCTCCTTTGTAGTAGGTAGTAGGTAGCGGTGTCTCAACCGCTAAGGCAAATCTATCAGTTGGGTGAATGCCTGTCAAATCGTAGTTACGACTGATAGGTGTACGGCACATGGCCCAACCGGTTTCCGATTGCCTAAGGTAATCCTACAGCATAAATGGCTGACGATCAAATCGGAAACTATACGCGCAAATCGTTTACACATACGCGCACCGTGGGGTAAGTTGTTGACATGACCCGCAACGAACAGTTCCTTACGCGCGTTCAGATGGTTGCCCGATACGCGCAAATCAATGGCCATGCGGACATCCCGCTCAATCACGATACGCGCGACGTAAACGGCCGGCGCGTCGCTCTTGGCCGCTGGGCCAGTTACATCAAGAGTCGCTACCGAGCGGGGCTCCTGACTGTCGAGCAGGCTCAGGCATTCGAGATCGTCCCGTCGTGGGACTGGGAGGCTCGAACCCCTGGCGCAAAGATCAATGTGGCCATGCACCGTGAGGTGCACACCTACCGCGGAATGCGGATGAGTCTCCAGCAGATCGCGGATCGAGTAGGTTTGTCGCGTCAGCGTGTTCATCAAATCCTGAAAGGAAATGCGAAGTGAAGCAGTTACGCGCAATCAACAAGCGCAATCAGCAAGAGTACGAATACGAGGACGACGATGACGAGCCCGTGTTCGTGCGCGAGGTAAACGTGCCCGTAGGGATGATCATCGCCGGCTTCACTGGTGCGATCGAGGGACTCCTCGCGTACCTGTTCCTCCTCAACCTGAATGAGGCTGAGGTGCTGGCTGTGAATCCACGGCCGTGGCCGTTGGTCGGTGCCGGCGTTGCCTTCCGGTTCTGGCGAACCATCGACAACTTCCTGCGCAAGTAAAGCACAAAGGGGCAGGCCTTTCGGCCCGCCCCCCTGCGTCACCTACCACCAGTGATCAGGTGTCCTTGACTGTTGTTGCCAATGCCCGAATGTCGAGGAGGAGATCCACCATGACTGGTGCCTCCACGATCGTCTTGTGACCGATCTCGCCAAGGGCGAAGTCGATCTTGGCCAGTAAGGAATCGATTGTTGTTTCGGTTTCTTTCTCGATCGTTGTCGTCACGATGTGACCATCGCACCGAGAACGTCGATGAACTGAATGAGCGAGTCCTTGGACTCACCCCTGTTGCCGTAGGCGACGTATGCGTCCGTAGCAAACGTTTCCCACTTCCCCTCGTCCACGACGATGTAGTCGTTACATCCACCATGGCCGGCGTTCTCGACGATGGCCACAGGGCTGTCTCCTGTCCTGAGTTCTCCCGTCCAAGCGATGCCACGAGAGTGCTCCATCTCGTTCGTGATGCGGAGCGTGTAGGCACGCTTGATCAGGTGTGAGTCCTCAAGAGGTTCCTGAACGTACATTCGGAACTCCTCGGGAATCGAGTTGTAGAGGTTGGTGCTCATCGGTTGTTGCTTCTCCATTCGCAGTAAGCGTTGTAGGTTTCGTCGTTATCAGGGTCGAGGCCGTTCGCCTCGCACCAATCGTCGTATGTCGGGTTGGAATCAAAGACTCGAATGGTCATACGTATTCCTCCTTGATCGCCTCCACCTCGATGGTGGACACCGAGAGTACGTCCCACCCGTAGTGGGATTTCATGATGTTGTTGGCAAGGTCGATGGCGACTTCCTCGTCACCTTCGACGCCGGCCACGGTGACATTCATGCTGAAGTAGTCACCGATGAATGTCACGTTGTATGTCGATTCGCTCATGATGCTTCCTCCATTGCGAGATACCAAACGTTGTCCGTGATGAACAGTTGTGCGTCAGTAAGGGTTCTGAAGCGGTGGATTCGGGCAACCATTCCTGATTCCCTGAACTCCACCACCCAGTCACCTTCGTTGTACAGCACGACATGGGGGATGACCATGGGATGACTCATGACCCCACCTCGATTTCCATCGAACGCATGAGGGCAACCTCTCGCTCGCAGTAGTCGAGGACTTCCTGCTGGAGGTCGCCCATCTTCTCGAAGTGCTCCGACCAGTCCATGTCGTCATCTCCTGTGCGTTCGAGCAGTTCGTTGTACCGCTTCACGAAGTGCTTCGGAAGTTTGGGGTCGTCGAGCGAGTAGTACGCACCCAACGCTTTCCCATTGTGAAACCGAGTGGCCCCGACATATAGGTTCGCCTCTTCTGTCACGGACACCTCGAACACCAAGTTCGGGAAGCGTTCGCTCATCTTGAGGATCAACTCGTCTGCCGGCGACCAAGCGGTCTCATAGTATGCGTAGATGTTCGGGGTATCGCCATCGACGCACAGGGTGGGGTCGTCGTGCTCGAAACGGGGAGGCCACTTGGTTCCCCAGTTCTTGTTACACCACTCGTACCAGTCGGTGTAGCCGGTTTCGGCAAGAGCCTTCTGACCTGCTTCGTACTTCGTGCGCTGGTTGGCAACAAGTTCGTCGTAACGCTCCTGCGTCATCTTGCCGTTCTCCACCATGGTTGCCCAGTTGGGGTGGGGTTCGGGACTGTCGGGCGCAGGTGACTGAGTGCCTTCGAGTGCCTTCGGCATGGGGTGTGCTTGTGTCAGGTCGTAGCGGACAGTTCCGTCTGCGTCCGTGACTTTGATGAAGTTCAGGAAATCCTGAAGATCATGAATCGCCACCTGCTTCGATTCCGAAGTAGAGGTGACGGTCATGCTGTTGTATGCCCAGTTCGGCATGATTACTCCTTGTAGGTAGGTAGGTACTTGATAGGTGTGGGTTTCCCCACAACCCCGATCCTACACCAGCGGTGAGGCTGGGTCAAATCGAGGGGTGGGGTGGGGACAAGGAGACGAAACCCCTATCCCCACCCCTCTCGTGGTCACGCCTCGTTGAGGTCGTGACCAACGATCTTGGTCGTGAGACGCGCTCCCGACTTGGCTCGTCGCAACGCAGTCACAGCCTCGGCCACGGTCGGAACCATGTGAACCTGATTCTTGCGAACGAACGAGGCCACCTGCTTGCGAAGCACAGGGGGAGCGAAACCGTCATCGGACACCGTGACATGGCCGTCGCAGACCCACACCAAAGGCTCGCCCTTCTTGCGAAGTTTGTTGGCGAACACCAAGGCAGGGTAGTCCACGCCGTTGCCACCGTTGCCGGAGCGAACAGCACTACAGACCTTGCCACGGTCGGCCAGCACCCACACATTCGGGACGTTGGTCGAGTTGGGTCGGTGCGAGTAGCCAATGACGACACAGCCAGGAGCCTCGTTCACGAGAGCCATAACATCGTCGTCACTCAACCTCATCGAGCCTGACTGGTCGATGAGAATGACACCGCCCTGCCCCTTGATCGTGCGATCGAACACACGCTTGTCGGGGTCGGTCAGCAGACGCTCCATGCGTCGCGGAGCCACACCGATGTTGGTGGCCACTCGCCGGCGACCAAGGTTGCCCTTGGCACGACGGGTCAGCGGAACCGAACGATCGACAATGAGTCGCGCCCAAGTCCTGCCACCGGCCGTCTTGGTCAGAGCGTCGAGTTCCTCGTCGCTGATCTCACCATCGGCTTCTGTTGCGTCGCCCACAGAGTCGTCGTACTTGAGCATGGCCTCGACAAGCGAAGCGATCTCAAGAGTGAACCCTGCGCCCTTGGGCAGAACACGCTCGTCGTCGGCCAGTACGTCACCCTCGACATACAGTCGCTTGTTGCGCCCATCGGTGCTGAACACAGTCGGCGTGGTGTCGCCAACACTCTGCCCAGCGAAGCGAATGGCACGAGAGTCACGGACGGAGCCGTACTTCTTGATCTCGGCCTTCCACCTGTCCACGAAGGCTTTCTCAACCTTCTTGGCCTTGTCGGCTATCTCGGGATTCACGGAACGCAGGCCACGAATGATGTCCTTACAGGCCTTGGTTCCTGCGGTGGAGGCGATCATCAGAACGGTGTTGTTCCAGTCGCCATTCTCCGCAAGACGCTTGCCCGTCTGCGACTCCGACCCGTCACGCAAGTCGTCCATGTCGAAGCCGGCCACGGAGCAGAGTTGGTTCACGCGGAACTCCTCGGCTGCGCGGAGAGCGTTCGGTGACATGGGCAGGTCGCGGAACGAGTCCATCGACTCGGGGCTGACCTTGGCATGCATCATCTCATGGGCGCGAACCACACGGGACAGCGCGTCCTCGCCATAGGGAACCTGCATGAGCCGTTCCATACGGTTCGTCCACGCCTCGCCACGAGTGGCTGGGCCTTCCTGAACGACCCACGAACCCTGCTCGGAGTCCTTGCGAGTCAGCCATTCCGGCATGGCCACCCCCTTGGGGGTGACCACACCTTGGCGAATGTCGATGGTCACTTGGACACCTCGTCGATCTTGATCGCGTCCATGATCGCCTTGGCGTTCTTGCCGAACACGAGGCCAGCGGCTCGCTCCGAACCCAGCGACTCACGCAGGTTTGCGTAGGCCATGAAGGTACGAATCGAGTAGCGACGATCGGGGTCAGCGTCCACGCTGGCCGAAGCCACCTCACGCAGGTCGGCAGGCAAGCCGAGCAGAGCGTTGGGGTGCGGTCGGTTGATGCGAATCGCCACAGGGAAGCGATCCTTGAGCGCGGTCGGCAACTCCCTCATGTCCTCGATGTTCGTCGTCATGATGACGCTGAAACCGTCAAGGGGACGGAAGGTCTGCTTGGTCGCAGGGTGCGTCCACGAAGCCGACTCGGGAGAGTCGAACATGGCGAGCAGGAGCGACAACACATCGCCGGAAGCGCGGTCGATCTCGTCGGCCACGACACGACCCCCACGGGAGCCGTTGCCCTTCCAAGCGCGGAGAACCGCACCCTCGTTCCAAGTCCACTCGTTGCCCGTGGGCTGGAAGTGTCCAGTCACATCGGCCGAGGTCATTTCCTCGTTACAGACGACGCGGAACGAACCAGTCGTCACATCGCCCATCGTGAGGCCTGCGTAGGTCTTGCCCGTACCAGGGGGGCCGAACAGCACGAGGCGATCGACACCCGAAGCGAGGCAGTCGTGTACATCTTGCCAGCACTGGGGCATGGCGGTATTGGTGGTGGTCATTTGAGTTTGCCTTTCGGTAGTAGGT
>Ga0315903_10011984_pt1 | contig 10158 bp, 19 predicted proteins | sample LakEriMetagenome_7_FD_203524 | JGI IMG/M metagenome (GOLD analysis project Ga0315903, IMG submission 203524) | Freshwater fungal communities from buoy surface, Lake Erie, Ohio, United States - Buoy 2 MA119 | ecosystem: Environmental > Aquatic > Freshwater > Lake | place: USA: Lake Erie, Ohio... | reverse complement strand
TTATATGCAGAGCTTTGAGAGCATAGGGGATCACTACGGAAAAGACCACGCGACAGTAATGCACGGAGTGAAGCAGGCAAGTTGGCAAATAGAGTGCGACAGGAACTACCGAGCGAACGTTGAACGCATCTGTTATTTATTAAATGATATTGGCTATGCTAAACCAATGAAATTTTTAACTAAATTTGTGGAGCATTTAGAACACCAAAAAGAAATCAAACTAAAAAAACAATTAAAGAAATGAGCGACTATTGCCGTTATTGCGACAGCGAAGCAATCGAAGAACGAATTGCAGACATCAAACACACAAATAGAAAATATCGTGACTGGGACGACAGCGACGTGCAGGAACTATTCGAAGACGAAATAGGTCTTTGCTACGAATGCACACGCGAAGAAGACGCAGACGATTATAAAGGGGAGGGTTGGGAATGATACCGTTTCACAAATCAATCAAATGTTACCGTCTATTCTATGGTTACAAACAAGAATACCTTGCGTATAAATTAGGAATCGAACAATCGAATTACTGCCTACGCGAAAACGGAATAACCAATTTCAAAGACCACGAAATTGAGATACTAAAAGACTTATTCAAAATCGAAATCAGAGAGGAGAAAATATGAAAAATGAACAAACTGCTGTTGAATGGTTTTACAAAAAATTAAAGAATTATAAGAGTTTAAATTTAACGGATAAACTTATTCAAGATTTATATAAAGAAGCAATCCAAATGGAAAAGGAACAGATTGCAAAAGCTTCTGGAGAATTTTGGTTAGATTAAAATAAAACAATGATGCTAATACTACAACTAAAGAAACGAGTTGAAACACTCGAAGCGCAGGTTAAGGAACAGGAACAAAAGATAAACGACATTCTTATTCGCTTGTCCGTTCCGCAGGCTAACCTTCCAGTCACGACGAAAGAAAAGAAGACTGCGTTCGTTAAACCAACGGTTGTTGAAATCTATGAATACGCTTGCGAGAAACTAAGCAACGACGACGCGCTTAAATTTACCGAGAAATTCCACGCTCACTACGAGGCTAACGGTTGGAAGGTGGGACGCAACCCAATGAAAGACTGGAAGGCTGCCGTGCGTAAGTGGGATTTAAGTACATTCGCAACAACAAACCAAAACACAAAAATCAAAAATGGAAAATTCGACTCCGATGCTGCGCAACGCATCTACAACGACGCTCACAATTACACAAAGGGTTGATCGTGCAGAACGTGAAAGCGCATTTGTAGCAGACTATGACCTACCAACATTCGTTAAGTTATGTTCGAAGGTGTGCGCTATGTATGGAATAGCACTTCCAGAAGCGCAACTGTTGCAAATGTTGCACGAGTTCATCGTTAAACACTTTCGGTGGGTTACTTTCGAACACTTCAATCTTGCATTCGAAATGAACGCGGCAAATGAACTGTCAAAGAAATGCGAACACTTCGGGGCGTTGAGCGTTTCGTTTATAGGTGACGTGTTGACGGCTTACAAACCACACCGCGACAAGGCGAATCTACAAATACAGAGAGAAATAGCGGAAGCAATTGAAGAAAAATCACAACAAATAAAGGAGAACGAAATGGCGGTAAACGATGACAGTTGGAGACGTATGCTTCAAGAAGATATTGAGAGCTTCAAACAAAGCAAATACACGACGTTAGAACTGCGAGGTGTATCAATGATGCGGTGGCTTGAAGAAAGTAAAAGGATAACGGCTGAAACGTTCACAGACGACGAATACAACTTGTGCAAAGCGAAGGCAAGAAAGACTGTTTTCAACGAACAGCAACTTTCGAAAGGAATGGTTGAGCGAATGAGTGACCGCAAACGTCAACTGCTAAAAGAATCGATTCAGTTCGAAGGGTTGCGTGAATTGTATAAACTTTATTTGTCGAAGCAATGAGTCAGTTTGTATTCAACGAACACGGAGTTTGCGAGAATCCAATTCTTTACACTTATAAATGTATAAAGGGTTATGAAGCGCAGGTCAATGTAGCCATTGTTCAAAACGGAAATTGGAGTTATTCAATTAGTTTCAAAGGACAGGATCAAGGTTGGTCTCAGCCTTTGATTTACCACGCTGAATACTGCGTATACAAAACGAAAGACGAAGCCTTCAACGCTGGTCTTGAATTGCTATTGCACCAAGTAAAGCAAAACAACGACGCGAAGAAATACGACCGCATTGTTCAAATACTTCAAGACGAACTTTGTCCTGTGGTTGAAAATCAACTAACACTATTTTAATGCAACCATATAAACCCGAATACCTGCCGCGTCAGATTGAAGCGTTGAACTTCTTAAACACCGATAGCATCGTTGAACAGTTGTTATACGGTGGCGCGGCAGGGGGTGGCAAGACGAAGTTCGGTTGTATGTGGCAGATACAACGTCGTTTGAAGTACGCAGGGACACGTTCGCTTATTGGACGAAGCAAATTAGACACGCTGAAAAAGACGACCTTAAACACGTTCTTTGAAACGGCTGAAGAATTTGGATTAATAGCGAATAAACATTATACTTTCAATGGTCAATCCAACGTGATTAAGTTCTTCAACGGAAGTGAAATTGTTTTGAAAGACCTGTTTGCTTACCCTTCAGACGTTAACTTCAATAGTCTTGGTTCGCTCGAAATCACAGACTACTTCATTGATGAATGTTCCGAAGTAACCGAAAAGGCGGTCAGCATTGTTCACTCGCGTTGCCGTTTTAAGTTGAACGAATACGGTCTTATTCCGAAAGGTTTCTTGTCCTGCAATCCTGCGAAGGGTTGGTTGTATAACGAGTTCTACATTAAGAACAACAGGAACGAACTACCTTCACACCGCGCTTTCGTGCAAGCGTTACCGCAAGACAACCCCTTCCTTCCTGTTGCTTACATTGAATCGTTACGTCGCCTTCCAGAGTACGACCGCAAAAGACTTTTAGAGGGCAATTGGGAATTTGACGACGATAGCGACAAACTATTTTCAACGGACAACCTGCTCCGTATGTTCCGCAATGAATTGATTGAAGGAAAGAAATATATCACAGCCGACATCGCGCGTTTCGGAAAGGACAGAACTATTATCTGCGTGTGGAATGGGTTAACACTTATTGACTTAATCGAGATGAGCAGAGCGTCGTTAGATGAGGTCGTGAACAAGATTCGACTCGTAACAAAAGAACACTCAATTTTGTTACAAGATGTCGTCGCAGATGAGGACGGTGTTGGTGGTGGAGTGGTTGACTTCTTGAAATGTCGCGGCTTCCTCAACGGATCTAAACCCAAACACCCACAATATCAAAACTTGAAAAGCGAATGTTACTACAAATTGGCTCAATATGTAGAGGAAAATCGGCTCACTATTTTAGTAAACGGACGCAAAGAACAAATCGTGAAAGAGCTGGAAATGATTAAACGACACCGCGCAGACGTGGAAGGAAAGTTACAGGTAACACCCAAAGACGTAATCAAGAACCGCGAAGGAATCAGTCCAGACGTTGCCGACGCTATAATGATGCGAATGTATTTCGAACTCAATCCAAGTTATGGACAGTATGTTGTAGGTTAGCATACATTAACTATATTAGCACAATGAAACAAAAACCACTATACGAGTCTTTGAAAATGACTCACGACCGCGAACGCGAAATTGTTAATTCAATGGCGACGTACTTTCAACAAGGAAAAGTTCTTGGCGACATTCTTCTGGAGCTTTCACAACGAAAAGATATGAATGCAAAAGAGAAAGTGTATCTCGCGCTTATGATAGGTTCAATGATGAGTAAGCCGAATGAAGAAAATTAACTAAACCTAACCTAAAATCAAATGAAACCTTTAGATTATCTATTGCCAGAAGACGTAATAAGAAAGCAGGAACTTGAACTTTACATTGAAGAAAATAAAGACAAGAAAATTCCGAATAAAGAACAACCTGCAACTTATCATTTTCAATTGCGCATTCCAGATATGGAACAAGACATGGAATGTTACGGAGTGACCGAAAAAGAATATATTAATCAAATGTTTGAAAGACGTTCTTTTTTACGTTATTGCGTTGAGCCTTATCAATTTGTTGGAATTTTTGAAGACAATAAAAGATACTATGCACCGATGTTTGAAGCGCATAAAGAATTTGTTGACGCGTTAGATGAAATTGATTTTTACGAAGAAGTAATTAGTGAAATGTACAACTTCTTTCGCAAGAAAAAGAAAAACATTGATTACAGGGATCTTTACGAAAAAGAAGATGGTATTTATTTAGGATACCGAACCGCTCCAACTGACGACCCGTATTATGATTCTCGTATGTTGGGTGTTTTAACAGGCGGTAGTCTTATAATGACAACCAAAGAATACCACGACCAATTAAGAAAAATTAAAAAAGAATTAAATGCCAGAAAGCAAGACTAAAAAAGGAATATGTGTTTACTTGCACAAAGACCTGTGGAACGAGATAGACGAGAAACGTGGAGAAAACAGTCGCAACACTTTTTTAAGTGAAGCAATTCAGTTCTCTTTGAAGTTCTACGTCGACGAATCTAAAGTAAAATTGCAAGAACAAACGTCGACAAAATAGCGACGGACGACGTTACGACTAAGGCGCGGTTTCTGCGTCTTTTTTGTTTGTCTAACTTTTTGTTTTCAGCAGATAACGTGTTAATTTCGTCCTGTAACACATCGGTCTTTTGTTCATAAGCACCAACGACTTCTTGTAAGTTGTTTATCTTTCTTTCCTCAATGTTCAATTGTTCCTTCAAGTTGTTAATGACGAGCGAATCAGCCACAATAACGCTATCGCAGGAGTTCACCAAAGTGATAACATCAACAAGATTAATAGTATCTCGAACAATAACAATATCACGAGTTCTTTGATAGGTGGTTTTGGCTTTAGATTGAGCGCTTTCATAGTAAGCAAGTTGTTCTTTTAGTTCAAGTGTTTCTTCGAGAAGCATCTGGTATTCACCTGCGTTGTAGTTTATGATGCTATCTTGTTTTTGTACTTCAACGTGTACATCTTTTGCGTCTTTCTTTCCGAACCAATGCCAACAAACAACCGTCCAAATAGCAGTTGTCCCAACGAGCAACAAAGCAATTGCAAGTATATTCTTTCTCATAGTATCTGACCTTCGTGTATTCTTAAATTCTTGACGCTGAATTGTCCATTCGTTCCTTTCTCAACGATCGCGAAGCCGTGATTGTACTTCGAGTAAGGGTTGTAGTCGGGAGATAATTCAGATAAGCACCCAACACCCCAACAAGTAATAAACTTACCGTTAGCGTCGCGCTCATTGTGTTCCGCTGTTTGGTGGTGGTGTCCGCACAAAGAAGAAACTTTTGTCTTCAAGAACAACCCACGCGCCACGTTAACTGACGGAAGGAACTGCTTCCCGAACTCATGCCCGTGAAAGATAGAAAGTTTACCGATGTTTAGTTTGCTCTTTCCGTCAATCCAAGTGATATTGTGTTTATCTAAATGACACAAAGAAGAAAAGTCGAAAGCGTCAATGTCGAATAGTTCGGGCGCTTTAATTCGCATATATCTCCAGTACCTTTCCTCGTGGTTTCCTTCCTTGTAGTAGATGTGTGCGTTAGGAAACTGACCTCGTAACGTATCTACAAACTGACGCATCGCGTATAGTTCGTCTTTGAATTTTCTTTTGCGTGGATCTTTGACGAAGTCTGAAATCATATGACAATCGAGAGCATCGCCGTTTAAAATTACCGCGTCGCACCCTTGACGAATACCTTCGTTAATTGCAACGCTTAAAGCGTCGTTGTCTTGGTAAGGAATGTGAATGTCTGACAGGATTAAAAACTTCGTTCCCTTCAATTCAACGTGTCTGCGCTTTTTTGCGTACGACTTTGGTAGCGCGAATGGGTTCAATGGTCGTGGCTTTGCATCATAAAGAGATTTATCGGTAGTATTCTTTCTGTCTTGCTTTCCTTTCTGACCGCGAATTATTCGAACGAATGTTCTCGCGTGTTCAACGTCTTTATATACTTCTGGATACTCGGCAAATAACTTTTTTGATAGTGTCAAAGACGGAGTGTCTTTGAACTTTGAACATACTTCTTCAGCTATTGTCCTCGCTGCTGTTTTCGGTGTTGCCATTCTTTTGTTTTGTAAATCGTTCAATTACTGTTCCGCCAAACAAACCGCCTGTCAAAAGTGCGAGTGTGTCGAACATCGCAATGGGACAAACGTAATATGTGAATGTTGCAATGTAACTCAAAACGATTAAGTTAATTGTAACAAATATAGCGACAATTCGTTTCGAACTTACTTTCGTTGAAGACGTAAGCATTTCCTTGAGCCACGCTTTCAACTTGTTCTTCATAAAAACTTCAATATGAACTGAACGATTAAGCCACCAACAACACCAGCAGCGGTTGCTATACCGCCCAAACGAGCGACCTGCAAACGTTGGTTATTTATGTACTTGTCGTGCTTCTGAACCTTGCTTACAAGACCTTCAATCTTCATTTCATCGTCGCCAATTAAGACGTGATAGATGCGGTCAATCTTCTTATTCAACTCTTGGAGTTCCTCGTGTATCAATGCTATTTCTTTTTCGGTGTTCATCACTTGAAGTAAAGTTGTATTTCTGCTTCGCGTCTATTTACTAATCCCTTCAACACAACACCGCCGCCTTTATTCCACATACGGAATGAATCAGCAATCGTTGGGTCTTGTGGGTTCACGTTTAATTTTCTTAATACTGACGACTTCTTGAAACCACCAACACCGATGTTGTACGCAAGTGAAACACACGCGCTGAATTGATTTTCGTTGAGCGTTTGCGTTATCAAGGCACGGACTGAAACGGCGAATTTGTCTACAACGTTTTTCGCTAACTGCTCCGCTCTCGCTTGAGTTATTACGTCGCCTTGCTTAACCTTCGTTCCGTCTTCGTAGAAAGTATTTCCGTAGCCAATTGTCCACACGTTTGCAGGACACAAATAAGCCTTCAATCGACAACCTTCAAAACGCTTCAATAGCGCATATCCATCTGCGTTAACTTTCATTTACAAGTCGTTTAATTTGTTTCTCTTTTTTCAAAAGGTAACGACGGAATTTCTCCTCGTACACTTTTTGCTTCACCATGTCTTTCTTTCTCCCTGCTTTAGCCATGTGTTTTTGTTTTAGTTATCTAATCCAACCAAGACCTTGACGACGATATGTGTACGAACGTCTGTCCCTTCCGTCGCTAATCTCAAAAGCGTTTGACGGATAGACATTTGTTTGCGACCATATCTGTTGTGTCTCGTTCGTCGTGTACTCTGGAAAGTCTGATTGATTGAAACATAAAAAGTCAACCATTCTTTGCGTGTAGAACATTGCTTTGCTACGCGATTGATCGCGGTAGTTTTGCAAGTCTGTTTGCGTGATAGGTGTAGTGTCTTCGCTTGTGCGAATTACCAAACTTCCGTTGTCGGTTTTAACGTACAAATGAGGAAGCATTTCGTACAAAGACCACCACATTATCATCCTGCGTAAGTAAGTGTCTAATAACTCCTCATATGCGCCTGCAATGTCGTCGTTTACAACGTCTTCTTTTATCTTGTTGTACAAGTCAGTTCCCAAATACAACTGCGCGTATTCGTCCTGTGCTAAATAGATAGCAGGGTACATCAAAAGCGGGTCAACGCTTCCGTTAATCCAACTGTATTTTTTTATGTAGTTTTCGTCAATGAGTAGAACTTCGGGTTGTAGTGCCATTGTAATGTTTATTTATATTTTAATGATGCTCTGTTCGGCATATCGTTAGGACGAATTGATTCTTCTCCTTTTGGAAATAGTTCGTTTGCAATTGCGCCTGTTACAACTTTGTCGTTGTTCAATCCGTCGTTAGGAAGGAACTTACCGCCTTGACGCTTACGCATAAATACCTTTCTGAACCACGCGTGGCGGCAGTAGACCCCGCCTTTGTAAATCCAAATATTTAGGGTGCTTGAACCACTCGCAGCGAACTCACTATTCACTCCATCGTCACCCATTTTAATAATATCTTCGTAACGAAATAAAGCACCCATTTTGGAAAGTGCGACCATTTCTTGACAGAAATCGCGTGTAACTATCTCTCCGTCTTTATATGTGAAGTTCTTTGAATAGTAGTAACGAACTTTGTAAAGTCCTGTATCTAATGCGTCGCTCTTTTTATCGGGGTTCGAATAACCACGAACGCTCATAAACTCCGTGCGGTACTTTTCTTCTTCTTCTGGATTAGTTACTTCTTCGTCAGAAATTAACTGCCATTCTTCTTCGTCTATGTATTCCGCTTTTTCGCGTAGATGTGCAAGCCATAACGCGCTATCTTCTGCGCTTATTTTATTCTCCGCAGCAACTACTTTTTTTTTTAATTCGATAGACTGCGTTGTTGGTTCAACAACTACCGCAACGTCGTCAAAAACGTTATTCATTTCAATCTTCAAATCACTTCCAAGAATAGGCGCGAAAGTGTTTGTAATTATACGTTGGTAAGGCTTCACAACTTGGTTGTTGAATATCTCCATACCAACCAACATTTCATCTTTGTTTGAACCAAAGCCGTTAGATTCGCGTATCCCGTGAATAAGAGGTGAAACAACGCGATGTCCTACCATGATTTGCTTCGCGGTTTCTTCTGATAAAAACTGATATTGTTTGTCAGCATCTGAAAGAGGAAAATCTTTGATGTCGGGAACGCGTGTAGGATCTTCGTTGAAAGTCATCAAGAACTTTCCCGCGTTACTTGCACCGCTCAATCTTTCTTCCCACTCACGACGTATTGCCTCACGTTCTTCTTTCTGCGGAATACCATTCAAGAAGTTAATGATAAATGAAGGAAATAAACCGTTCAAGATATTGTTGACGTGATACATTCCCATTTGATGCGACAACTCGATATAGTTCAACGCACCGAAGTAGTCGGGTTTTGGATAGTACGAAGAACCTGCCATCATTCCGTGAGCGTAAATAACTTGTCTTGGTTGTTCTTGCGCTTGTGAAGGATTGAACGCAGGAATAAATTCGGGTTTACCTTTTTTAGAACGTGAGTTCTTCCAGTCTTTCGAATACCAAACACCTGTAATTTCTTCCTCTTCTTTGTCGTAAGCAAGACGACAGTTCTCAAAAGGCAAATGGTTAATCTTTACAACGCGTGTGAAGTCCATTGACCAAATAACCTCAGCAACAAAAGCACCTTGTAACTTTAAGTCGAAAGAAATACCTTGCAATGCACTATCGAGAATCGTTCCCGTCCCTTGTCCTTCAATCATAAACGCAATTGAGTTAGTCAACGCGTTATGAATTGGTGAATTGTAGTAAAGGTTAATTAAGTATTGTGGGTATAAATTATCGTTTCCGTAATCAATCCAACCGCTGCGATTTTCTTTCTCAATTGCTTCGGTAGGAATGTAACGACTTAATGCTATTTGCTGAATGTTGCTCATTATGCGCCTGTATATATTACGTCTACGGGAATCGTAGGCGTTGAAACGTCAAAGTAAATTGTTCCGTTTGATAGTATCATTGAACCACGTTCAACAAGACCAACTACGGAAGCATCTGTTGGGTCTAAATTCACCGCGCTGTTTTGTCCGTAGACATCGTACTTGTACTTTCCAGCGTCAGTAAGACCAACTGTTGTTAAACGTATTTTAGTAACACGTTCATTTTCTGTTATTACGGTTACGACTTGTGCGAGTTGTTCGCCTGTCATTTCGTAAGTAAGAATTAAAAGATAGTTTGTGAACGCAACGTTGAAGTATTGGCGACCTTCATCGAGTGAAAGCCACGCATATTGATTCGCAGTATTTGTATTCAAATAAACCATTCTATCTCTTTATTTGTTCGTTGAAATTACAGCACAGAGGGACGCGTTGCCCCTCTATGTGTAAAAGTTTTTTTATTCTTAGTCAAGAATGTTAGAAGGCGCATTGTCTAAAACATAAGCGCGCTTTGGTGATTCGTGAACGAATGCCAAAGTGTATCCGTTGGCATCACCCAAAGTTGCTCCAGTCGCTGCTGTTGCAGTAGAAAGGTCTGCTCCGTATTCGTATCCAACAGCCCACCAATTGTTGTTAGTGTCTTGAACGAATACAATAACGCGAGCCTGCGCAACCGCTTGTAATTCCAAACGCTTCGCGTATGAAAGTTTTTGCAACATAATGTTTACAGTCTGAGTGT
>Ga0315903_10011978_pt1 | contig 10161 bp, 7 predicted proteins | sample LakEriMetagenome_7_FD_203524 | JGI IMG/M metagenome (GOLD analysis project Ga0315903, IMG submission 203524) | Freshwater fungal communities from buoy surface, Lake Erie, Ohio, United States - Buoy 2 MA119 | ecosystem: Environmental > Aquatic > Freshwater > Lake | place: USA: Lake Erie, Ohio... | reverse complement strand
TGCAAAGTCGATCGGATCGAGCATCAGCGGCGGGAAGCCGGCATCGCGCACCGCATCGGCCACCACGCGGCGGGCGAAGGGGAACAGCAGGCGCGGCGCTTCGGCATAGAGGAAGGCATGGGCCTGTTCCTCGGGGATGAAGCGCATGCCGACCACACCGCAATAGGCCAAGTCGACGATATAGACATTGCCGCGCTGCGAGGTGGCGGTGATGGTCATCTTGAGCACGACTTCGTGCACGTCGGTGCTCACCGGCTCGGCGCCGATGTTGAACTGGATGTCGATCTGCGGCGGCTCGGGCCATTGGAACACGTCAGGCGCGTTGGGGTTCTCGACCGAGAGATCCTTCACATACTGCGTTAGCAAGCCGATCGCCGGTTGGGTGTCGGCGCCGTTGGGCTTGGCATCGCCGCCCGCTGCATTGTCGAGATTGGTGAGCACGCCTTCTTGGTCGGCCATTGGTCAGGTGTCTTTCAAATCGGGTAACAGGAATTGCGCCGGACGCATCGGTTCTGCCGCTCCGGAGCTGCCGGTCGCGCCTAGCAGGCGCGTGCGCGGCCCGCAACTGCGCGCAGGAGGGAGCGGGTGCGCGGCCAAGGACTGCGACAATTCATCCCGTGCTGTAACCTATCGGGCGTTGGCGAATTGTAATCAGTGCCTATTTAAGGCAATGTGTTGTCTCTTGGGTATTGCTCCGGCCCGCCGGCGGGATCATGCCCTTTCGCTGATCGGATATGTCTAGTGCTTGAAATCGTTCTTCTCGCGATGGTCGCCGCCTTCCTTGGCCTGCGACTCTACACGGTGCTCGGGCGCCGGGCAGAGCACGAAGAGGAATCGGTGCCGCAGCGCTTCGAATCGGACGACAAGCCCGCCGGCCTCGCGCGTCCGGCTCCGGCGACTCCGGTGGTGCAGGCGCGTCCGCTCGAGCTTGAAGGCGTGATGCCCGCGGTCGAACGCGGTATCCGCGAAATCACCGCTGCCGACAGCAAGTTCAATCTCGCGCAGTTCCTCGAAGGTGCGCGCGGCGCTTATCGCATGGTGCTCGAAGCCTTCTGGAAGGGCGATCGCGAGACACTGCGCGAGCTGTGCGACGATGATGTCTACGCTGGTTTCATCGCCGCGCTCGAAGCCCAGAAGGCGGCGGGCGAGACGGTGGACAACACGCTGATCCGGATCGAGGAAACCCGGATTCACTCGGCTTCGCTCGATGGTCGCATGGCGCGTATCACGGTCCTGTTCGTGGCTGATATCGCGGCTGTCACCCGCGCCAAGGACGGCACGCTGATTGCCGGTTCGCTCGACGATGCGATCGAGAGCCGCGATGTCTGGACCTTCTCGCGCAACACTGCCGCGCGCGATCCGAACTGGCTGCTCGACGAAACCGATGAAGGCTGATCGGACGGGGTTGATCCCCGCCGAATTCGAGCGGGGCTGATTGTGCGATAGGGGGCAGGTGATGCGCGCGGCTGTTGCGCTTGGTGTGATGCTGGTGCTGTCCGCGTGTGGCCGGGTCATCCCGCAAGGCAGCGTCCCGCCGCCGGTGGTCACCGCTCCTGTCGCTCCTGCTCCGATCGCGCCTCGTCCGGTCGCGCCTGCTCCCGTCCCCGTCGTCCCGGTTGCCGCCAATGCCCTGCTGGCCGGCGTGGCGCTTGGGCCGGCCTTTGCCGCGCTGCCCGTGGCGGACAATGATGCTTCGGGCGCGCTCGCCGGGTTCATCGAATCCTGTCCCAGACTCCTCGCCCGCGAGGATGCCAGCGGCCTCACCCGCCCCGAGGACTGGCGCACGGCGTGCGAGACGGCGCGCGGCTGGCCCCGCCCCCGCGCCCGCGCCTTTTTCGCCGAACACCTCGCCCCAGTGCAGATCGGCGACGGGCGCGCCTTTGCCACCGGCTACTTCGAGCCCGAGATTGCTGGCAGCCGCACCCGCCGCGCTGGTTTTGAAGTGCCGGTCTATGCCTTGCCTGCCGATCTCGTGCGGGGCTGGCCCGATGATGTGCCGCCCGCCGAGCGCACCGGCCGCCCGCCGCTCGGGCGTTATGACGCGGCGGGCCGCTTCGTGCTCTATCACGATCGCGCCGCAATCGAGGACGGGGCACTGGAGGGTAAGGCGCAGGTGATCGCCTGGGCCGCCGATCCGGTCGAGTTCTTCTTTCTCCAGATCCAGGGCTCGGGCCGGTTGCGAACACCCGAGGGCGAGGTGATCCGCATCGGCTATGCGGGGCAGAACGGGCGCGAATATACCGGCATCGGCGGGGTGATGCGCAGCCGCGGGCTACTGGGCGGCGGGCCGGGCCAATATTCCGGATCGATGCAGGGCATAATGGCCTATATCCGCGAGAAGCCGGAGGAGGGCCGAGAACTGATGCGGCTCAACAAGAGCTGGATTTTCTTCTCGGAACTCAGGGGCGACGGGCCTTTGGGCGCATTGGGCATCCCGGTGCGGCGCGAAAGCTCGGTCGCCGCCGATCCCGCCTTTGTGCCGTTGGGCGCGCCGGTCTGGCTCGACATGGACCGGCCCGAAGCTGCGGGGCTGTGGATTGCGCAGGATACCGGCGGGGCGATCAAGGGCGCGAACCGGTTTGACACGTTCTGGGGCGCGGGCGAGGACGCACGCGAGATCGCCGGCGGCATGAGCGCGCGCGGGCGGGCCTATGTCTTGCTCCCGCGCGGTGCTGCCGCGCGTCTTGCTGCGCCCGCGCCATGAATGCCCCCCGCGGGCTCAGCGCCGGAGAGCAGGCCGCATGGGCGCATCTCACCTCAAGCGTGAAACCGCTGGCGGGACGCAAGGCGCCCAAACCCCCTGTGCCCTCAAAGTCCGCCGCGCCGCTTCCTGCTGCTGCACCTTCGGCTGCGGAACGTCAGGCGGCGCCTGCCCGGCGGATGAAGGCGCCGCCGCCTGCCTCCCCGCCCAGAGCGGCACCCGCGCCCAACCCCGGCCTCGATTCCCACTGGGACCGGCGGGTGAAGGGCGGGCGGATCGTACCTGATCTGACGCTCGATCTCCACGGTCACACGCTCGACACCGCCTATGACCGGATCATGGCCGGGATCGATCAGGCGCGGATGATGGATGCGCGGGTGGTGCTGGTGATCGCCGGACGCGAGCGGCCGGTCGATCCGGCTGACCGCATGGCCAAGCGTGGCGCGATCCGTGCCAAGCTGCTCGACTGGCTGGCCGCAAGCCGCCACGGCGATGCCATTGCCGCAGTCCGCCGCGCCCACATCCGCCACGGCGGCGAGGGCGCGCTTTACCTGATGCTCAAGCGCCGCAGCTGACCCGGCGTTTTTGCGCGCCTTGTCAGGCGGCGGGGGCAACCGTTGCGGCGACCCGCTTTGCCAGATCTTTGGCGCTGAGCGGCCGGCTCACGAAATAGCCCTGTGCATAGTCGCAGCCGATGCCCTTTAGGAAGGTGAGGCAGGCGGCTTCCTCGATCCCTTCGGCTACGACCTTGAGCCCGAGTTCATGCGCCAGCTGCACCGTCGAGCGCACCAGCATCGCATCACCGTGATCGACATGCGCATGCTGCACGAACATGCGGTCAATCTTGAGTTCGGACACCGGCAGCACCTTGAGATAGTTGAGCGTCGACTGGCCGGTGCCGTAATCGTCCATCGAGATGCGGATGCCGCTCGCGCGGAACCGTTCCAGCATGGCGATGGCTTTGTCGCTGTCCTCGAACTGGGCGCTTTCGGTGACTTCGAAGGTCAGGCGATGGGCCGGGACGCCTGAACTCATGACGAGCGCCATAGCGCGCGCAGCAAAGCTCTCCGAGGTGAGCAGGTTGGCCGAGATGTTGACGGCGACCCCGATCGCCAGCCCTTGATTGCGCCAGCTGCGCATATCCTCCAGCGACTGCGCCAGCACCGCGATGGTGACATCGTCGATCCGCCCGGCTTCCTCGATCGTGGGGATGAAGCTGTCGGGCGGCAGCATGCCGCGCACCGGGTGGTTCCAGCGCACCAGCGCCTCGACCGCATCGATCCGGTCAGTCGCAAGGTTAAGTTTGGGCTGATAGACGACGGCGATGTGCTCCTCGAGCAGTGCCGCGTCGAGCTCACCCAGCATCGAGAACCGCTCGGTCGCTGCCTCGCCTTCGCCGTCAGCGTGCAGGCGCCACGGCTTGCCCGAACGCTTGGCAAGGCTTGCCGCATGGGCGGCATTGGCGGCGGCATCGACGATATCGGCCTCGGCGACGCCGAAAGTGAGCGACACGCCCAGCGCGCGTCCGGCCACTTCGAACGGGCTGCGCATCACCGCCCTGAGTCCGGCGAGCAGCGATTCCAGCTCGATCAGATTTAGCGGGGTCGGCCATGCCAGTGTGCGGGTGTCGATGCGGTAGACGCTCGTGGCATCGCCAGCCACCTGCAGTCGCTCCGCCAGCCGGCGCAGCAGGTCGCCGATATTCTTCTCGCCGATGGCCAGTTGCAGGCCCTCGAAATCGTCGATCTGCACCGCCACGAAATAGCGCTCACCCCCGACCGCGGGGCGGCTGTCGAGCGCGAGCTTGTTGGGCAGGCCGCTCTCGGGATCGATCCGGCGCCGGTACCCCGCGTAGCGATGGGTGAGGATGAGCAGGCGCACCGCGCCCGCCAGCGCCATCAGCGTCAGCGACGGGCCGATCTCGAACCAGACCGCGCTATAGTGGCGTGCGGCAAACCAGACGGTGCAGAGCCCGATTACGGCCATGCCTGTGCGCAGGATGACGATGCTGCGGCGCCTTGAAGCGCCGATCACCAACGCGAACAATACGGACAGCGCCAGCGGGGCCGGCCATGAGCCATAGACCGGCACCGTGTCTGCCAGTGTCTCGGCCGCCAGCGCCTGCAAGATCACGCCCGGGATCATCCCGAAGCGCGGCACCAGATAGCGATCGCCCAGTTCGATCGCGGTCGCGCCGATGATCACGTCCTTGCCCTTGAGGCTGGCCGCATCGAATTCGCCGCGCTCGATGGCGATGAAGCTGTGGTGCGGGATCGCGGCGGGATTGACACCAAAGTCGATCGGGAAGCTTTCGCCCACGCTTCCCGCGCGCCCGGCCATGAAGGCGGCGATCGAGGGGCGGGCGAGGCTATCGTTGACGGTGCCGAGCGGCATCCGGCGCACAAATCCGTCAGAATCAGGAACCACCGAAACCGAGGCGAGATGGGCATGCTCACGCAGCACCGGGATAGGCAGCGAGTCTAGCTGGCGCGCTTCGCGAAAGCGTGCAGACTGGGCAAAGGTCGGGAGCGCCACCGGGGTCCGGGACGCGCTAATCGCCGCGGCAAAGGCGGCGTCGTGTTCGGGCTGCGAGGCGCTCGAGAAGTCGACGTCGAAGCTGATCGAGCGTACACCTGCGGCATCAAGTTGCTCCAAGACCCGGGCATAGTGTTCACGCGGCCATGGCCATTGCCGTATCGCGGCCATGCTTGCGGCGTCCATTTCGACAATGTGAATGTTCCCGCTCGCAGGTCGTTCGGATACGGCGAAGGCGAGTTCCTCGATCCGGTGTTCGAACGACCGGAAGGCGCCGCCGGATGCGGCCATCGCGATCAGTGCAGCCAGCACGATGGTGCCGGCCAGCCGCAGCCACAGCTGATCCGGAAGTTCTGGCAGAGATCGGCGAAAAGGTTTCACGGTCGACTTCGAGGGACGGTTCAGGGCAGGACGTTAAGTTCGGGCGCGGCGCGCTGCTCATGGTTGCCGCGGTCGCCCTCATTGGCGTTGTTGTGGCTCGCCGAGAACGCCTCGGCGCCGCCAGCACGGCCGTTCAGGTCGGGGTCGAAGCCGAAATTGTTGCCTTTGCCCAACCCGGCATTGCCATTGCCGCCGCCATTGCCGCCGCCATTGCCACCGCCGTTGCCACCGCCGTTGCCACCGCCGTTGCCACCGCCACCGCCATTGCCATTGCCATTGCCGTTGCCGTTCCCGCCATCGTCGCCGGAGCCATCATCGTCATCGTCGCCATCGTCGCGATCGTCGTCGGAGCCATCATCGCCGTTGCCACCGCCATTGCCACCGCCGTTGCCACCGCCGTTGCCACCGCCATTGCCACCGCCGTTGCCACCGCCACCGCCACCGCCACCGCCATTGCCATTGCCATTGCCATTGCCATTGCCATTGCCATTGCCATTGCCGTTGCCGTTGCCGTTGCCGTTTCCGTTTCCGTTTCCGTTTCCGTTCCCGCCATCGTCGCCATCGTCGCGATCGTCGCCATCATCGCCATCGCCGCCGTTGTCGCCGTTCCCGTTTCCGTTTCCGTTTCCGTTGCCGCTGCCGTTGCCGCTGCCGCTGCCGGAACCATTGCCTTGGCCAGCGCCGTTACCGTTGCCCGTACCGTTACCGCCAGCGTTACCGCCATTTCCGTTGCCGTTGCCGTTCCCGGAGCCCTCGCCGCCGTTACTGGAACCATTGCCGGATCCAGCGCCGTTGCCGTTCCCATTGCCAGGCCCGCCACCGTTTCCGGAGCCCTCGCCGCCGCCACCGTTGGCGTTGCCGCCGGCGTCGCCGCCGCCGTTACCGTTGCCGCCGCTTCCCTGGCCGCCTGCTGGTCCGCCGCCATTACCCTGAGAGGCGCCAGCGCTGACTCCGCCGCCATTGCTGCCGCCGCCCGCGCCTGATCCCGAACCCGCGCTCGCACCGGCGCCGCGAAGTGTGTTGTCGGCGACCACTGCGGCAGCGATCACCGCGATTTCGCCCGAGGCAAACCCGCCCGAGTAGCTGCCGATGTCGCCCGGCGTGCTGGCAATCACCTGATCGACGCGTTGCGGGCCATTGCCTTGCGCGGCGGGCGCTGGAGCGGTGAAAGAAGCGGGCGCGCTTGCGGCAGGCGCGCTTGCCGGACGCGCCGGAGAATCGATCACCCGCTTGGTTTCGCCTTCGATCACCATCCGCATCGGGTCATTGGCGGCGATCATCGCCACCGCGCCTGGCAGGATCAGTTCGCGCGCTCCGCCATCGCGGGTGGAGGCTTCCACCGCGCCTTCGGTCACTTGCAGGGTCGCACCGTCAATGCCGACCGCGATGATGAAGGTTGTACCCTTGACCACGGCCGCGAGATAAGGCGTCTCGACCCCGAAATGCGGATCGGGCTGCTTGCCGATGTTGAACAGCGCGCTGCCATAGTCCTGGATGATCTGCATGATCGAGCGGCTACGCGCGGCTTCGGGAATGCGGATTTGCGCATTCTGCCGCAAGGTCACGAACTCGCGTCCGCGCACCAGCACTGCCGACGACTTCGCCTGGGTGCGCACCGTCGCGCCCGGTTCGAGCGCCACCCCATTAACGGCACCGCGCTGCCCGCGCGAATCAATCACCAGCACCGAACCCTTGGCTTCGGCAATCGTCCAGTCCCCGCTCTGCGCCAGCGCGGGCACACCGCTGAACAGCAGCAAAGCAATGGGTAACAATAGCCGATAGAGGGCACGCATGGCTGTCTCCTTGGCTAGCGGATAGGTCGGGAGTCACTCCAGCCCCGTTTATGGAACCAGTAAACAAGGGGTTAAGCTTAGCATTGATTAACCTTTGTGATGTAAGGCGGGCGGCCGATATCGCAGGAGTCCGCACGCTTGGGTTGGGTTAAGGTCGCCGCCATTTGCCCTATGTTGCTCGCCGCTCATGGACTGGCGGCACAGGACGCGCTTGACCGCAGCAACCCGTCACAGCAGGTCGTGCGCGAGCGTCCGCTGGCCGAAATCGAGCAGACCGTGCGGATCGAGGTTCAGCCGGCGCTCGAGATGCCGGCCAGCGCGGGCGAAGGCGGCGGGGTTGCCGTCGGCGCGATCGTGATCGAAGGTCTCGAAGCGCTTGATCGCGCCGATTTTGCCGGGGTGATCGAGCCCTTTGCCGGACGCGTTCTCGATCCCACCGAACTTAGCAAGCTGGCCGATGCGGCGGCTCACCTTGCGCGCGAGCGAGGCTATATCCTCGCCACCGCGTGGATCCCCGAACAGGATCTTGCGGGCGGCATGCTGCGTGTGCGGGTAGACGAGGGCCGAATCGACGATATCCGCATCGAAGGCTCTGACGATCCCGCAATCCGCCGCCAGCTCCAGCGCCTGATCGGCAGCACGCCGCTGACGCTGGCCGTCTTGCAGCGCGAGGTGCTGCTGGCAGACGATCTGCCCGGCGTGTGGATCCGCAAGACCCGATTCGAGCGCGAGGGCGACCGCCGTATCCTGGTGGTCGATGCGCAGCGCGAGGACATCAGCGGATCGGTGCTGATCGCCACAGACGGCACCAAGCCCGTGGGACCGGTGCGCGTGCGGATCGATCTTGATGCCAATGGGCTGATCTCTCCACGCGACCGGGTCGACCTCAGTTTCTCAACCACGCCGTTTGATCCCGATGAACTCGCCTTCTTCAGTGCGCGCTACAGCGTGGTGGTGAATGACGCCGGCACCAATATCGGTGTGTTCGGCTCCTATTCGCGCACCGAGCCGGGAGCCTATCTCGCCGCCCGCGAATTGCTTGGCAAAGCGTGGCAGGACGGGATTCGGATGCGGCAGCCGCTGCTGCGCGGCCATAGACGCAGCCTGTGGCTTGAAGCGAGTGGCGAGCTGCAGGATTTGGCGCAGGACAACTTCGGCACGCTGGCTCGGCATGACCGGATCGCGCTGGCGCGGCTCGGTTTCTACGGTTTCGGCCCGCTCGCAGGCGGGACATTGCAGGGCCGGGCAACCATCAGCCAGGGCCTCGATATCTTCGGCGCGACCGCGCTGGGCGATCCGCTCGCCTCGCGCCCTGATGCGCCGCCGAGCTTCACCACCCTCTCGTGGTGGCTCAATTGGCGGCGCAATCTTGCTGCCCGGGTGAGCCTGTCGCTGGCGGCGAGCGGCCAGTTCTCGAGCGATCCGTTGCTGATCGGCGAGAATTTCGTGCTTGGCGGCAATGCCTTCCTGCGCGGCTACGACTTTGCGCAAGCTGTCGGCGATCAGGGCATCGCCGGAGTGGGCGAGCTGCGGTATGACTGGCCTCGCGCGCTTGGAGCGGTCGAGCATCTCCAACTCTATGCCTTTGCCGATGGCGGCACGGTCTCGAACCTCGCCGGCGGGCGCGGGAATGACACGCTCGCCTCGAGCGGGGCCGGGCTGCGGGCGGACGTCACCCGCTATCTCGACCTCGATCTTGAGGTGGCCGTGCCGCTGACCGGGCCGCGTTACGACACCGACGATAAGACGCCGCGCATCAATCTGCGGGTCAGCCAGTCTTTCTGAACGGCATCCTCTCGCATCCAGGGATTCGCTTCCCGAGACGGAGCCGTGGCGGCGGCAGAGTGCGGGGCTGCTATGCAGTCAGGAGCCTGCCATCGCTGCGACCCTCGCGCGCTGGTCAGTCTAAACTTTAGGCCCCATTCGCTGCGGAGATCAGCACCTTGCCTTGCTCATCGGGCGCCTCGCGGGACACCGTCAGTGCCGCGCCCGTTTGCCCTGCCGCTTCGGCGCTGAAGGTGCCGAAGGGAAGGCCCACGAACAGCACATAGCCATCGAAGTCGGTGCGCGCGCGGCTTCGGCCCCGGCAGCGTCGTGCAGAACCACAACCACCCCCGCGCGCGGCGTGCGCTGATCGCCCGCCACCAGCAGGCACCTGTACCTCGATGCTTGCCGTCGGCCGCAGAGCCACAGGTAATGGCGGATCTCGCCGGGGCGCAGATTGACTTCCGGCGCGCAGCGGGCGCTTGGTGAAATCGGTGAGGCTCGACATCTGGGTCTCGATATCGACGTCCGGGCCAGGCGCGATGCCGCCGATCAGGACCTGGTCGCTGGCGCCGGTCTCCTCGCGCCGCAGCGCCGCGCCGACGATGAAGCGCCCGCCGGTAACCCCGGCCTCGTTCCGGCTGATACGATCGCGGTGATCAGCCAGGATCCGGCGGCGTGGGATCTGGTAATCACCGATTACGACATGCCCGGTATGAACGGCGCGCAGCTTGCCAAGACGCTGCGCAAGCACCGCGTCGACCTGCCGATTCTCCTGCTGACCGCGCTGCCGCGTGTCCATCAGCTGCAGCAAGGGCTGGACGGGATGTTTGTCTCAACGGCACTGTAAAAATGCCCGGAAGTGGCAAAGTAAAATTCCCCACTTTGCGGATCGGGTTTTCAGGTGGTTTGTGCGGCGCCTCCAATTTTGGGTGGGCGTCCGCGGCGCCGGGGCTCGACGGGCGCAGGTGGTGTAATCAGCGCGTT
>Ga0315903_10011976_pt1 | contig 10161 bp, 8 predicted proteins | sample LakEriMetagenome_7_FD_203524 | JGI IMG/M metagenome (GOLD analysis project Ga0315903, IMG submission 203524) | Freshwater fungal communities from buoy surface, Lake Erie, Ohio, United States - Buoy 2 MA119 | ecosystem: Environmental > Aquatic > Freshwater > Lake | place: USA: Lake Erie, Ohio... | reverse complement strand
AGTTCGCTCCTCCAGGATTCGGTTCGGGAATACGAGAAGTTGCAGCACGCAGAGAGTAGCAGTACGGACATCCAGCGAGTCCAAGCGAATATCCTGATCGATCAAGCGGATTTGGAATATGAGCTTGCTCGTTTCGTAGATTCGGAGCGAACGGCGCGAAAGGCCATCGCAATCTATGTCCGGCTGATCGATACACCACGGAGTCACCCCGATGTACTCGAACCGCTCTTCCAAAGCATGGCGGAAAATCGGCTGGCAATGTGCCTTCGCGAACAAGGCAGAATCGACGAGGCTTTGGTCGCCCATTCCGAGGCGGTCGGACGCTCAATGACATTGATCAAAACCAACCCGTCTCGCGATTTCTTGGCCTTCTCCTACCGCAACCGAGCGGAGCGAGCTTATACTCTCTCACGAATTCCTGACCAGCGTCAAACGGCGTGGGACGAATTCAGCGAATCGATCGCGGGGTGTGCGAAATTGAGCAAGCAATTTCCAGACTTCTCGTTCTACCGACACGGGCAAGCCTTCAATCCTTGCGAATTCGACCCCTCGACTCAACCGCGGTTCACCGGCATCCAAAATGTCGATGAGTTCCTTCAGCTTATCTTTCCCGAGCAGATGGATCATGCCCTTCAACTCACGGGTGATATGCAAGATGGCTTCAGCTGTTTCCATATTTGGGTTCATGAGACCCGAGTTGGTGCCCGGGGTCTGCACTTCCAATGTCCCGGCACTGTCTTCAGGCGAACCTGATTTCCTGTTTTTCGCTGCCATGTCGTAAATCTCCATCTGGGGTCGAAACCAAAACCTTTCAGTTGTATCACGCTTTATCACGATTCGCTAACCTTTTTTAGGTTCTTCAGCGATTTCCTCGGGTGAGTTGACCTGACTCGCATCACTGGCTTGAAGCGCTTTCCGTTAACCTAATGAAAAAAACTCGGGGACTGTCGCCGAGTTTCCTGCCTCCTTCTTAGACTTGGCGACCTTGGCGCCTTTGCGGTGAGTTTGGGAGGCTTATGAATAACCCCATTTGGCAAGTGATCTTAGGACCAAGTCGCTATCCCGTTTTTTAACCACCGAACACACCGAACACACGGAAACGAATTCTCGCACCGGTTATGTCATGCTTCCGTGTATTCGGTGTGTTCCGTGGTAGTGATCTAAGCAACGAAGGCTCCTACTACTTGCAGGTCACCGAAGATGATTTTGCCAGAGCGGCCGGGGCGAAGAAGGCGATGGTGGAGGGATGAGTCAATTGTTGGTGTGGGGGAGGGTACCCGGCGACGGGCATCCTTACCGATTGATCGGACGGTTTTAGCATTGAGTTCCCACGCGTCGGTCAGTAATGGCACCTTCAACCTCGATTTTGAATCCACGGTCCATCAAAGACGAGCAATATGGACCGAGAGGCTGACGATAATCTGGACAAAGATCTGCCAGAAAAACAAGGGTTTTTGAGCGGAGAGGACGGGAACAGAAATTTTGGGTGTTTCCGGAGTGTTTTTGCGGAAGTTCGAAAGGCACATGGACTTTGCTTGATTTTTACCGTTGTTTGGTCTTAGGTGATTGACGTACGGTGGATTTGGTGCCAGAATTTCCTTTTACAAAGTTGGCACGAAAACGACGCTACTCGTTTTTTGTGCCAATAAATATGGCTAGTTTTTAGGCACCAAAGCGACATGAACTCCTTCATTGGCCGTGATCAAGAGCAAGCTGAGTTTCGTGAACTCCTCGCGAAGAAAAACGGTTCGCTGGTGACATGCCATGGTCGACGACGGATCGGCAAGAGTCGATTCATTCAGGAATGCGCCAAACAAGCAAACGCCTTCTTCGAATTCTCTGGCCTTCCACCGCGTCCGGGTCTTACCAAAAAAGAGCAACTCACAGCGTTTGCCGAGCAACTCTCGAAACAGTCCAAGGCGCCGCGATTGGTTTTGGACGATTGGGCAACTGCCTTTCAGCTTCTGGCAAGTCAACTGCCATCTAAAGGGAGCGTCGTCGTTTTATTCGATGAGATCTCATGGATGGGCATGGGTGAACCTGATTTCGCCGGTTACCTCAAGAATGCCTGGGATGGCTTGTTCTCGCGTCGGGACCGAACCGTCGTCGTTCTTTGCGGCTCAGTATCTTCGTGGATCGAAGAAAACATCCTTAACAACACGGGGTTCGTAGGTAGATGCTCTTGGCAGTTCCATTTGGGACCACTCGCATTATCCGAGTGCCAGCAGTTCTGGGGAAGATCTGCAGCGAGAATCAGCACTACCGAAAAGCTTCGCTTCTTGGCGGTCACAGGGGGCGTCCCTCGGTACCTGGAGGAGCTCGATACCAAGAAAACGGCAGAGCAAAATATCGCTAGGCTTTGCTTCCATCCCAGTGGGATGCTCTTCAATGAATTCGACAGTATTTTCAGCGATATCTTCCACCGCCGAGCTCCCACTTATCGTGAGATCGTTCGCGCTTTGGTTGACGGTTCTAAAGGAGTCGATGAAATCAGTCAGAAGGTCGGTCGAGAGCGGGGAGGCAGCCTCAGTCAAGCACTCCTTGAACTTGTCAGTGCAGGATTTCTTGCAAAGGATGTTTCACCTAGGTTATCAGGGGGGCTCGCCAATTCCCAAAGTTCTCAGTCTCGTCAATTGCGCTACCGCCTATCGGATAACTACCTTCGTTTCTATCTGAAGTACGTCGAGCCCCATCGCGACCAAATCATCAAAGGGCGTTTTAAGTCAACCGCCTTAGAACAACTCGACCAGTGGGACACTATTCTGGGCCTTCAATTCGAGAATCTTGTGATGGAGAACCTGGGTGCGATCTTTAAACAACTTCGGATTCCCCACAATACTGTTCTTTACGCCGGCCCTTATCGCCAAACCAAAACGCAGCGGCAGCAGGGATGTCAGATCGATCTTCTAATCCAAACCAAGCGTTCGATCTATCTGTGTGAAATCAAATTCAAACGCGAGGTCAGCTCTTCAGTCATCCAAGAGGTCGACCGCAAAGTTGCCGCACTCAAACTGCCTAAGAATCAATCGATTCGAACCGTCCTGATTTACGACGGCCAACTGGCACCATCGATCGAAGAAGATCAGGCTTTCGATTTTCTCATACCCGCAAACGAGCTTTTTGTGAACTAGGGATAAACTTCCCCAAGGCGATCTTGGATCGTCATTCCCGGCAACGCTGACGGAACCTCGCGCCATCGGCTTACCATGCTTTCGATAGAATGCCGATCATTGTTGCAATTGCTCACGACTCTTAGCTCGTTCCAAGTTTACAGGGTCAGTCGAAACTCGATACTGATACAACAATGAAACATTTGCAAATCGCCTGGAACATGATGTATTGATCCACTCGTTGAAGGTCAACGAGTTTGTTTCGCGAGAACTGGTCGACAAGCTGATGAAGATGGCCAATCCGGTTTGGCAAGTCATCTTGGGACTGAGTCGCTATCCCGTTTTTTCACCACAGAACACACCGAACACACGGAAGCGAATTTTCGCTCCGGTTATGCCTTGCTTCCGTGTGTTCCGTGTTTTCCTTGGTTCCCAGCTCTTCGGGGACAAGATCAAAGACGTGATCGCCGCACCCCGAGCTTCCTGCCTCCTTCTTCGACTTGGCGACCTTCGCGCCTTTGCGGTGAGTTTGGGAGGCTTATGAATAAACCCGGTATGGCAAGTCATCTTGGGACTAAGTCGCTATCCCGTTTTTTAACCACCGAACACACCGAACACACCGAACACACGGAAACGAATCCTCGCGCAGGCGTCCCGCGTTGGCCACCGGCAGCCTTACCCGATTCTATGAGTGATGCCCTCCTTCCGTCTCAATGGCATTCGACGCTCGCCTGCGAATCGTTAAGCACTCATCATTGCAGAAGTTCGCGATAGTCATTGAACGCAAAGCGTCTTTTGAATGATGGTCTATCCAAGAACGGAGACAGTAAAGCCGTACCGTCTCATTCTTGTCACCTGTCCCAAGTTCCGTAATCCATCTCAAAGAGCACTTCAGGATTTATACATTCAATCAAGATTCGTTTTGCAGCAGAACCTCGTGCAAGGACGATCATTAGGTACTATAGATGTGAATATCGATCGTCGAAGCCAATCCCTCATGCCTTACCTCCGTGTGTTCCGGTTTGTCCAGTGCATTTCACTCTGTGGCCTCTGTGTCTCTGTGTTTCCCTGTGTTTCCCTGTTTTTTCTTTAGGTGGAGAGGTTTTTCTGGAATGGGTCCGATCCCGATGCCCCCCTACAAAGTTCCGGGAAACGAGACGCTAACACCCGATCCGAGCGCGTAGAGGACGCTTGCAGGTTGGACCTCTTTGAGAAATCCGAACTCCTTACCGTAGACGCTCGCGAAGTCGACGTCGATCTGATACTGATCGACCTGGCAACTGATCCATTGCGGATGCTCCACTCGGTACTCCCTTGTCCGAGTGCGGCCTTTGGAATACCCCCAGTAATGCTCGGTGATGAATTCCCCCAACGAGCCACCGGAGGGAAGTTCGAGCGGCCGATCGATTTGTGCGGCGATGCGGTGCTCAAGTCGTTCTCCCCAGCGGTATTCGACCGTCTGAAGAGGCCCCGAATCCACCCCGGCAGGCTCGAAGCGATGGCTCATCGATGTGGCGACATAGTTTTCCTCGAAAAGCGAATTAGCGATCACCGTGATCGCCCGTTTCGGGACAATCTCCCGAACAAAGGTAACGGCCCGCAGACTCGTGTCTCGTTGCGGTACGACGTAAAAGCGAAGATTCACTTCTTCGAATCGACGATGGAAGGGGATCGGTATCCCCAAAACTCGCGTTTGATCGAACAGAAAACCGACAAGACTGACGAAACACTGGCCTTGAAAAAAATCCAATCGAGTCTTGGCCGGCACCAAGGGTTCGAGCAACGAAGGCTCGACGGCGTAATTTGCAAGTATCAGGTGCTTCCAATGCGCAGATAAAAACTTCATCGCAACCCCTGCCAAACCTTTGGAACTAAAGGACCCCCGACCCGAGTCGGCCGAATTCATCGCGGAAACTGACACGAACACCCAAAACCCGGTCGATCGATTTCAGTATACTAAATCCTTTAACTGTCGCGCCACTGGGCTTGTCATGCCACTGGCACATTCGCTGGTTTTTAGGAAACGCGATCGAATGCTCAACGCCCCACTCCATTCCGATTCGAATCCATCGGTCAGCGTCGTTGGTTTGGGACTCATGGGTACGGCGATCACCGAGCGACTGTTGGATGCGGGCGTTCAGACCTTCGTTTGGAACCGCACCCGAGAAAAAGCAGACCACCTGATCGCCCAAGGTGCGACTTGGACCGATCGCCCGATGGCCGAGTCCCCCCGGGTGATCTTGAGTCTCTATTCAAGCGATATTGTCGGTGAGGTTTTGGCCCGTTGGAAGCACGATCTTGTCGGCCCGAAGATCCTCATCGACACGACCACCGGCGACCCTCAGGCGAGTATCGGCTTTGCATCGGCGTTAGACGATCAAGGTGTAGCCTATCTTGAAGCTCCGATTTCCGGTTCGAGCGAACAGACTAGGAAAGGGCTCGCGACGCTGATCGCATCGGGAAATCGCCAAATCTTTGACTCCTGCATCGACCTTTGGGATATCCTCGGCACAAAGCGATTTTATGTAGGGCCATCGGGCTCTGCGGCGAGGATGAAACTCGTGACCAATTTGGTGTTGGGATTGAACCGGGCGGCGCTGGCCGAAGGTCTCGCGTTGGCCGAATCGATGGACATCGATCTTGCAAATGCCCTTGAGGTTCTCCGAGGTAGCGGTGCTTATTCGCTTCAAATGGATACCAAGGGAGGCAAGATGATCGCAGGGGACTACGCGCCCCAAGCCCGCTTATCGCAGCACCTCAAAGACGTGCGGTTGATGCTCCAAAGCGCCGAGGGTTCCGGGTTGGCATTGCCGTTGACCCAAGCGCACCGACGACTCCTGGAGTTGGCCGAATCGCTCGGCTTAGGAGAACACGACAACAGCGCGGTCTTCGAGGCGATCCGCCTGAGGAGGCCTTGATGAACAGACCAGTGCTCGAATTGTCCGCTCCGATGCGTTGGCTGGTTCTCGCCTCGGCGAGCCTTGGACTGCTCTTCGACGGGATTGAACTGGGACTCATGCCCGTCGCCTCCCTGTCGGTCTCCCAAAGTTTATTGGCCGAGAGATACACCAAAGGGCTTGGAGCCGAATGGTTCGCATGGTTTACCGCTTCGTTGATGTTAGGGGCTGCTATCGGCGGGATCGCCTTGGGGAATCTCGGGGATCGAATCGGGCGAACCAAGGCCATGGGGATCAGCATCTTGTTCTATTCGGTCTTCGCGTTTCTGGGGGCTTGGACCAAGACGCAAGAGCAGATGCTCTTGCTGCGATTCCTTGTCGGCTTGGGAGTCGGTGGGATGTGGCCCAACGGCATGGCACTCGTCGCCGAATGCTGGCCCTCGGCATCGAGGGCCTGGGTCGCCGGGATCATGAGCGCCGGGCTCAATGCAGGGGTCTTGTTGATTTCACAACTCACGCGGCTTTTTCCGATCACCCCGGATTCATGGAGATGGCTTTTCCTCCTGGCCGGCATACCGGGATTGCTAGGGCTCTTTGTGCTGTGGGTCCTTCCTGAGTCCCCGACTTGGCTTGCCAAACAAATCGACTCACGGGAGTCCCCAGGGCTGCCGAGCGGGTCAGGGGAAGAACCGACATCTCTGTTTTCCGAGAGCCTTTGGAGGACGACAGTCCTGGCGATGGTGCTTTCAGCAATCCCCTTAGTTTCGGCTTGGTCGGCCAGCAAGTGGATGATCCCATGGGCCGATTCACTGGCCGGTTCGAGCGATGCGAGCTACAAATCAGTGACCCAGGGATGGTGGGCTCTGGGCGCGACGATTGGAAGTTTTCTGGGTGCTCAAATCGCGATTCGTATGGGTCCGAGACGAAGCTACCTTTGGATCAGTTTCGGCTCGATCGTCTCGACCCTTGGCATGTTTCTAGCGACGGGTCCTTTGCAGTCGGCATTTCATCCGACGGTGTTTGTCCAAGGGCTCTTGTCGACCCTCTTCTTCGGATGGCTTGCGGTGTATCTACCGGTTCTCTTTCCGACGAATGTTCGAGCATCCGGATGCGGGTTGGCTTACAATGTTGGACGGTTTGCAACGGCCCTAGGCGTTTTCGCGGCCGGGAGTCTTCTGCCTTGGTTTGATAACAGCTATCCGAAGATCGGAGCGACCTGTGCGCTGCTTTACGGTCTAGGCTTGATTGCCGCTTGGTTCATCCCCAGGAAGCTTTAAGACCCACTTCCCAGGGGATAACGGTTCGAAGGTTCGGCGAGCCTTATTTGTTTTTCAGGCCTTCGATCATTTTCATGACCCCTGGGCGTTGTTCGTCGATCGTTTTCTTTGGGCCGGTCATTTTGACGAAGACCAATTCGCCACCCTCGAGTTCCAGGATCACTCCGATCATGGCATGGTTTTCCATCTTCTTGACCGGGCCTGGGGCGAAGGGGCCACCACCCATCGAATCCTTGAACGTGCCTTGGAGCTCGACGATGTGCGCGGTGGTCTTTTGGACCGTTTTCTTTTCAATCTTTGCATCCGCTTTGGAGAGACCCTCGAACTGTCCGATCCAGCGAGTGATGTTCGCATCGATTCCACCGGTCGCACCCATGACCGTGACCCGAGCGGTCTGATCGCCTTCTGCCGGTGCACGGAATTCATACTGAACGATATTGGACTTCGGTGGAACAGTCTTCCAGCTCTCTGGTTTCTCGACGGTGACTTTACCACCGGCGAAGCTCAGCGTTTCAGCTTTTGCGGCAGCCTCTTGGGCCATGGCCGTGGCGATCAGGCCCGCCGATGGGAACCCCAATGCACCGAAGGCAATCGATAGGGTGGTAGCAGCCAGAGAGTTCCTTTGAAAAATACGCATTGCGATGCTCCGTGGGTTGGAAATAGGGGCTAAAAACCGGCTTGAGAATGTTACACTATATGCGGGCAGTTGCACTCTACAAGCCCATGGACAGAAAGCCCATGGACAGGACCGAATTTGGAACTTGGAAAGGCCTTGAGAAACCCCATGGATTACCGTTCGCAGACGATCGACGCGTCTTTGCTGGAGGATTTAACCGAGATCTTGCGATTGGCGATTCGCGAGGACTTGGACCGAAGCGTCGATTTGACCACCATGGCAATCGTCCCGCCGGGGGTCACAGGCTCAGCCGCCCTGATCTCTCGGAGCCACGGCGTGGCAGCCGGAATCGACTTGATCGACGAGATGCTCGGGGAACTCGATACAAAGATCCACTGGGACCAGCGCGTCGGCGACGGCCAGAGCATCGAGCCGGGCCAGGTCCTTTCGGTCCTCAGTGGCGATGCGAGGGATTTGCTGACCTGCGAACGCACAATTCTCAACGTCATCTGTCGACTCAGCGGGGTCGCTTCGCTGACCCATCGGTATGTCCAAGCCGTCGCGGGGAGCTCAGCACGGGTCTACGACACTCGCAAGACCACACCAGGCTGGCGTCGACTAGAGAAGTACGCCGTTCGATGCGGAGGGGGCCACAACCACCGGCTCGGCCTCTACGACGGTATTTTGATCAAGGACAATCATCTTGCCTGTCGGGCTGCTGCCAACGGCGAGTTATTGGATCCTGGCCAAGCCGTCGCGCTTGCCAAAGCCTTCGTGGCTGCCGGCTCGGTCAAATTCGCGAATCCGCCGATGATAGAAATCGAGATCGACCGTATCGGCCAATTGGAATCGGCCCTTGTCGCCGGACCAAACATCGTTCTGCTCGACAACATGGGATGCGATCTGCTCCGCGAAGCGGTCGCGATTCGAGATCGGCTCGCCCCCGAGGTCGAGCTTGAGGCCTCCGGCGGAGTGAATCTCTCGACCATCGGTGGCATTGCCGCTACCGGGGTCAACCGCATCAGTGTGGGGGCCTTGACCCATTCGGCACCGGTCCACGACATCGGCTTGGATTGGAAGATCGGCTAGTGAGGCGCGAGCCTCAAATTTTTAAACAACCCAGGAATCGTATCCATGAACACCCATCGATTTGATCACAAAAAATTCCGAGTCAAGGAAGGCGATACGCTGCGATTGTCCAAAATCGCAACGAAGGCTGGCGATGAGCTCGATGGCAAGAACCAAGGGCTCGACGCCTTGGAGAAGGACCTGGCCCAACTTCAGGAGGCACAAGAACGCCTCTTTGCAAGCGGCCAGCGATCGCTCCTGGTGATCTTGCAAGGGATGGATACCTCGGGCAAAGACGGAATCATTCGGCATGTTTTTCGAGGCTTGAATCCCCAAGGATGCCGAGTGATCGGATTCCGAGCTCCCAACAGCGAGGAAATCGGCCACCATTTCCTCTGGAGGCCCATGCGGTATCTGCCCCCAAAGGGTCTTGTTTCCATCTTCAACCGATCCTACTACGAAGAAGTCCTGGTCGTTCGAGTCCATCCGAAGTTTCTCGATGCACAGAATCTGATGCCTTACAAGAAACTGTCGGAACTTTGGAAGCGACGCTTCGAAGAGATCCGCATGTTCGAACGGACTCTTGTCGAAAGCGGAACGAGCGTCTTGAAGTTCTACCTGCACATCTCCCGAGACGAGCAGCGCAAACGCCTTCTCGAACGGCTTGAGACCCCCGAAAAGCACTGGAAGTTCAACGCAGGGGACTTGCAAGAACGCAAGCTTTGGAAGGAGTACGAGGAGGCCTTCGAGGAAGCTCTCCCTGCGACTTCGACCAAGCAAACACCTTGGTATGTCATTCCCGCCGACGACAAGTGGTATGCCAGGGCCGCTGTCGCGGATTTGATCGCTGGCCACCTCGACAACCTGGACCTTGAGTACCCGAAAGTCAGCCCCGAAGAGCTCTCCAAGTACTCTGGCTACATCGACGAGTTGAAAAAGGAATAGCCTTGTATGATCGATTTTGTGCGTGAACCAATCGACCTGAACCGAGTCTCAAGCTTCTGCAACATGGATCGCGTCGGTGCGGTTTCTCTGTTTGTCGGCATCACCCGTCGCTTTACCGGAGATGTCCAAACCGAATGCCTCGAATACGAAGCTTATGAATCGATGGCCGTTCAAAAAATGATCGAGTTGATCGCGATCGCAAGCCAGCAATTTCGCATCGAACGCGTCGCCTTCGTCCATCGCTTAGG
>Ga0315903_10011975_pt1 | contig 10162 bp, 9 predicted proteins | sample LakEriMetagenome_7_FD_203524 | JGI IMG/M metagenome (GOLD analysis project Ga0315903, IMG submission 203524) | Freshwater fungal communities from buoy surface, Lake Erie, Ohio, United States - Buoy 2 MA119 | ecosystem: Environmental > Aquatic > Freshwater > Lake | place: USA: Lake Erie, Ohio... | reverse complement strand
TCCTGCACGTGAAATTTTTTCTGTTGCTGCTGCCAAAATAGCTAAGGACCCAGTTAAATCCGAACCTGGCATCATTAAATCTCCAGCATCAAAAACCTTTAAATCTTTAAGGCCATCTGTTCGAAGTGCAAGATGAGGGCGTGACCCATCATGAGGTAGGTAATCTCCCCCACGAATTGCCTGCGGTCCAAATTTGGCACCGGATCGATGAGATGTTCCACTATCAATTGGTGCACCAACAATAATTACATCTGCGCCAGCATAGGTTTTTGGATCATCTAAGTCGCAGGATGGAATTCCTAAAAAAGTAAAGTTGGGGCCGTACATATTTCCGTGATTGGTCATTTAGTGACTTTTGTTTTTTTGCTAATTAACTGACCTGCGATAACGATGGCAAGTGCTAAGAAAAACATTGCCGAGCCAATTACATTTGCCTGCGCAGGAATACCACGCGCGGCAGAGACATACACAAATTCAGGAAATGTCGTCAATGTTCCAGAGTTGAAGTTAGTGACAATAAAGTCATCAAAAGACAAACTAAAGGCAAGTAATGCAGCTGCTGCAATACCAGGTGCAACAAGTGGAAGTGTTACCCGGCGAAAAGTTTGGAACTCATTTGCATAAAGATCCATGGCCGCTTGCTCTAAGCGTGGATCAAGGGATGCAATTCTTGCTTTTACCGTTACAACGACAAAGGAGATACAAAAGACAACGTGCGCAATAACAGTCGGCCAAAAACCTGGGTTGATTTGAAAGACCAAAAAGAGTGAAAGCAGTGATGCGCCTAAAACGATTTCAGGTGTTGCCATAGGCAAAAAGATAAGTAAGTTAGAGGTTGATCGACCTTTAAATGCGTAGCGACCAATTGCAAAGGCGATCAACGTTCCAAGTATAGTTGAAAAGATCGTAGCTATAAGACCTATCTTGATCGAATTTCCGAGAGCGGTACAAATCTGTGGAGCACCGCAAGGGTTTTGCCAATTATCTAAAGTGAAACCTTGCCAACTGAGATTGAGCCTTCCTGCATCATTGAATGAAAATGCAAAGGTGTAAGCAACTGGAATGAACAAATATGTAAATCCGAAGAAAGCATAAATTCGAATCAGGTTTCTTCCAAACCAGCGTGATAGACGGGCCTGCACTGGAATCGTAGGAATCGTTGCATCTTTAACTTTTGTCATACAAGTTCCTCCGTTCCTGCTTTTCGAATATACACAGTAACGAGAATTAAAATCGCTGCCATTAAAGTAAAGGACAAGGCGGCCGCAGTTGGATAATCAACGATGGCAAAGAAGCGTGACTCAATAATATTTCCAAGCATCTTCGTTGCTGGATTACCTAGAATTGTTGCATTAATGTAATCACCAGCTGCAGGAATAAATGTCAACAAAGTTCCGGCAACAACTCCTGGCATAGACAGAGGCAAAGTCACTCTTCTAAACGTGGTGATTCCATTTGCATAGAGGTCCCCTGCTGCCTCCATAGTTCGCGGATCTATACGTTCAAGAGATGCGTAGAGTGGCAAGGTCATAAATGGTAAAAAGTTATATGTCATACCCATAACTACAGCAAAGGCAGAAGAAGTTAGAGTTGTGCTCTCGTTTATTACTCCAAAATCTTTAAGGGTAGGAACAATAAACCCTTCTTCACCCAGAATCTGCTGCCATGCAACTGTACGCAATAAAAATGATGTGAAAAATGGCGCGATGACAAGCACTAAAAGAAAGTTTTTAAACCTGCCGGCTTTAAAGGCAATCGCATATGCCAGTGGGTAAGCAATCGCAAGTGCCAACAATGTGGCACAAATTGCGTAGAAAAATGATCGACCAAACTGTTCGCGATACTCAACAAAAGCATTCAAGTAATTTGCAAAACGATATGTCTGCTCAAATTCTCCCGTATCTCCCCCAGCGATAGGAGTCTGCGTAGAGGTTTGCGCAAGATTGAGAATTGGAAGAATAAAAAAAGTAAAGAGAAAAAGAAACCCTGGCAATAAAAGCAGATAAGGCAGCTTTACCTTAGACAAAGCTTTACTCATCCTCATCAAGATCATCTGGTGCAACTTCTGTACCAGCTTCTGCATCCTCATCACCGCGAAGGGCAAAAGTAAAGTTTGGCTCCCAAGAAATAACTACTTGATCGCCCTTATCAAATGGTGCAACACCATCATCATTTTGCTCAAAGACCATCAACTCTTGACCCCATGGCATTGCAACTTGGTACTGAGTTGAAACTCCAATGTAAGAGACTTCTTCAATGTGACCACCACTTAACACATTGCCTCGAGTTGGGGTTCCGACAAGGGAGATGCGGAACTTCTCTGGGCGAATTCCTGCATAGATTGAACTATCAACTGCATGACTTCGACTCTTAGACATCGAAATCTTTTGTCCGTAGAGATCAACAACTAAGTTGTCTCCATCTGTGCCTTCTATGCGACCTTTAATTAAGTTTGATTGTCCTAAAAAGTTAGCAACAAAAGCGGTCTTGGGGTTGTCGTAAAGATCAGCCGGAGAACCCATCTGTTCAATTCCGCCTTCATTCATTACCGCGATCGTGTCAGCCATTGTCATAGCCTCTTCTTGATCATGCGTAACGTGAACAAAAGTTAGACCGACTTCACGTTGAATCCATTTAAGCTCGATCTGCATCTGACGACGCAATTTAAGATCTAGTGCTCCTAACGGTTCATCAAGTAGCAAAAGAGCAGGGCGATTAACAATTGCTCTGGCCAAAGCAATTCGCTGTTGCTGCCCACCAGAGAGTTGAGTTGGTTTGCGCTGTGCAAGATGAGGAAGTTCTACAAGATCTAGAACTTTGTTGACATCAGCATCAACATTTTTAATTCCTCTGCGGCGAAGACCGAATGCAATATTCTCAAAGATCGTTAAATGCGGAAAGAGCGCGTAGTTTTGAAAAACAGTATTGATGGGGCGCTGATAAGGACGCTTTGTGGTGATATCAGTAGTGCCCAAATGAATACTGCCGACAGTGGGCTCTTCTAACCCTGCAATCATTCGAAGTGTGGTTGTTTTACCGCACCCTGAAGGTCCAAGTAATGCAAAGAATGAACCTTCAGGGATCGTTAATGAAAGATCATCAACTGCGGCGAAATCACCATACGTCTTAGTGATTCGCGTAAGTCGCAAATCACCGCGCACAGCAGAAGAGGCATCAACCACTAGTTGCCGAGAGCCTTCTGGAAAGCCTCTTCCCATGTTGTCTCTTCAGCAGGAGTCAGGGAGCGGAACACGCTTAACTTCTTTGAAGTTGCAGCATCAGGGAATATGTATGGACTGCTTGCTAGATCTGGAGCAATTTTTTCCATCTCTTCTTGAGCGCCCTTAACTGGGCAAACGTAGTTTACGTACGCAGCAACTTCTGCGGCGATTACAGGGTCGTAATAGAAGTTAATCAACTTCTCGGCGTTTGCCTTACCTTCTGCAGATGCAGTTGATGGGATCAAAACGTTGTCACCTGAAATGGTTCCACCTGAGTCAGGAATTGCGAAATCAAACTTACCTGCATTGTCATTAGATAGAGAGAACATATCTCCTGACCATCCAATTACTGCGTTTGCATTTCCTTTTTCTAATTCAAGAGTGTACGAGTTACCAGTAGCTTTCAGTAGCCAACCATCACTGATTTTTTTCTCCAAGAAGTCAACTGCATTCATAAATTGATCTTCAGTAATAGTTTGGAGATTGACACCTTGCGAGCGCAGAATAATGCCAATTGTGTCGCGCATTTCAGTTAGAACGACAATCTTTCCTTTGTTCTGCGGTGCAAATAGTTCGTCAATCGTACGGATTCCCTTTGGATTCTTCTCAACGTTCCATCCAAAGCCACCCATGATCGACTGCCACGTAAGTGTCTGTTCACGGTTTGGATCAAAAGAAGGAGATGCTAGGGAATCAAGAATATTAACTTTGTTAGGAATATTTGCTACATCAAATTTTTGTGTGTAACCAAGTCGTATCCAGCGAGCTGCCATCCAGTCTGTCGGTGTCACGATGTCGTAACCGATGTCTTCACCTAGCTTTAGTTGGGCTTGTACTGTTCCAAAAAAAGTATTGTTATCGTCGTAAGTCTCTAAATAAGTTGTTTTAATTCCAGTTTGCTCAAAGAACTTATCTAAAGTCGGATTGGTTTTTGTCTCTTCGTCATAATCCATGTAATAAGGCCAGTTACCAAAGCGAACTGTGCCTGCGCTATCGGCAGAGTCAGATCCGCCTCCACATGCAGCAAGAAGTCCTGCTGCACCTAATCCTCCTGCGCCGGCTAATACTGTTCGGCGAGAAACCATTGCACCTAAAACTGATTTAGCTTCTGGTGAGAGTGAACTTTCTTTTGACATACTGATTTACTCCTTAAGGGTTAAGCACAAGCAAGTGGTCGAGTTATCAAGCCTCGAACTTTCTGTGGGTAGTGGTGGATAGTGGTCGGTGAATCGGGGCAAATACTACGCCCCAAGATTACTCATTACATGCTTAATTCGTGTGTAATCTTCAAATCCGTATGCTGAGAGATCCTTGCCATAGCCCGAGCGTTTGAAGCCTCCATGTGGCATTTCGGCAACGATTGGGATGTGGGTATTGATCCAGACACATCCAAAGTCAAAGGCCTTGGCCATTCTCATGGCAACACCGTGATTGGTTGTCCAAACACTGGAAGCTAGGCCGTAGTCCACGCCATTAGCCATCAAAACAGCCTGGGCCTCATCGGTAAATTTCTGAACTGTTATGACAGGACCAAAAATCTCCTTTTGAATTAGCTCGTCATCTTGGCGCAAGTCTGCAATTACTGTGGCTGGGAAGAAGTAGCCAGGGCGATCAAGGGCAACACCTCCTGTCATGATCTTGGCATGTGATGGAGTTCTTGAGACAAGATCGCTGACTCTTGCTAATTGATTGGCGTTATTTACAGGTCCAAGAAAAACATCGGCATCAGATGGAGCCCCTAGCACTACTGCTTTGGCCTGTTCGGTGAGCAGTTGAACAAATTGGTCATAGACAGATTCTTGAACAATCACACGAGTTGCTGCAGTGCAGTCCTGACCTGAATTGAAATAACCCGCTACTGCAATTGCCTCTGCGGCAGCACCTAAATCTGCATCGGCAAAGACAACTACCGGAGCTTTTCCACCTAATTCAAGATGTACGCGCTTTACCTGTTTTGCAGCAGATTCTGCAACTTGTATTCCAGCACCAACAGAGCCAGTAATTGAAACCATGTCAGGTCGTTTGTGATTTACCAGGGATGCGCCTGTCTCGCGCTCACCGCAAATAACGTTAAATACTCCTGCAGGCAAAAACTCTGACATTAAATTAGCCATCCACACGGTTGATGCGGGTGTTGTATCACTTGGTTTTAAGACGACTGTGTTTCCAGCTGCAATTGCCGGTGCCCATTTCCACACAGCCATCATCATTGGATAGTTCCACGGAGTGACTTGACCAATAACTCCAACTGGTTCGCGGCGGATCATGGAAGTCATGCCTGGCATGTATTCACCTGCTGATTTACCTTCAAGATTTCTTGCTGCTCCTGCAAAGAAACGAATCTGATCAACCATAGGTGGAACTTCTTCAGTTGTTGTCAGAGAAATAGGTTTGCCCGTGTTTTCAACTTCAATTGCGATGATTTCGTCTGCGCGATTTTCAATTGCATCTGCAATTTTCAACAGCGCACGTTGTCGAGTAGAAGGTGTGGAATCACGCCAATGAACAAAAGCATCGTCGGCTGCTTTAAATGCTGCATCTACATCTGCCGCATTTGACTTAGGGGCCGTAGCAAATGCTGCACCTGTTGCAGGATTAATCAGAGTTGTTGACTCCCCAGATTTGGACTCTACAGATTTTCCATTAATGAAGTTATTGAGCTTTTTCATGGGGCGAGCCTAGCAATTCAGGCCCAATCTCACTAGGGATGCTTACCTATCTTTGCAACTATCACCGTGATGTAAAAACTGCTGGGAGATAAATCTGCGGAATTAATTAGTAGAGGAGCCCTTTTCGGCTGCGGCTAACTGACCGCAGGCACCATCAATCTCGCGGCCTCGTGTATCTCGAACAGTTACAGGCACGCCGTAGCTTTCAAGAATGCGAACAAACTCGGCCTCATCTTCACGGCGAGATGCTGTCCACTTAGAACCTGGAGTGGGATTAAGAGGAATCAAGTTAACGTGTGAATTTCTATTTTTAAGTAGACGTCCCAAAAGATCCGCGCGCCAAGATTGGTCATTAATATCTCGTATCAAGGCATATTCAATGGAGTACCGGCGACCTGTTTTCTTTTCATATTGATCGGCAGCAGTCAAAACTTCACGAATATTAAATCGATTGTTAATTGGTACCAAGGTGTCACGAAGCTCATCATCTGGTGTGTGTAAAGAGACAGCCAATGTGACTGATACTCCTTCTTGGGTTAGCTTTTCTATTCCATTTACAAGACCGACTGTTGAAACAGTGACCGATCGCGCGCTAATTCCTAAACCATCAGGATTAGAATCGGTGATATTTCGTACAGTTCGTATCACTGCGTTGTAATTTGCAAGCGGTTCGCCCATTCCCATAAAGACGATATTGGACAATCTAGTTGGCCCGCCAGGAAGCTCACCATTTGCACACGCTCGCGCTGAGGCAACAATCTGCTCTGTGATTTCACCTGCAGACAAATTCCGAGTTAAACCAGCCTGGCCTGTTGCACAAAATGGGCAGTTCATTCCGCATCCTGCTTGTGACGAGATGCAGACAGTGACGCGATCGCTATAGCGCATCAAAACACTCTCCACCAAAACACCATCATGGAGTTTCCATAGATCTTTTCTAGTCATTCCGCTGTCGGTAGTTCGTGACGTGACTAGTTCTATGAGTTGGGGCGTAAGAGCATCAGCAATACTTTGTCGTGAATCAGCAGGAATATCACTCCATTGCTGTGGGTCATTAGATAGATGTGAAAAATAATGAGTGGCAACTTGGCTTGCGCGATATCCAGGAAAACCTAGCTCTTCTGCGAATGCTTTTCGCTCACTGGGAGCAAAGTCAGCTATATGTTTTGGTGCTTTTTTACGCTGAACCGGCTCATCAAAAACAAGGTTGATCTCTGGAACTTTATTACTCATAGAAAATCTCTGACTAGCTCTAACGCCAGCCACATTGCAGGAGCCGATAAAACCACTGAATCAAGTCGATCTAACATTCCCCCATGACCAGGAAGTAATGTCCCCATGTCTTTAAGGCTTAGGTCGCGCTTCATTGCACTTTCAATAAGGTCGCCGCATGTTGCCGTGAAAACAATCATTAAGCCAACGATTATTCCTAACCACCACTGCATGTCCATGATGTAGTAAAAAGCAAGTGATCCACCTGCAACAGTGAAAACAATTGAACCAATTAAACCTTCCCAGGTTTTCTTCGGCGATATCTTCGGTACAAGTGGATGTTTACCAAAAAGGACTCCAACAATGTATCCAAAAGTATCGTTGCAACCTACAAGAACCATAAAAGTCATTACCTGTTGAAAACCATTATCTGGTCGGCCAAGCAAGATTAAGAAGCCAGCTAGAAAGGGAAGATAGAGCAGAGAGAAAACTGTGGCAGTTGCTTTTGCAACAAATCCTTCTGGCCCTTGAAGTAAGGCACGAATAAGAAGCAATGGCATAGCAACTGCAGTTGCCACTGCAAGTCCGCCTGATCCACCGTTCCAAGCAGCATAAGACAATGCGATGGAAGCTAGAACTAAACCATTAAATGAAACAGTTATTGCTCGAGCAGCGAATGCCCGTGTGATTTCTCGTGCACCTAAAATTACTGCCACAGCAACGACACCCGCGAAAATTACACGTTCATATGAAAGAGCAAACCAGACCAATGCAATAAGTGAAAGACCAACGGCTATTGAGGGCAGTAGCTTTCGCCCAGCCTTTTTGTTGATTGCCTCGTTTATTGCATGAAGATCTGACATGGGAGCAAACTCCTTAAACTTCGAGGAGTTCAACCTCCTTGTGCTTGAGCATCTCATCTATTTTTGCAACGTGATCAGATGTAACTTTCTCTAACTCTTTTTCACCACGTGCTAAATCATCTTTACCGATGTGGCCATCTTTTTCTAACTTTTCCATAGCTTCTTTGGCTGTACGGCGAATGTTTCGCATTGAAATCTTGGCATCTTCTGCCTTTGTTTTAACAACTTTGATGAACTCCTTGCGGCGCTCTTCAGTTAACTGCGGAAAATTCACTCGGATAACGACTCCATCATTGCCTGGATTTACACCAAGGTCCGAACCACGAATTGCGTTTTCAATTGCAGCCATAGCGCCCTTATCAAAAGGAGCAATTATCGCCATGCGCGCTTCTGGAACTTGAATCGATGCAAGTTGAGATAAGGCTGTGTATGTACCGTAGTAATCGACCATTACTTTATTAAATAGGGATGGATGTGCGCGACCAGTTCGGATCGATGCAAAATCATCTTTTGCAACTTCAACTGCTTTGTTCATTTTTGTCTGTGCATCTGCCAGCGCACTTGCTACATCTGCCATTGTCTTTGCTCCTCTAATTCTGAACCGCTTATGCGACCAGAGTACCTATAGTTTCACCGCGAACTGCACGGCCGATATTTCCATTTTTCATCAAATCAAAGATGACGATAGGTAGTTTGTTCTCCCGACATAGAGCAAAGGCGGCTGCATCTGCAACGGCTAAAGATTTAGATAAAACCTCATCGTAGGAAATCGATTCAAATTTTGTCGCCTTTGGATCCTTCTTTGGATCTGCGCTGTAGACACCATCTACTCCACTTTTTGCAAGTAGTAGAGCTTCTGCGCCAATTTCTAATGCTCGCTGAGCTGAAACTGTATCTGTTGTAAAGAATGGCATTCCTGCACCTGCGCCAAAAATTACTACTCGACCTTTTTCTAAATGTCTGATTGCTCGTAGTGGAATATATGGCTCTGCAACTTGCCCCATTGTGATTGCAGTTTGAACGCGAGTTGCAACGCCCTCTTTTTCTAAGAAATCTTGTAAGGCAAGACAGTTCATCACTGTTCCGAGCATTCCCATGTAGTCAGCGCGAGAGCGATCCATTCCACGCTGAGATAGTTCAGCTCCTCGGAAGTAGTTACCGCCACCAACAACAATGGCAACTTGCACACCAGTGCGCGCTACATCGGCAATTTGTTTTGCAATGTCCTGAACAACATCGGGATCAACACCAATGCCTTTTTCTCCTCCAAAAACTTCACCAGAAAGTTTAAGGAGCACTCTGCGATACGTTCCTCTTGTACCGGGCATGAGTGCTCCTTAACTTTTAATTACTGGCTGTGGTTGTAAGTCTAAGTGATTAGGCCCAAACCTTATTGACCCACGCGGAAGCGATGAAAAGCCTTGACGGCAGTTCCAGCCTCATCGAGGATTTGCTTAACAGTCTTCTTTGCATCCTTTGCGAAAGATTGTTCAATTAAGGAGACATCCTTAACAAAACCTGCGACACGACCTTCAATGATCTTGGACAGAGCTGCTTCAGGCTTGCCCTCTTCGCGTGCAGTTTCTTCTGCGATACGACGCTCGTTTTCGATCAAATCGGCCGGTACTTGCTCGCGGTTAACAAACTGCGGAGCAAAGGCTGCGATGTGTTGTGCGATGTCTTTTCCAACTTCAGCTGCATCTTTTACTAGCTCGACCAGAACACCAACCTGTGGTGGAAGATCTGGGCTAGTGCGGTGCAAATAGATTCCAACTGGAGAATCTTTTATTACCGCAATGCGACGAACTTCAATCTTCTCTCCCAATGTTGCATTTGCTTCATCGACAACAGATTGAACAGTTTTACCGTTGCCCATTGTTGAGGCAAGGAAGCTTTCTGTTGAATCTGATTGTGCATTCTGTAAATGCGCTAATAGTTCATCGGCCAATGCTATAAAGCGCTCACCCTTTGCAACGAAATCTGTTTCGCAGTTGAGTTCGAGCATAACGCCAAGGTTTCCTTCAACTTTTGCAACGACTGCGCCATTTGAAGTTAAACGACCTTCGCGCTTTGTGACGCCTTTGAGTCCCTTAACTCGAATAATGTCGAGTGCCTTGTTGTAATCACCTTCGGCTTCATCGAGTGCTTTCTTGCAATCGAGCATTCCTGCTGCAGTTGCTTCGCGAAGCTTCTTTAC
>Ga0315903_10011974_pt1 | contig 10162 bp, 5 predicted proteins | sample LakEriMetagenome_7_FD_203524 | JGI IMG/M metagenome (GOLD analysis project Ga0315903, IMG submission 203524) | Freshwater fungal communities from buoy surface, Lake Erie, Ohio, United States - Buoy 2 MA119 | ecosystem: Environmental > Aquatic > Freshwater > Lake | place: USA: Lake Erie, Ohio... | reverse complement strand
GTGGTCCAATCGGGGTGGGTCTTGCAGGGGCAGGTCACAGCCGCTCGTCCGTCGGCGCTGCGCTCGGCTTTGGCCCCGTCTGCCGCAAGACGCGCGTGATGACGCCGATAGCGACCAGCGCCGGCCCCGCCCACGAGTCCGTAGACAGAACGCCTGCCTCGACAAGTGCAGTCAGCACCGCGCCCGCCGTGGTTACAAGGTCAGAAAAAACGAGGGTCTTCGACACCCCGCCGGAACGTCGCTGATAGAATCTTGCCATGGGGCTAGGTTGCCCCGCGCACGGCACCGCGTCAACGTTGGGATGTTGTTGCTACCGGCTCTCGCGATCCACAGAGGACGTGCCCCGAGTTGCCGACCGGGACGCCGCGACAGTCGAAGTCTAGGCTCAATTCGGCGTGCTCGTCGATGCACGCTTGGGCGCACGCCGACGACAGCGCGCCCCACTCGTGGACCATCTGGCCGGTACTCGCCACGACCGCGAGCGCCCATTCATCGTCAGCGATGAAGTCCACCGCCGCGTGCAGGGCTTCGCCTTGTAGTTCCGATTCGAGGTTGTGGACCCGGGCGAGCATCGAAACGGTGTCCTCGTCGAGCCGGCTGATAGCGGCGTTGATGCGCTCCAGATTCGGCATCGGAAGGTCAGACGCGCACGCCGTCTCCGAGTGGCCGTTCTCGCACCCGGCCAGCATCAGCGCGGCGAGGAGTCCATACGCCCTTCCAGACGGGACAGCCGAGTGTCCACGTTCGCCACCTTGTCGGCCAATTTTTCGATCTGGCCCGCAATGGGGCCGAGCTTGGCGTCCATCCCCGTCACCGCGCTCGCAAGCTGCGCCTGTGTTACGAGGTCCCGGCTCAGCGCCCACGTCGTTGCAACCGCCCCGACCAGCAGCGACGTGACCACGCCCACCGTCAGTTTCGCGCTTGAAAGCATCCATCACCACCTCTCCCCGTGTCAGGGGTCACGGCACACGGGACAGGCCCGAACCAAGGTTCGAGGCTCTCGCGAATGTCGCCACCCCAATGATGTAGCACCAGCCTATGGTTATCCATAGGTCGATGGTTTAGCGCGGGTCCTTGTAGAGGCGCACGTTGATTGACGCGTCGCAGGAGTTCGACCCCGAGACGAGCCGAATGATGGTCGTGGCTCCCGACTTCAGCATTCGCTCGCTCTCGAAGGACGCCGCCATGATGATGCCGGATGTGGTCACTTGGCGCGTGTAAATGGTGGTGCCGCCCGAGTACGACAGCGCGCCGGCGGGGACGCCCGTCTTGTAGGTGCATCCCGAGGTCAGGGCGCTATTGCGGTTGGCGTTGTACGCGGTCGCAGACGTGCCGCCCGACAGCCCCGTCACATCCTCGATGATGGTCAGCGTCGCGATCTTCTCCGACCCGATGTCAATCATGAAGTACGCTTCGACCGTGGACGGAACCGTGATTGCGATCTCCATGGCATCGGCTGCCGACGCAAGCGTCGCACGATGCGACAAGTCGAACACGTAGCCGTCGTGAAGGGTCTGGTGCACGGCGTCAAGGGTCACGCCGTAGCTCTTGGAGAAGGGTCCGCGTTGCTGGCTCATGTCAGGCTCCTTGCAGGGCCGCGAGCGCGCGCCCGTAGTTTACGTCGATGCTCTTCATCTGCCAGAACCACAGCTCTTGTGGCTCAAACCAGAGGGCAGCCGCGACTTGTTCGGTGATCTGCGTTTTCTTGGGCATTCCGTCAATCGGGTCGTAGGCCGCGAGACCCACGCCGAGACGCCGGCCCTCCGCGAACTCGCCCCAGTTCTTGTCGGACATCGCCACCGACTGCGTTTCGCCGGGCCACAGAATGTTGTCGGGGGACGCCTTCAGCCCGTTCGACTCCCCGACGGAGTACGCCTGCGGGCGAAGCTGCACGCCGCACACAAGAAGTTGCTCGGTGACGCCTTGCAAAAACGCGTAGTCGTTGATGCTGACGCGCTTCGGGTCCACCGCTTCGTAGAGCTTGCCCACGACCTGCGCCCGCTCGGCTGCGGCCTTGCGCCCGCCCGACGCCCACGCCATCTCCGTATCGAGGTCGAGCTTGACGTCGGGGTTGGCCTTGAGGATGGGCAGAACGTAGGCGAGCAAGCCATCGAGGTACTTGACCGACGGCCAGATCCACGCGGTCAAATCCACGCCGACGCCCGCTGCCTTCAGCTCGCTGATGACGCCCTTCAGTTGCGCCGCCGTACCGAACGGCTTGAACACCGGGCCGTCGCCGTGGGAGTTCAGGAACAGCCCGAGACGCGCAGGACGAAACCCGGTGCGTTGGTACAGGTCTTCGACCTCCTTCGCGGTCCCGTCCTTCGTGTCCCACCACGACCACTCGCGCGACGTCCACGCGCACAGAGGCGGCACGCGTCGCGGCTGCGGGTAGCCGTAGAGCTCGACGGCGGCGCGGGTGCCGGGGCCGTACTTGCCGTCCACGGCCAGACTAGCGCCTTGCTCGTTGAGCCAGCGTTGGAACACCTTGACCAGTTCGGTGCGCTTGTCGCCGTAGGTGGGGACTAGGGGCTGTAGGACGCTCATCGGGTAGCTCCTTGACGCATTGCGTCGGTGCGGATTCGCTTGGCCTCAGCGGCCTTTTCTGCGGCGTTGGACAGCGCCTCGTCAAGCAAGTCGTCAGCACGCTCCATCCACTTCACGTCATTGGGCGCACCATCGAGCAGCCGGAAACCGCGACGCATGCGGTTCACCACCTTGGACGCCGGATACCGGGCCAGTGCTTCGCGGAACGTGGCGAGCACGGGCGTAAGCCGCTTGCGGTAGTCGCGGGCGAACTCGACCTTTTCGGCCTTGTTCATGTTCGTGCGCGACACCTGAATCCCGGTCGCTGCCTGCGACGTGGCCGCAATCTCGTTGCGCTGCGCCTCGACCTGCTTTGCTTCGGCTTCGAGCGCGTCGTCGAGCGTGACGCCGAGCACCTTGGTTCCGCTCAGGACCGAACCGAGCGCGCCAAGACCCGTGCGCTCGCGCCCGTAGGCGTCGGGTACGCCCTCGATGCCCGCCGCGATCTGCTCGTTCTGCGTGCCGCCGCGAACACGGCTCAGACTTTGCGTGTCAACGCCCATCTGTCCGCTGATGACGTCCGACGGGCTCACGAGGTTAGGGGAGCCGTACGACTGGACCAGGTGCGACAGCCGCTGCGCCAGTTCCTCACCCAGCGTCGAGCCCTCGCGCACAACGGGGCGACCGCTGAAGAAGGTCCGGTTCATCGCCTGCTCGTACAGCGGGCCAATCAGCATGCCCGGCGCAACGCCCAATAGCTTGCCGATGAACGCCGCGACCTGCGCCGACTCCGTGTCGTACTTGTTCGCCTTGGTTTCCGTGAGGCTTGCAGGCGGCGACAGGTAGCCGATGTTCGCGAGGTTGATGCGGCCCTGCTCGTCCTTTCCAAGCTCCGGGATGATGTGTCCGAGGGGCTTCAGCGACGATGACGACGCGAACGGGTACGCGGCTTTCGCCGCCTCGCCCTCGTCGCGAGACACGCCCGACAGCGCGGCGTTCATGTCCGTGAGCCGGTCGCTCATCTGTAGCGCCAACTCGGTTCGGATCGGGTCTTTGAACGCCCAATCCTGAACACGCGGGATGGCGCGGGTCTGGAAGCTGATGAACGGCTGGCCCGCGAGCCAGTAGATCCCTCGGTTCCAGTCGCGGGGCTTTCCGTCCCGACCCACCGACGCCGTGGGCGCCTTCAGCACATGTGCGAAGCCGGGGACGTTCTCGTAGTCCATGTAATTTGCGCGGGCGTCGAGCGCGATGGGCGTGCGCTCCGTGACGTGCAGGAGTTCCGGCGCGGTCAGCTTGCCGCGCGCCATCTTCTCCATGTTCTTCAAGTAATAGGCATATCGAAACAGGTCATCCGACGCCGAGTAGACCAGTCCCGGCAGGTCCATCGCGGACGACACCGCCGCCTTGCCGCTCTCGACTGCTGACTTGCCCGCCGCCGTGGACGCGAGTTCGGGCGACGACGCGCGGAGGCGCAACCAGTCTTTCTGGTCCTTCACGTCAAGGAGCTTCAGCGCCATCTCGCGCTCGCGAGCCACCGCGCCCGTGCGGACGTCCTTGCCCCGCTTCGCAGCGTAGCTCCCAGCGTCGGCCAGCATCTCGATTAGCCGCTTGCCGGGTTCGGTGACGCTCTCAAACGCGCCTTGGAGCTGCGCGTTCAGGTAGTTGCGCCCGAGTTCGTTGGAACCGAACCCGCCCTTGAACACGCCGTCCTGCTCCGCGAGGCGGTACATGGGGCTCTTCTTGGCCGACACCAGATCCTTCAGCGCGCGGGCGTAGAACGGGAGGTTCATCGGGTTCCACAGCGCCATCCCCGCCATGGGCGCGAACACGAGCAGGTTGGACAGCAGGTTGCGCGCGTGGGTCGCGACGCTCCACACCGTCTTGGCCGACTTGAGCATCGAGTTGACGCGGTTCAGCCCCGACGCCATCTGCTCCATCACGGCTCGCCGGTTCACCATGTCGAAGTAGAGGTCAGCCGGAACGTACTTGCCCCCAAGCGCGCCGTACTTCATCAGCCCCTCGTCCGCTTTGCCACCCGTCGCAAGTCGCTCTTGATCCTGCTTCGGGAACCGCGCCTCATCGGGGACCGGAATCCACTCGCTCATCACGGGCAACTGGTCAGCGCCGCGCCCGGTCACGGGGTCAATGGCGTTCTCCGCGATGGCGGTGGGGTTGCCCCGGTACTGCTGCGCCACGCGGGCGTTGTGGTCCGCTATGGCTGCCGCCTTCATCTGCTCGAACTGCTCAGCCGTGCGCGTGAGCCCCGGCGTCTCGGCGGCTTTGCGATAGATGTCGTACATTTCCACGTCGTCGATGAACGACATGAGCCCGACCATGGCCTCTTCTGCGAGGTCGGTCTTGAGCCCAAACTCCGCTTCGCGCCGGGTCATCGGGACGCCCGCACGGCGCAACTCGTTTGCCTTGAACGAACCCGCCTTGAGGTATGGGGCGAGCTTCGCCTTCTCTGACGCCGAGACCGCGCCAAGCGGGTCCATTGCGCCCTTGCGCACGCTCTCGTCGTAAAGCTGCGGCCAGTAGAGGTCGCGGATCTGCTCGGCGTTCTCGAACATCTTGAGCGTCTTCGCGCGCTCCGTGTACTGCCGCGACAAGCCGGCGAGCCCCTTGCCGTAGCGGTTCACGATCATCTGCTCGTTGTCCATCTTGGCGACCCAATCGTCAGCCTTGATAGATGCGTCGCGGAGGTCTTTCGCCATCGCGGCGCGCTCTGCAGCATCGGGGAGACGTTGGCCTTGGGCGCGGAGAGCGGCGAGCGAGTCGAGTTCTTGAAGCCGTGCGGTCAGTAGCGCGGCCTCCTCCTTCATGCCTACAACAGCCTCGCGCGACCTAGCCGCATCGCGAGCCAGTACCGGCCCCGCGCTTTGCGACCGTGGGATCGACGGCCCTTCAGCGCCCCCCGTGGGCCGTGGCACCGCCGCGCCCATTCGCATCGGGTCCGATGGGCCGAGACCCGTTTCACGGCGAATGGCGGCGTTCGCGGACTCTTCAATGCGCGCAAGGTCTTCGAGCCGGCTGCGCGCCGCGACCTCAGCCCGGTACGTCGCGCGCCGAGCGCTGTCCCACGCTTTGGCAGCGGCGTTCTTGGCAGCGATGACGCCGTTCAAATCGGCCACCTCGCCGCGCACCTTGGCGGCGTCAGCGGCGGCTTGTGCGCGCTCCGACCTGACTAGGCTGTCTTGCCACGCCGCCCACGCTCGGGACTCAGCGGCGCGCGCTGCCTTGATGGAAAGCTGCGTGCGTAGGTCTTCAGCGCCCTGCGTGCGCGCTTGCTTCAGTTCTTCGGCTCGGCGTTCGGCACCGATGGCCTTGTCCCACGTCTCACGCGTCGCGGTCTTGCCGCCCCGTGGCGTCGCATTGATAGCGGCCTGTGCCTCCTCGCGGGCTAGCTTCAGCGCGTCGGCCCAGACGTCGCGCATCTCCCCGAGCTTCGCTTTGCGAGCATCGAACGCGGCACCAACCGCGGCCTCGGTTTGCGCCGAAAGCCCTTGCTTGATTTCGGCCCTGGCTTGCTTCGTTGCGGCCTCGCGCGCTTTCCGAAGCGACGACGCAATTTCAGAGATGCGCGCTTGCTCCGTTTTGATGGCGTCCACGTCCATCGGACGATTCTCGGCACGCGCCCCAATGCCTCGCGCAAGTTCGGCCTCTCGTGCCTTTGCGGCACCTAGCGCGAAGTCGGCACCCTGCGCGCGAATCGCGGCGTCTTCGGCTTTCGATGCCGCTGCCGCGCCACGCTCGGCACGCGCCCCGACCAGCTCGTCAATCTGCGCGTTGATGGCGTCGAGTTGCGCCTGGACCTCGGATCGCTTCAGGTCAAGCGCTGCACCATCAAGGTCGTCGATGACGCCGACGCCTTCTTCTAGGTCCATCGCCCGCGCCCGAAGCACCCGCGCCTCTTCGAGCTTCGCATCGCGCATCATGTCGCCGTACGCGGTGCGCTCGAAGCTCGTTTGGGACTCGGGCATTTTGCCCCGCGCGATGACCTGACTGCGGCGGTACTTGTCGCGCGGCGTCATGGGCTGCTTGCCCATGCGGAACTCAAACATGTAGCGCGACGGGTCGTTGCCGGGATTCCAGTAGCCGCCCTCTAGGGGGGAGTGCTCCGATTGGAGGAACTTCCGCACGGTGGGGCGCGCCCACTCGGGGATAGCGCGGATCATTTCGATGGCCGCGCGGGACGCCTTCGACTGAAGCGCGCCGCCCTCGCGCTCAATCGCCATGAACTCTTCGGGGACCACGTTGTTACGGGCGCTCAGCCAGTAGCGCGACTCCGGGAACTTGTCGCCCAGACGTCGCGCGATGTAGTTCAGCATGTCGTTGCCCGCCGACGTGCCGAGCGTGGCGACCCACGAGGGGACGCGCGCCGCCGCCTCGATGACGTTGCCGAGCCGCTGTTTGTTGGCAAGCCTCGACTCCAGCGACAGCTTCTTCTGTAGCGCCGTCTGTAGCGTGCGGTTCGGCACGCCCGCCGCTTCGAGCTTCGCCGTGGCTTCTGCAAGTGCCGCCTTGGCTTTCAGGTCGCCGGGGTTCTTCTCGACGACGCGCGCCCACCCCTTGGCGAGCTCTTCAGTTTTGGCCGATGGTCCCGCGAACGCCTCGACCGCTTGCCGCTTCGCTGCGACGTCAAGGTCAGCTTGCGCGCGGGCTTCACGGACGCGGTTCAGTTCGTCGTATGCGGACTGCGGAATGTCGGTCCCGGAGCGCTCCGCGACTTCAAAGCGCGCCTCCATGTTGCGCACCGCTTCGTCAAGCGAGTTCGCCAAGTCTTCGGCGGCGGCGGCGGCCTTGTAGACCTGCGACGACTGCTCAGCGAGCGGCTGAATCACGCGGTCTGTGATGGCGATTTTCTTCTTGAGGAGCGCCGTGTCAGCCGCGACGCGCTCTAGCGGGGCCGATGCGAGAGAGCGCACACCGCTCCCGACCGCCGCCGCGTTGAGTGCTGCTCCGATTGGCGCGGCCTCAAATTCCTTGCGGGGGTCGAGCCACGTCCGCGCGAACGACCGAAGCGCACCCGCGCCCACGTCTTTCGCGACGTCAGCGGCCTCCTTGATGACCTCGCCGGGTTCGTAGGTCGGATCGCCGAGCTTGCCGACCTGCTTCGCGCCGGCGTATGCCATGGTGAGCGGAAGCGTGAGCAGGTCCATGGCCTCGCCGGGCGCTCGCTCAATGCCGCGCCACCACGACTCGCCCCAATCCTCGCCCTCCGCTGCGGACTCCTCGCCCGCCCAGACGTTGCGCACCGGGTCTTTGTCCATGCCCAGCGACTTGCCGAGACCCGCAACAAAACCCTCGTCGCGGATGTTGCGCCCGATGTTCGCGCCCGTGTCCATCGCGACCTCCCCAAGCGCGGATGGGAGGCGAGCCACGGCACGGCCAAGGTTCATCGCGGGGATGTCGCCTTGCGGGAGGAAGCCTTCGCGCTCTTCGGGCGTCGTGGCGGGGTCCATCCAGCCCGCGTCACGCATTGACACTTTCGTTTGGCGGTAGAGTTCGTCAGCGACGCCGAGCGGCGCGAGGATGGGCGCGGCCAGTGCAAGCTGCGCCGTCTCCTCCCATCCCGGCGTGCCGAGCATCTGACGCCCCGATACGGTCTTGCGCGGGACTGCCATGTTTTGCCTTGCCCACTCTTGCGCCGGGTCAGGCATACCCAGTTGTGCCCGCGCGTCGGCTTCGAGCTTGAGCCTTGCGGCGTCATCCGGCGCGCTCGGCTTGGCAGGCTGCCACGACGAGGGGGCGGGAGTCGTTGACGCGTAAGGGCGCAAGAACGACGGCACCGAGCGGTAAAGCTGCTCGCCGGCCTCGCTCGCACCCGGCGCCCGCGTCTCGTAGGCCATTCGTTCCGCAGCCCACCGGGAGCCGATGTCTTGTTGCATGGGCCGAGACACACCGGCCTTGATGGGGCCGCCCGGATAGCGCTCCTGCCCAACACGCTCAGCCCGCGCCGTGCCCTCGGCTTCGTTCACAAGGTTCTGACGCACCTTCGGATCGAAGACGTCCGTGAGGTCGCGCAGACCGCTCGCGGCGCGTTCGGTTACGAACTGCTGGCGAACGCGCTCGCCACGCACCGACGCGGGAAGCGGTTTGTCGATGTCGGCGCGGCCTTGTGGGGGCCATGAGGCGAGGCCCCCCGCCGATGGCGCGGCGGGAGGCTGGTATGATGGTGTCGGGGTGGGACGGGGAGCGGATATAGGAGGCGGGACGGAGGCAGGGGCTGGGGCGGCGGCGTCCTTTGTGACGCCACCCGAATCGGTGAACGTGTACGACTTTGACCGCTTCGGCTTCACCACGCCACCATCATCGGTGAAGGTGTAGCCGCGACTTGCCTTTGGCTTTATGACGCCGCCGTCATCGGTGAACTTGTACTTTTGGCTCGCCTTGACGGGCGCGTCGTAAGGATCGCTCAGCGGGTCATTCAAGTCGTCCATGCCGGCACGTTACCAGAGCCGTGAACGCCGCGAAACTACTGGAGCCCTTGCGTGTCTTCGATCCGCTCCAGAAGCGCTGACTTTTCAGCCGGGGAGATCGGCTGCTTCGCCACCCACTCGGCTGCTTGGTCGAGGCTATTGAACCGTGGCATCGACGGTGCCGCAGGTCGCGCAGGAGCCGCACGAGGCGCGGGCGCAGCCGGCCGCGGCGCAACGGGTCGGTTGCCAGCGGGAAGCGGCGCGGGCTTGAGTGATTGCGGCACCACGACCCCGAGGCTTTCGAGGTAGCCGACCGGGTCGTCCGTGTCCGCTGAAAGCTCCGTGACGATGGCGCGAAGTCGCTTCTCTCGAAGTGCCTCTTTCTGCGACAGAATCCGGGTCTTGGCGTCCTGTGCGCGCTGCTTGACTTGGTTGTAAAGGTCAGCCGATGCGGCGTCGAGCCCCGCAGGCATGGGCGCGCCGCGAAGTGCCGCCTCGTACTCGGCGCGTTCGAGTTCGCCGTCACTCTGCGTGGACTGGAACCGGCCCTTGTCCGCAGGAACAACCCCCGCATCCTGCGCCACGACGTCGGCCACTTCGTCAAGCGTGACCTCGGCGGGGAGCGCGAGCGCGGCGGTGTCCGAAATGGCGCTGCCGGCGATCTTCGCTTGGCCCCGCGCGCGGTTCATGTCCTCGACTTGGCGACGGATGGCCGCTTGCTCGTCGCGGACGCGGGCGATCTCTTCGTCTCGCTGCGACGTGCCGAAGCCTTCGCGGGTGCCGGCCACGGCGGGAGCGTACTGCGATTGCGCTGCAACCAGTGCCGACCGCATCGCTCCTTGCGCCTGCGCCATGACCGCCGCCGCCTGCGGATCGCCCTTGCGAGCCACCGGGAGCGCGGCGTTGTAGGCGCGATACGCCTCGCGGTACGCTGTCGCCTGCGCCGCGTCCATGCCGTAATCGACGGGTGACGATGCGACCGCGCGCCACAGCGACGGGCTCTCTTGCACGCGAAGCGGTTGCGACGGCCCCACCGGCTCGCCCTTCTTGTTCCGGTTCTGCCGAACGATGGTGAGCACGTCACCCGTCGGCTCCTCGCCACCTCGGGCCGCGCCACCCGCACCGCCACGACCACCGACAGCCCCGGCCTGCGCTCGAAGCGTCGGAGGCCCGAAGTCAGCGCCGAACCCTTGCTCGGTCGAACCGCGCGGCGT
>Ga0315903_10011973_pt1 | contig 10162 bp, 6 predicted proteins | sample LakEriMetagenome_7_FD_203524 | JGI IMG/M metagenome (GOLD analysis project Ga0315903, IMG submission 203524) | Freshwater fungal communities from buoy surface, Lake Erie, Ohio, United States - Buoy 2 MA119 | ecosystem: Environmental > Aquatic > Freshwater > Lake | place: USA: Lake Erie, Ohio... | reverse complement strand
ATAAAGAGGCGGATGACTTTCAGACTTATCGTAACCATGAACTGAATAAGGCAACCGTTTGTGATACTTCCAAAGCATTGAAAGCGGAAGGTGGCGGAGGCTTTTATGCTCAGCTAATGACAGCGAGAAGCTTCAATGAAGTTATAGACCCAAGGCAAAGATTAAGAGGATTGAAAATTCCTGTTCTGATTATGAAAGGACAATGTGACAATCAACCATGGGGATTTGCTAATGAGTATTTAGAACTCTTTTCCAACCACCAGTTGAAAATTGTTCCGGATGCCGGGCATTCAATTTCTATTGAGCAACCCGACCTATATTTGAAAATCATTCGTGATTTTTTGAATCATTAGTTCGAAATGTCAGTCATCTTGACACTTAAAACATTCGCCGATAGTAACGTTCGGGACTATGAATGCAAAGGTCAATTTCCATGCTGAGACCAACAAGCAGTATCTATCCCATTATGGGATGCGCCGCCCATAACACTTTCTTAGCGCCTGCCCGGCGGATGATTGATTTATGGAAATTTTGGTTATGTTTGGACATGCTACTTCGTCAGAAGGCGAATCAGATTAATGCTATGCCTGCGAAAGGCATTAATTCGCCGACGGAAGTATAAAACACAACACTATGAAAATAAAATTCATTAAACCGTTTGGACTTGTGTTAGTCCTGGTTTTCCTTTCCACTATAACACTTGGACAAGTTTACAAACTGAAATCCTTCTCATTCTCTTCCAAGCAAAAAATCAATAGCTATGCGTGGAGCGATTGGAGTGACCCGTCCGAAACAAGCGTCCTGATAACATTTGACCTGAATAAAGAACGAATCACTATCTATTCCCAAACAACACAAGTTTATGACATTGCGGAATATGAAGGTCAAACGACAGATGAAGATGGTGACGACTTCCTTTCTTATTACTGCGTTAATCAAGATGGATTAACCTGCCGCGTTAGACTAGCGAAATTGAACAGTCAAAATGGACGAAATCAGGTCTATGTAGATTTTTCGGATTTAAAATGGATGTACAACGTGTATACGCTAGATTAAAAGAACAATTAAAAGCTGAAGCAATAGAAAACGCAGGCTAACCCCTTTCATCAATCTTTGTAATTCTATTATAGATTTTAGTTTTTGCCAGGGCCCCGATACAAAATAGCCTCTCTTTTATAGCAGAGCAAATAATAGAAATATCACAAATAAATTAGCATTCTGAAAAAAGCGTAACACAAAGTGAAAAAAACATTTATTTTAGAAACAATGTATTAAAACACCTCAACTATGAAAAAAAACACATCTATTCTAGGAGCATTAGTTTGTTCGCTCGTATTAATGACGAGCTGCGGCGGGTCAGTGAGTAATGAACAAAATAAAGATCAACCTCAAAACACTCTGAAAAATAACAATGCTATTAGCCAGGAAGGCCCAAATACTTCTTCTAAACCGGAGGGTTTAAATGAAACACAGCAACCCAAGGAAGAAAAGGAAGAAATCGTTGAGAAATCATTCGATTACTCTTTGTGTGAAGCAGAATTCGGAGGCTGTCGTCAAAAATGCAAAGTGGTTCTTGCGAAGGGAGAAAAAGTTGAAATAGGCAGTTATATCAAAGTTATTTACAAAGGGAATACAATGACCGAAGGCTATATTTTAAAGCATACCAGCGGTAGCATCTTTATTTTGAAGAACAAAAAGGACGCCGGTGATCCGGAGATATGCGGTGGATGCTGCGGTGAGGCATTTGAGATAGACATTGCGAAAAAAGAAATTTGGACCTGCTAGTTCGATTGACTCAATCAAAAAACAGAAAGCACGTTATTGCTTTAACTGAACTGTAGCTCGATAATTTTCTTATCTCATTTAGAATAGAGCTGAAATGCTCCCATAGCTTCGCGCTTGCATAATAAAACCAACTCACCTAGAGTTTTATCAAGCGCAAGTGAAATCATTACCCTACATAGTTCTCATCACCCTGGCTTTATCCGCTGTGCAATGCGCAAGCGCATGCAGCGGCTATAAAATAACCATGGGCGATAAGACCTTTCTCGGCAGCAATGAGGATGCCTGGAGAACGACGCCTCATATTTGGTTTGAAGTAGCGAAAAGCGAAAGTCTGTATGGTGCGGCATTTACAGGTTCACGCTATGACGGTGAAAACGGCTATGCACCACAATCCGGAATGAACGAAATGGGACTTGCCTTTGAGAGGCTCGCATCCTACCACCCTATACAGGACGCGTTTGAGAACCGCGAAAAAATCACCAACCCAACAAACTACTTAAAAGACATTCTACACTCGTGCGCTTCGGTTGAGGAAGTGAAGGCGTATATCAGTCGGTTCGACCACAGTTATTTCATCGAGGACGTTTTTATCTACGTTGACAAATCGGGGAAATATCTCATCGTAGAACCTTACACTCTAACAATAGATAACGAACCTTCCTATGTCATCTCCAACTTTTGTCCGTCCATTACTTCATCCGAAAAGGCAACTAAACTGGACAGATATAGAAACGGAGTAGAATTTCTGAAAAACGGCATCGACACAACGCTTGCTTTCTGCACAGACTTATCCGACGCCATGCACGTTTGCCGCAAGAAAATTGGCGATGGCACATTGCTATCTTCCATTTGGGACTTACGGGACGGAACTGTGAATTTGTTTTTTTACCACAACTACGATACAACCGTACAATTCAATGTGAAGGATGAATTGAAAAAGGGAAATCATAGCATCGCAATCGAAAAGCTATTTCCGCCAAATTCTGAATTTGAACAACTCAAGTATTTTCATACCCCCAAAAACAACACTTGGATTGCTTTTTTTATACTGGGATCAGCTGCAATCTTTTTATTCTCCTCTATCTTCTTCCTCGTTCAATATTTTCGAGCGAAGAAGAATCAGGATTACGCGCTGCTGAAGCTCATGCTATTCCCAATTGGGCTCGTCCTATTCTACTACATGTATGTCTTGAGCAGCAACCTTGCAGTTTTCTATTTCCCGGCACCTTATCAATCCCCCACAAACTCATTTGTTAGTCTGGCCTCTTACATTCCCTTGTTGTTACTGCTTCTTATACTCCCTCTGCTCATCCTGAATTACCGCATCTACAAAGAGCGTTGCTGGAGTGCATTCGCCAGCGGACTCTTCACAGTCAACAATCTTATATACATCGGTTTGATTGGCCTCTTTCAGTCCTGGAAATTTTTCGACGTTTTCAATTGATGAACAGAACTAACATCCGAACCCGGTCTATAAAGAGCTTTCCTTTTCATTCGATGGTTGCCCAGTCAATCATTCTTCATTTCATAAAAAAGCTTCCTCGAAAACTGAAGTATTTGAAATCAGAGCATCAAACAATTCAATAATTTCGGGGCGTTTAGAAAAAAGACCAATCCACAACAATGAAATTCGAAAAAGAGGTCGCTGTCATTACGGGAGGAACGACAGGCATAGGAAGTGCAACCTGCACAAAACTCCAACAGGAAGGGGCGATTGTCTATAACCTGGACATACATGACATCGGCGCAGATGGCGTTCACTTTATTCAATGCGATATCCGCAATTATGAAGAGGTAAAAAACGCCATTAGACACATCGTTGATAAAGAGGGGAAAATCGATTTGCTGTTTGCAAATGCAGGCGTCCATATGTCAGGAAACATTGAGGAAACCGGCATCGACGATTTTGAAAATGTATTGTCCATCAATTTAAAAGGCATGTACTATACCGTCAAAGAAGTGATTCCCATTATGCGCAAACAGCAAAGGGGATCCATTGTACTCACAGGATCTGACCAGTCTTTTATCGGCAAAGGAAATAGCTCGGCATATGGACTGACAAAAGGCGCAATCGGTCAGTTTACCAAAAGCACTGCAATCGACTATGCTCCATATAACATCCGAGTAAATTGTATCTGCCCCGGCACTATTGAAACTCCACTCTTAACAAAAGCCGTTGCAGGATTTGATGCGCTCACTAAAATGGGTGTGGATGCCATCCATAAAATACTAGAAGACGCTCAGCCTATTAAAAGAATCGGAAAACCGGAAGAAATTGCCCATGTAGTTTCGTTTTTATTATCAAATGAAAGTAGCTTCATCACAGGAGCTTTGATTGCAGCAGACGGCGGATATACCTGCCAATAGTTTGTGCTCAACGAAATGTGTTGACATTTCATTCTCAACAAAACAAACAGCAGCGGAAGCAACGGAAAGATTCGAACTCAAGAATGCAATTATTATACTTCATCCATTCCCTGAACCAAACCAAACCCAGTTTGTTATGTAAGGCATGAATTTGAGAAATCGTGCAGCGTTGAGCCTGCTGCTTCTAGCACTCTCACTTCTTTGCGCTTCCATCAGCCATGCCCAAAACCAAAACAACTTTTGGGTTTACGGTTATCAAGCGGGAATCAACTTCAACACCACTCCCCCTTCTTATCAAGGTGGTTTTGCCATTCAAGCGTCAGAGGGCGCTGCCAGTGTGGCCAATCCTGTAACGGGAGAGCTGCTTTTTTACACCGACGGCGTGACAGTTTGGGATGCATCCAATAACCCCATGCCCAATGGAACAGGACTGCTGGGAAGTTCAAGCGGTCAGCTCTCCTCTACCTCGGCGGCCGTCATCTGCGAAAAGCCAGGGAGTACAAACCAATACTACCTCTTCACTATAGACGAGCAGTTTTCTTCTGCAGGTTTACGTTACAACGTCGTTGACATGTCGCTCAATGGCGGTCAGGGAGATATTGTTTCGGGTCAAAAAAACATTTCATTGTTTTCAACTACATCCGAAAAAATGTGCGTCATTCCTAATGCCCAGGGAACAGGCTTTTGGTTAATTACCCACGATTTACCGGGCGATACGTTCTTCGCCTTTTCAATAACGGCCGCGGGCATAAACACGACGCCCGTAGTTTCAACGCTGGGTGGAACACACGGCAATGGAGCGGGATTCATGAAGGGTAGCCCGCAATTCAACCGGATCGCGGTTGCGAATTTGTTCTTTCAAGACGCGGAAGTATTCGACTTTAACAATAGCACGGGACAACTCAGCAACCCTATCATTCTTAACTATCCATTCATTGGCGCGGCAGGAGGAACCTACGGCATTGAGTTCTCTTGCAACGGAGAATTACTTTATGTGAGCGACGGAGCATCCGTGGTGCAATTTGACCTCACAGCAGGTAATGCTGCCGACATTCTTGCTACTTCATACCCGGTTTTGTCCAACTCTTTTTCTTGCTACGGTCTGCAGCTGGGTCCCGATCGGAAAATCTACATCAGCAACGGGGCTCTCGACGTCATCAACAATCCTGATGAACCTGGGGCGGCTTGCGACTATGTTCAGGGTGCCATTGCCAACCAAAGTAGCGGCGGAGGCTGGGGGCTTCCGCAGTGGGTGTATCGCGTGGGCGACGAGCCCCTGGTTTGCGGTTTGTGCGAGCCTTCCGTCAATACTGCGACCATCGAATCCTGTGGTGAATACACATTGCCCGATGGCACAACTACAAACACATCAGGGCAATATCAATACACATTAGTGAGCGCTGCGGGCTGTGACAGCGTCGTTAACCTAACCGTTAATATCCTTTCTTCTCCGGAGATAAGCATTGTACAATCGTCAATCGGATGCGGCACTCAATCAGCATTCACGATACAAGCCACAGGAAACGGCCCATTTGTATTCGATATCCCTGCACTAAACATTTCTAACTCAACAGGCGGTTTCACGTTGGGTGCGGGCACCTATCAGTTAGTTGTAACGGGTGTTGATGGCTGCAGTGCTTCCGTGTCGCTCGAGAATAATTCATCACTTTCATGCCCGGCCGACTTCGATCAGGATTTGGTTGTTGGAGTTACCGATTTGGTGATGTTCAACGCTGCCTATGGATGCTCGGGCGACTGCTGTCCTTACGACCTCAACAGCGATAACAATGTGAGTGTTGCCGATTTGCTTATGTTCATTGGAGATTTCGGCGACTACTGCGATTGACGCCAATGATTTGCCGCCCCGCTGGGGCTATGGATGTGTCTCCCAGATGGGGCTGCCATTTGCTGTCCTTTTATTTCAGCAAACATGATGACTAATCAACGGGAGTCTTATTCCTAAACGGAATAGAATAGTGGCAGTTTATAGGCATATTATGCCTCGCCTATTTCCAGGGACGAATGATGCAATCACGGCCGACTAATCGACCAATCTCAACTTGACAGTTGTTTTCGTTTGTTCTGAAAATCCTGCGCACTCGGCAAAGTAAGTTCCCGAAGGTATTCGAGCTGAAATGGTCAATGAACTGCGACCGTAGCACGGGGGTTCAAGTACAATTCTTCCGGTTAAATCATATACGCGGCAGTAAGCCAACGGCTCAGAAGAACTGAGTGTAAAACTCCCATCTGAATGAGCTGTTACGTTCACTTGAAAATCATGTGTTTCATTTTCCACATCCAAAACCTGTTCGCATTGCTGCTCTGCAATGCATCCCAGCGGATGCTGCACTGTGACGCAATAACTCCCCTCACCAAAAGGCACCAGGGTTGGTCCGTCTGACCCCGCCAATGGCATTCCGTTATAATACCATTGATAATACATGCCACTCACAGTTTCCAGAACTCCATTGTTATACTCTAATTGAGGATCAAACGTCGAGCAGTCAAACACACGATGATCAGTGGTGTTCGTTACCACCGCTTCGTTGTTGTCGAAATAAATGTGCGCTGTGTTTTCAACGAGCTCGTCATGCTCCGCATCGGCGCGAACAACCATGCGATAGCGAATCCACCCGTGGCTTTCCGGCTCGTTGTTAACGCTATCAGGCAGCATGATGCCCATAAAACGGAAGTGCATGGCGCGACTTTCCGGGTAATAGGCATAGGTCATCGGATGCGATGAGCCCAACCATTCAAACGAGTTTGCATTCAATGAAACATCGAGCGTGTCTTCCACAATGACGTCCGTAGCCGGAGCATTGCCCGTGTTTTGAAAGCGAATGCGATACTCGATGGTATCACCTGCCAACACATAATGGTCGTCGCTCCAGCCTGCGGGGAAGCCTGCTTTATCGTTCGGGTCGTATGCGCAGGTAAGCTCTGTTACAACTTCCGATGAATCCACCGAATAGAACTCAGGCGTGAACCATCCCAACGCTCCGCATTCAACAGATAGCATCGCTCCGGCATTGTCGGCCGTTGGCGTAAGCAAGCGGAAAGGCAACGACACCGATGAACCTGGAGACACATAGACCGTGTCGAAATAATAGCGTCCGTTGATGGTGTCGACCATCGCAGTGAGCGGAATAAAGCCCGTGAACATCGCATCGGGCTGCACCCAGGCTGCAACATCAAGTGGCACATTGCCGGGGTTATGCACCACCACATAATGATTGGTATACATGTCGCAAGGATAACCGACTACAGGAACCATCGCTTCCGCTTCAATCTGCTGAATCTGCAGTTCTTCTGATACACCGAAGAAGATATCATCCGGAACAGAGCCAACGGAATAATCGATGTTGTTATCGGTGGTCACGTAAGGAAACACATTGTTGGTCTCACACGAAATCTGCACAACCTCCAGCGGCACACCGACTGAGAAAAAACCTTCATTATCGGTAATAGTAGTTATCCCCATTGGATAGAAATGCAGCTCTGCTCCTGCCACCGGCAGTTCATCCGCATCCCACACACCGTCCTCGTCGGCATCATGAAACACATAGCCCTCCTGAAGTACCAAACACTCTCCTGGATTGCACGTAGCATCGGGGTCATAATTTATCGCCCACGAGTAATTGCACCCGCAAACACCATAGCAGCAAGTGCCGTCCCAATTCTCCGCCTCAGGATCAAAGTTGCAGGCCGCAGGATCTGTGCACCCCTCCAACACCCAATTGCCGTGTTGAAAGAGCCAAGCATCCACTCCTAATGTGACAATATCCAAAGGGCCGTCGTTATTCAAATCAGCCCACACCGCCATGGCCGGATTGGTTTCGGTCGCAATGAAATGAGGCACGAATTCCCCGGTTCCATTATTCTCATACCAGTAAAATACCTCGCCTGTTTCACTGACGAACACGCCATCACCCAATACGTCCATATCGCCATCACTGTCTATATCTGCAGCATCAAAGAAGTGTCCTTCACTCACCATTTCATCCACCGAAATTTCACCGATTACAGGTGTAACATCGATGGATGAATCATCGCCGTAAAACCCATTACCCAGATTGTGTAAAAAGTAAAGATCGCTGCCGCTTTCGTAGATCATGTCGACCAGGCCATCACCGGTTAAATCGTGAAAATTCAGACCGGTAAAAATATCGTTGCTGATTTGAACAGAAGTTCCATTCCAATTAAAAGCGCCGTTGCCATCTCCGAGATAGATGTAGACACTAACATTAGGATTATGGGCATAGTCCGTAATCCCATCAGCATTGAAATCACCGAAGTAGACATCGAAATCGGGACACGAATAGGAAACGGATTGCATTGGACCGAAACCACCGCCCGGCAAGCCATCGGCGCGCATCCACCCATTGGCCAGCGTGACCTGTAGATCGCTAATGCCATCGTGAGTCAAATCGGCCATATGGGCTGATATTACTTCGTCATCGAAATTCATGAAAGGCGCAGGTATGTCCACGCCTGCACCAAAATTCTCTAACCAGACCAATCGCAGGCTATCGTTGACCGAATCGAACGTGAGTATATCCTGATCACCGTCGCCATCGGCATCAACACGTTCGAAGAAAAAATACGCTTCGTTGAAATAATTGTATTGATCGGCGGGGGTGCTTGGGTGAAGCGTATCTAAGCTGCTACCACCGATCCAAGTGGCATAATCAATATGCGAAATAAACTGCGGCATAAACCAGGTATTGTCAATAGCCTTCGCGCCGAAGATTATATCATCAAAACCGTTTCCATCGAAATCGTAAACCTCCAACACGCGGCCCCAACCTTCTTGAGGATAGATTTCATAGGAGAGCTGTCCGGCCGGGCCGAATGGCTGGGCAAAGAGTTTCAGCCCAACAAATAAAACGATGATTAAACCCGCAATTCGCATGATTTAAAAGTGAATAGCCAAGCTAAGGAATCGGACTTAATATGCACGTGCAAACAATACCCTTTGCTTGGATGGCTTACCTGAAACCATGCACGCACCTTCCTCCTCACCCATTCCAAATGGAATGCAGCGGATCGTGGCTTTGGTCTCGTCCTTCACGCGCTCTTCGGTTTCCTTCGTTCCATCCCAATGCGCGAGGAAAAATCCGCCTTTATCATCGAGCAACTTCTTGAACTCCTCGTATGAATCAACCCGTGTAATGTGCTCTTCGCGGTATCCCATGGCTTGCGCAAACAAGTTATCTTGAATGTCGATCATGAGTTGCTGAATACGGTCTGCGATACCTTCAAAAGGAACGGTTTCCTTGGTGCCGTTGTCGCGACGGGCAATCTCCACGGTGCCATTTTCGAGGTCTTTCGGGCCCATGGCTAGACGCACGGGAACACCCTTCAATTCGTATTCGGCAAACTTCCAGCCGCTGCGCTTGGTATCGTCGTCGTCAAACTTCACACTAATTCCACGGCTCTTCAGCTCTTGCATGAGTGGCTTCACTTTTTCGCCAATGGTCGCGAGCTGTTCTTCGCCCTTGTAGATCGGAACGATTACCACTTGAATCGGAGCGAGCATTGGAGGCAAGCGCAATCCCTGATCGTCGCTGTGCGCCATGACCAACGCTCCCATCAAGCGCGTTGAAACACCCCATGAGGTTGCCCACACATAGTCGAGCACGCCTTCTTTCGAGGTAAACTTAACATCAAACGCCTTTGCGAAATTCTGTCCGAGGAAGTGTGAGGTTCCTGCTTGCAGTGCCTTACCATCTTGCATCAATGCTTCGATACACATGGTATCCAATGCACCGGCAAAACGTTCGCTTTCTGTCTTGCTTCCTTTTATCACAGGCATTGCCATCCATTTCTCAGCAAACTCTGCATATACATCCAGCATCTTCTTCGTTTCACCAATTGCCTCTTGTGCTGTGGCATGCGCAGTGTGCCCCTCTTGCCACAAAAACTCCGCTGTGCGCAAGAACAAGCGTGTACGCATTTCCCAGCGAACAACGTTGGCCCACTGATTTACCAGAATAGGCAAATCGCGATA
>Ga0315903_10011972_pt1 | contig 10162 bp, 8 predicted proteins | sample LakEriMetagenome_7_FD_203524 | JGI IMG/M metagenome (GOLD analysis project Ga0315903, IMG submission 203524) | Freshwater fungal communities from buoy surface, Lake Erie, Ohio, United States - Buoy 2 MA119 | ecosystem: Environmental > Aquatic > Freshwater > Lake | place: USA: Lake Erie, Ohio... | reverse complement strand
CAGCACAAGAACAAGAGGCTTAACACCTGCAATGAGTGCGGATGCTTCTTGCCTGCAAAGACGCGCGTGCAAGATGCGGAGTGCCCATTTGGTTATTGGTAGCTATGGCAGCGTTTGTGTTGTTACATTCAAAGCTGATACAGCTGATTGAAGATAGCGATGGATGCGCGGGCGACTTAGGCTACACCGAGATATTAGTTAACGTGGATAACATCCGCATGGTGTTTTGGGATAAGATTGACACAGTTATGATATTAGACAACGGCAATACACTATACATCAAAGAAAGAATACATGAGGTTTATAAAATCATTAACAGAGCGAGCGCGCTCTATTTTCCGCAGTAAGCAAAAGTCGGAGTACAACTTGGTGAAAGTCTTCGAGCACGAGGGGCATACCTACTACCGATTCCCGAAGGAGCTCAACTTACCATTGGAGCGCTTCAGTATGTCAATGGGCTTACTTGAAAGATTGAGCTGCGGATTGAGCGGCACGGAGATGGAGCTGATACTTGAAGGAATGGAGAAGGCGCTAAGTGCAGGGCTGAGCAACGCAAAGAACGCGGCGCTTGTTGCTGCGTACATTCACATCATACGCGAGCGGCAGGACACGGTGATACACCGCGACATCTTGCTTAACATTGCAGCTACTTGGATCGTGCGCGATGACGAGAATCCTGCGGCAATAAACATTGACACCCACGAGCAGAAGTTGCAAGTATTTGAAAAGCTGAGCAAGGGAGGTGCGAAGGATTTTTTTTACAGCTTGGGTATCGACCCGCTGATGCCCTTGTTCACTATGTCAGCCGCCGACTTTCAGACGCTATGGGAGTACAACCTAATAGCTCAAAGAAAGCTGAAAGAGAGCATCTTCCGATTAAATACTCACCGCGATACCGAGCGGCGCAAGCAGCAGACCACCTAAAGGGGCAGTGCCTGATATTGAGTGGTGGCAGCACTATTGAGTATAATGAATTGATGCGTGGTGATATTGATTTATATTTGCGTAAATTTGAAGCGCACATTAAAGCTCAAAAGTAAATGGCAACAGCAACGATTCAGATAGCCTATGAAGCGGAAACCACATCGCTAAAGGGAACGGTTAACGAGATTAATAAAATCAATGACCAAGTTGTTGAGAGCGCGAAGGAGTCGGCTACTAAGGCGAAGAAGGAGTATGTCGGCATTGCCAACGCTTTTGGCGCTGCCTTTAGTGGCGGTCAGGCAAAGAAGGCGTTGGATAATCAGACTAAGGCGATTGACAACTTAGGTAAGTCGGGCAAGAGTTTGACCGGGCAGCTACGAGGATTGAAAGGCGAGCTTGCTGCGCTGGAGATTGCAGGGCAAGAAGGCACTGCGGCATTTAACCAGCTATTGATAGCAGCGGCAAAGCTCGAAGACCAGATTGGAGATACAAGGGCGCGGGTGCAGATTCTTGCAAGCGATACTTTTAAGTTTGACGCGGCTGTTGGTGCAACGCAGGCGCTTGCATCGGGCTTTGAGCTTGCGCAGGGTGCGGCGGCATTGTTTGGTGAGGAGAACGAAGATTTGCAACAAGCTTTGGTTAAGATAACAGCAGCAACGGCGGTGGCTAACTCGGTGCAGCAGATTAGCGCATTGATAAAAGAGGAGAGCGCGATTAAGACGGCTGTGCTTACTGCAAGAACATTTGCACTTACAACAGCTCAGGCGGCATACACCACCGTAGTAGGTACATCAACGGGCGCGATGAAAGCCTTTAGGATTGCCCTTGCTGCAACTGGTGTAGGATTGTTAGTTGTTGGCTTAGGTTTGCTAATTGAGAACTTCGACAAGGTTAAGCAGTTTGCCTTTAGAGCTATTCCGGGACTTGAAGGATTTACCAAAGTTATTGGCTCTGTGATTGATAAAACAAAAGAGCTTATTGGAATTGAAGAAACACAACAGCAGGAGAATGTATTTGAGAAGTTGGTAGCGCAGGAGAACAGAAAGGTAAAGGCGAAAGAAGGAGCGATTAATAGACGCATTGAATTGCTTAAGGCTGAGAACAAAGATACCACAGCATTGGAGATTGAGCGCGAGCAGTTGTTGGTTAATTTTGCCAACAAAAAGAAGACTGTTATTGAAGCGAATGCTGCTGCAATTAAAACGGCAGGACTTGATGCAAGTGAAACACTATTTGATTTAGAGCAGGAGATACTTGATAGGGAGAATGCAATTCAAGAAAAAAAGACCGCTAATAGGATAAAATCCATTGAGCAGCAGAAGAAGGAAGCAGAAGAACAAGCGAAAGCGCGTGAGGCATTAGCGGCTAAGGAGTTGCAAATATTTGAAACGCAGTTAAGTGCTGAAGATAAGATAAGAAACGATAGCAACAACGAAGTCATTGAACTTGAGAAGCAGTTTGCTGCTGCGAGATTTAAGGCAGGCAGCGATGAGGAGATTGCTGCGTCTAAGAAGTTGGCTGATGCAATTGCTATTATCAGGACGAATGCAAATAAGCAGATTGAGGTATTAGATAAAGCAACACAAGATAAGCTATTAGCTGAAAGATTGGAAGCGGCGAAGGCGGCGGAGGGCGCGACATTAGCGGAGCAGTTAACTGCACTGGAGAATCAGCAGAAGATTGAGCTTGAAAATGTGAACTTGACTGAGGCTGAAAGGTTAAAGATAATTCAGAAGTATGGTCCTTTAATTGGCAAGGCAAGAGCTGACATCGCAGACCAAACGCTCAACGATGATATAAACAAGCTAAAGACATTAGAGATAACTGAGGGCAGCACATTAGAACGCAGGGTAGCGTTGATTCAAGCGGATGGTAAGAAAAGACTTGCAGCGGCTAATCTTACTGCCAGCGAGATTGAGCTAATCAATGCGGAGACTGATGCGGCTATTACCAATGAGACTCAAAAAGAAACCGACAAACGGATTGATGCAGCATTTGAGTATGCTGCGGCAGTTACTTCTTTGTTCAGTCAGTTAAATGAATTAAGCAAGCAGGCAAGCGAGCAGCGCATTGCAGACATACAAGCGGCAAGCGATAAGGAACTTGAGGCTATTAATGCGAGCACAGACTTAGAGAACGATAAGGCAAGGCAGCGATTAGCTCTGGATAAAAGAACAGCGCAGGAGATTGCAAAAGAAAAAACTAAGCAGGCTAAGAACGACAAAGCATTGGCATTATTTCAGGCAGCGGTTGCTACCGCAAGAGCAATCACTGAGGCGTTGCCAAACATTCCACTATCAGTATTCGTTGGTATCGCAGGAGCTTTGCAGATTGCTGCAATTGCTTCCAAGCCGATTCCAAAGTTTGAGAAGGGCGGTGTAGTTGGCGGCAGGTTACACAGCAGCGGCGGCACGATGGTAGAAGCCGAGCGCGATGAGTATATTGTGAATAGAAGGCAAAGTATGAGACATCGCAGCGAGCTTGATGCAATCAATACCTCAAGCGATGCGTTTAGAAAGTTAATAGAGCAAAGATATGTAAGACCAGCGTTAATGGATTACGTTGCAGGAAATCGCAGTAAGCAAGGCGTAACAGTTAACGCATCACTAAACAGTAAGAGTATGGAGAAGGAGATAAGAGGAATGCGCAAAGATTTAAACAAGCGCAATGTTACAATCAACATCAATCAAACTGATTCGAGATACGTATGGCAGTAGATATTAAGTTCCTGATTGACGGAGCTGACAGAGGGCAGCCGACTAATGCTGATGAGTTCGGAGTAACAGTCAATGAGAACACGGACATCAACGCGCGTATTGTTTCATTCGACAATGACTTGATATTTGTTGGAGGCGTATATGAGTACCTATTTGGCAAGCTCGACCAACAAGGCTTCTGCAACTTGATACAAGTTGAGGTTCAGTATAAATGCGCAGGCTTATGGAAGCGATTGACAAACGGCTACATCATTTTATCGGAGTGCAACTTCTTGTTAGATAAGTGCCAAGTAAAGACCAAGCTATATGACGAATCATTTAGCACCAAGATAAACAACAACAAGGGGATACCATTCTCTATGTCAGGCTCTTTGACTAAGAACTTGCAGGCGGTTACTCCTCCAACACCATTAATTGGATTCTTTTTCAATCCTGCAAACGGCTCGCACGGCGGCGGTTATATTACTGGCGTTAGCGTGTATGATGCGTTTAAGCACTTGGTTGCTTGTATGAGCGATAACTTAATTGACTTTGCCAGCGATTACTTTTTCTTTTTTCCTCCAATTTATTATGAATCATTTCTTTTACTTACCAACGGAGAGGCGATAAATAAGCGCAATAACACAGAAACTGTTATTTCCTTTGAAACGCTTTACTTGGCATTGAAGAAGAAGCTAAACTTAGGAATGGCATTTGAAACGCAGGCAAACGGGAGACCATTACTAAGGATTGAGCCAGCATCTTATTTCTTTCAAACTTCAGCCTTAGTCAACCTTTACGACCAGCCAAACATTGACCTTACCTTTGACAAAGCAAGACTATACCAAGCAATTAACTTTGGCAGCAATCCGATGTTAGAAAAGGAAGCCTGCGATGATGGCAACACTCCTTGCACGTTTCTACAAACTCCATTCAGAGGATTCAGAGACGAGACCTTTGGATTCACTGGCGAGTGCAACACAAGCAATATATTAAATGTTAAAAGCGAGGAGGTTGTGTTTGATACAAACGTGATTGAGAACGTATTTAGATTTGCAAATGAAACGCACAAGCTCAATCCTTTTATTATTGATTGTCAATGGCAGCCGATGATAAACGAGTATAGAGCAAACAGATTCGACCCTTACAGCATTGGTCAAACAGTTTACAATGGCGACTTTAGAAACTTAAAGGTTTCACAGAATTGGATTGATGGATACCCGAATAGCTTATTCAGTTTCTTAGAGCAGCCGTTCGACCCTACAACAACTGTGTTTGAAGCGCAGATGACTGTTGACACGCAGAATTGGGATATGGATGATACTGTGTTTACTTCTTACTCCGACTTTGTTGGAACTTTTCCGCTATTCCCGAATGAGATACTTGACCCTTACAACTTATTTGATGGAGAAAGTTATGTCTGCCCATATACGGGAATCTATACATTTGAAAGCAGGATAATACTTGGCAGCGTTGCAATCACTGGCACTAAGACTTGCTTTGCTTCAATTAAGCACTTTACTTTTGATGCAGCATTTATTGAGAGCTTTGACGGTCCGCAGTTAACTGACGCTAACGCAGGCTTTATGGTGCTTACTGTTACCGCAACAATGATATGCAATCAAGGCGATATAGTGCGAGTTGATGTGGCTGGCAAGTTTAATTCACCAAGTCCACCAACGGCGCAGTTTATATTGCACGACTTGACATTCTTAACGCCGCCGCCGCCAACAACAATCTTCAGTTACTTTGCAGGCGATGGCGTGCCATTACTTCCTGAGAAACTTGAAGCTGTAAACATTGATGATGTGAGAGCTTACCTTTACAAGTTCGAGCGACCACTTAGAATGTCAGAGATTGAAGATATACTCGACAATACGAGCAAGCCGATTAAGTTCGGCAGATGGGATGATCCGCTGCGAGTGATTGAAGGCTATATTAAGACTGTAAACATAAAGAGCATCATTAAGCAAGATGCCTCGATTGAATTAAAATCTAACAAAATACTACGATGAGCTTTACTTCCATACCTAATCAACCGATAATCTTTAACCCAACGAGCGAGGTGCAATGCGAAGGCTGCGGCACTCCTTACCAGCAGTTAGTTGACTTTAACGATGAGATATTCTTTCAAGTGGAGACAACACCCTGCGAAGGCTCGGAGCTTGTTGTAGATGAAGTATTGACCGCAGGATGGGGAGCGGTTGTTGATGGGCTTGCTTGTTCAACTGCGCTCAATAGCGGCGGCTTTTATCAGCAGGATTTGTATATGAATTACAGCTACGAGCTGTTCCAAGTTACGTTCACGATTCAAACATTGGAGCAGGGCAGCTTAACAATTCAGTTGCTCGGTTCATCCTCTTATACCTTTACGCTTCCCGGCACTTATACGCTGTACTTCAATGGTCCGACTGTGTCAGCAAGCAGCATTACATTACGCTTCACCTCAACGAGTTGGATTGGCTGCTTGGATGTAGAAAGCATCAAAGTGAACGGGCTTGCATCGGTGCAGCAGATGATAGTTGGAATAGTGGATGCCGATACATTGGAGACCGTTGACATCATTGCACCAACGTACACAGTAAAGGATAACAAGATAACGGGCGGCTTTGCTCTTACTGACTTGGAGCTTGGCGTTGGATGTTACCGACTTGCGCTCGTTGACTTCTGCACCAACACTTGTGGACAAAGCTATGTGTTTAATGGCAACTTAATGGAAGGTTCGTTCGGTGTCGAAGGTTGGACATTAGGTGGCACTGACTTACCAGTGCTTACGCAGGGCAGCGCTTTCTTTGATGTTGACACTGGAGAGAACTCTCAGATGACATCTAATACCGGCGTTGAGCTATGCGAGGGTCTTACATATACAGTCAGCGTATTTATCCAATCAAGAGACAATGTAGTTATTACCGCTGTAATGGGTGCCAATTCGGTTGAGATAACTGGCAGTGGTAGCCAATCGGTTACTTTGGTAGCAGGTTCAGGAGCTGAGCATTTAATGATTTCAGTGAACAATGATGCTGGCGGCAGAGGAACGGCAGAGCTTACAAGGTCAATAAGAGTTAGCGTTGCACAAGAGGACATCACTTGGAACGCTTACACCGATGTGCTTGCCATCGGAGATTACAACGACCCTTGCAAGTATTACAAGATTGAAGGCTGCAACGCTGAGGACCAGTTTAACCTCGCCTTCGGTGGCAGCTCATTCCTTCCTGCGATAAGGTTGGAGGGTCGCAAGTTCAGAGCGCAGTATGTTACGGAGGTAAACAACTTTAGGTTCTCATCAGGCGGCTGGGCAACAACTTATGTTGACCGCGAGAAGAAATGGACCTTTGCCTTCGGCAGGCTGCCTGAGTATGTGCTTGACTTCTTAAGCACCATCTTCTATTATGACAACTGCTATGTGAACGGCGATTTATACTATCCAATCGATGGTGAGTTTCCCGATGTGGAGTATAACGATGCCGATGATTTGGGAGCGATAAGTGTTGACCTTGCGCTTAAGAAGTCTAAGGTGCGTAAGATATTATGCAGCAACACGAGCGCCGATTGTTTGCCTTCAATACTTGACAATACAGAGCCGTTTATTCTTACCGAAGATTTGCAAAGAATAACAACAGAAAATTCCATCAACTTGTATTACGAAAATTAATATATTTGCAACACCATAGAGAATAAAGTAGGTGTACTTGACGCGACCTATTCAACAGCGCAACAATTATATAATACTTTACTAAAATGGCTTGTGTATCTTATTGCGACACATCACTGCTGGAGCACGACTTGGTGCTCTGCAACGAATATAAACTTGGCGGGGTTTCCGCTATCATAGTAGGCTCATGTGGGACAGAGCTTGTTGACCCTTCAGATAATGTTGAAGTTGAGGCGCTTCTTAACGCTGGCACTGCAAGAATGATAAGCGATATTCGCTTTGCACTTCCTGCTGGCTCACCGATAACTGTTGATTCACCAATCGGCTGCGGCACTTCAATCAGAATCAATGAAGATAGGACTGCTACATTGTACGATGCGAATGTTACCGATGGCAACAGCATCTTCTGGAACGATGTTAACAACCGCAGAATATCTTGGATTCTTGCGTATATGTGCGACAGCGGAAAAGTTATTTATATCACTGCTCCAGTTGGTATCACTACTTCAGCTAACTTTATTTTGCCTGAGCAAAATAACGAGCTCCAAAGATATGAGGTTACTTTCTCTTGGAGAAACAAGAACATTCCTGCACAATATGACGCTCCTGCTGGCATATTTAACTAATGAACAGCGAAGCAACTAAACCTATTCAGAGCATCACTCCATCAACTGGGGTGGTGCTTCTTGCGTTCGGTAAGGTGCAATACTATTGGGCTGCTTATAACTTAGCTTTCAGCATCAAGAAGTTCAATCCATCAATCAACATTGCATTAATTGTGGATGACAAAGGCAAGGCGGTAAGCCAGTGCAATGAGCTTGCTGAGCTGATTGACCACTTTGCCGACATTGCTCCTGAGGACATCTACACCAACAAAAAGCTCGACCCTGGCAAGCTAAAGGTTAAGCTATACGACTACCTACCATATGAGCGCAATCTATATCTTGATGTAGATGCGATTGCACTTAAAGACATTCAGCCAATGATTGAGGAGCTTGCTCAATCGGGCAAAGATTATATTAGCCATTGCGTTGGTTATCACACCATCGACAAGGGGCGCGACTTCAAAGAGATGCAGTGGGCTTGGGCTGATAAGATGTGGAAGCACTTTGAGCTTGATGCCGACACTGTGATGCCTGCGATAAACAGCTCAATGCAGTGGATTGTAAAAGGAAAAAAAGCTAAGGCGATTTATACAACAGCTCAGGATTTATACCTCAACAATCCGATTGAGCTAAAAGACTTAAGGATGAAGTGGGGCGGCTCGCAGCCAGATGAGTTGTATATGAATGTTGCACTGGCAATTCATAAGGTTGACCCTGCACTTAAGAAGTACGAAAAAATTAAGACCAGCGAGGGCGGCATGATTCACTTTGCAATGACAAGGGGGCTCACCTTTCAGGAGATTACTCAACACTATTACTTGCAAAGCTATTACGGCGGCGCGGGCTTCACACCAAACTTTTACATTGATTGGTTGGATAGGATGCTTAAAGCAGACCATCAAGCAATTGGTAAAAGACATATATATTTAATTCATAGAATCACACAAAACAAATTCGCAGATGCAAAGAGGTAGACCAAAAAAGATAGTTACAACAGCAACATTCACAGAGGTTGCGAGGCACGATTGGAACTCAGAAGATGAATGCGGCTTGTTTCTTGCTGCGCTCATAAAGATGGCAAAGTATAGCACTGTGCTTGAGATTGGAGTCTTTGAAGGTGAAACATCGCGGCATCTTATCAGCGCATTGCCGCAGGGCGGTCAGTATGTTGGCATCGATATTAACGACTATCGCACCAACGCGACTAAGGCATCAATGACAAGCAAGGGCAAAGCTATTGACTTTATACTTGGCAATTCATTAGAGGAGCTAAGCAAGCTACCAACAAACCACTTCGATTTAATATTTGTTGATGGAGACCATTCTTGGGAGCACGTAGTAAATGAGTTCAAGTTAGTTGAGAAGGTATTGGCAAGGGGTGGCGTGATAGCATACCACGACACCATCCACTTGGAAGGACCAAGAAAGCTCGTTGAATACGCTGCGCACTACGGATATAAAAACATAACGCTGAACACCACAGAAGGCAGAGGCATATCAATACTACACCGATGAAAAAAAAACCAAAAGTAATCAAGATGTGCGGCGGCAAGAAGTGCGGCAGCAACTGGGCAGGAGCAACAACTGGCACTGCCTTAAATCCAATTAAATTAGCAGCATAACATAAGTCATGGAGGACATACAGAAGATTGTAGATAAATTTATTTCCAAGCACAAAGCATGGCATCAGTACAATTTATCCAATCCAAAGAAAGGCACTAAGTACCCGGAATATTGGAGCGGCTACAACTACGCTGCGCGGATGTATGACAGCATCTTACCGCACAGCCGCTCGGATGTTTATCCTGAGCACTTGCTTTCTGTACGCGCTCCAAACCAAACCGATGCGCAGGCTAACTACATAAAGGAAAACTACAAGGCAACAACGCTCAGTGTGTTCGAGGATTTCAAGAGCACGATAAGCCGCGCATTTGCCGACCAAAACTGGTCGATAAGGTATAACGGCGAAGTTGACCCGCGATTCGGTGAGGAAACTTTCCAGCAATATGTCAACAATGAGATTGAGAAGTTCGGCTCATTGGAGATGTTCGTTAAGAATATGCTACCAACATTGAAGCTGGTAGATGCCAATGGCATCATTGCGATATTTCCTGAGGATATTTATACAGACGAAGAAGGCGCTATCACCAACGACTTAATAAAGCCGATGCCTGAATACTACAACTGCAAGAACATTGTAGGGCAGGACTTTGGCGAGTATTACTTAGTAATCACCGATGACTACTCCAATGTAAAGGTTGGCAGCAAGATGGAAAAGAGCGGAA
>Ga0315903_10011959_pt1 | contig 10166 bp, 10 predicted proteins | sample LakEriMetagenome_7_FD_203524 | JGI IMG/M metagenome (GOLD analysis project Ga0315903, IMG submission 203524) | Freshwater fungal communities from buoy surface, Lake Erie, Ohio, United States - Buoy 2 MA119 | ecosystem: Environmental > Aquatic > Freshwater > Lake | place: USA: Lake Erie, Ohio... | reverse complement strand
GTTTTTACGGCAATCGAAGCAATGGTTATCGTCGGGCAGGCGCATATTTTCTAACATCGCCTTTAATTCTAGGTTATATTGTTCGGCTGCAATATCGCGAGCCGCTACAATACCCTCAAACGCTGGAGCGGTTGCAAATACTTTATTACCCTTATTCAAACTTACGGCGGTGTTAACACGTTGGTTCGGGCTAACGGTTAGCGCATAGTTGTAAATTTCGACCGCCGTAGCGTAAGCCAAAGGCATAGCCATTAAACCGCCTATTGAGCATAACCACGCCGAACGGTCGCAGTTAACGTTATAATTTAAGCTCATGCCGCTTGTGTACTTTTGGTTAGCGCTACTCAGTACGTTCGTACCGTCGGTTGTTAGCTCTATTCCTATGGCGTCCACAAACGGGCAAATATGCGCCTCGCGTACCTTACCGCCGCAATCATAACAGCTACCCTTTTTTGGTATAAACTTCGGGGCGTTAACATCCATTTCGTAAACAATCGCTAAATCTAACTTACGCCTACCCGCTGCGAACTCCTTACCTATAAACTGCTCAACGCCGCCCGTACCGTAGGTAAACGAATAAACGAGCTTTAGCGTTGTCATATCGAATACCAAAACAGGAACGTTAGTATTAGGGCTATCAATAGCTAATAATATATCGCTAACGTAAAGCTGTAAATACGAAAGGTTATTAGGGTTTATCGTTAAACGAATACCGCCGTAACGCCCAGCGCCTAAAGCCGTTTGAATGTTCGAATAATCGGTTAATACTTGACCTACCCTTTTATTTTCAATTACGGTGTCGGCTTTCATAACAGGATTTAAACGGTTTAAAACGTCGCCGCTTAACTTGCGCCATGCGAACGACCTTTTATCCTCGAATAGCTCAACGCCGTTGTTATACTGGTCGGTTATTAGTTGCCCTAGCAACGTCGTATTAATGCCTAAACTATCAATATATAAGCCCGTCGTTGGTTCGGGTAGGCTGCATTCGTGTAAACCTAGTAATTTATCAAAACACATGTTTAACGTTTTTACAAAGATAAAAAAAAGGGCGGTTATTTACCGCCCCTCGAATTACGTCTTTTAAGCCACCGATTAAGGGTTAACAATAGAAACGCAGTTAACATAGTTAACGCCGCTGTATTTGTCTGAAGCCTCGTAAATATCGGTAGGTAACGTTACTACTTTGCCAGTCGTAGTTAATACAATCGACAAATTACCGCAATCGTCCTTCATAGTTAAATCGCAAGGTACGCCCGCAGGGGTGAACACTAGCGTTTTAGAATAGTTAGAACCTGCTACGGGAGTAATACCTGCGTTCCATTCAGCAAGGTTAAAAGATAACCATTGAATAGCGCCCGCGGTTGTTACCAACGCTTTAAGCTGTGAGCCTTGCGCCGCTGCTAAACGAGCGTCGTAAGCAAAGCCGAAGCCGTTTTGCTGTGAAATAGCGAGTAAATCAATACCGTATTGCGTGCAGCATCCAGCTTGTACGGCGTTTGCGTAACGTTGCATAGCTGCACCGCCAAACGCTACGGGAGCGCCCGGATAATTAGCCATGCGGGTAGCTTGTAGAATATCTGCAAGCGCGAAAGGGTTTAATTCGCTATCGGTTAGCTCGGTTGCGATTTGCAAACAATCGCTCGAAACGGTATAGAACCCTGTTACATCAGTACCCCATTTACCTATTTCGGCTACGGCTTGCGTAGCGGCTGCACTAGCTACCTTACGGTCTAGTACATCCATTAAACGCATAACGCTTTCGAGTACGTAACGGCTGTTCTCCTGACAATGGCGGGCAATATCAGCGGCGTTAATAAGCTGTGAAGCGGTGAACGTGTCGGTTGTATCTACGGTGTAGGTAGTAGTGCTATCGCCGTAAGTGTTAGTTGAGGTACACGTTAAAATATCTGCGCCTTCCTCTACTTCGGTTTCGGGTAGGCGCTGAATCCAACGAGCTTGTACGGTTTTTAATTTACCGCCTCCGGGGCTTACCTCGGTGCGAATTAGTTTTGCGTTTTCAGGCGATAAAAGGAACTCCAAAAACGGGAGCTGCTCACGTTGCCCTACTTCTATAAATAGCTCCGAAAGGCTCATTTGCACATTCGGGCATTCTGATAAAATGCGAGAAATTGACATAGTTAAAATGTAGTTGTTGTTGTAGGTTCGTGTTTATTAGGCTGAACCCTTGCGCCTACAAATGCCATAAAGTTGGCGAACTACACTAAAGAGCGCAACAAATTTAAGAAATATTTTTGTAATTCAAAAAAGCGTTTTATATTTGAAGCCGAAACAATCGAGCGGTTGGTTCGTTATAAACGATATTGATACCTTTAACGGTTTCCAATAACCCGAACAGCCCGCTCGCAGTTTCGGGTTTTTTTATTCCCTAAAAATAAAATTGAACTTGGTCGGGATAAACTACGGCAGCAAGTTCGTAAAAAGCGCTACTGTGGGCAATGATACCAGCGCAGCGGTGATGCAAAGAGGTGAGCCGCACTATCATTCGGGCTACCGTATGGCTCGTAAAATAGACCTCAACCTAATAAGGCACGGCGCCCTGTTAGGCACAGCGTTCGACGAATGGCTCCGAAAAGCTATTAGAGCGTAACTGTGAAAAGCGTAAAGCGAGTAAAAACCGCTTTGGGCTAATCATGCTTTCACAGTTTCTCAGAATTCACCAAAAAGCTATTAGTAATACTCCTAAAAGCTTATAATACTATGAAGCGAACAAAAAAAAAATAATCGTAAAATGCACGAAAATCTAACTTTTTCAGAGTGTTCATGGGATAGTGTTAAACACTTTTTTTTAGCGCATCATTATTTAAAAACGATGCCAGCGGGGATAATGGCTGTTTACGGTTTGTTTGACGAAAACCAGTTAGGGCTTTCAGTTGGGGGCGCTGTATTTTGTAATGGGCGTATTCAATACGACGGTAGGTTTATTGAATTTAGCCGAATGTGGATGCTAGACAAATTAGGCAATAATACCGAAAGTTGGTTTATAGGAAAATGTTTAAAAGCCTTACATCAAAAATATAAAACCTATGAGGGTGTAGTAACGTGGGCAGACTCGCAGCGCGGTCATAATGGCACAATTTATTTAGCCTCTAATTTTGTTTACGATGGCGAAAGTAGAAAGGTAAAAAAGTTTCAAGGCAAAAATAAAAAGGTAATTTATGAGCGTACATCTGACGAAACAAATATTTTTATAGGACATGATTTACCTAAAAAACGTTTTATATATTATTTCGACTCCAAAAAAAGGGAGTTAATGCGCATAAAAAAAGCGGGTACGAAACCCGCCTTTTCTTAACTCAAAATCCCTAAGAGTATGAATACGACCTTACAAAGATATTAAGGCAATTCGATTTTTCCAAAAAACATTTTAAACGTTGGCATACATAGTTTTTTTAGCGTGTTTTAAAATAACCTCTATTGCATGCCCTAGCTCTACTGGGTTTACCATTTCGCTTTCAATACCCCTGCGCCAGTTATTATGCAGCTCTAAAATATGAATAGCTTTACGTAGGCTCATTTGGCGAAAAATCGAGGGTTAACGCCTTTTACTTTTTTATCCGCCGCCGTTTCTAGTTGCGGTATAATAGCGCCGGGGCGCGGCATTGGTTTACCCGCTTGTGGGTTTTTCTGAATAATACCCGCCTCGGTAGCCTCTTTTAATAGCACGTCCGAAAGGTTTAGAAACGTACCCGCTTTTTCTTTTGATTTAAGGCGTTCGCCGCTGCTTTTATCCTTTACAACAAAATTACCGTCGTCTTCTATATCGAGCTGGTACTTATCAGCTATTGCGCTTTTAAAGCCCCTTATCGTTAATTCATTCGCCGAGGGGTCTAGTTTCAACGCCGCCAGTTCACGCTCAAAGGTTGAATTAATTTTAGCGTTTCGCTGGTCTTCGGTTACTTTGATTTTAAACTGTTCGAATTGATTTATAGCGTCCTGCCGTGCGGTGTCCACTTCGGTTACTTTACGCTCCAACGTTTTATATTTCTTTTCCCATTCCTTAACAAGTTCCTCGCTACCTGAAGCCGTTGCGCGTTGCTCCCATTCGGTTTGTTTCTTTTCGTATTCAGCGCGGGCGCGGTCTGAGGCGCTGCGTATAACGTCTTCTACTTTCTTATCCTTAAAATCGTCTTCGCTTAATGTAACGCCAAACGGCTCAAATGCCTTGCGCGTAACGTTGGCTATTGTTCCCGTTAGCTTACCGATTTTACCGCTAAGCTCTTTACTTTCTACGTAGGTTTGTTCAAACTTTTCCTTTGCCGCTTCTAGGTTTTCGGCTTCGTTTAGGTTTAGAAATTGTAGAAGCTCCAACGCTTCTTTCTCGTTCAATGGCATATATTAAATTTATAGGTTTTAATTCCAAAGGTCGCCCGCCGCGCTTAACTAATAACGCCGCTAGTATTCCCGTTGCGCGTTTAATATCGCCGTTAGGCATAACGTAAAACATAGCGCTAAATTAGTGTATTACGGTTTCAAAAGCAAATTAAATTTATTGCCTACGTTTTCAGTCGATTATAATTTTTTTTGTATTTATTTTTGTTTGAGTGTTGCACATTCAAATAATAGTTGTAATTTAGCTGCATCAAACATTTAAACATTTACACAATGGCAACTCAACAACAAATAGAATTAGGGAATTTTTTAGCACCTTTAACCGATTTAGCTTGCAAAATGATATTAGCTGGTACATTGAAAAAAAACGTCATTAAGAATTTTACAAATAAAGGTTTGCCATTTGAAACTGCTGAAAATTTAGTAGAATGCGGAGTTATTAAAGCTGAAAATTTTATGAAATGCAAAGCAAAATAAAAAAAAGAAATAATGGGCGGCTAACCACCGCCCTTTTTATTTAATCAATATACCCCTCAGCTCTTGCCCTTGCCTTTACGGTATCGGGCACCTTGTTATCCGGCACCGGCACAAGATAGTGCCTGCAATTCCATCCACCTACAAAGGTAAAGATTGACTTACTATCTGTGCCATCTATACGGCCCGCCCATGTTCCATCCTTAATGTCCTTTAGTCCTGCACTATTCTTGCCATCACCCCACGCCTCAATCTCTTTCTTGTGGTAGATGCCATCTTCTCTGTTTCGGCAGAATGGCCTTGTGGTGTCAATCTCGCCACCAAGGTATTCATACCATTGGATGTCAAGTTCCTCATTGACCGCTGCTGAGTAGCTGCGATCTGCCACCGCTTGTGCTGTGGTGGCAGTGGTCTTTATGTTTGCAAGTATCTTACCATCGGCTGTGCCATCACCAGTGACTAAGGTCTCCAATGTTTTAACGGCCTCCCTTAGTGGTGCCCTTGCAGCAACATTGGCTGTGAGCTGTTCCAAGAATGGCTGAGTAAATCGGGCATCCAAGCCGCTGCCATAAAAGGCATTGATGGCATTCTGCTTGGATATTTGAAGGAGCTGCTTCTGGACTTGGTTTGGCTCAAAGGATTCCTCAAAGGTCCGGGCAATCTCATCAGTGAGCTGCACCCCTTTGTCAATTGAATCTAAAAAGGATTTAACCGCCTCTTTGTATTCACTACCTGCAAGCACCTTCTTGAGCTCTTCATTAATGAGCCCAATTCGCCTCACATTATTTTCAGTCTGTTCAATATTGCCCGCTGCATCCACATCCATTTCAGCCAAGATGGGCCGTATCTTTCGCCATGCCTCGGCCTGAGTCTTTATGGCTGCTGTCTCTAACTTAGCAGGTACCGACTCAAAGAGCTTGATCTTATCGCTTACTAATTTCTCAAACGATGCCATTCAATAAGTCCTGCTGTGCCTGTTGAATTGGATCAAGCTGCACCCCAATCCTATCTGATGCCAATCTATTTAAGGCAGTGATCTGCTCACTCATTGGTAAATCAATAAACCTTGGAGCCTCTTCTGTTGGTATGTGGTTTCGGATTAGCTCCATGATAAGCTGTGGTGCTGAGTGATGAATCACATCTTGGTATTTCTCAATGGTGCCATTGGCTACCCTCATAGCAATATCAGCACTATTCATTAACAACAGCTCATCAGCATTAAGAATCAAATCATAGATTGCAGATGTCTCCTCATCAGTGTAATGGATGGCCTTGATGTAATTGTAAACATTCGAGAAAGTAATTGATGGAGGCACACCTGCCTTAACACCTTCGGCTATGATTGCCAAGTAGTCTGATGGTGTGCTGATGTCAAATGATGTTGGATATACCAAGTTCACACCGCCAAAAAATTCACCATACCTCATGCGGCCCATTGTCACCAAGCAGAACTCATAAAGATTAAATAGCTGATCTGAGATTGGCTTAATGAAGGCATACAGTGCCCTGAGTTTATTCAAGCTACCTGTGGCAGTGGATGCCTCACCAATGGTGCCTGTCTCATCAGAAGATGGGAGGTGCAATATCCTGCGAGCCTTGGCCATCTGCTGTTCAATCTCAGTCCTTAAGAAGTTTAGCGTGTCCATTGGTGGGCTCACAAACTTTAAGTATTCCCCACTTAGTGAGCTGTCACCTTCACTGAGTGATGTCTTAGGCTTAATCAATAGCATCCCAGTTGGGCTAAATCTGGACCGCACCCCTGAGCCATTACAGCTCTGGCATGATCTGTACCCTCCATTGATCGGGTCAAAGATGCGCCCATCTTGGCACTTGTTCCCTTCCCGATCTGTAAACTCACATATCTCACCCAATGCCACCATAAATGGAAAGGCACTTGTGGCTTTGCTTATTTGCAGGTAAGACTCATCAAGCACTACCTGATCAAGTAAAGGTACGGCTGTGATAAATGGACTCTGGAAGGCAATCTCACCACCCACTAATTGTGGCATCCCTTCGAGCTTGTGGCATGGCACATATCCAAGATTGTGATTGTAGTATAAGATCGGCTCACTAAATTCCATCTCACTCTTCTTGCCTGTCTGATACACCTTCCAGATATTGGCATCATCATAAATCTCCAAAACAATACCAACCTTCTCCATCTTGCTGCCCACCTTCACCAGAGATTTATCATCAGTGATCACCATGTAGTATTCACCATATTTCTGCCCCACAATACTTTTGCATGAGTAGTATTCAGGCATGGGCTTGATTAACTCATTAGATACTACCTCTTCACCCTCTTCATTTTCGATGGTGTCAATATCCTCTGGCTCAATGGCAATGATGCCATTAGGGTCAATGAGCTTTAAGGTGGGAACCATTGTCTTAATGAACATCTCAAGTGAGCCAAATCTTTCAATTTCTGAATTGACAAACTTCTGAAAGGTGTCCATACCAAAGATTGGCTCAAGCTCTGGTGCGTATCTTATGGACCAGTTTTGATCTGCAAAGGCCCTGCTTATTGTGGCCTTAAAATCCTCAAACACACTTAGTGTTGTTGGCTTATAGTTGGCCTTGATGTACTCTGCCTGTGCATCAGTTTGATTGGGTGCCCTCACACTGAGTAAGTGTGCAGGGTAAATGTCTGGCCGGGTGTGCGGCAAGATGCTATCATACATCTTAGCGGCATAGTTATACCCCGGCCAATATTCAGGATATTGACTCACCCCTGTTCGCTCCTTTGTTATTGGATTGACAGGAGTGCGCTGTTGAGCATTCTCCCACCCCTTGTGCAGGTAGGAAAATTTGCTTACAATCTTGTCAATCTCCTCAATACTTAGTGCCATTATGCAACGGATTTAGTTGATGGTTGGTTAATGATGTGTGAGCCACAGCTCTTGGATCTGCAAAAGTTTAGTTTCATGATCTCTGTAAAATTGAAAGTCCACGCCCCTCAGATGTGTTAAGCGTGATTACGTTATAATTATAATGAGCTGCATACTGCATCAGCTTTTTTACATCTTCGATGTGGATTGAGTCATGGTAGGCAAGTATGCCACCGCTTGCAAGTACACGCTCCACCTCTTTAAACTCTGGTAATATATTGGCCCATGAGTGATCACCATCCACAAAGATAAAGTCAAAGTGATTGGCAGGGAAGCCCTTGAGCAGCCCAATGGACTCACCAAGTTTGAAGTCCACAGCCACCCCTGGCTTTTCAAGTTTGTGCTTACGGTAGTCATTAATGTCAAGGCCTGCATAGTAGCCTCCTGTCTTTAGGGCCTCAATCATCTTGATGGATGTCTCACCCTCAAAGACTCCGATTTCAAGCACTGCCTTGGCCTGTATCATATTGATTAATGAGCCAATGTATTGGCACACATCCACCTCACTATTCCAATCATGCCTTGCCTCTTCTTTGAATGTGGCAGTGGTCACAATCTTTTTGGGCTCTTTGGCCTTTTTAACTTTTGGCTCTGCCTCTTTTTTTGGCCTGCCCTTTTTTGATTTAACGTCTTGGGTCTGCATGTTTATTATCTGTTATCCGGTGAATAAAGTATTTGTGGATCTTGCCATCCTCTTTCATCCATGACTTTAGCAGCCTATCCATCCACTCAATATAGAATGATGGTGTGAAGCCCTTGCCACCGTAGTAAGATTGCAAATAATAGTTTTGAGTGACCTGCCCATAAGTCATGCCCCTGCGATCAGTAAAGTGAATGAAACCTTTTTCTGCGTACTCATTACGGCCCACCTCACCAATGGCAGGGTCCATCCCTAACTTTGCCAGAGCACAATTCATGTATAGCTCATCAGGCTGCCCACCGCCCCACTTGGTGCGGAGCTTACTGACTGGGATTGGATTGTGCTGATAATAGTCTTGTGCTAACTTGTAAAGGCTTAATGATTCGCTGCACTTCTTGATGTACTGCACACTGCTATTTATGGCAGGTAGCACTGTTGTATCTTCAAACTTATAATGACTCCAAATGTCATCAGCATAAGCCCACTGCATGGAGTCAATCTTTCGGCCCTGATCAATAGTATGGTAGCCCACTGTATGGCTCGCATACGGTTTGCCAGATGACTTGAGTATCTCAATCATCGGGCCAATGTCTTTCAATGCCACAGCATCCACATCCAAATAAACATTGTGTGTGTATGGCAGGTAATAATAAAGATTCACCTTGGCCTTGCCTGGATCAATCTTTTTATTTGTGTAGAGGTTCTCTTGCAGGATCGGCCTGATGCCATCCACTACCTCATGCAAATCTCCGCAATGCTTGCCAATGTCCTCATGTGACTCTGCAAGCACTGTGATGTTAATATCCTTATTAAACCGCTTAATCGAATAAGCAAGATTGTAGGCGGCCCAATAATACTGAGGCCTGCCAAATGCCATAAGCACCACTCCTGTATCAGGAGTAGTGCCTTGGCTGATTTGTTGGCTTGTTCCCATTCTTAGAATACACCAGGAGGTGCATCATATTGGCTTGGAATATTTTTGTCTCTCCAAGAGAATGTTACTTCATAACGCTGCAATTCATTGTTCTGCTCTGGAATAATGAAGTTAGCTGATGTAGTAATCCCCACTGATGGATTGATATAAATAACTTTACCGCTGTCGCAAAGATATGCTAAAATCCAAGCAATACGGCGATTGTTTACATCGTTCCAAAATGAGTTGTTCTCATCAGTAACATTGGCATCAAATAAAGTAGCAGTACGGTCCTCATTGATACGGATTGGAGTACCGCATCCAATTGGAGAATCAACAGTCACAGGTGATCCTGCAGGTAAAGCAAAGCGGATATCTTCAATTAACTTAGCAGTGCCGGCTGAAATTAAAGCATTGACCTCTGTCTCATCAGAAGGGTCAACCAATTCAGTACCGCAAGCACCCACTAATATTGCAGACACACCGCCAAGCTTATACTCGTTACAGTTCACCAGGTTATGGTCAAGCAGTTCTGAGTCGCAATAGCTTACGCATCCCATAATTTGTAGAATTAAAATTGTTTAATTGACCCGGTTCAATAGGATGAGTCAAGTGATCCTACATGATGTCTGCGATGACTTTAGCAAAGATAATAATTATTGTTGATACAAATTGATATTGTCTTCAGTGATTAATCTGTCACCATCCTGTGCCAATATAAACGGCTCAGATCCTAAATCCAAGATTGATGGCAGGCAATTGGCATCTGCTGCCACACACACCGCCTTACGCACCAATACATCTTTTTTGATTAGCTCAATGGTGATAGAGCCGAGATTGTCTGCATCATTGTATTCGATATCTGGAAAGGCACTATCAAAAGGTGCATACACCTCGC
>Ga0315903_10011958_pt1 | contig 10167 bp, 12 predicted proteins | sample LakEriMetagenome_7_FD_203524 | JGI IMG/M metagenome (GOLD analysis project Ga0315903, IMG submission 203524) | Freshwater fungal communities from buoy surface, Lake Erie, Ohio, United States - Buoy 2 MA119 | ecosystem: Environmental > Aquatic > Freshwater > Lake | place: USA: Lake Erie, Ohio... | reverse complement strand
GGAAGTACCTGTGACTATGTTCACTTTTGGTAATAAGATTGGTGCTGCTCAAATGGGTATTGAATTTGACACAACCATTTTCCAATTCAACTCAATCAAAGTTGGTGATGATGTATCAAAATGGACATCATTAATTTCAGTAGAAAAAGGTAGAGTATTCTTCGCAGGACACGAAGACAAGATGAACCCATCGTTAGTTGAGACAATGACTAACCAATTCACCTTCGTGTTTGATGTGATTGACCCAATCGGTTGGACTACATCTCCTTTAAGAATCTTTGACAAATCTGCTGGTAATGAGAAAGCAGAAGACCTATCAGTTAAACCATCACCAAACGATGGTTCGGTAGTGAATAGAAACTCAATGAATCCTGACCTTGCTGAATTGATGACCGGATTCAAAGTATATCCAAACCCTGTTAGTGATTTCACCGATGGTTGGTTAGTGATTGAACACTTTAACGAGTATAGAAATTCTGACTTTACTGGTGTAATTTACAACATCAATGGTCAAGTATCAAAAGTTTATCAAACGAAGATTGAAACCATTGGTTTCCAAGTCCACGGTATCAACGTTAAGGACTTACCAAATGGTGTATACTTTGTTAAGTTAGTTGCGGCGGATAGAGAAAAAGTTGTGAAAATTGTTAAATACTAATAAAAAGGAAGAATATGGCATTTTGGGATATTTTCAAAGATAAAAACGATTTTAATGAAAAAACAATCGTAGGGTTCCTGTCATTTTCAGTTATGGCTATTTTCGCCGGCGCTGATGTGGTAACAGGTATTATGGGTAGAGAGTTAATCATCTCTGACACCATTTTCAATTCATTCGTAATGATTACTTTGGGTGCTTTTGGTATTGCTGAAGCTGGAAAGATTTTCGGTGGTGGTAAGAAAAAAGAAGAAGAAGAATTAGGTTAATTTAGGGGGAATAAGCTATGTCAGAAGAACAACAAGAAGGCGGACTATCAGGTCTTAAAAAAACCATCCTTGGTGTAGCCGGAACTGCTGTGACAGGTTTTGGTATTTGGGCTACTACTAACATCAATAAAATCTTTGGTGTTGAGGAAGAGGAAGGTGCTAAAACTGAAGAGGTTCAACAAGTTCAACAACAGCCACAACAAGCGGCTCCTATCATTCTTAACGTGGATAATTCTTCTACGAATAACGCTTCAGGTGGTGGTGGAACTACTGTCATCAAGGAAACTATTCGTGAGGTTCCAGCCGCTCAATCGGCTCCGGTTCCTGCTGCTGAACCAAAGAAAGAAACTCCTGCTGAAAGAATTGCAAGATTAAAAGCTGAAAAAGAAGCCAAGGAAGCTGGTAAGTAATGAGAACTCGTAAAGATGAAATTTTAGAATACATTTTTGCTCCAATTGGTATCCTTACTTTAGTTGGTGGTTTGTTATTCGTAGGAACAATGGCTACTTCGTGTAAGTCATCAATTTCTACTGAAGCTTACAAAGCAGAGTTTGAACAAGCACAACCTTTGAATACACTCCCACCCTACACAGGTGAAAAACAAGTAATTCAACTTGCAACTCTTAATGTCAACAAAGAACTTTGGGAGATGTTTCCAGAGTTAAGAGACAAAAGAGTTGGTATGGGTGTATCAAATCGTATTGTAGAGAACTTTGAAACAACTGGCAGATTTACTTATGCTGAAGAAAAAGAAGCGGTAGTCAATCAGATGTTAGACACTTGGGAAAAAGACTTACAAGGTCTTGGTGATGGTAAAACAAAATTAAATGTTGGTTCTGTGGTATTACCAAAGTATATTGTGTATGCAGAAATCTATGACTTTTCAGTATCATATGCTGAAACCTACGATAAAGGTAAGTTAAACAAGACCAACACTACGATTATTGGTATTCAAATTCGTATGGTTAATGTTGACAACTCACAATACATCGTAGCGTCTGGTCAAGGAACATCTACTCAAGTTGGTGAGGGATATTTCAAAAACCCAACTATGGGATTTGATAACTCTACGGTAGGTATTTCTACACAACGCGCTTTGGAGGTCGCTACAATGAACCTCATCAAGCGTATGGAACAAAATGGATGGTAAACGTTGGATAACTCTCCTATTTCTCGTATTGGGGTTTGGTGTAGCTGCACAAACATATCAGTATAGCTACACCGACCCTTGTACGGGGATATTAAACACAGTTACAATCTCACAACCCAGCGGTTCAGTCACGCTTTTCTACGCTGGTCAATATCAAACTTTTACAGCAGCTCAATTACAAGCCGGAGCGTATGAAACGTGGGTTGCTGCTATTAACGCTCAATTTCCACCGGGTTCAAACCCTTGTTCGGGTAATGGTGGGCAAAACGCAAACAATTCAAATGCTGCGATTGGAACAAACTCCGCAATAAACATCACAAACATTGTTGGTATAGCCACTTCAGTAAGCGGTTCCGCTTCAGGTGCTGCTGGAAATATCGGTGGTGGTATGGGTGGTGATATGGGTGGTGGTTCCGGCGGTGGAGACCCCGGTGAAAACGGAGCCGGTGGTAATTCATCTACATCAGGTGGTAGTGGTTCCGGTGGCGGAACAAAACCACCAACCGGCGGCGGTAGTTCATCAAGTGGTGGTGGTTCTGGTGGCGGTTCAACCGGTGGTAGCGGTTCGGGCGGTGGAACTCCATCTGGTGGTGGTGGCTCCGGCGGTGGACAACCCGCATCGGGACAAGGCGAAGGTGGTGGTGGTTCATTACCATCTTCCGGCGGTGGTGGTTCAACCGAAGGTGGTGGAACTGAACAAGGTGCTGTGGGTGAAAGCTCTACTACAACCGCAAGTGGTGGTGAGTCCGAGTCATCATCATCTGAAGGTGGTGGTGGAGGTGGTGGTGGAAACCGCCAAAAGCAGAAACAAGAACGTATCGCAAGAGGCGCTTTGATTGGAGCAGGCGATGTAGTGGTGATTAGAAACTCAGCAAATATCCAAGATACGGGCAAAGACAATTTAAAAGTAAACCTATCACTAACTCACGTTAACACAAAACAAAACTTTATCAAGGGCGCTGCATTCAACTATCAGACCGGAGAGAATGTGGCTAACCTAACCTTGTATGGTAGTTTTAAAGCAAAAGGTTATATGGGAGTGTTTTCCAACTCTATTATGACTAACTTTCAAACTGATTGGTTTAATACCGGCTCATTCTTAAACGCCCAAAAGACGGGTCCTATGACTTGGTTGTTGGGTTTAAACTATACATTTGGTTCATTGGGTAAAAGTGATTTCCAAAACCTATCTTTGGTAGGTGGGACATTTACAAATTTCAAAGGTGGTAAGTCATTTAGTTCTAATATAATGTTATTAGGTATTTATAGTCCGTATGTCTTTTATTATGAGGGCCAATGGTATAAGTCCGGATTCATATTAGTTCCTCTAACAAATATGGATTTTAAACTAACTGATAAATTCAAATGGAGTGTATCTTTTAGTGGTGCTTATCAGTTGGGTGCTGAAATTTTAAATTATCAAGTAATGACCGGTACGAAGATGATGTTATGAAAAAGTTTGTTTTAACTCCGATTTTTATACTATTAGTATCAATTCAGACTTATTCTCAAACTTCGGAGAATACACAAACAATATCAGATATAACTTCAATACAATATATTGATTTTGATACTGATATTATGAGTAGCTCTAATATATCAGTTGGTTTATTGGGTGATATGAGTATATTGAGTTATAACTTAACCTATGAATGGGGTAAGCATAATATAACAAACGGAGTGTTTGTATCCAATACTCCCTTCTTTAAATACACCAAAGTTGGATATAGTCATAGTAGAGTTAAAACTCTTAAAAATGTAGATAGAACCACATCATACGGAATTACAATATCGGCATTTGCTGACCATTCTGCTGTAGCAATAAGTCCATACTTTAATCAAATTTACAAGTTTAAAGATAATACCAAACTTGGATACACTTTCTTCATCAGAGATAATACGCACGATGATTTTTATTTGTTTGATGAATTTTATCCGGCAGCATCATACACAAAGTATAGTATTATGTTGATTGGAATGAAAGACTTTGAATATGGTAGATTTGTAGTAGGACCTGAAGTATTTTTACTGTCTTCTATAAGAACTCACTACTTTAATTTAGATGAATTTGAAGGTGCGTTAGATATCTGGTATTGGGATGACTTCAATCTTAATGCCTACTATGGAGCTTCATTAAAATATAAACTGACTGAAAAATTTATACTTGGTACTAAAATTAGAAGTTGTTATACATACTCTATTTCAGATAAAAATCTTGGGTTCCGTAAAGCAACTCCGTATATATTTTCAATAGGGTGTAATTATGATTTTTAAATCAAAAATACTAATCCTACTAATTCTACCCTTATCTCTTTTAGGGCAAAATTTTACTCATTCTGGCACTATTAGAACTGATGTGGGAACCGGAATACCAGGCGTAACAGTAAACCTATACAAAAGAGTTACTCCGGTGATAACCGGATTTACAAATCAGCAGAACTACAACGGACACTCCTACTACCGCTCAACCGGTAATGCGTTCTGGTCTACGGCGAAAGCAAACTGTGAAGCAATGGGTGGCCACCTTGTAACGGTAACTTCAGCTGCTGAAAATAATTTTATATTTAATTTATGGCCTTCTGGGTGGATAGGTTTAACTGATGAAGTTACTGAAGGTGTTTGGAGATGGGTAACCGGAGAGACTTATTCATATTCTTCTTGGAATTCTGGAGAGCCCAACAACGCGGGTAATGAAGACTATGTACAATTTGTTGGTGGGGGTAGATGGAATGATTTACCAAACAATTTTTCACTACCTTATGTATTAGAATTTGAATACATTGTTACAACAACGGCTTGGACTTTAGATGCTACTTCGGTTACAAATGCTAGTGGTCAGTATTCTTTTAGTAGACCAACGAATCCTTCGGTGGAGTGGTATATTGAGGTAGTAGTTCCAACAGTATCTACAAACCCATCTATTTCAGACTTTGATGGACCGGGTGATGTGGTATTAGGAAAGACAGCATTAAAGCCTTTTCATTACCATAAGTACGATTTGAATAATGATGGTAAACTTACGGTTGGGGATGTGTGTATAGTTGCTGATAGAATAAATGGAACACCATTCACAAAGTCAACGTTATTATTCACAAACTCACAATGGACTTCCCTAAATACGGGTACATCAGATTTAAGAAACACCATACCCGGACTAACAACAAACTATACATTTACTCCAACATCGGGAGGAACTTCTAATTTCTATTTATTATCACCAGGATATAATAATCAATCTACTTTAAGTTATTGAAATGAAATGGTGGTTCATCATATTACCCCTAAATGTAGCAGCACAAACTATAACTCTGACTCCAATCGGAACACAGGATGTTAGTGGTATTCCAATTACAGTAGAACATTTTACCGCAGGTGGATTAACAGGAACAGTTCAATCACAAACACTATATATTCCAGCGGATAGAGGGGCTGGGGGAACTACGTTGTTCAGTACCGCAAACTCCGATGAGGCGTCAGCCGCAGTAACATTTCCAAGCGGATTTACTCCAACAATAGGTTCAACTATTTACACCCAAGGTCACGTTAATTCAAATTCGTGGTTTGGTTTTGGAACAACAAGTAGCTCAGGTTATCAAGGAAACGCAACCAATCCAAACGTTCCTACAATTCACATTACTTCAGTTGATAATGGAGCTACTGATAATAATATGTCTAAAGTTTCAACTGAAACCTATACCGATGTGACTTGGGGTGATGTGTTTAGAGTTAGGTACGAAGGTAATTGTAGGTACAATCAGAGCGGTGTTAATGTAATATGGGATTTGTATTTTTTAAAAAATCAACCAACTGAATTTTATGTGGTTATGAGAGCATTCACTGCTGATGGTTCAAACCAAGAGCAGATGGGTATTTCAAGCGGAACTGCTTGGTTAGGTGTTAATTATATTACAACTACAAGTTATGTGGCTGGAACTTCTTTTAAATTTACAACCTCACAAACCCAAGGGAATTGGGCTGTGGTATCAACTCAAAACACAAATGTAAATGGGCAAGTTGTAGTATCCAACCCATCTAACAAACAATATAGAGTCAGTATTGATGTATCTCAAAAGTTTCATACTATTACTGATAATGATATGATTTATATGATGTATATGAAAGCATTTCCAAATGATTTACAAAGTTGGGATTTCTATACTTGTGATTGTAATAACTCATCAACTTTTAGTTGGGATGATATAAACTTTTGTTATACATTGTTGAAATCAAATTCATTACATAACAAATATATTTTCACTCAATCAGAAAAAACTACCATAGAAGCTAATCCAACAACTAATTATTATAACACATACTTTCCATCCCAAAATAGAACAATTCAAAATCAAAATCAATTTTATATTATGGGAACTGGCAAGCATAGAAATCAAACAAGTCCAAACGCAAGGAGAATACAATGAACGCAGTGGTATGTTATTTTATTTCATCGGTAATTTCATTAGCAAGTTTACCAGGAGTTCCGGCTGAAAAACTAACCTTTGGTGCAAGACAAATTACAACCGAGTTGGTTGGTCAGAAATACTCACTTTGTGATGATGGTAAGCCCGTAGAAGTGACTATCATTTCAGTAGATGCTCCAACCACAGGTATTCAGATTGGACCATTTGAATTTAAGTCAAAAAAGACTGTTGTAAAAACCAAAGTGGTAATGAATGGTAAAGAGTATTATGGTATTGGTAAGGCAAAAACAAATGTGGCTGCTACCTTAATGCAATTACAAGATGAGAACTTACCATTTGAAAGAACCGAGTTTTCAGTAGCCCTAAAAAAATCATTGGAAGACGCTCTTAACTGATATTTATAGGTATGAAAAACCTACTCAACGAATGTATCATAGTAGCCAAAAGAGTTGGTGATACTCTTATTATGGCGAAGAACCGAGACAGGGCTTACAAACCTGAACTTGAAGTGGTTCACGAAATTATTGATGGAGTTGAAGTAGCTTACTTACGAGATGTAATTACGGACTGGTCCGAGGGTATGAACGAGTATGGTATTGGTATTCTTAATACAGCCCTAATGGTTGGGTACGATGAAAACGAAAAGAAGATTGTAAAGAAGGGTGGTAAACCCTCAAAGGATGGTGCAAGAATTAGACAAGCACTTGCAAAGAAAACAATCAAAGATACCCTTATTCAAGTGGTCACCCAAGATGGTGGTGTAAAAGGTCATACTATGATTGGAACACCACAAAAAGTTGTTTCAGTTGAAATGACATCTAAACACTCACCCAAAATTGATGTTAGAGATGTTGACTCTCAAAACTTTGTAAGAACAAATCACGGATATCATTATGGTGACGCTGGTTATACTGAAGGACCAGATTACTTGTCCTCTAAAATCAGAAAGATGTCTGCTGAAAAAGTGATAGACAATGTTGAGGATGCTATTGAGATTTTACAAGGTTTGAGAAAACAATTGTATAGGCAAGACTCACCTCTTAATATGAGAAGAGACACGCCAAAAATGTCTACATCATCTCAATTGATGTTAAACCTTACTGACTTGGTATTAGAATTAGATTACTTTGAAAGTAAGGTAGAAAAGTTTCACGGAATTGTGAATAAACTTCCCGAAGGTAGAACCCCAAGGATTAAAGTAGTTGTGAAAAAAATCAATCTATAAAACACGGAGATATGAAATGGCAAAAATCAAAGCCCAAACTACAATTACTTTCCAAGAAAAATCAAAAGTAAGTAGACCTGGAGTTCACGCTAAAACAAAGACATCACATTTGAAGTCCTCAAAGAATTACAAAAAGAAATATAGAGGGCAGGGTAGATAAAATGGCAAAGTCAGCAAAGAAAAGATTGGCTCCATTTAAAGCCAAGAGTAAAAAAACTCAATTAAAATTTGAAAAAAGAATGGAAAACAATAATAAAGTGATTTCCAAACTTCAATCAAAATAATTTTATATTTATTAGATATGCCAGAAATAAAAACAAAACGCGGATTAGAGAGACAAGCTCTTCAGACCATTCACAATCCACCCAGCGCTACTCAACAAATTAAGGTGAGTAGAGAAAATCAGGTTGAGAAACGTAAAATGGTTGCTGAGTTAATACCATTCCTTGCAATGTTATACAAAAAATACTTGGGTGCTGAAATTCAAGAAGGTAGTTCTCATCCTGTAATGGAAATGGCTTCTGGTATTAGTAAGGCAAATCTAAAAGAAGTAAATATCTTCAAACACAAAGTGTCACTTGACCCATCTTCATTTGCAAAGTTTAGAGTAAACTATAAAAAGCTGAATCCTAAAAATGTTGTGATTGATGACGCATTTAAAAGTGACACAATTTGGGGAGTTCGTAGAGGTGAAAGTGAAGCTCATTGGAAGTATGATACTGATACTTACGAATTACACTTTGATGATGTAAAACTCCAACCCCAAGTTCTTGGGTTGGTAAACTTTTTTAATAGAGTAAAAGACAATCACATATGGGCGTAATTGTAGAAGCGTGTTGGAAGGGATATAAACAAGCCGGTCTCAAGAAAAAGGGAGACCGAATGGTTCCTAACTGCGTTCCTGTAAATGAGAACATTAACATTCCAATCGCCGTGGGTGATGTTGTTTTGGGTGGTAAATTCAAAAACAAAAGAATCACTGTAAAATCTATTGAGAAAAACGAAAAGGGTGATATCACCATTAACGGAAAACCACTACTCAAATTCAGAATTGTAAAAGAAGGTGAAGATGTCATCGGACTTTGCGAAATGGGTTGTGGTCCTCGTAAAAAAGGTGAATCTGAAGCTGACTATAAAAAAAGGTGTGGTGGATATACATACGCATTTCCACTTTATATGGTTTACAAAGATGAACCTCAAGAGCCCACCACACCCCCTTCAGATTCAGAAACGCCAGTAGAAACTCCAACCGATGGTGGTGGTGTTGAGGAAGCTTACAACAAAGGTGAAATCTATAAAGGTAAACTCAAGATTGATGGTAAACCTGTTGAGGTTGAAGTTGAACTAATGGGTGTTGATAATAAAACTCGTTCATATATTACACGAGTAATCCATATTGATAGAAAATACTTATCAAGATTACCAAAGGATGGAATGCTACCAATTCCAGCAAGAATCTTCCATAGAGGTGGTTGGGTTAAAGTAAATACCAAAGGTCAGTTTGAGTCTACAAACGAAGACCTTCGTAAATGGTTTGGTAAAGGTAAGACTGGCTCATCTGGCGGTGGTGGTTGGGATAGATATGGAACCGATGGTCAAAAATTAGGTAAATGTGGTGATGGTGATGAGGGTGACGCATACGCAGCGTGTCTATCCAAAGAGAAAGCTGCAAAACTTGGACCTAAAGGTAGGGCTGCTTTTGTAAGAAGAAAAAGAGCCGACCAAAAGAAAGCCGGAGACGCTAAAAAGGGTGGAGAACAAAAGAAGGGTCAGAAACCCACGTTCTCAAAGACAGGTGCAAGTGAGGGTATCCAAGAAGATTGGAGTCAGAAGTACAAACGTTCTATTGATTGCAATAACCCAAAGGGATTTTCTCAAAGAGCTCATTGTCAAGGTAGAAAAAAGAACGAAGAAACTCTAAACGAATTTGCAATAGCTCCTTTATTAATTAAGGGTTTAATTGGTATAATTACGACTGTGGGTGCTGGACTTATAAGAGCGTTTGGTTCTATAATGGTGAATAGAGTTATTGATGGTGCAATTTTGACCTACCACGATATTAAAAACATTGTCGCTCCTGAACCTTATATCAAATTCTTAAAAGGATTAGAAAAAAATGATAAGTTCAATAAAGAGTTTATTGAATTAACCTTATCACAAAGAAAACCAGGTGCTAAAGTATTACTTGGAACTGAATTGGAAAACGCAATGACTTCACTTCCAGCTTTTGTACAAGCGTTTGATACATTCACAACCCAAGAAAATATCAGCGAAGGTGATAAAAAATTATTATTAGCAAGAATTCAAAGAAGTATGCGTGAAGCGTATATGTTTGGTTGGAGAGATATTCACAAAACTCTTAAAAAGAAATATCCAGACCTTGCTAAAGATTTAAGAGAGGAAAAGTTAAACGAAATCCCAATGGATGACCTTCAGAAGATTGACCA
>Ga0315903_10011957_pt1 | contig 10167 bp, 9 predicted proteins | sample LakEriMetagenome_7_FD_203524 | JGI IMG/M metagenome (GOLD analysis project Ga0315903, IMG submission 203524) | Freshwater fungal communities from buoy surface, Lake Erie, Ohio, United States - Buoy 2 MA119 | ecosystem: Environmental > Aquatic > Freshwater > Lake | place: USA: Lake Erie, Ohio... | reverse complement strand
CATGCCCGAAGTGGCGCTCGTCGCCATCCTCGACGCCGACAAGGAGGGCTTCCTGCGCTCCACGAACTCGCTGATCCAGACCATCGGCCGCGCGGCGCGCAACCTCAACGGCCGGGCCATCCTGTACGCGGACCGGGTCACGGGTTCGATGCAGCGCGCGATGGAGGAGACAGCCCGCCGCCGCAAGCGCCAGCTCGAGTTCAACGAGATCCACGGCATCGTGCCGCGGGGCATCGTCAAGCAGGTCATGGACGTGATGGAGGGCGCGCGGGCCGAGGGTTTCGCGGCAGCGCTCTCCGGGCGGGGGACCGGAGCCGGGGGGCGCTCTGCCGGCCGCGCCGGGCAGGCCGCGGCCAAGGCCGAGGCCGGTGCCTCGGCGACCGCCAAGGGCGCCAAGGGCGGCCGTGGGTCGCGCCCGGGCGCGGCCGTGGCCGAGGGGGTCACGGCCCTGGCGCCCGAACAGGCCCTGCGACGCATCAAGCAGCTCGAGGCCGAGATGTTCCGCCATGCCCGCAACCTCGAGTTCGAGGACGCCGCGCGGCTGCGCGACGAGGTCGAGCGCCTCAAGCGCTCGGCGCTCGGGTTGCCGGGAACCCGGGCAGGCTAGGGCGCGAGGTCTTGCGGCTGTGCGGCCCCGGTTGCCGCTGAGGGGGGCATTGAGGTATCTTTCGCGGCCTTTCGGCAGGCGCGTAGCTCAGTGGTAGAGCACCACCTTGACATGGTGGTGGTCGGTGGTTCGATCCCACTCGCGCCTACCATCTCTCCCGGAGTGCGGCCCCCATGCCGGTGATCACGCTGCCTGATGGCAGCCAAAGGACCTTCGACCAGCCCGTCACGGTGGCCCAGGTCGCCGCCAGCATCGGTTCCGGCCTCGCCAAGGCGGCCTTGGCGGGCAAGGTCAGCGGCAAGCTGGTCGACACGTCCTTCGCCATCGCGCAGGACGCCGCGCTCGAGATCGTCACCGACAAACACCCCGACGCGATCGAGGTCATCCGCCACTCGACGGCGCACCTGCTCGCGCAGGCCACACAGGCGCTGTTCCCGGACGCGCAGGTCACCATCGGCCCGGTGATCGACGACGGTTTCTATTACGACTTCGCCTACAAGCGGCCGTTCACCCCCGAGGACCTGGCCGCCATCGAGGCCAAGATGGCCGAGCTCTCGAAGGCCGACCTGCCGGTGTCGCGCCGCGAGATGCCGCGCGATGAGGCGGTGGCGTTCTTCAAGGGTTTGGGCGAGCACTACAAGGCCGAGATCATCGCCAGCATCCCCTCCAACGAGGCCATCAGCCTCTACGGTCAGGGTGAGTGGGTGGACCTCTGCCGCGGCCCGCACGTGCCGTCCACCGGCAAGCTCAAGGTCTTCAAGCTCATGAAGGTCGCGGGCGCCTATTGGCGCGGCGATTCGCGCAACGAGATGCTGCAGCGCGTCTACGGCACGGCGTGGACCAGCGATAAGGACCTCAAGGACTACCTCACGCGCCTCGAAGAAGCCGAGAAGCGCGACCACCGCAAGATCGGCCGTGAACTCGACCTCTTCCACATGCAGGAAGAGGCGCCCGGCGCCGTGTTCTGGCACCCCAAGGGTTGGAGCGTCTTCCAGTCGCTCATCGGCTATATGCGCGGCAAGCAGCAGGCTGCGGGGTTCCAGGAGGTCAACGGACCCGAACTGATGGATCGCAGCCTCTGGGAGGCCTCGGGGCACTGGGAGAAGTTCGGCGAGAACATGTTCACGACGCAGACGCCCGACGAGCGCGTCTACGCCATCAAACCGATGAACTGCCCGGGCCACGTGCAGATCTTCCGCCAGGGCATCCGCAGCTACCGGGACCTGCCGATCCGCTTCGCCGAGTTCGGCAAGGTGCATCGCTACGAACCCTCGGGCGCGCTGCATGGCCTGATGCGCGTGCGTGCGTTCACCCAGGACGACGCGCACCTCTTCGTGACCCCGGAGCAGATCACCGCCGAGTCGGTGGCGGTCACGAAGCTCATCCTCGACATCTACCGCGACTTCGGTTTCGACGACGTGCGCATCAAGTTCTCAGACCGTCCCGCCAAACGCGTCGGGTCGGACGAGATCTGGGAGCAGGCGGAGGCCGCCCTCAAGGCCGCCGCGGACGCGGCCGGCATCGCCTACACGCTGAACCCGGGCGAGGGCGCCTTCTACGGCCCGAAACTCGAGTTCGTGCTGCGGGACGCCATCGGCCGCGATTGGCAGTGCGGCACGCTGCAGGTCGACCTCAACCTCCCGGGGCGCTTGGGCGCCCACTACATCGACGAGCACAGCCAGAAGCAGACCCCGGTCATGCTGCACCGGGCGATCTTCGGGTCCCTGGAGCGTTTCCTCGGCATCCTCATCGAGCATCATGCCGGTCGGCTGCCGGCCTGGCTCGCCCCCACCCAGGTGGTGCTCCTCAGCATCACCGACCGCGCCGACGCCTATCTGGCGGAAACAGCCGATTTCTTTAGAAATCAGGGGCTTCGGGTGGAGTGCGACTTGCGCAACGAGAAGATCGGCTTTAAAATCCGCGAACATACGCTGCAACGCGTGCCTTACCTATTGGTGGCAGGCGACAAGGAAGTAGCAGCGGGACTGCTGTCTGTGCGCACCCGCAACGGCAAGGATCTGGGTCTTCTGTCGCCGCAGGCCTTCGCCGAGCGGCTCGCAGGGGAACTCGAGAGCCGCGGGCGCCGAACTTTGGAGGATTAGAGTATCTCGACTGCAACGAAGCGCATCCGGCGCAACGAGGACATCACGGCGCCGCAGGTGCGGGTGATCGCGGCAGACGGCTCCCAAGCCGGCATCATGACGCGGTTCGAAGCCCTCTCTCTCGCGCAGACCAGTGAACTGGACCTCGTCGAAGTCTCGCCGATGGCAGAGCCGCCGGTGGTGCGCATCATGGACTTCGGGAAGTACATCTTCGAACAGAAGAAGAAGACCCACTCCGCGCAGAAGAAGCAGAAACAGCAGCAGATCAAGGAAGTGAAATTCCGGCCCGGCACGGAAGAAGCCGACTACCAGGTGAAGTTGCGCAACCTGGTGCGCTTCCTCTCGGAGGGCGACAAGGCCAAGGTGACCTTGCGTTTCCGCGGCCGCGAGATGGCGCACCAGGAGATCGGGCGCCGCCTGCTCGACCGGGTCTCGACCGACCTTAACCTGGTCGCGAGCGTCGAGCAGTTCCCGCTCATGGAAGGGCGGCAGATGGTGATGGTGTTCGCACCGAAAAAGAAATAGCGCGTCCATAACGGACGCGCGCCAAGTGGTGACCGGGCGGCGAGAGCCGGACGGTCACCCGCCCGCCAGCGGATCCGCAAGGGTCCTGCGAACGGGGCTACAAAAGGAGAGAGTGAGATGCCCAAGTTGAAGACCAACCGGGCGGCAGCGAAGCGTTTTCGCAAGACGGCGAAGGGCTACAAGTCCTACTCCGCCGGCCGCCGCCACAACCTCGGCCACAAGCCGCGCAAGACCAAGCGCCAGCTGCGCTCGGGCGGCTCGAGCCTTGTGCACGAGAGCGATGTCGGTCGTCTCGACCAGTTGCTCCCGCACGCCAAGTGATCACACCGAGGTAAACGAACATGGCAAGAGTCAAGCGTGGCGTCACCGCCGGTCGCCGTCACAAGAAGGTCCTGGGCAAAGCCAAGGGCTATTACAACGCACGTCGCAAGGTCTACCGTGCGGCCAAGCAGGCCGTCATCAAGGCCGGGCAGTACGCCTACAAGGGCCGTCGCCTCAAGAAGCGCGACTTCCGCGCGCTCTGGATCCAGCGCATCAACGCGGCTGCGCGCGGCTTCGGCCTCTCGTACAGCCGTCTGATGAACGGCCTGAAGCTCGCGAACGTCGAGGTCGACCGCAAGATGCTCGCCGACATCGCCGTGCACGATGCGGCGGCGTTCGGCGCGCTCGCCACCAAGGCCAAGGCAGCGCTCGGCATCGCCTGAGGACCGGGTCGTGGGCGATCTCGCGACCCTCCTGCGCCAGGCCCTCGACGAGGTCGCGGCGAGCTCCACGCTCGCCGCCCTCGACGAGGTCCGTGTGCGTTGGCTCGGCAAGAAAGGCGCGTTCACCGAGCAGCTGAAGGCGCTCGGCGCGCTGCCGGCCGCCGAGCGGCCGGCCGCCGGTGCGCGCATCAACGAAGCCAAGCAGCAGTTCGAGGCGGCGGTCGATTGCGCGCGCGAGGCGCTCGCACGCGCTGCGGTCGAGGCCGAACTCGCGGCGGGGCGCATCGACGTCACGCTGCCGGGGCGCGGCGAGGCGCGGGGCGGCGTGCATCCCGTGACGCGGGCGCGGCTGCGTATCGAGCGCATCTTCCGCGATTCGGGCTTCGAGATCGCGACCGGCCCCGAGATCGAGGACGACTTCCACAATTTCGAGGCGCTCAACATCCCCGCCGACCACCCGGCGCGGGCGATGCACGACACCTTCTATTTCCCGGATGGCCGCCTGCTGCGCACCCATACCTCGCCGGTGCAGGTGCGCGAACTGCGCAAGGGGCGGTTGCCCCTCGCGATGATCATGCCGGGACGCGTGTACCGCGTGGACTACGACATGACGCACTCGCCCATGTTCCACCAGGTCGAGGGGCTGGTCGTCGATGAGCAGGTCAGCTTCGCCAACCTCAAGGCCGTGCTGCAGGGCTTCCTGCGCGCGTTCTTCGAGAAGGACCTGCGGATGCGGCTGCGGCCGTCCTACTTCCCGTTCACCGAGCCCTCGGCCGAGGTCGACATGTCCTGCGTGTTCTGCGACGGCGCGGGTTGCCGCGTCTGCAAGCACACCGGATGGCTCGAGATCGCCGGCTGCGGCATGGTGCATCCCAACGTGCTCGCGGCGGCGGGCGTCGATGCCACGCGTTGGAACGGCTACGCCTTCGGCATGGGCATCGAGCGGCTTGCGATGCTGCGCTACGGCGTGAGCGACCTGCGCTTGTTCTTCGAGAGCGACCTGCGGTTCCTGCGCCAGTTCGGTGCCGCATGAAGCTGCCGCTGTCCTGGCTCAAGGACTGGGTCGACCCGGGTCTCGCGCCGCGCGAGCTCGGCTCGCGCATGACGCTCGCCGGTTTCGAGCTCGAGTCGGTCGCCTCCGCGGCGCCGGCCTTCAGCGGCGTGGTGGTGGCCGAGATCCTCTCCGCCGAGCGGCATCCGCAAGCCGACAAGCTGCAGGTCTGCCGCGTGTCGGCGGGCGGTGCGGAACTGCAGATCGTCTGCGGCGCCGCCAACGCGCGCGCTGGTCTGCGCACCGCGCTCGCGCAGGTCGGGGCGGTGCTCCCCGGCGACCTCAAGATCAAGGCCGCGAAACTGCGCGGCGTGGAATCCGCCGGCATGCTGTGCTCGGCCAAGGAACTCGGCCTCGCCGAGGTCTCGGACGGCATCCTCGAACTTCCCGCCGATTCGCCGGTCGGCACCGACCTGCGGCAGGCGCTCGATCTCGACGACACGGTGCTCGAGTTCGCGATCACGCCGAACCGTGGCGACGCGATGTCCGTGCGCGGCCTCGCGCGCGAGGCCGCGGCGCTCACCGGCGCCGCCCTCGGCGGACCGGACTGCGCGCCGGTCCCGGCGTCCGCCGGCCGCTCGCCCGGGGGTGTCGGCGCGCTGTCGAAGGGGTCGACGGTCTCGCTCTCCGCCGCTGCGGCCTGCCCGCGGTTCCACCACCGCCTGCTCGTCGACATCGACAACTCCGGGCCGTCGCCGCTGTGGCTGCGAGAGCGCCTGCGTCGCGCCGGGCAGCGCAGCATCAGCCCGATCGTCGACATCACGAACTACATCGTCCTCGAGCTCGGCCAGCCGATGCATGCCTACGATCTCGACAAGCTCGAGGGCGGGGCGCTCGACGTGCGCCTCGCGCGCGTGGGCGAGACCTGCGACCTGCTCGATGGCCGTACTGTCGAGCTCGCGCCCGACGTGCTCGTCATCGCCGACGCCGCCGGGCCGGTCGCGATGGCCGGCGTGATGGGTGGGATGCGCACCAGCGTCACGCCGCAGACGACGCGTGTGATGCTCGAGGTCGCCTGGTTCGCGCCGGCCGCGATCGCGGGCCGCGGCCGTCGTTACGGCCTCACCACCGATGCCAGCCAGCGCTTCGAGCGCGGCGTGGATCCGGAGCTCGGCCGCATCGCCATCGAGCGCGCCACCGCGCTGATGCTCAAGGTCGCGGGCGGCGCGGCAGGTGAGGTCAAGATCGCCGAAGTCACCGCCGAAGATGGCGCTGCCGCGGTCCGTCGTGCGCCGAGCGTCACGCTGCGCCCCACCGAGGTCGGCCGGGTGCTCGGGCTCGAGATGTCCGCAGCCACGATCGTCGAGCTGCTCGGCCGGCTCGGGATCGAGCGCGCGGGCGGTGCCGCCGCGACCGACGTGACGGGTGCGGCGCTGGCATTCCAGTCGCCCTCGCACCGCTTCGACATCGCCATCGAGCGCGACCTCATCGAGGAAGTCGCGAGGCTCGTCGGCTTCGACGCCATCCCCGTGGTCGACGCCCGCGTCGCCCAGGCCATCCGTTCGCTCCCGGCTCGGCAGCTCGAGGAGCAGCGTCTGCTCGACCTGTTCGCCGCGCGCGGCTGGCAGGAGGGCGTGCACTTCGCCTTCGTCGATCCGGCGCTGCAGGAGCGACTGTTCCCCGGTGTGCCCTCGCATCGGCTCAGCAACCCGATCGCGAGCGACCTTGCCGTCATGCGGTTGTCGCTGTGGCCCGGCCTGATCCGCGCCGCCCAGGAGAACCTGCGCCGGCAGCAGGGCAGGGTGCGCCTCGTGGAGCACGGCGTGGTGTTCCCGGTAGGGGCGCCGGAGGCCGATCACGTCGCCGGTATCGCGGTGGGCGCACGCCGTCCCGAGCAATGGGGCGAGGACGCGGCGGCCACCGATTTCCACGATGTCCGCGCCGATCTCGAGGCCTTGGCCGGCCTGGTCGGACACGCGGGCGCGTTCACCTTCGAGTCGGCCAGCCTCGGCTGCCTGCACCCGGGGCGCAGCGCGCGCATCCTGCGGGCGGGCCAGCCGGTCGGTTGGATCGGCGAATTGCACCCGAGCCTGGTCCGTGAACTCGGGTTCACGACGGCGCCGGTGCTGTTCGAACTCGCCACCGCCGCCGCGCTGGCGGTGGAATACCCCTCATTCGCCGAGGTCTCGCGCTTCCCGCAGGTCCGTCGGGACCTGGCGGTGGTGGTCGCCGAGGAAGTCCCTTTCAGTGCGTTGCAGGACGTTGTAACCTCGGCGTCATCCAGCCTGCTGCGTCAGCATTTCGTCTTCGACTTGTACCGCGGAATCGGTGTCGAAACGGGACGAAAAAGTGTCGCTTTAGGCTTGATTTTCCAAGACAAAAACAGCACTCTGACCGAAGAAGTCGTCGAAGGGGAGATGACCGCGATCCGCGGCGCGTTGATCCATCGGCTGGGGGCGTCCTTCCGCGAATGATGCGGGAGGACGGTTATCGGGCAACAAGACCGCACAAGAACACGAACCGATGGCGTTGACCAAGGCAGAGATGGCAGAGGCGCTGTTCAACCAGCTGGGCCTCAACAAACGCGAAGCGCGCGAACTCGTGGACCTCTTCTTCGAAGAGGTGCGTACGGCCTTGTCCACCGGATCGCAGGTGAAGCTCTCGGGCTTCGGCAACTTCGATCTGCGCGACAAGAACCAGCGCCCCGGTCGCAACCCCAAGACCGGCGAAGAGATCCCCATCAGCGCCCGTCGCGTGGTGACCTTCCGTCCGGGGCAGAAGCTCAAGGCTCGCGTCGAAGCGTATGCTGGAAGCCAAGAATAACGACGAGCTGCCGGCGATCCCCGGCAAGCGGTACTTCACGATCGGCGAGGTGGCCGAGCTCTGTGGCGTCAAGCCGCATGTGCTGCGCTACTGGGAGCAGGAGTTCCCGCAGCTCAAGCCCGTGAAGCGCCGCGGCAACCGCCGCTACTACCAGCGCCAGGACGTCATCGTCATCCGCCAGATCCGTGGGCTGCTCTACGAGCAGGGGTTCACCATCGGCGGCGCACGCAACAAGCTCCAGGGCGAAGAGGCCCGCAGCGACAGCACCCAGAGCCAGCAGATCATCCGCCAGGTGCGTCTCGAGCTCGAGGAGATCCTGCGGCTGTTGCGCCGCTGACGGCGGGGCGACGCCGGGCGCCACAGGGCGCTATAATCCCCACGCGCGGGCTTTCCCCGCCGCGCGGTTTCCAAGGTTCGGTCGGACGGGACGTGGCGCAGCCTGGTAGCGCACTTGCATGGGGTGCAAGGGGTCCCGAGTTCAAATCTCGGCGTCCCGACCATCCTCCCGCGCAGGCCCGTCCTGCAGCAGCCCGGTCGCGGTAACATCCGCGACCTGTGGCCGCCTCCACTCCTCTCATCCGCTATTGCCTCGACGGTCGCTGGCTTGCCGCCGGTGAGACGGCGTTCGCGCCCACGAGCGGGCTCGTCACGGCCGGCGAGGGCTGGTTCGAGACGCTGCGGGTCGAGAACGGCCATCCCATGTTCCTCGAGGCCCATCTCGCGCGATTGTCGCGCTCGGTCGAGGCTGGGCTCGGTGCCGAGGCGGCGGCGGGAGCGGTCGCCGCGGCGCGCCGTTGCCTGGCCGCGATGCGTCCCGCCTTCGGCGACTTCCCCTGCGGCCGCTTGCGGGTGCTGCTCGCGCTCGATGCCGCGTCCGGGTGTTGGCAAGCGCTCGGCGAATGGGGGCCGCATGTGTCGTCTGCGGCGTCGCTGGACGCCGGCCTCGCGGCGGTCATCGCCTCGTTCCCGCATCCCGGGCTCGGGGTGCTCGGCAAGTCGGCGAGCTACCACTGGTCGGTGGCGGCGCGGCGTGAGGCCTTGTCGCGCGGCGCCGGGGAGGCCCTGCTCGCGCGCGAGGGCCGCGTGCTCGAGGGGTCGACGGGTGCCTTGGTCTGGCATCGCGACGGACGATGGTTCTCGAGCGATTCTCCCGCGGTGCTGCCGAGCGTGACCTTGGCGGCGTTGCGCGCCGCGGGTGTGGCGGTGGAGGCGGGCGAATTGCCGGTCGAGGCCTTGCGCAGCGGCGCGTCGCGAGCCGGATCGTCGCGACCCGTATCTTCTGGACCGTCTTCGTCGGCACCCGTGCAGGGGCTCGTGCTCGTGAGCGCACTGCGCCTCGCGGTCGCGATCCGCGCCTGTGATGGCGAGACGCTGCCGACGGCGCTGTCGTTGGCGGCCGCCGCTGATTGGCGGTCCCGATTGCTCGCGCGTCACGCGGCGGGCGAGGCCTGACGATGTCCACGCCACGCACACCCACCGTGGACGAAGCGTCCGGGCTGTCCCTGCCTGACCTGCGGCACGGCGCAGAGGCGGCGCGTGCCGACGCGGAGCCCTTCGCCTGTCTCGTCTCGGCCTTGGGCCACCCCGATCTCGGACGCCGCTCCTTGCTCGGCACGGGACTGCGCCTCGAATGGCGTTCGACGCGCGAGACGTCGTCGTCCGGTCGTGAGGGTCTCCTCGGGTCACTCCGAAAGGCGGCCGCCGACGCTTTTGCGCGAGGCGCGCAGGGCCTGTTGTTGATGGCCACCCACGAGGCCGTGGCGGAACTTGAGTCGGTGCCGGTCCACGGCGATTGGCTCGACCTGCCGCGGGTGCAACTGTGGTCGGTCGGGCGCGTGCAGAGCGCTGCGGCAGGGCCGGATGCGGCCGGCTGGGGTGCGCCCGGCTGGGGTGCGCCCTCTACGGCATCTGCTGCAGCGCCTGAGCTCTCCCTCGATGAACTATCCGGCTTGGACCCCGGCTGGCATCGCGCCGCGGTGGAGCAGATCCGCGAGGCGATCGCAGCCGGTCGGTTGTACCAGCTGTGCCTGACCTTTCCCGTGCACCTCAAGCCGCCGACGGATCCTGCCGCGCTCTTCGCGTGGCTGATGTCGCGTCATCCGGTCGATCACGGCGCCTGGATCCACCTGCCGGGACTCGAGGTCCTGTCGGCGAGCCCGGAGCGTTTCGTCGCGTTGCGCGGCCGGCAGGTCACGGCGCGCCCGATGAAGGGTACCCGTCGCCTTACCCCGGAGACCGCCGAGGCGGCGATGCGGGACCTTGCCGGTTCGGTCAAGGACCGCGCGGAGAACGTGATGATCGCGGATCTCGTGCGCAACGATCTCGGTCGGGTCTGCGCGCCGGGCAGCGTGCGTGCGGAGGCCCTCTGGCAGATCGAGCGCTATGCGAGCGTCGCGCAGATGACCTCCACCATCA
>Ga0315903_10011951_pt1 | contig 10171 bp, 1 predicted proteins | sample LakEriMetagenome_7_FD_203524 | JGI IMG/M metagenome (GOLD analysis project Ga0315903, IMG submission 203524) | Freshwater fungal communities from buoy surface, Lake Erie, Ohio, United States - Buoy 2 MA119 | ecosystem: Environmental > Aquatic > Freshwater > Lake | place: USA: Lake Erie, Ohio... | reverse complement strand
GCGTTCCCGCCGGTATGGCGTTTGTTGAGGAGCCCCATGCTCTGAGGGTGCCATCAGGCTTGACCGCCATGCCGATGGCCCGGTTTCCCACCAGCGAAACAACTTCTCCAAGATCCGCAGGAATGGATGGGTAGGTGCCGGGAGGAGTCGTCGCGGTGACAAGGTTGTTTGCCCCCACCACGCCACCCCCCCATGGGTCCAGCAGCGCCGGCATGGCAAGCGATGGCCACACCGGGGCCAGTTGTCCCCAGCTCAAAGCACGGCCGTCCGTCAGCAGCGCCGTGGAAACTTGATTGACCGCAGCAATGGCGGTGACCCCGCTCAGTCCGACCGGCACGGCCGGTCCGGTCCCCCACGTGACCACCGTCCCGTTCCGCCGCAGAGCAAGGCAATGAAGCTGCCCGGCAGAGATCGCGATGACATCATCCAATCCGGCCGGCACGTCCCTCTGACCGGCGCCCCCCGAGCCCCACACCACTACTTGCCCGTTCTCCCGCAGCGCCATGGAATGGAATTCACCGGATGCCACCGCAATGACATCCCTGAGACCGTCCGGTACGCTCGCCTGACCCTGCGAATTATCGCCCCACGCCACCACTGTGCCATCGGGCCGCAACGCGAGCCTGTGCATGCGGTAGCCAGCGACCGAAACAGCTTCCGTCAGACTGGGCGGCGGTGTGGTGTACGAGACGCCGGGAATAGACCAGCTCACAGGAACACCACCCGTTCCCATGATGAGCGAACCAAAATACGTCTGGACCATCCGCTGGCCATGATGGAGATCCCGCCACTCCCCGCCATTGAGGCTGACCTCCATGCGGGCGGCTGTGCCCAGAGGCATCGCGCGCACGGCCGCCTGGGCGAAGCGGTGTTCCTGCTGGTAGACCTTGACCTCCGGATCGAACGGCGGCGAGAGCGGGCCGATCGCGGTGGACAGCATGGCAAGCCCCGCCTCCGGCGAGGCCGCCGCACGAACCATGTTCAGTTCATACGTCCGCGTGGTGACTCCACCGGGCGAGGTGACCGTCACCTGGATCGGGGCCGTAAAAACGCGCGGGAGCGGCACCACAGCGGTCTTGCCAGTGACCGTGACTCCATCAATGGTCACGGTGGCATCGGACTCCCTCGCAGCAAGCTGCAGCGTCAGGGAATTGGTTCCCGCCGCCACGTTGGCCGTGTAGGAAGTAATGGCTGGATCAAACGCCGGGCTGAGGGACCATTCGCCGGCCCGCAGGCTCGCCAGTTCCGGATTGAGCGCGCGGTCGACGGCAAGCACGGTCAGTCCACTGTCTCCGCTCCGTGGGTCGGTCACCCGAACCTCGACCGCGTTGGCCCCCGGTTGCAGGGGAACCGCGACCACTGCCGACGTCAAGTCACCCGCTCCGGCATACGTATCACCCGTCCAGGTCAGCAGGGGTTTGCCGGTCGTGGCTGCGATCACTGGACTGTACCCGCCGGTGAGAGCGATGACGTCCGTCCAGAGCCACGGGGTGGCTCCCTCGCCATATTTTCGGCCGACATCGCCCCAGCGCCTGCCGGTGCCATCCGCGGTGATGGCCACGCAGGCGTTCCCATCCGCCGCGATGAACGCCACATCCCGCAGCCCAGCGGGAACGCTGCTCGTGCCATCCCCCAGCCGGCCCCAAACCACCACCGTGCCGTCCCGCCGCAGCGCCATGCTGTGCGCGTGCCCGGCCGCCACGGTCACCACGTCCGCGAGCCCCGCCGGCACCGCACATTGGCCGACATCATTGCGGCCCCATGCCGCCACCGTGCCATTGGCCAGCAGCGCAAGGCTATGATGCAGGCCAGCGCGTACCTGCGTGGCACCACTCAGGCCGGAAGGCACCGCAAGCTTCCCATCCTCGCTGTTGCCCCACGCCCGGATGCGCCCGTCCTCCCCCAGCGAAACCGCGTGGCGCGCAGCCACGGAAACGGCAACCTGATCCCGCACATCCGACGGCACAGCCATTTCAGGCAGCAAAGTGGAAAAGCTGTTCGCGGCAAAGAGTGTGCCATCGTCGAGCAAGGCCATCGCCACCTCTCCCCCATGCGCCACCGAGACCGCCCTGCGGCTGAAGAATCCCGCGGAAGCCACCGGGTCCGTGGAATTGGGATACCACGAAACCATGCTGCCGTCAGGACGGATCACAATTGGATTCCCATTCCCAACGCCAGCATCCCTGCCAGCGATCGAGTCCGCCACCGCCACCCGCTGCCACGCTCCACCATTGGAACGGACTTCCACGACCGAAGCCGCATTGGCCGGAGCCGGACGGATCCGCAGGCTCGCGTCTGCATGCGTCCCAAGCCCATAATTCCGGATCGACCGGTCGAATGACGGTACCAGCACCGGACCGTCCACCGCCAGCGAGCGCAATTCAGTCCGGGGCTGACGGATCACCTCCAGCTGGGTGACTTTCTGCTGGCTGCCCTCGCTGGTCCGCAGTTCAATGGAATGAAGGCTGCCACCCGAAAGGTCGGTCTCCAGCCACGTCGGCCGGACGTCGACCACCATCCCGGAAATCGGCGCTGCCGATGACGCAGAGGAACGCGGTGTCCACACCGAACCATTCTGCTTGACCGCGAGGCCGCCCTCGAGCGCTACCACTTGATCAGGATAGAGCGTGGAACCATCCGGCAGGCTCAGGAGGGTGCCATCACGCCGCAGCGCGATGTCCCGGGAAATCGACACAATGTCATGCAGGCGCGCGATCTCGGGTTCCATCAAGCCGGTCTGTACGTTCCACCGAAGCACGCGCCCCGTATCCAGCAATGCCACCGCACGGGGGTAGGCCGAAGGATCCCCATTGGCAATGGTTGGCAATCCACTGAGGGCCACCACGCCCCGCAGACCCTGGGGAACCGGCAGCGCTCCGGACTGTCCCGCCCCCCACGCGACCACCGTGCCATCACGGCGCAAGGCGAGCGCCCAGGGCGTGGCTCCGCCTTGGGCGCTGATGGCGATGACGCCATTCAATCCGGCCGGAATCGTCAACTGCCCATGACTGTTGCTGCCCCAGCCAGTCACCGTCCCGTCAGTCCTCAGCGCGAGATTGTACTGCGCGGCCGCCGCAATCGCCCGAATCCCGACAAGACCCGCCGGTGCCGGTACCGCCGTGCCTCCTCCCAACCCCCATGAAACCACCGTGCCCTCACTGCGCAAGGCTGTGGTGTGGCTGTCTCCTCCGACGACGGAAATGATATCCTTCAGTCCGGCCGGAATGGCCCAGATTCCTCCGCTGGTGGAGAGTGTCGCTAAGGTGCCGGCGGGCGTCACCCACGTGGATCGGTTTGCGGCTACCTGGTGGCCCCGGGACAACTTCCGCCATGGCGAAGCCTGGCCGCTGCGCGCTTCCAGCTCCTCCCCATTGACCCTTGGCCAGATGACCAGTTCAGGGCGGCTCGTGCGCACTTCGTACTGGCGGATGTCCGCTGCAAAATCCGGGTTCAATGCTCCCGCCGAAGTCGACAGCGACGCCAGATCCGCGCGCACCGGCAACCGGGTCACCGCGAAGGTGTAGGTGCGGCTGGATGCCTGGTTCGCATCAGTCACCACCAAGGTGATGGTGTTGAGCCCGGGAACAAGAGCCACCGGCGTGCTCACCCCCGGAAGGAGCGGCACGCCATTCAGGGTCATGGTCTCGGTCTCGTCCTGCGGGCTGGCCTGCCATGTCAGGCTTTCCCGGCCCGGCGGCACGTCCAGCGTAAAGGTGGTTGCACCCGTGCGGAGATCGATTGGAAATTCCCCTGCATTCAGGCTCACGGTGGCCAGATCAAGGTTGGCCACACGGGGAGCGCTGATCGTATACGCGGAGTGCGTGCCGTCTTCAGCGGTCACCCGCACCTCGACGAGATTGTCGCCAAGCTGCAGCGGCATGGCCACGGTATCGGGGTGCGCCCGGGCCTTCAATCCCGCAGGCACCCCGGTCCCGTCCAGTTTGGTGTTGTCGCTTGCCCACAGGCTGACCTCGCCGTCGGATCGCACGGCGCAGCTCAATGGGGAATAACAGGCCCCGGTCACGACATCGCGGACGTCGGCTGGGAACGGCCGCGGTGGCACATAGCCTGTCGGAACGCCTGGCTGTCCGTCGCGGCGGATATGGAAGTAATTGGTGCCGTACCCCGGTACCAGCGCTGCCACTCCAGTGGTGGTGTACACCGGAGTACTGGTGGTAGGACCCCAGAGAATCGAAGTGCCATCGCTGCGCAGCACCGCCACCGACCCCGGAGCCGACCCCGGAGCCACGCTTGCGCAGCTCACAAGGTTGGCCGGAGCCGGATTGAGCGCCCTCAGTGGATAGGGATCCGCCGGATGCGACCACATGACCAGCGTGCCATCCCGCCGCACTGCAGTCAGGTACCGGCCACCGGCAATGGCCACCAGCTGCGTTTCATCAGGAAAGATACTGACTGGTCGGTCCGCCGGCCTTTCCCATGCCTGCACTTTCCCTGATTCGAGCAGGGCCACCACAATGTCGGGACCGGTCGGGGCCGGCCGCACCCCGGTCAGTTCCACGACCCCGCGGAGCCCTTCATGAAACTTGCCCATGCTCCGGCTCGCGCTCAGCACCGTCCCATCCGTCCGGATTGCCAGATCCGATCCGAGAGTGCTGCTGATCCCGGCACAAGGCACCATGGGATCTGCGGGCGTGTACTTGTCCGTCAAATCGAGCGGATTCCACCAGAAGGGCATCCCGTCTTCCTGAATCACCGCGGAAACCGCCGCCGTCTGACCCGATGACACCCGGCGGAACGGCCCGCCGTTGATTCTCACCTCGACCTTCGCGGATACGGCTCCCACCTTCGGCCAGAGCCGCAGCGTCGGCTGGCGGAGGGGCACGGCGTGGACGTAACTCAATTGCTCCGGCGAAAAGGCGGGCGTCAGCGGCCCGCCATCATCGGCAAGAAAACGCAGGGTGCGGTTGCTGCCAGGCGGTTCGCGGGTGATCCTCACCCGGTACTCCCGCGACGCACTCCCGTCCTCGCTGAGCGTGCGGAAGACGAAGTCATTCGCACCGGGAACCAACGGCAGCAGGCCCGACTGCACATCCGCGGCAAGCGGCGCCCCATTCCACTGCACTCTGGTCCCGGTCGCTTGCGTGACCGGGAGAAAACGGATGCCGTCGCTCGCGAACGGAAGAGACATGCTGTACGTGGTCACCTCAGGCGAAAACGCCGGCGTGAGCGCACCACGGTCCGGGGTCAGCCCGAGCAGCGCCGGATTCGGAATCCGATTAACCTGGATTGCATAGGTCCGGCTGGGAGCATTATAAGGCGGCGTCACCCGTACCTCCACGACGTTCGGCCCGGGTGCCAGACTCACCGGAAGGGTGGTCGGCGAGGGAACGAAGTAATTGCCCTGCGGCGGCGGCTGGTTGTCGCTCGGAACACTGCCCCACGTCACAAGCGTACCGTCGCTCCTCAGTGCGGCACAGTAGCCAGGCGAAGCAATGGCCGTCACATTCCGCAGCCCAGCAGGCACACGCGTTCCCGGACCCGTACCAATCGCGGTCACCCGTCCATCCCGTCCCAGTGCCAGAAAACAACTGCCACTCCCGCAGATCGAAACGATGTCCTTCAGCCCCGCCGGCGGCTGCACGGCCTTGTAGCCACCCGGCTGAAGCGACCAGATCCGCAGCGTTCCATCAGTCCGGAGGGCAGCCACGTTGAATTCGCTGCAGGCCACCATGGTGACACCCGACAGGCCCTCCGGAACCATGGCCGGAGCAAACCCGTTACGATCCCATGCGACCACTGTGCCATCGCTCCTCGCCGCCACCGAAAGGCTGGTGTTCTGACAGACGGAAACCACCTGAGACACCCCGGCCGCAGGAAGCGGGATCCCTCCCCAGGTTGAGAGGGTACCATCACTCCTGAGAAAATGTGCGTGATAGGCCCCGCCAAAAATGGCAGACACTCCCGTCTGCGCAGCAATCCATCCCGGCATGCTCAAGTACGGCGCCCGCCACACCCGCACCGTTCCGTTCTTCCGCAGGGCCATGTTGTACGCATACCCGCTGGCCACCGACACCGCGTCAGCCAGATCCAGCGGAGGAAATACGGTACCCTCAAAATAGTTGCTTCCCCACTGCTCGATGCGTCCGTCGGTCCTGATTGCGACCAGATAGTTCTGGGCGGCCGACAGCGGCGCACCCGACGCCACGGCCGCGAAGGCTCCCCCATTGACGCGTACCTCGACGACCGCCTCCGCATCCATGGCCAGCGGAGTCAGCGGCAGAAAGGGAAGATCCACACTGGCAGCATAAGCCGTCTGATCCGGCGAAAACTGCGGCGCCGTCCCGGACGGCAGCCCAGTCAAGGCCAGCAACCGGTTCTCCGTGCCCGCCACCACCGGATCAGCCAACGCCGCCAACACGGCCACCCCCAGCAACCGGAACAGATGGCGGACAGCGCGCAGGGACGACGGACAGGCAAAAAAGTACTCGGACATAAAACAGGGCAATTTGTCAGACGCTACGGGCGGTCCATCCATCCGCAAAACAAAAGCCATCAATTTCCACGCCCCGGCAGTGACTCATTAAAGAGGACACCGAAAAGGGGAGAGACCGGGAAAGTCAGGGATAGTCGGTGCCTCAGAATAGAGGACACCGTGGCGCATGGAACCACGCCTGATGAGGGTCTCACGAGAGGTCTGGCCAGCTGTCGAGGGTCTCACGAGAGGTCTGGCCAGCTGTCGGAGGGTCGTCGTTTTCGTCGCTGGTTCGCGCATCTCACGAGAGGTCTGGTCAGTTGTCTGAATCAGCCACCGGAATAAATGGCGGACGGCGCGCAGGGACGACTGGCAGGCAAAAAAGGGAGGCGCGAAAAGATCTGTCCGACTGTCGCATTACGGTGAATCGGGAGTTAGCCAACCTCATTTCGAAACGAAGGGGAACCTTCTTATCAAATGCCTGATAATCAGTAAATAGCCTCCGCAGCTCAATAATGTTATCCCCCACCATGGTAACCATACGAGACCAATATGGAATCTTTCGTTAAACGTGGGCTCTCTTCCATCACCCAACGCCATCAAGTGAGAGTGCATAAGTTCCTCGTGAAAAAAATTCGTAAACATGTAACCGGCCATCAGGATGTATGCACCACAAGGGAATAAAGTGACTGCCAAAAGCAGACTAATTGACTTTGACAGTGTCATCACTTGCAGGCCATTGTTCACGAAACTTCTTGAGCGATTCAGCCGATTCGTCGGAAGGTTGTTTCGCCAAGGATTGAATCAAAAGTCTCTGCACGTCAAGGGGCGAGAAGGTCTGTCCGACTGCCGCACGATGCCAAGACGCACGAACTTCCCCGGTGCGAAAAGGTCTGTCATTTTGTCAGTCTCACGAGAGGTCTGGCCAGCTGTCGAGGGTCTCACGAGAGGTCTGGCCAGCTGTCGAGGTTCGTCGTTTTCGTCGCTGGTTCGCGCATCTTACGAGAGGTCTGGTCAGTTGTCTGAATCCGCACGCAGGACAGGAGCTTCAGCAAGTTTCATGATCTGACGGTGGAGGGAGCACAGCTCACGGTCAATGAGATTCCTCAGAGGAGACCCGACTCCGCATCGACTCAGAATCATTGATGCCGCGGTTCCCTCTGCGGGCGGAGAGGCGGGGGTGACTCAGAAATGATGACACCGTGGGCGATGATGCCCCGATGAGCAAAACGAGCCTCAAAGAGTATCTGAAACCGCAGCGGGAGCGCTACGCCCAGCCGCCCCGCCGCCAACAAAAGGACAGGCCTCTTGAACGCCCAATGTTCAAAAGCGGTGGGCGTGGCTGGTGGTGATGCTGACTGCGGGGCGGTGGGTGGTGAGCCGACCGAAGGGAGACAGCCGTCGAAGAAGACTTCAACATAATGACGGCAACCGAGGATGGCCCGCAGACAGCAGCACCACGGGCCGCGTGGGTAGGCTTGGCTTGCGCCGGGCGGTGGGAGCATGAGGCATGACAGCGGCGGGGCTTTGGGTGGTTGGCCGCTGGCGTGACTCATGCTTCAAGTGGGCGGCGCCTGACGGCCATGCGGCCTGAGCCTGGCCGCTGCACAGTGAGGAACGAACGGAGCAGCCACCTACCGGGAAGGAGGTAACTGCACACTACTCCGCATTGTGTCGTAGTTACCGTATGGTTGGTGCGGAGCTGGTGAGCTTGGCGAGCCACACTCGATGCGGTTGGTTCATCCCGGTGCGGAGTTGCGGCGTTACGGAAAGCCGCACACTCCCTTGCGGCAGGGGCGGGAGCGGGCGGAGCTTGTCGGTGGTGGGCAATGGGCGGAGCTGGTGAGCTGTGCGAACCACACTTGCCGGTGTTTCTCACTGACTCACTTCAACTGGAGTAATCACCGTTCGCTTGCCGTCCTTGAGATACTTGTCGAACAAGGCGTTGGTCTGCGTCGGGTTGTATTCGGCCAGCTTTGTCCGCTTCAAATGATCGCCCTCAATGGTGTAAGCGTAGATGCGGGCGATGGGATCACCAGCGCGGGGGCTATCAACCTGTTGCGTGACGATCGCGTGTTGCCCCAACTCGCTAACCTGACCAACAAAACATGCTTTGACGTCGATTTGAGGCACCGCACCGGGACCAAATGCTTCCTCCCCTTGATTCTGCACACCAGTTGATTCTGTGAACGTGTTGGCAGCTACGCCAGCAAGAAAAACCTCCCACGAGGGAAGCTGTCCTGCGGCGACATCTTCGTCGTAGTATTCCTTGCGCGTCAGGAAGGTTTCACTTTTCCCATCGCCATTGATGTCCGCTTGCCATTTCAGCAAGACTGAAGGCGCTGGATACTGAGTGGTTGTTCGATAGAACGCCACGGGGTCAACGATCTGCGCAGAGACGCAATGCGTCGATGCAAACAACAGTGCAGCTAGGGCGAAGGCTTTCATACTATTCGATGTGAGAGTTAACATGTTGAACGTAGTCGTTGATGTTCTGGAGGAACCGCCAAGTGCGGTTGGTGGTTCCTATAGGCTTCCAGCATGACAGTGAACGGCCATTGGTCGTTTTGACACGCTCCAACTCTCCGCCAAACATGCCGTTGTAATAGGTGAGCACGATGGCTTCTCTTCCGTTCAAGTGGCCATAGGTCGCTGCGTCAACTTGAGGCCAAGTTGGATTTCCTCCTTCAAGGCCAGTCTCAAGATTTATGGCTTTCGTCAGCTTCCCTTGAAGTTCGGTGACCGCTCGATTGCAGTTCTCCTGCCAGTTCCATATCTGCGCACGAGTGATGAAGCCCTTGCTGCTTTGATCGCCGCCTGGAGTCTTCGGCCCAAGGGTGAGCTGGAACATGCCGTAACCGCCTGGGCCGTTCTGACGATAGCCGTTGGCTGAGCTATAGCTGCGGTCAAGATTGTAGAGCGGCCACGCTTTCGCCCATGCAGCCCAGCCCATATCGTTGGCGGTGTCGCCAATGCGCCCTCCTGTTGGTTGGTGATCGGTGTAGAACTGGTTGTAGAACCTGCCTGGCACGCGGCCAAATGTTTCGTGCTTGGCGACGGCGTAGGCATACCAATACGTCGCACCGGCTCGGCTGTTAATATAGCTCTTGGCCGCGTCCTGATCGGGATTCTTCCCTCCAATGCGGAACCGGCAAACTTCCATCTCCGGCTGATTGTCGAGCTTCATGAACACCTTCGCCAAGCCGCCGAAGAACCCGCTTTCATTCAACTCCTGCGTCCACTTGGAGTGCTCGTAAATCTTCCACTCTTGCGAGGCTGGCATGTCCTCGGTGTAGCCGCCGCCATGTCGATACGGAATGCCAACCTTGTCCTCGGGCTGTGTGAAGTCGGCAACGTAACCTTGGCGATAACCATTGCCGCGCTTGTATTCGCACTCGAAGCGCCAGCGCACATTCATCGAGGCTGGCCCGCCTGAGATTCGAGCGTTGAGCTTTGGCATTTCAGGCGTGTCCGCAAAGCCCGTGTTGCCGGTAATCCATGCAATCGACGAGTCCGCCACTTGATTCTGGATGTTCGCATTTGTCCACGGGTCTTCATTGAGTGGAAGCGAAGTTAACACGCGGTCGCCATCCCTTACCTCCACCGGGACAAGGCGCACCACCTTCAAATACTCACCCACTTGAGAATGCGGCATCTCAGGGTTCGCAGGTCCATTCGGCACCGAGTACTGTGGCACCACGTCATGCGGTGCCGAGTACAAAGAACCCCGAGGGATCG
>Ga0315903_10011949_pt1 | contig 10173 bp, 16 predicted proteins | sample LakEriMetagenome_7_FD_203524 | JGI IMG/M metagenome (GOLD analysis project Ga0315903, IMG submission 203524) | Freshwater fungal communities from buoy surface, Lake Erie, Ohio, United States - Buoy 2 MA119 | ecosystem: Environmental > Aquatic > Freshwater > Lake | place: USA: Lake Erie, Ohio... | reverse complement strand
TAGTTGACGATGCGGCCTGCAAGATCGTACCGCCGTGGGTTATCGGAGCAACCCGTGCTTGGCAAACGGAACAAGACAACGGTGGACCTAAGTCCCCCAACCGTGCACCTGCCGGCCTGCCCCATCGGTGCCGCATTATGAAATCAGACGGCGTGCGCTGTATGTTATGGGCATCGGGTCGTGTCAAGGATGACGGCCTGTGCCGAGTCCATTTAAAGACCGTACGCAAACCGGGTGAAGATGTTGAACGGGCCCGTCGCAAGCTGATCCAAGCTGCCCCCTTCGCCGTCGATGTCTTGGAAGAGTTGATGGAGAATGCTGAGTCGGAACCGGTTCGCCTCAAAGCGTCTACAGAAATTTTAGACCGTGCGGGCGTGCGCGGCGGGACCGAACTCAGTGTTGACGTTGAAGTCAATGACGCACGGCCTCCGCACGTAATTGTTGCCGAACGGCTGCAGCGGCTTGCTTCCGGAGCAGCTGGTATAGCGGCGAGCTTAGCGGAAAAAAATAATATCGTTGACGCTGAGATAGTTGAAGATTCAACGGCGAGCCCAGTCACCACAACCTATAGCATAACTTCCCAGGAACCCCTGGAAAAAAATTCTGAGGCCGATAGCGGCCAGGACGGCCAGGCCTAACGGTGGAAAAAAATATTATAGAAGCAGCGGCGAGACTAAGCGGCGAGCTAACCGCAGACATTCCGTTATCCAAGACCCGTGAGGAACACATCCGCGTAACGGCCAGAGCAAACGCAGCCTTAGAGCTGCTCCACATGTTAACGGCCAGTCAAAGCAGCGGCGAGCAAGTTAACGGATTGGATCCAATCCCCGCAGCCTAGGAAAAAATATTAACGGCTAGCGGCTAACGGCCGGCCCGCCAGGAAACCGGTAAGTGCGGTACCACCGCAGATGCTGCGCAAAAAAATTGACGGCCTGCTATTGCGCCGGAACAAGCGGCGTGCTATAGTCGAACCGTTATCCAGTGGGGAAGCTGGTAACAACGACAAAGCCTGACCGGACTCCATAGCGGTTGGGCTTTTTCGTTTGGCGGGTGTCGCGGGGGATGCGGGGGTCATTTCTGAAGATTTCCAGCTAGAAGATCACGGGAAAAGATAATATCTATTTCTCAAGCTCAAAAAAGAGGGAACCGACCAAATGTGCCTGTCAACCCTGCCACTACTGCTAAACCGCTGAACCGAAGCTAAACCGGTTTATTCCGGTTCAACGGAAAAGATAATAATTTCCAAGGTGCTTGAAAATGTCACCAACCGATGCAATAATAAATTCACTATGGAAAACAACAACAAAGCAATTGAATCTGCATACCAAGCCCTTATGGGTAACATCTTCGGAACTGCTAAGCCAGTAGACGAAAATCCAATCTCTCAAAAGCGTGCTGCCGAATGGTTGCATGAGAACTTCACAGAAGATGAGATCTGGGAAATCTACGACACTGTGAAGTGGGAGCAAGAAATGTCTGAGCCTGAACAAGAATCAGGCGAGGATGAAGTTGCCCCTGTCATCGACATAAAGACTCGCAAGCCTCGGAGTTGACACCGGCTAGAAACATCTCTACAATGACGTTATAACGCGATTGGGTCTTGCACTAGGTAAGACTGCTACAACTGGAGTGCGGTGCGTAGCTCACCCAATCGACACAAAGAAGGAGAAAAAATGGAACTAATAATTATCGGAGCGGCCGGCCTGGCATTCGCAATTGTTTACAAGCTAGTAAGCAAGCGTCAGCAAGAAAGCGTTCTTTCGGTAGAACACCCTTGGGTGTTCGATGAAGTTAAGTACGCAAAAATCCAGCGTCGCCTTGACGAGCAGCTTGACAAGATGTGGGCAATGACTAAGTAGACGATCCACACTTCCCTGGTGTATCGTAAAAAACTAATCCCTTTAATCCGGAACTGAGATTCCGGGAAGGGATTTCTTTTTGCCCTGACGCGGAAAAAAATTTTGCAAAAAGATTTTGCACCCGGAGATTCCGCGGCCCTACTGGGCCAGGAAAAAATAATTTAAGCTTTTCATCGAAGGCGCTTGACAATGTCAGATTCATACTGTAACCTCGTAACTATAACTGAATAAAGCACAACGACACCCCGATTTGACGAATGTCATAGAGCGATGTTAGAGTGTTCATACTTCGTTAGACGGTCTATCGAAGCACAAGATGAAGGGAGCTACTCACCCGTGAGTACTTCAACTATCAGCACGACAAAGGTAACAACCGCCGTTGAGATCACAAGCACCACGATCGAACTTCCTGCAGATGCAGAGAAAGCAATCGTTGAACTCAACTCCATTCGCGCAACTCTTAAGCACTTAGAGGAAGCCGAAAAGAAAGTTAAGGCAACTCTGATGGGTTACCTTGATGGCGCAGAGGAAGGAACAATCAAGGGGATTGTTCGTCTAACTGCAAAGTCAACAACGCGCCATGGCGTAGACGCAAAGAAGTTGAAGGAAGTATTTCCTGAAGCTGCTGAAGCCTGTGCCACAGAAACTTCTTACATAGTCGTAAAGACTAAGTAAGTAGATTGTCAGGTCGGGGTAGGTCTCCTTAGTGAATTGACAGCCTACCCCGATTTGACACCATTATAGATTTAATGTACCTTTAGAACGTAAGACAAAAAGACACCTACAACAGCAAGGGAGCAACACAAGTGACTACACCGGTCGAATACGTAACTGACACCACCAAGTCAGTACAAGGCTTTGCGATGTACGCAGAGTTTGTTAACACAACACCTGGCCCAAAGCATGGAAACATTTTCCAGATTTTCTTTACGCCAGATGGTGTATCTGAATTAGGTCAATTCGTTGGCGCACACGTTTACGCACGCGAACTATCAAAAGACAAGCCAAAGCGACAATGGCGAACTGCAGCGTTAACACCAGCTTTGGTGGACGCGGATGGAAAAAATACAGGTGAGCATCGTCGCGCACGTGTAGATAATGGAAACAGCATTCGTTCAACGCTAAGGAACTTATGCGTCTATGCGTCTATCGTTCAAGAGCCATTCTTTGTAGAAGTTTCAAAGAGTGATCTTGATGCAATCGCTAGTGGCAAGCCACTAACAAAAGTTATCTATCGAATTGGTGAGACTCGTAAAGCAAAGGGCTTTGCAGAGATCTTTCCAGAGTCAAAGTAAGGGAGTAAAACTATGACTACACTTATTGAAGCGTATGGTGATCGCATAAGTTATGCGTTCGCCAAGTCCTTAGACGATTTCTTGTCGCAATCTGTTGACGCAGATGCATCGATGCGTATCAACGCACAGGTACTGCCACAGGGACGTTACAAGGAACGCGCACCTCGCACTACGAAACCAAAGGCAATCAAAGTGTCAGACGAAAGTATTTCTGCAGTAGCAGTAGTTTCTGACGAAGACATCTACGATCGCCCGAATGGTGACAAGTACCACGCTCGCAAGTGGGGCGAACACCAAGATGTTGCAACCTTGCGTAAAGCTCGTGAAGCAACTGCCAACGCATTCGTGGCAAGTGTTGGTGCGCCGATGTTCACGCTCCTTTATGGTGCTCCCGGCTGTGGCAAGACTGCACTAGTCGAAGCAGCATTTGGTGAGAACATGTACACGCTACTTGGAACTGGTGACACAGAAGTTGCAGACTTACTTGGTGGATACGTGCAAACACCTTCAGGTGGTTTTGAATGGGTCGATGGCGATCTTGTAAAAGCTGCCGAAGAGGGCGCGGTTTATTTCATTGACGAAATTGGTCTGATTGATCCAAAGGTACTTTCGATTATCTATGGACTAATGGATGGTCGCAGAGAAATTGGTGTCACAGCAAACCCAGAGCGCGGAACTGTAAAAGCAGATCCAAACTTTTATGTAGTTGCTGCCACCAATCCAAACGCGCCTGGCGTGCGACTTTCGGAAGCGTTGCTATCTCGCTTTACTGTTCAAGCAGAAATGGCAACTGACTGGTCGCTGGCTCGTACCCTTGGTGTTCCAACATCAATGGTTACTGTCGCGCAGAACTTGTCGAAGAAGCAAGCATCAGGTGAAGTCTCTTGGGCTCCACAGATGCGCGAACTACTTGCCTTCAGAGACATCGCAACTGTGTTCGGACAATCGTTCGCAGTATCAAACTTGTTAGCAGCCTCGCCAGAGATTGATCGCCCAGTTGTGGCAGATGTTTTATCTCGCGTATTCGGGGCTGACTGCAAACCAGCAAAGATCTGATAACTCCCTTCTCGGATCTTTGCAGGGTGGGGGGTCGCCATTGGTGTCGCGACTCCCTACCCACCCCCAAGTTGACACCATTATAGATTTAATGTATTCTCGTAAATGACACACGAACGAAAGAGAGAAGGACAACATGGCACACATTGACACAGCTACCACTACAAGTGGAAAGACATACCCAGAGTGGTATGTAGTTGGATCACAAATTGGAACCCTTGTAAACAAGGTGGCCGGCCGAAACGATTTAGTTGGGCTTGCAAGTCCAGAGTCAGGTAGTGGAGCTCCTGCTTGCTACAAGCCAAGAATTGCAGAAGTTGAAGTAAACACTATTGCTGCTTTTGGCGAATACGTTTTGCCAGAAATGATTGGCGACATAAACGAAAGCGAAACTCAATACGAATTTCCTAAAGCAACTGGCGCGGTTATTCACGAAGCTTTTCACGCCAAATACTCACGCTGGGATTTAACAGAAGCGCAACTTGCTTTACAGGAAGATGAATACAAAGCACTAGTACTTTTAGAAGAGTCGCGCATTGAGAAGTTTGGAATCGAAGCAGACGAAAGTCACCTAGTTTTCTTGCGTGCTTGCGTAATGGAAATTGTCCTTGGTGATGTTGCATCAGCAGGTAACGAAGATAACTCAATCGAACAGTTGGCACAGATTGTTGGCTTGGTACACGCTCGCGTTCTCGCCGGTGTGTTGGACATTGACGAAATGTCAGAAGTGATTACTGCGGTAAATACAAACCTTGGCGAAGATGTTGTTTTGAAGTTGTCTGCAATTATTCGTAAGTTTCTAATGCACAACCAGCACGACACCCTAGAGCCTGTCTACCCTCTTGCGATTGAGTGGGCAAAGATCGTTCGCGAACTCAAAGAAGAGCGTGGCGAGGACACAGCATCGCAACAGGAAAAAATGAAAAGCATTTTGAAAGCACTTGCCGAAGCCGGCGAAGAAGTTGAGATTAGAAATTACGGCAGACTTGCAGATCAGGAAATGCAAGAAGAGTGGGACGAAGAAGTTAGTCGCCGGTCAAGTGAGTCCAAGGAAAAAAAGGAACACCAAGAAGAAGCATCAGAATGTTTTGGTAGAGGCACAGGACCTCAACCTGAAACAGACACAATGAGTCGCAGAATAGAAACTCGCAAGCCAACTATGCAAGAGCGGTCAGCAGCGGTGACGATTGCACAGATGCTTGAAAAGGCAAAGTACCGTGAGCGCGATGAGATTGAAATTTCTAGTGTTCTGCCTCCAGGTCGCTTGCGTACTCGCGCATTAGTGCAAGGCTCGGCTATGCGCTCGCGCGGTATGACCACACCAACCGAAGCATGGCGTAGGACAGTACGCAAGCACACCGAAGATCCAACTCTTACGGTCGGCGTGATGGTGGACATTTCAGGATCAATGGGCGACGCGATGCAACCGATGGCAACAACGGCATGGGTAATGTCGGAAGCCACCAAGCGCGTGCAAGGCAAATGCGCGATGGTCTACTACGGCAACGATGTTTTCGCTACCTTGAAGGCCGGCCAACACCTGACGGACGTTGATGTTTACTCCGCACCAGACGGAACGGAGCAGTTTGATAAAGCGTTTAAAGCTTTAGACGGCTCGCTAAATCTCTTGTACGGCACAGGCGCACGCCTATTAGTTGTGGTTTCTGACGGTTGCTACACAGGCAAGGAACTCAAAGCGGCACGCCGATGGATTGACCGATGTGAACAGGCTGGGGTCGCGGTATTATGGTTACCGTTCGATGGAAGGCATAACGGCTACCACGCCAAGAACCTTCTAGACGGTAGCTCGGTCACTCCGCTAACGGGAGTTAGTGATCCGGTCGAAGCCTCCAAAACAATCGGACAGGCTTGCGCCAAAGCATTGACGGCGGTCGGCAAGCGATAACTTAATAAACCTCTGTCGGGGAGTATCGTCCTTCCAGCGTGTGTCAGCTTTCCGACAGTTTAAAGCGAAAGCCCATGCCCAGACTCCGGCGTGGGTTTTCGTTCGTCTTGACAAATGTCAGGTTAGCGGCGTACAATACAGGTATGAACAAAACAAGGGAGAAAAAAATGTTCAAACAATACAGTTACTACCTACCAGATCACGGCGACGTAGTGGATCACCACTCACTTGATGAGTACATCCACACCTACAAAGAGTTTCTTACAGAAGCATCGGCGGAGCTCGTGAACTGGGAACTTAACAACGACAGAGATTGGTTGGAGATTACCTACACGATCGACAATGACGGCGAAGTTGAAACGCACGTTGAGTATGTGGATTACCAAACGGTGACAACGTATGTGACAGCGGTGTAGTCAGAAAAAACTCTGAAGCAGCGGGGAGTATAAACATAGGGCAGCCGGTCATAGAGCTACGGTCGGAAAATTAAATTAGCTTAAGCACCCGGAGTGGAAAATCACTTCGGGTTTTGCTTTGCCGGGATTGGAAAAAAATTTTAAGCTGTTCGTAAGCTGGTCAGCTGCCGGAAAAATAATTATCTTTTGTGGCCGGCCAGGTGTGTTTCAGTTTGACTTTGTCATAGAGTTAATGTACCATTTACTTAATGGCATACAGAAGGGAAAACAAAATGTCACAGAGAACAATCTCAACGCACGACACTCGCGCGGTAGCTCGCTACAACTTAGCGCAAGAAATAATAAAGTCAGACAATGCGCAAGGCATTCTAGAGTCGCTTGCCGAACTTACAGAACAGTACGCATCTATGGCTAGAACACGTATAGAGCAAGGCGACGAAGATAGCGCACTACGCTGGTCGCGAGTAGGCGAAGAACTAACAACAGTAGTTATGTGTACCTCACTAAACCTACTAGAGAGTAAGGGGCTGTAATGCAACATCACTTTATAGTTTATTTCAACACACTCACGAATGAATGGGTGGTGGAGTCAAGTGTGGACTCTTTCCTAAATGACGGAACTGTCTGGGACGACAGCACCTGCGAATGGGTACACGCGATTGACGACAACGACACCTACGCAAAAGATGAAGAACTCTACGACACGCTAAACGCGGTGTTGAACAAACTGAATGAAGGGAAGTAAGGCTATGGAAAAGATGCCAGAAAAAATTAACGTAATAAAAGTTGTTACCTATGATCTTCAGAAGATTTCAGAAGATATGTTTGAGGCGACTGGGCTTCGCCCAATCCACGTTGCTGAAGCTGTGGACTGGATTGAGCCTTGGGTGCTAGAGGATTTCGGTTGCGGTTACGGACACCAGCCGAACTTGCGCGACCTAATCTTCCAAGATGAAAACGGCGAGGAGTTGTAATGGCTACGCTACTGATTGACTGGGAAAAAAATAATGAACCGGTTTCGGGAGCTCGCGATCCAATGTTCTACCGTATGTACGGTCACGACTTGGTAGGCACGGTAATTCTTGATGGAGAGCCGTATGCCCAAATCTTTTGCGACGGTGAGATGCGGTTGGTTAGCCCAGAACACGAAGTTACAATCCGGGACTGCTGGGATTTAGCTGCTCACGGTTTTCTTTCTGATGAGCAAATCCGGGAAGCTTTGGAAAAAAATAATTGGTCTTTGTATTCCAACCCGTGGTTTGATTTTTATTTAATGAACGGCGAACATCTGGATTTAGTGTGTGACGACATTGACCACGCAATAGCTACGGCTGTCGGTTTTGCTGATGATCTTGACAACGAGGAATAATAGAACTACAATCAAAGTATGAAGCAGGGAGCTTCAGAAAGAAGGGAACAAAAACAAGTGGCAAATTATTACGGACAAACCCGCACCAATTACTTTTTAGTAAAAGACGCGGAAGCTTTCAAAGCTGAAATGGCGAACTACGAAGTAAACGTCATTGAGCAAAACATTGGCGGGGAAACTTGCTATGGAATCTTGGACACAGACCCTGACGGCGGCGGTCTTCAATGGAGTCAATTCAACGAAGAAACCGAAGACTATGACGATCTAGTTTGGGAAGACATTATCGGAAAGCATCTTAGAGATGGCGAAGTCTGCGTACTAGTAGAAACTGGCGCGGAGAAGTATCGCTACCTTAATGGCTGGGCTATCGCATTCAACAACAAAGGCGAAACCCGCCGAGTAGACACCACGGACATCTACGAACTAGCCAAAGAGATAGGCACGGGCATCACCCGAGCAGAGTATTAGACACGGTGAGAGGGGTGAGTTTGACAACTTGCCCCTCTTTCGTTTATACTTTCATCATAACGGAAAGCGCACAGAAGGGAAAAGAAAATGCGCGGACATAAATTATTAACTAAGGAACTGGCGGCAAAGTTGCCAGAGCTTTATTCGCAAGATGGCAAGGGCGAGGAAGCGGTTGCGGTTGTAAAGTTCTTCAGCCCCTACACCGGTTGGAGATGGTACGCCACAGAGTTTGACGGCGTAGACACTTTCTTCGGCTTGGTTGAGGGATTTGAAACGGAACTTGGATACTTCAGCCTACAAGAACTAGAAAGCGTTACGGTCTTTGGCGGAGTACCCGCTATCGAACGCGACCTACATTGGACACCACGCACGTTAGGAGAACTGCGGTGAACGTAACCACGATCGAAGAATGGGACGAGGTCTACAAGCCAGAAAAAAATTGGCTAGACGACAACGCGAGCTGGGGCGGGGCACTTTACGAAACTTACGGTGAGGAAGTTAAGTATGTTTTTTCACAACCCACAAACCGTGTTTGGACTTATGTGGACGGAGATAGCGGAACTTACCTTGCTACTGGGGTTAAGGTCTGTAACCGGATTGGCTACCTAGTCACGGACGTACCGTGGACAGAGGAAATGGAAATACAGGTTTCCGAAGACGCTTGACAAATGTCAGGCGTATGCCTTATACTCATTATAGAGCGAAAACGCTCACCTAAAGAGGGAGAACTAAAGTGTATTACAAAGTAATTATCGAACTGCACATTGATCCAGAGGACTACGACCACATGGACGAGTTTGATTTGGAAGACATTGTGTCTGACGAGCTACTAGCAATTATGCGGACAGATCTTAAGTCTGCCTACGAGGTTGAGGAAATAGAGGGAGAAAAATAAAATGGGACTAGATCAATACTTATACGCAAGTGAATACCTATCCGACGGCTCTTGGCTGCCAGAGGAGAGGAGAAGTGCCTATGAAAAAATTAGGGACGTGCTTGGCGCGGAGAGCTTTGAGAACAAAGAGTATCCGTCAATTTCGGTCAAGGTAAAAGTTGGCTACTGGCGTAAGGCAAACCAAATCCATAACTGGTTTGTAGAAAACGTGCAAGAGGGCGAGGACGACTGCAAACAGTATTACGTCACCCGCGAACAGTTAGAGGAACTGCTAGACGTGTGCCGAACAGTGACGGCAAGCAAAGACAAAGAGTTAGCAGAGGAACTGCTACAACCGTCAGCAGGTTTCTTTTTCGGCTCGTACGAAATTGACGACTGGTACTGGGAACAGATTGACGACACCGTTGAACAACTTGAACGGGTATTATCTAGAGTCCCGGCGGACTGGGATTTCTCTTACCAAAGCTCGTGGTAAGCGTGTGCTAAGGGGCGCATAAAAAGAGGGGCGGAGAAATCCGCCCTTCTTTATTTTCTGGCAGCGGGTAGAATGGAAAAAATTTTAGGAGTTTGTGGTGAAGAAGAAAAAGCCGCTTGATGGTTTGATCCAAGCTCGCGGTAATTATGTCTTGAACCAAAAATCTTTTAAGTTTTTAGATAGGCGAACCCGGCGGAACAGGGATAGATCAAGTCATAAAAGACACGCCATAAATGAATCTTCAGAATGACTTGACAAAATAAATAAAAGCATTATAGAATCATCTCATAAAGAAGGGAGTAACCAAATGAGTTACGAATACAGAATGACCGTAAGTTTCAGAACAAATCGCGAACTTACTGAAAAAGAAATCTCGGACTTGGAAGTACCAGTCTGGGCGCAGATCGAAGAGCCACAAGTGGACACCGACGAAC
>Ga0315903_10011947_pt1 | contig 10175 bp, 10 predicted proteins | sample LakEriMetagenome_7_FD_203524 | JGI IMG/M metagenome (GOLD analysis project Ga0315903, IMG submission 203524) | Freshwater fungal communities from buoy surface, Lake Erie, Ohio, United States - Buoy 2 MA119 | ecosystem: Environmental > Aquatic > Freshwater > Lake | place: USA: Lake Erie, Ohio... | reverse complement strand
GAATAGCCATCCCATCGCTCGTCGTCGCGCCTGTCACGCTGTTTGGGCCTGCTGCGCCTGTGGCTCCGGTTGCGCCTTGGATTCCCTGAGCGCCTTGCGGCCCTTGCGGTCCTTGTCGCACTTCCACAATCTCAGGAATGCCAACATTGGACAACTCCACGGTTGCAGGTCCGGCAAACTGTCTGATTTCTACGGTTTGAATACTCATGGCGCGGTGTATGTGCTAACTGGTCTGCGGATTTTTAAGATGCGGCGGTCAATTGTGATATACTTATCAGTATCAGCATCGTTTACAAGGCGAACATCCATAACATACTGCCCCGCTTCTATGTCATTTGTTTCCTGATTCACCAAAATAATACCGTTCGCAGGCGTTGGAATCGTTGGCGCAAGGTTGAGAATCACAGTATCAGAACGATCTGAAGTTTTTACCGCGCCAATCGCCGTCCATCCCGTCAAATCAGATGGGTCACCATCTGCATCTTTCGCCGTGTAGGAAAATGAAAGAACGTCGCCAATGTATAGATTGCTTGTCGGATCGCTCATGTGTGTTTTCTAGTATATTGTGATTGATTGTCAAGTATTATCATCGCCAAATTATCGCGCCATCTTGTATTTGTTTTGCTAGTCCGTTGCCGTCTGTGTAAAAAATGGGAATTACTTCCAACGTGGCAGAATTTGCGGGAAGTGAATTACCAATAAACGGACCGGATGCGCTTACAAATGCGCCGGATAATAGCTCAATTTCCACCCATACCCATACGGATAGCGGGTTAGGAGGTGTGTAGCCAACTGTCACTGTAAAAGGCGCGCCGTTATTGTAGGTATCCGCGCCGTATGTGGTGCTTGCATAAATCCCTTGCGGTTGCCGCTCTATTGCCGCGCTGCGTTCTGCGATGACGTTCGTAGCGTCCGCAAAATCTGCCGTGCCGTCATTGTTGACGGTGATGGTGAAATCGGAATCATCGTTGCTTGTCCATGTCAGCCAATCGGTTTCTGCAAAGGTTCCCGATTGTGCTGTTCCTGATGTGATTGATACCGTTGCGGATGCTGGATTGATAGCTTGCACGGGCGACAAAATAATATCATCCGTGCCGTCACTGTATGTCCAATATGGATTGTTAGGGTCTGTTCCTTGTCCGTCTAGGTAGTTCGCAGAGTTGTCACGCCATTCCCATTCTCCGGTATTCCATACGATCATTGAACCAGCATCGGGCGAGTCAACAATATACAGTCCATCTGTCAAAGTGCCGCTATTAGGGATGATTAAGGTGCTGCTATCAATGGTGAAAAACGCACTGACAAATTGCGGTGCGCCGGATGTTAAAACCGATTCGCGCGCCACTGTCAGCGTTCCCGCCGCGCTGCCGTTGTAGGTGTTTTCGCCGTAGGTTGTCAGCGTCCAAGTGCCAACTGGAAAGTCGGTGTATGCGCCGGAAATGTCAGCAAGAACATTTGTGTCGTCTGATAGTTCCGCGCCTGTTGATGGATCGCCCGTGATCGTGAAGCCGCGCCATTGCCATTCATTCTCATCCGTTCGCGCGTAGTTTGCTAGCGGTGCGGAATCCGCAAGCGTGCCGGAAATCTGCAATGATTGACCGCTGCCGCCAAGGAACATCAAACGGTCGTTTTGCACGGCTCGCAATCCGTTTATGATGCTGTTCTGAAAAACGCTAGCTTCGGGCGCGCCAAGTTCGACGAATGCGCTTGTGCTAGCCGTCAAATCAATGACGAATCCCTTGTTTATCCAAAGGTTGCCAAATTGATCTGCTAATACTTCAAACTGTTTCATGCGTCAAAAACGATGTTATCTTGTGGCGTTTTACGGATTCTGTCAACAAATGTCCGATAGTCAACGCGCGGAGGTGTGCCAAGTTCAATCGCGGTAATGCCGGATTTTAGGTCTAGCGTTTCCGATGATACTAGCGCGCCCATGCTAGCGTGAGGCGTGAGACTAGATGCGACATTGACCTTACATCCTCGATAGCGTGTGCCGCCTGCTTGCTGCTCGGAAATAGTAATATCACCTTCCCATGGCACGAAGTTTTGCGCGGCAAGTAAGTTTGCAGCCAGATTTGCGGGGGGCGCAATAAATGAGTAATCAGCGGGGCGATACAGAGGATGCCCGTCTAGCTCGTATGTGTCTCCGCTTGCTGGTCTTTGTGTCGCGCTCCACGAAGTTGATAGAGTCGCCGCGCGCGTGCTTCCAACATAATCAGTGATCGTGTCGGTGAATTTACTGCCGCCTGTTTTGCGCCATGTGACAGTGCGCCCGATATAAAAATCATCCGTTGTGCTAGCATCCGTGGCGAGAATGATAGTTGTTGCGCCTGATCCACTTCGTGCCGTGCCTGCCCAATGGTATGCGGCGGGGGCGAGATAACCCGCTGCCTCAAAAGTGCCAAGGAATAGGCGGCGAAACTCTGCGGCGGTGCGTGTGCCTGTGTAGCCGTTATATTGACCGCCTCCGAAGTTTAGCGCAAAATACCATTCTGGAATCGTGTAGTTTGTCTCAGAAATGAACGTGCCGCCTGCGGTGTAGTAGGTGATTGATTCTAGGAAGTCATACCAAAATTGACCAGTTGCAACGACTGGAATTAGTTCATATTCTGAAATCGCCCATTCATTTACGTTGTCAGGCGTGAGAAACACCTTACCAGAAATGGAAACAGGGTTGCCGTCCAATCCGGTGTAAACGGCGGCGGGAAGCGTGCGAACCGTTCCGGCGCTACTGTTTCCAATCGCTGAAACGCTAGCCCACAAAGTTTTGCTAGCTGTGGGAAATTGTAGTTCGTTCGCAAGTCCAAGATCAATGGCGGATTTGAATTGTGAGTCAGACGCAAGCGCAAACGGTTCAAGCGTTGCATATGTTCTAACGGGTTGCACCTCGAAAAGATCGTTAGGCAAAAACGTGTCTAGTTCCGGTCCTGATACCGTGATGATTTGCACTCTGCCTGTTGCGGGTGTGCCGCTGCTTTGCTGACTGTATTTCGTTCGCCCAATCGCATCGCGCTCGACGTATGGCAATGTAACTTGATCCACCTTCATCTCATAGATGGGGCGAATGTTCATTGATTCCACTGGCGAAGTGCCAAGCGTGATTGTGCGCGTTGTCGCTACTCCGCGCCGTGTTACTTGCATTGTCGGCGTGCTGGTCGAGTAGTCAAAATAAACCATCGTGTCAGGCACAAGGCGGCAAAGCTCCGTGATGACAAATGCGCAAGTGCCTTGGTTCAATGTCACGCGCGGCACTTGGAAATACGTTGCTACTGTCGAACCTCCCGCAATGTTAGAAATCGGCACTCCAAGCGCGGCAATCGTATCAATGGCGGTTTCAATGGCAGTCTTAAGATTAGTGCCGCTTGTAGCATCGCCAAAAACGCCAGTCATGCGCGTGGCACTTGTGCCTGTGCCGTCTGTTTGTGCGCTTGTATAGTTGACGCGCTCCATCCACCACCACGGACCAGAAACGGTAATTGTGAGCGATTGCGCGCCACCTGAAACGCTTGATTGCGTATCTGTAACCGTGCCAGTAAAAAACAAAGTCGCATCGCTATAGAGTCGCACAATTTGCCCTAGTTCCGGCGCTGTGTAAGTGCGGAAATCCTCGGGTATGACGGTCAAGGTCAATTCGTCAACGTCAAAGCTACGAAAGGAAATCTGCCCCGCATCAACGGCGCGCGCTTCCATGCTGACAATGGTGTTGTCCCATGCCTTGCCTGTTTCGCCTTGTAGATTCCATGCCATTTATCGGATTCCTTGTAAAGAGTTGACCTGCCTGCGCAATGCATTTGTTTCCTTGTTCAATTCGCCCATTTTCAAAGCTAGCTGATTATTAATCTGAATCAATTCTTGCAACGTGGCAATACTTGATTGCTGCCCTGTCTGGATTGACGACATGAGCATTTGCAGGTTTGCCGCAATCTTTTGTTGCTCCTGCGCGGTGATGATGCCATCGGATGCCGCTTGCTGAATTGCTGTTTTTGCATCCGCCTGCGCTTGTGTGACAGGCTGAAACTCATTCATCGCGGCGGTGATTTCCTGCGCGCTTTGCCCGATTTGTGTCGTTGCCGTTGTGATTTGTTCCGCCTTTTGTGATAGCGCGAATTTGCCCTCAATCTCTGCAATCTGAGTTTCCGCATTTGTCATCACGGCGCTCATCTCTGTCAGTTTGACATAGCTTTCATCCGTGATTGCTTGCAGTCGCTTAGGACCGCTTTCAATGATTTTGTAAAGGTTCTCAATCTCCTTTTCAATGCCGGAAAGTTGACCGCCTAAAGCCTGCGTTTCGAGAGATTGGAAACCTTCTTTCTCTCTGCCGACTTTGACAGCGCGCCGATCTTGTGAGCGACTCAATGCTTGCCGTTCCATCAATGGCGCTTGTCTCGCTTCAAGTTCCGCGAGTTGTTTTTGAGCGCGTGAAATCTCATCGAATACGTCTTGCCGTGTTACTACTAGCGCGTTATATTGTTCCTGCGCTGCGATAACTTGACCTTGCGCCGCTTCGACTTGCGCCTTTTTTGTTTCCTCTGCGGCTTTTTGGCGCACTGCTAGCAATGCTTGTTCCTCATCTTTGATCTGCCCCGTGCTGGCAAGGTATTTGATTTGTGCCTCATCAAGTTTGAGCTGCGAGTCAATCAATGATTTGTTTGATGCGTCACGTTCACGCTGTGCCGATGCTACTTGCAAGGATGCTTCACGCAATGACTGAGCTTGTGACGTTGTGCGTTCAATCGCATCATTGAAATCCTCAATGGATTTTTTCGCCGATTCGGAAAATGCCTCTTTGAGCTTTTCGCTCATGTCTTCCATTGCTTCGCCTGTGACTTCGGCGTTTTTCGCCATGTCAATAAACACCTTTGCTGCAACTGCCCCGATTGCGACGATTGCGCCAGCGATTGCCCCGCCTGGACCAAATACACCAAGCAACTGAGGCGCTTGCTGTGAAAATGCGGTCAATGCCGATGTTCCTGCACCAACTTGAACGGCGAAGTCTTGAATCTGAAAACCTGCTTGCCCTGCAATCTGCCCCATGCGCCCTGTATTAGCGGTTGTGGTGTTAACTGCGTTAGATGTTTTCTTTGCGGCGGTGTCAACTTGCTGCAATCCAGCTACAACCTCCTTCGCGCCATTGCCCGTAGCCTTGGTATCAATCTGAATCTGAACTTTCTTGTTTGCCATGGCTTAGTATTTACCCTGCAAGGTTACGTTGCGAGTGATTGAAACGCCCGTTTGAGCTAGGTTAAGAACGCACGACACGTTAGAAAGCGTGATTGCGTTTCCGATTGTCGGCGCTACTCCCGCCGTTGTGTTTGCCGATGTTGCGCCCGTGATGCCTGGCGATGGCGAGCCGTTGGTTGTCACTAGCGACATTCCTGATTCATTCGCTTCCGCTTGGCGCTTTGTGACAATGACAGTCTCACCGGATGCCGCTACGGTATAACGCGCGCGGATAAGTGAAACGGCGTTTAATGATGCTGCCAGCTTTACGGCATATTGTGCGGGTGTGTCACCTGTCAAAACTGCCGTGTTCCCCGTCTGCGTGCCGATGTCGGTAACTGTGAGCGTCCAAGCAATGTTTCCGTCACCCGTAGCATTGCCCACGCATGTGAGCGTTTCGATTTGCTTTGTGCCGGATGCCGATAGCGTGCCGATTGTAACGGATTGCCCTGTTTGTGAGAGTAAACCTTGTGGCGTTGTCAGTAGGTATGCTGTAGCATCTGCCACGCTTGGAAATTCAAGGCGCGATGTGAAGCTAACATTTGCCATGCTGCCACCACGGTAAAACTGCGTTGCTTGCGCTGTATCAATATACTCGGCGCGCTGAAATACTCCCTCGCTGCTAATCCCGAATCCGACAGTTTCAGATTGCGGGGTTTCGCCTGCGAGGTCTAGCGCGTAACCAGTTTTTGAGAGTCTGACAAACATACTTCATGTTACGAAACGGCTGCAACTGTAAATAGAGCGTTTGGCGCGCCCGTGGTAAACGTGCGTTTAGCTGCCATAGTCAACTGCCCAAGACGGTTTTCACTAGGCGAGAATCGGCTTGCAAGGTCAAGTATTTGCACGGCTGCGCAATCGAAGTTCAAACCTCCGCTTGTAGCTGTGGAAATGTCTAGAGATACGCTTGCCAAGTCCTCGCCTGCGTCCAATGTGTCAAAGTAGGTCTGGAATGCGTCAACTGCCACGCCTGTCGGAATGCAAGTAATGGTTGCGCCTAGCGATTGCAGCGCCATGTCCACCGTGCCAATGCCGTCAACCGTGATGGGCGATAGTCCAAGGTCAAAGGCAATCTCAAATCCTGCTTCGCTCATGAAAGCAAGCGAGCCGCCAAGCGTTGCCGTATATGGCGCGGTGATAATCTTGCTAGGGTCAAACGCCGTGCCGATTGCGCCACCTGTCGAAAGTGCCATGTAATCGGTTACGTCTGCTGGATCGCCGCCGATAGAAAGCAAACCCGTGAATTGCACGCTACCGAACGCGGTATTGTTTGCGGTTGCGCGAATGCTCGGAATCTGCGTAATCGCGGCGTTTTTGATGGTGTAGGTCTTATCCAGTGCGGTGATGACAAGTGGCTTGTCAGTTGCGCCATAAATACCCGTTCCCATGGCGGTATTTCCCAAAGCATAAAGCACGGTCAATGCCTCAATCTCGCCAACGGGTTCAAACTCCACGACAATCTGGAAATCAGTTTTTGACTTGCTAACTGGTCCGTATGCGTCCGATTCCTTGTCGAAAGTCGCGTTTGTTTGCGTCAAAGTAACGCCACCTTTACTGTAAAATGTCGCGGAGTCGTATGCAATTTTGCATGGGCCGCGCACGATTGTTGTTCTGTCAAATGTTGGCATAATGTTATCGGGTTGGTTCTAAATTTGAGAGTTGAATTGGTATCACAAATGATACGGCTTGCGTCAGGAAAGAATCGTTTGCGAGTTGTGACATTCCATCGAAAATGAAAACGCCGCCAGTCAAGGCAACATCGTCTTTGTCAAATGGTTGAGTGTGATGAATGATGCGCGCCACGGCTTCGGCAATCTCAGTGCATGAAGGAACATGACCAGCGCGGGAAGATCGCCATACGCTCGGAATCTCTGATACTGTAACTTGAAAGCGGGAAGCCGTCATGCTTGGTCCGGGCGTATCAGGTGTATCTGTCTCGCTCCCCACGAAGTTCACAAGACACATAACGCCAGCGGATTTCATCGCACGTTCAATCTCGTTGTCGATGTTCTTTACATCTTCCACAACAACGGGAATCAATGGCACGGTGCGAAAATAGTCGTGATCGCGCAAGGTGTCTGCGATGCTCTCAACTACTTGACGAATCAGGCTCATGGCGATGTGGAAAAATCCATTAGAGTGCTGCCACCATAACGAAAGCTGCTTGCATTTGACGCAATGAATGATGTTGCGCCTGCGTCGTCACTGTCGGCGTTGTTGTTGGCAAGATCGTCAAGGTAGTTGTTCGCCTCCTCGAAATCCGCTTTTCTATCGTCACCATTGTATTGCGCCAATGACGGAAATACGCTTGTCAGTTCACGCCGCGCAATGGCGTATGCGTGACGTTGTGCGCCGGATGGAACATATCGCGTAGTATTGACAACGGGAGGTAAAGCGCGCTTACGCCTGCCAGCATTCACGCGACTAGCAAAATCTTGTGCCACGTCCTGCAATACTGATTCGCACTTTTCCTCTGGCGTTGAGGAATCATCCAACAAAGCGGAAAGCTCGTCAGATGACAAGCGTTCGCGAAGTCCGGAAAATGTTAGAATTGCCCACGCCATAAAAGTTTTAGTTTGGGCGCGCGGGGAAATACTAAACCCGCGCGCCCTTGCTATGAATACACCACACTGGAGAGTATTAGAAAAGCAACTTCACGACCATACTTCCGGTGACAGTGCCAGCGGTTGCAGTCATGGTTTGCTCTACTCGCACATATTGGCGAGTGATGGGAGGCAATTTGATGCGCACCGTTTTAGCGGCGATACCAGCACCACCAGCGGCGGTTTGGGTCGTCACGATAGTGGGATCAAGAACGGCAAAGGTAGTGCCATCAGCGGAGTCTTTGACCGTGTAGGTCACTACTTTCGCGTCAGTAATACCAGCGGCGGCAGGCGCGGCAATCTCCATCACAAAGCCTTCAATGTCACCACCGACAGGCTGTTCAAGATCAAAGGTTGCGGAGTTAGCGCCACCCTGTGCGATTGCTACTGTGGACGTATAGTTTGCGTCCTGTTGATTGCGATTAAATTCGTATGACATGATTTTGTTTCGTTAGTGATTAGCTCAGGGTTTCGGTGTCGGTGATGGAATCCGTGATGATGATCGGGATTCCAAACGATTCAGTCGGACGACCTGGCAGGATGCCCGTGAAGGCTTCTTGCTTGGTGTTCGGCGCTGTCGTGCGGCTCGTTTGCAGTTGGAATGCGCTGCGGCGATTCATGAGCAAGTGAGTGGGAGTCTCGCCAATCGGGAATTTGCTGAGAAGCTCGGCAATCTTAGCATCGGTAACACCTTTGCCGGAATCAGCGGTGCAATCTTTCAAACGACCGATTGCATACTTGTTCACGCACTGCAAACCAATCCATGCGGTGAGGTCTGCAATGAGCGCGGCATAACGCGCGCCTGCTGCGTCCGTTGCATCGCCTTCGCGGAATGCGCTAAGGTCAAAGGTTGTGCCGTTGCCGTAAACGTAGGAAACGCCAGTGTTGCCAGCTTTGATTGCATAAACCGACGATGCTGTGCCTGCGGTTGTGCCGCCTGCGTCAACAATGATATCACCACCAAGCGCGCTTTGCAGGGTTTGCAATCCGGTGAAGCCTTTGGAGCTTGCGGAGTCGCCGTAGATGGTTTGCGTTCCCACGGTAGTGAGAGCGGCTTTCATCACGCCAGCGGCCTCGATGGCTTGCAAGGCAGCTTCGCCGTCCTCGTAGCCACGCGCAACAGCTTTATCAACTTCGATGCGTGCCGATAGAATGAAGCATTCTACAAGGCGTTCGGTGAAGTTGGATTTAGTGGCTGCCGTTCCTTCGTTAGCTTGTCGGAAAGCTACAGATGGGCGGGAGTTGCGCGCAACGGTCTTGTAAGACGTTCCACGGATGGTGCGCGCTGGGATGATAGTCACCTCAGGCGAGACGGAAGCGACTTCCTCAATGAGTCCAACAACAGCGTCGGCCCCGTTAAGTTTCGCCAAATCAAGTAATGTCAGGTTATTAGGCATGTTAGTTTAGTTGTTGGAGATTAGTCTTTTTGAGCGGCAAATACGGCTTGCACCTTGTCAATGCCTTTAAGCTCTGGTTTGTTAGGTTCTTCCACGCGACCAGCAAGCACTTTGCTTTCGAGGTCAACTTTGGAAGGAATAGATTTGAGAATATTGGCGTTTGCTTTATCGGCTTTGATAGAGTTGAACCAAAATGTTTTGGCAGCGTCATCTTGTGGCGCGATGCGTCCAGCGGTCACAGCTTCCTCAATGAATGCATTCGCTTCGGCTTCGATAGCGGCGGATTGCTCAGCTTTCAAGTTTGCAATCTCGCTTTCGAGAGTAGCAATCTTGCCAGCGGCTTCGTCGGCGCTTGCTTGCACGGTGTTTGCTTTTTCAGCATCGGCGCGCAATGCTTGGATTTTTGCCTTGGCGCTTTCAAGTGCCGTAGCTTCGTCGTGTCCGGCTTCTACTAAGCCTAGTTCGATTAGATGTTCAATCATGATGTTGTTTTGTTGGTCTTGATGCGATGCGGCAATGCGCGGGATTTCCTCAAATGCAGGGTCGTTGACCAGTGAGCCAATTTCACCGCGCTTAGGAAGTCCGATAGGCGTCCCGTTGTCATCGACGAGGAACGTAGGAGAAAAGTAGGAATAATCCTTGCCGTCGATTGCAGCGCGTCCGGCTTGCGTCCATTCAACGTCTAGCACTAAGCCAACGCCGGATTCATAGCGGAACTCCTGAGGGATAAACGATGCCGCTCCGGTCTTGTGGTCAAAGCCTGCGAATGGGCGCACGTTAGATTCTTGGCGCTCTTTCAGTTGTTCGCGGAATGATGCTAGAATGCTTTCGTTTACATCGACTGTCAGCACGGCAGGTTTTCCGCCTTTGCTTGCGCTGATTTGATGTTTGCCCTCTGGCAAGTAAACGATACTTTCCACCTGAGTCAACTCAGATTGAAAAGCGGCGGTTACTT
>Ga0315903_10011942_pt1 | contig 10178 bp, 2 predicted proteins | sample LakEriMetagenome_7_FD_203524 | JGI IMG/M metagenome (GOLD analysis project Ga0315903, IMG submission 203524) | Freshwater fungal communities from buoy surface, Lake Erie, Ohio, United States - Buoy 2 MA119 | ecosystem: Environmental > Aquatic > Freshwater > Lake | place: USA: Lake Erie, Ohio... | reverse complement strand
CGCCCGGCCCCACAACGCATGACGTCGTCGTGGTAATCGTCAATACCTTCCGGACCAAGGAGCCCGACTTCATCGAGGGGTACGGCACGATCATTCTCGACGAGGCCCACGAGTACCACAGCACCCACAACTCCCGGGCGCTGTGGCTCTCCCAGGCGCCCGCCGTCCTCGGCCTGTCGGCGACGCCCGAGGACCGCCCCGATGGCCTCGACCGGTACGTGCCCCTCCACCTCGGCGCCGTTGTCCGCCCCGCGACGATCCCCGGCTTCGACGTGAACGCCGTCCGCTTCCAGGGCGCCGTCCGGCTCGTCGAGTACGCGGGCCACCCCGACTACTGTACCTTAGTGACGACGGCGGCTGGCACGATGTCGGCCATCGGGACCATCGGCCTCGTCATCCGCGACCCGGCCCGCACCCGCCTCATCGTTGCCGAGGTCGAGCGGCTGTGCCGCCTCCACGAGACGGCCCCGCCCGCCGAGTGCGCCCGCCTCGGCCTCGGCCCCCGCCCGGAAAGCGCCGCGACCCCCCGGCACCCCGCGGGCGAGGTGCGGCGCCACGGTGTCTTCGTTTTCGCCGAGCACCGGGAGTACCTCATCGCGATCCGAGACGCGATCGTGGCCTCGCTCGGGTCCGACGCTGTCATCGCGCCGGAGCTGGGCGGCGCGGCGCCCGCTGGGGACGCCGCCGCCGCTGGGGACGCCGGCGCCGCCGCCGCCTCGCCGATCAGCGTTCTCCGGGGCGGCGCCGCGGCGGACGCGGTCGGCACGGCCCGCCGGCACGGCGCCCACGTCGTCCTCACGACCTACGGCTTCAGCCGCCGGGGGATCTCGCTGCCTGACATGACCGCCATCATCGCCGCGTCCCCCCGCCGCAACGGCCTCCGCCAGATCCTGGGGCGCATCCTCCGCCGCGGCTCCGACGAGAGCATCGTCCGCCAGGTCGTCGACATCGTCGACGTCCGCACGGGCCTCCGGGGCCAGGTCACCGACCGCCGCAAGGTCTACCGCGAGAAAGGGTACCCCATCGTGAAGGCGTCCGCGTCCTATGAGGATTACGCGGGCGCGGACGCCCCCGCCCCCGCTGCTGGCGCCGACAACGGTGATGGCGGCGACGACGACCTCGCCGGCATGTCGATGGACGATCTTCTCGCGGCGGCGCTCGACCAGCGCTGAGAGCGCGCGGTCGGCGCAGAATGGCTGTGCCCGCGGCGTCGTGACGCTTCTTTTTGAGTCTTTCTCACGGACTGTATACTGCAATGGATTTGACCGGCGCCCATGGCGGCGGCATCCTCCGCCGCAACGACACGGGCTACCCCGCGAAGATGACGGTTAAGCTCCGGGAGCTGTACGACCGCTACACCGCCGCGCGCGTCGACGCGGCCGACGCCGAGCACGGCTGGGCGACAATCCTCAAGTACTACCAGTACCTCGTCCGCACCGTGATGAGCGACCCCGAGTACGGGATCGGCGCCGACGGCAACGCCCGGGGCGTCCTCGTGTACCACACGATGGGCATGGGCAAGACGCGCCTCGCCGTCGCCGTCGCGATGGCGCTGTGGGAGGACCGCCCCACCGTCGTGATGCTCGCCCGCAACCTCCAGGGAAACTTCCGCGAGACGGTCTATGAGGTCATCGACGCGCTGTATGCTGACCCCGACGAGCGCGCGCGGAAGCGCGCCGAGGCCGACTCCCGGTTCGTGTTCGTCTCGATGGACGCCTACAACGCGGCGAACCAGGTCGAGAAGGCTGCGGGGCGCGTGCGCCCTCGCGCCGGCCTCGCCGAGGGCGGGCTCGACGGCAAGTTCCTCATCATCGACGAGGCCCACAACTTCTTCCGGGCGATCATCAACTCGTCGTCCGAGAACGCCAACGCGCGGCGCGTGTACGACATGGCGCAGGCCGCTCGCAATCTGCGCATCGTCCTGCTGACGGGAACGCCCGCGGCGAAGGACCCCTTCGAGCTCGTCCCGTGCTTCAACATGCTGGCGGGTAAAGACCTCCTCCCGCCGCAGTACGATGTGTTCTACCGGCTCTACGTCGACCGCAAGGCCCACACGGTGCGCAACCGCGAGCGGCTCGCCAATCGCATCGTCGGGCTCGTCTCGCACGTGTCGCCCCTGCGGCCCACCGAGCCCGCGGGCGCCGACGCCGACGCCGCGCCCCCGAAGCGCGCCCGCGACGACGGCTGGTTCCCCGAGGAGCGGCCCACCGTCGTCGAGCGCGTCGAGATGGGGCCGGAGCAGTACCGGCAGTACCTCTTCGCGCGCGACAAGGAAGAGGCCGAGGGCAAGTCCGGCGACGGATTCGGCGCCCCCGGCGGGCTCGGGTCCGTGTCGACGCCCGCCCTCTCCCTGCCCGGGTCCGAAAAGAAAGCGATGCGGTCCTACTTCGTCCGGTCGCGCTCCCTCAGCAACTTCTGGCCCGGGCGCGACGCGGTCGGGCTCGACGTCGACGAGCTCCCCGACGACGCGTTCACGGAGCACACCGCGCCGAAGCTCGCGCTCATCGCGGATCGCGCCAAGCGGGCGCCGGGGCCTGTGCTCGTCTATTCGCAGTTTGTCGAGGCGGGCGGGCTGCGGGTGCTCGCCCGCTTCCTCCGCGGGCAGGGGTTTGAGCCGTACGTGCCCGGCGAGGCGGCGCTCGCCGACACCGCCGCGCTCGCCGCGGGGCGCGGCGTGGCCGTCCTCGGCGGCGCCGCGGCGGCCGCGCTTGCTGCTGGCGGCCCGCGCCTCACCTATTCGGCGGTGCAGGCCCTGAACGAAGACATCCGAGACATGGATCTCGGGGTTCTCACCGCGGCGCTGACGCGCGGGGCGCCAGCGGGCGGCCCCGGTGGGGCCACATGGGCGCCGGCCCTCCCCGCCGCGCCGGTGCACTTCGCCTGGGGCGAGTTCTTCCGCCCCGGTGGTGATGCCCAGCGCCTCGAGGCTCGCCGGTATGCAGCGCGCCTCTCCGAGCTCAAGAATGTCTTGAATGACTCGAAGTTCGCTCTGGGCGACAAGACTCGCCTCCCGGACACGCTGCGGCGCGCCGGGGTCGCGGACGTGATGCCGCGCTCGCGGCCGCTGGCCGACGTTAGCCGCATCGAGCCCGGCGAGCCGCCGCTGTTTCTCAAGAACAGCAAGGTCTGGGGGCAGCACGGCGTGGTCACCGTCGCCACAACTGCGGCCCTCCTCGCGGCGAAGGCGACGAGCACGTTTGCCGACGTCGCGGCCTGCGTCGCCGTCGACGCCGTGCGCGACCCGGCGATGTGGTACGACGACGAGGCCGCGCCGGACGCCGGCTTCAAGTTCCACCTGCGCACCTACCTCTGCATCTCCGTCGAGAGCGGCATTGTGTGGGCCTACGCCAACGAGGGCTTGTGGCGGGTCCTCACCGCGGCACGCCCCTACACTGAGGACGCCTGGGATGATCCCGAGGTCCACCTGAGCGGGAGGAAACGCACCCGGGCAAACTATAACTGGAAGGAAACCGCGGCGAAGTACACCCGCCGCGGCTCGGCCTGGGTTACCGCCGCGGAGGAGTCGGTGCGGGGGGTCATGCGCGGCGTGGGGCGTGCGTTCGGCGGGGCCGCGGCGCCCTTCCCCGAGTCGCGCAACGCCTACCAGATCTTTGGGCTGGACATCACCCTCGATGCCGCGGGGCGGGCCTGGCTGCTGGAGGTCAATACCCGGCCGGGGTTCCTGCAGTACCACACGGACGAGCTCCGCGGAGTGGTGTCGCCGATGATATTTGGGTGGGAGCTCGAGTCGGTCGTCTTCCCCCGCTCTGGGCTGGCCCCGCGGAGCTCGCCCCGGGGCGGCTCACGCCCCACGCGGCGTTCTTTACTGGCACGGACGCGATTACCCTCCGGCCGCGGAACGGCGCCACGGGCGCCACGAGCGCTACCTCCTCATGGGACATCCTCCGAGGCGACCGCGCCGTGGGGCATGTCCACATCGAGGGCGGCCGGCTTACCGGTGAGTTTGACACGGCGGATGCGCCAGCTGCGAACGCCGCGGCGGCGCTTGCGATCGAGACCCACATTGCGCGGGCGTACCCTGCCACCCCACGGGTAAAAATCGCGCCGGGATGGGGCTCGGCTGAGGCCGCCACCGCGGCGGCGCCTGCCACGGCGGCCACGGCACGCACCACGCTGCGCACCACAGCATCGCTGCGCACCGCAACATCGTCGCGCGTCTTCATCCGGCCCGGCTCCGAGGACGTCGCCGCTTTCGACGTGAGCCCGTGGGGGCTCGTCGTCACAGGCCCGGAGCGCGCCTTCCTGCGCGAGGTCGTCGGCCGCCTCGAGGGTGCACCCAACCCCTGGTACGACCCCGATGCCGAGCTGCCAAAGGGAGTCCGCTACAGGGCAGACAAAATGACCAAGATCAACAATGTCCAGGTTGGACCCAACGCGCTGAACCTCCACCACGGACAGCGGAAGCTGTTCATTAGCGAGCTCCAGTGTTTGACCCATTTCTGTGCTGAAGGCAAGGGCGCCGCGGCCCCTCTCGTCGTCGTGTACGCCGGCGCGGCGCCCGGAGACCACATCCCGCGGCTGCTCGAGCTGTTCCCGGGCACGGTGTGGCACCTGTACGACCCGGCGTCGTTCCGCATCCCGGCCACGGCACGCTGCTCCCTGTACAATGAGTTCTTCACCGATGACGTCGCGCGCCAGTGGACGGGCCGCTGCGACGTGTTCATCTGTGACATCCGCGTCGGCGTCAACGCGAACGCGGCCTGGACGCAGGAGATGGAAGACCAGGTCGCCGCCGACATGGCCGCCCAGCAGCGCTGGACGACCCTCATGGCGCCGCGGTCCGGCGCGATGCTGAAGTTCCGCCCGCCGTACATCGATGCGGGCACGGCCGGCTCGATCGACTACCTGCGGGGGCGGATCCTGTGGCAGACGTGGCCGGCGGTGTCGTCGACCGAGGGCCGCCTCATTGTGAGCGCCGCCGAGGCGGTTCAGGGACCGGCGCCATTCGACGTCGCCCTTTACCAGGACGCCTGCGCGGTGCACAACCTCGCCCGGTCGTGGCGCACGTTCGACGCCCCGGACGAGTTCGCGACGGTCCCGGGGTTCGACCGCTGTTTCGACTGCGCGAACGAGGCGGCCGCCTGGACCGCGTACGCGGCCCTCCCCGGCGCCGCCCAGACACGCCCCTGGACCCAGATGGAGAACCTCACAACGCTCGTACGTCAGCGGCTCAACTGCCCGATCAAGCGCGCCGGTGAGCGCACCACGACCGCGGCCGGCCGCAAGGCGCACGGCTGCGGCGACAACCGCCTCCCGGCGGGTCGCCGCAACACCGCGACGATCGCGATGCTGCTCGGCGAGGGCAAGCCGCTGCGGGCAACGGCGGCGGTCGCCACAACCAAGTCTCGCGCGGCGTGCATCCGCGGCGGCGACGAGCAGGGCGCCCCCGGCGAGTGGGGCTCGCCCGGCGCGCCCTGGCGCCCGCCGACCCAGACCGGCGACTTCTACGAGGCGAACGACAGCCGGCGCCGCTACGCTTTCGCCGGGACGCTGAGCGTCCCCCAGAAAGAGTTCCTGCGGGCGGCGCTGCCCGCCGCCGAATGGCGCGAGGTCCCGATGGGGTCCGAAGCGGTGGTGGACTTGGCCTATGGCCTCACATTCAACTGCGACTCGCCCCGCCCCGGGCGCCCGGGCGAGACGGACACGGACGCGCGCCACGACCCCCGGTTCAGCCGGCAGGCCGCCCGCGTCAAGACGATCCTCGACGTCGCATCCGCTGCCCTGTCCGGCCGCTGGGAGTTCTACCAGCGCATCCTCGCCGCCGCGCCGGAGGCGGCGCGGGGATCCCTCGCCCCGACGCGCCGCCTCGCGGACGTCAAGACCCTCGCGGCGGGTGAGGTCGCGATCATCAAGTGGGAGAATACCTGGGAGAGTCAGGGGATCGCCATCGTCTCGTCCACGGACGAGCTCGCCGCCGCCACCGCGGCGCGGGGCAGCGACGCCGTCGTGTGTGAGTACCTGCGGCCGCCCCTCCTCACGGCCGACGGCCGGGTGTTCTGCGTGAAGATGCGGATCCTCGCCGCCGTGGCGGCGGGCCGCGCCCGTGTCTACCACCTGCTGAACCGGGGCCGGCTCCTCCTCGGCGGAAAATACGAGCCGGGCAACTGGGCCGACCTCAAGAGCCACATCGCGTCCGCGGGCTTCACGGACGAATACGCGACGTGGCCCGACGACTTCGGCCACGTCGCGGCCGACGTCCGGGCGCGGATCGACGCGGGCGTCGAGCGCGCCGCGGCGGCCCTGAGCGCGGCGCTCGGCCCGCTCTGCCGCGGGTACCCCGAGTCCGAGGCCGCCTACCAGGTGTACACGGCCGACCTCGCCTTCGGCGCGGACGGGCGGGTGTGGATGCTCGAGTTCAACAACAAGCCGGGCCCCATCGTACCCCCGCCCCGCGGCCACCCCAAGCGCGAGCAGATCCTGAGCTGGATCGGCGACGCGATGCGGTGGGAGCTCGACTCGGCCGTGCTGCCCGCGCTCGGCCTCGCGCCGTGGCCGAAAGCCGATTGGGAGGGGCCCGCGGCGGCCGCCGCGCCCGGGGGGGCTCCCGCGCGCGCGCCCGCGCCGCCCGCGTCGGCCCCGACGTTCAGCCTGAGCGGCGAGGGCGGCCTCGACCACGGCTGGGTCGCGGCCGAGCTCACGCGGCGGGGCTTCGCGCGCCGCGAGCCCGGCACCCCCGTCAGCTTCGCCTGGGGCGAGCTCATCATCAACGACCGCGGGGCGCGGCACGACCCCCGGTTCCCCGGCCAGCCCGCGGAGCTCAAGTCGATCCTGGGCGACGGCAAGCGGGCCGTGACGGACAAGACCCAGCTGGTCCGCACCCTGGGCCCCCGGTCCTTTATCCCGCCGACGCGGCCGCTCGCCGAGGTCGACGCCGTCGCGCCGGACGAGGTCCTCATCCTGCGCCCGGCGGGCGGCTTCCACCGCCGGGGGGTCGAGCTCGTCGCCGACACGGCGGCGCTCGCCGCCTACAAGACCCGCAACGGCGTCGCGGGCCTCGCGTCGACGTACGTCCGCGACCCGATGACGAGCGGCGGCCGCAAGTTCCACCTCAGGGTGCACCTCCTCGTCTACGTCGGCGGCGGCATCTGCCGCGCCTTCCTCGACCCGTACCCGATCGTGCTGACGGCCGCCGCCCCGTACCGCGCCCGCGACTGGGACGACAAGGGCGTCCACCTGTCCGGGAGCGAGACGACGGACGAGTTCTACGAGTGGCCAGCCGGCCTCGACCTCTCGCCGGAAGTCCGGGCGCGGGCCGAGGCGACCCTCGCCGAGGCGATGGCGGCCGTCGCCGAGGCCGTCGCCGCGACGGCGGCCCCCTACCCCGAGTCCACGGCGGCCCTCGACGTCTTCGGGGCCGACGTCATGTTCGACGCGAGCGGCCAGGCCTGGCTGCTCGAGGTCAACGAGAAGGTCGGCCACGTGTGGACGGAGGCCAAGCTGCGGGTGTCGTCCGCGGCGCGGGGCGAGCTCATCTTCCGCTGGATCCTCGACGCGGTGGTCCTGCCCCACTTCGGACTCGCGGCAACTGCCGCCAGGCCCCGCCCGCTGTGGGAGGGGCCCGCCGGCGCCGCGCCGGGCCCGCTCACGCCGTACGCGGACATCCTCGCCGCGAGCCCCGCGGCGGCCACGGCCGGCAGCGACGCGACGCTGTGGCTCCTGCCCCTCGAGGAGGCGACCCCGGCCCAGATCCTCAGCCTGACGACGATCGGGGTCGACCCGAAGGTCTACAACGCGCTGGGCGACGGGCGCCCCTGGGACCGGACCCGCCTCGGCGAGCTCCGCGCGCAGGCCGCGGCGGAGGCGACCGTCCTGCGCCGTGACTACTACCACTGGCTCATCTGCATCGGCGGCGCGGTCGTCGGCTACGTCGGGCTGCGGCCAACCAACCAGAGCGGGAAGCGCCCCGGCCCGCGCCGCGGCGGCGACGGGCGCCACGCCGCTGACGGGCGCCACGCCGACACCCAGCTGCGCTACTTCGTCGACCCCAATGCCTGGAAAAAGGGGATCGCCTCGGCCGCTGTCGCGCTCGCCCTCGAGGCGTACGCGGCCCTGTGGGCCCCGGAGGCCCGCACCGTATGGGCCTTCGTCGCCCCGGGCAACGGCGCGTCGGCGCGCGTCCTCGCGAAGCTCGGCTTCGAGCCGGCCCCCGCCGCGGACACGGTAATCCGGGGTCAGCGCCTCGCGGCCCACCGCCGCCCGGCGCGGGTCACGGTCGGGGGGGCGGCGACGGCGCCCCCACGCGCGACGGCGCCCCCACGCGCGACGGCGCCCCCACGCGCGACGGCGCCCCCACGCGCGACCGAAAACATCTTCGAGACGACCGTCGTGGACCGCGCGCCCGACACGTTCCCGTACCGCCGGCTGACCCTCCCCCCGTTCGCCGAGATGCTGCGCGGGCTTCTCGCCGTGGCCCGGCGCCCGCCCGCTGCGTGGGCGACCCCCCGCGAGGGGCGCCTCGCCCTTGTCGAGCGGACCTACCCCGGCGACTACGAGGCGGTCGACAGCCTTTCGGATTGGGAGGTCGAGCCCGCGCGCGTGCTCTGCCGCGAAAAGAAGGACCCGAGCCCTTATGAGGCGTGGAAGCGGATCGAGAAGACGCCGGCCGCCGTCGCCGCGGACCTCCCGGCACGCCGCGAGCTCGTATACGCCGCCGCACGCGGCTGCAACCTGTTCAACCCCGCCCTCGGCGCGTACCTGCTGGGGGGACCCGGCGACGGCGGCGGCACGTGGGGGCCCGGCCCCGATGGCTGCGGCGACGTCGCGGACTCCTCCGCGGGCTGGGGCGACCGCCTCGGCGCCGCCTTCGTCGCGGGCGCCCGGTCCTACACCGGCTGGGACACGAACCCCGCGCTGCAGCCGGTGTACGCGGCCCTCGCCGACTCGTACAAGGCGTCGGGCCTCGCGCTCGACTGGAGTATCAAGTGCGCCCCTTTCGAGGATGCCGACCTCCCCGGGGACTCGGTCGACACGTTCATCACCTCGCCCCCGTTCTACGACCAGGAGCTGTACGAGGGGCCTGCGACGTCGACGACTACCTACCCCGGGATCGAGGACTGGTACACCCGGTTCTACCGCGTCCTGTGGAAGAAGGCTGCGCGGGCCATTCGTCCCGGGGGGCGGGTCATCGCCTACATCCCCCCGGGGCGCATGTTCCGGGAGGCCGACCGCGTCCTGCGCGGGGAGGGCCTCGCGTACCTCGGGCCGGTGGGCTTCCGGCAGGTGACCGGCGGGCGCGACCCGATCCGCGACGCGTTCATCTGGCGCCGCGGGGGCGGGGGCGGCGGCGTCGGCGTGCTGCGGCGCACCGGCGGCGACACCGGCGGCGACACCGGCGGCGACACCGGCGGCGACACCGGCGGCGACGCGGCGGCAGCGGCGGCGTCCGCGGCGGCGCCGGCCCCGCGCTACGCGATCATCTCCGGCGAGGTGTCGAGCGAGATGCGCGTCGCGATCAAGGCGGCGTTCAACTCGCCCGCGAATGCCCACGGCGAGATCATCAAGGCGATCCTCGTCTCGAAGACGGGCGCCGAGGGTCTCGACCTCAAGTGGCTGCGCGAGACGCACCAGGTCGAGCCCTACTGGGACAAGGCCCGCGACCACCAGGTGACGGCCCGGGCTGTCCGCCTCGGGAGCCACGACGGCCTCCCGACGGACGAGCGCGTCGTCCAGCCCTACCTGTACATCAGTACCCCGAACCGGGACATCTACGAGAAGATCCCCGAGCGCAACCGCGAGCCGAAGACGATCGACGAAATCTTCTTCGAGCGGGCGAACGAGCGGTACGAGACAAACGCCGCCTTCCGCGCGCTCCTCGCCGAGGTCTGCTTCGAGTGCGAGCTGTTCGGCTACGGCGGGTGCCGCACCTGCATCCCCACCGACGCGCCCCTCTTCCACGAGGACCCCGCCCTCGACATCCGCCTGCCGGACCCCTGCGAGATCCGGCGCGAGACAAAGGTCGAGGCGAAGTCCATCGAGGTCGCCGGCGTCACCTACTTCTACAAGCCCGACGCGGAGCACCCCCTCGGGTTCGTCTTCTACGTCTTCCGGGCCGACCTCGACGGGTACGCCGAGGTCGACGGAACGGACCCGGCGATCCCGGCCCTCCTCCGCGCGGTGGCGGTGTAAAAAACACGCCGGTTCCATTGCGGCTCTTTTTG
>Ga0315903_10011939_pt1 | contig 10180 bp, 7 predicted proteins | sample LakEriMetagenome_7_FD_203524 | JGI IMG/M metagenome (GOLD analysis project Ga0315903, IMG submission 203524) | Freshwater fungal communities from buoy surface, Lake Erie, Ohio, United States - Buoy 2 MA119 | ecosystem: Environmental > Aquatic > Freshwater > Lake | place: USA: Lake Erie, Ohio... | reverse complement strand
ACTTACTCGTTGATGGATATCGAGGGTAATTCTTACGGGGCTAAATCAATTGGTAATCAAATTTGGATGACTGAAAATTTAACGGTTAAAAAGTATAGGAATGGTGATACAATCCCGCAAGTCCAAGACCCTATACAATGGTTTTATTTAACAACGGGTGCCTGGTGCTATTATGAAAATGACCCATCTAAAGGAATATTGTACAATTGGTATGCGGTAAACGACCCAAGAGGGTTGGCACCAAGCGGCTACCACGTACCAACCGATGCAGAATGGACGGTTTTAACCAATTTTTTAGGAGGCGAAGATGTTGCAGGTATAAAAATGAAAAGCACCAGTGGATGGCTTCAGAATGGCAACGGCACCAACACCAGCGGTTTCTCAGGTCTGCCCCACGGTTACCGTACCGCTGATGGTCAGTTCTTCGTCAATGGATACATGGGTTACTTTTGGAGTTCATCAGAGTACGATGCAGAATGGGCTTATTACCGTCAACTAGAAGGCACCAGTGGCCACATTCTCAGGCAAGAAGGTATGAAAGGAACTGGGTTCTCAGTTCGCTGTGTGAAGGACTAATGGGATTTACCTTTTGAAGATTAAAACCCTTATTGATGAAACTGAGGTTAGATTGACTGAACGAATAATAGTTTCAAAATAAATGCTTAAAAATTGTATATTACTGCTCTATATCTGGGTTAGTGCTTTTTCACAAGCACAGTCAAATTATTATAATAAAACCATTGATATTGAAAATTCAATTAATGCAAATGAAGACCTCTTTATTTTAAATCAAGATACGTCAATACTTACCGGATTTTTACGTGATGCAAATGGTAAACGGTCTAACACTTACACTTTTATCAATAATCAAAATGGTGACACTATTCGAAGTTTTAGATACGGCAGAGATACCATTGATATTTATGGTGGAATCGCTAATAATATTCACATCATTAATAATATGCTTTTTTCATGTGGAGCATATTATAAGAACAATAAGGCATATTCCAATTTTTTGAAGTTCACGTTAGATGGAAATATACTCCTCGACTCTGTATATTTTGAGCAATTGTATTGGTCAGAATTCGAATGTATTTTGCCCACGAATGATGGTAATTTTTTAATTACTGGAAGTAAAATAACGACCCTTGGGAATCGAGATGGTTTGTTGGTAAAAATAGATCAAAACGGAAATATACTCTGGGAAAAAACTTTTAATTATTCTACTTATGACGGAGCGATTAAAATTGTGCCTCATCTCGATAACTTTTTAATTTCAGCTGGTAATAAAGATCATTTATTTAATGAGATTGATCTATGGTTAATTTGTGTTGACCACGATGGAAATATTGTTTGGGAAAAAACCTTCGGTGGACCTTATTACGATGGTGGCAATGCAATTTCCATTTCGAATAATGAAATACATGTAAGCGGTTGTAGAGAGTATGCTTCCAACAAATACGAATCTTTTATAATGCGATTAAATAGCGTTGGGGAGTTGATTTGGGAAAAATCACTATTTCGCTTGGTCACTCCCCATGCTCAAAGTGATTTATCGCACTCCATTGAGCTATCGGATGGGTCAATAGTAATGGGGGGCACTACTTATGAGAATGATTCTCCTGTAGATTACCCTATCGCAAGGATTTTTAAAATGAATCAAAATGGTGATAGTCTTTGGACAAGGATATTAAAACTTAGGAATAATGACAATTATCTCACAGATATCAAGGAATTAGAAAACGGTGACCTCTTAATATCTGGATTCGTTTTTCCAGATGCACAGGATAACACCCAAGACGGGTGGCTCATGCGCACCAATTGTTTAGGCTATTTTGAGCACCCTAAAGATTCTCTGGTTTTGAACGCAAGCGGATCTGTTTTAACAGCAACAAACAATGCTTCCTATTTTGAATATACTACCATTTCTTGGGGAGATGGTGATATTGATACCTTGTACGCAAATGAAATTCAATACATCGAACATCAATATACCATTCCTGGTATGTATGATATAACATCTACAACGGTGGCTTGCAATGATACCATTTCCCATCATTACGCACACACAGTTACTCCAATCTCATTCTCAGAACTGGATTTGTCCGTTTTCCCCAATCCAAACGATGGCCTCTTTGAAATTTGGTTAAATTCTGATGACTTATTTGACATTGATGTCCTTGATCTCAACGGTAGAATCGTAAAACAAGATAAAAATGTACTTCTGAAAAATGGGTGTCCATTGAATTTGATGGAATTAGAAAGTGCTGTATATTTTATTAGGGCAAGGGCTGGGAATCAAGTTTATCAATCCAGGGTCGTCATTGCTAAAACGCTATGAAAAATCCTCAAGTTTCTAGAATTGTCAACCTTGACCTCATCCGGTTTGTTGCTGCCCTGATGATTATTTTCCTTCATGCCTATGAAGCATGGGTGGGTTGGTTCGGACAGGTGGGTTTATTGAGTAATGGCACATTTAAAACACTTTCATACTCGGGAGCCTTTATAGACCAATTCATTCGGAACTTAGGCCATGGTGTCGATGTGTTTTTCTTGATCAGTGGATTTTTAATCACGTATTTATTATTAGAAGAAAAGAAAGCAATCGGCAAGATTTCCATTTGGAAATTTATGGTACGGCGTTCCTTGCGAATTTGGCCCTTGTATTTTTTAATCATCGCGATCGGTCCTGTTTTGGTTTCGTGGCTGCAAGAAACCTCACCAAATTACACTTGGAATCTACTTTTCATTGGAAACTTCGATGTTATTTTTACCGAAAAATGGCTGTACCCCTTTGCCCATTTATGGTCTATTTGTATAGAGGAGCATTTTTATTTGGTTTGGCCTTTCATCATTGCTTGGGTTCCTACCAAACGTTTAATGTCCGTTTTCATGGGAATTATAATTTTTAGCATAGGTTTTAGAATGTATGCTTGGTCTAATTTCGACCACGGATGGTACTATGTTTTTACCCATACCTTGAGCCGAATGGATGTTTTGGTTATAGGTGCCATCGGGGGCTATTACCATTCCATTTCTCCCATTCAGATCCATTTATCCCGCATTCAGCGCTACCTGATTTTCGGTTTGTTAATCAGCGTATTGTGCTTGGAACCCATAACCCAATGGGATACTTTGATAATGGTTGGCTTTAAAAAATATATCTACGTGGCGCTAACAGCCATACTTCTGCTTGATTTTTTATTTAATCCGTCGTTTAAACACGTGTTAAATCCAACAAGCTTCGTCCATTACCTTGGTAAGGTCTCTTATGGCATTTATATGTTTGGAAATGTCCTTCTACTGGTTGTAATTAAAAAAATCTTGCTAAAATTTGGTATAACTAATCTTTGGATTTTCATGGGGATTGTACTGTTTTTATCCATCCTTGTTCCCATCCTGAGTTATGAATTTTTCGAAAAACCCTTCTTGAAATTGAGCGCAAGGTTTCGGGTGATAAAATAAAATCGGATGAATTGCACTAATCTTAGCATTTGCAGACAAAACCCGTCGTGCAGATTTTTCGAATATCGTTGCGATTTACCTCTAAGTCTTGACCATTTCAGTGATTCTACGCTCCGCCACGGCGTAGGCGTAGGCTTCTTCATGATGCCCAAGCCTTTGTTCGTCTCTCTTACTAGTAAAACAGTCGCTCATTGAAAACAACAATGATGGTTGCACAGTTCGGTTCTGAAACCGAAACATCAAAGATTTACCACCGAAGCTTGGCGAGAGGTGATGAATAGCTTCGTTTCTTGGAGTACTTTGCAGCACTAATCTCGTTTTTCATTTTTAGTACATGTACTAAAGATTTTGGTATATGTACTTTTTTATTAATGGCATTGTCGAGCCAAACTTCAGTAAACATTTGATATTAACTTGATTCAGTATCGTTCAGCCATTTTACAATGAAATATTTCTTTGACCTCATTCATTAATTTAGCGCCGAATCAAAATTTAGTGATAATATGAATAATCTTTTGCCATCTGTAACTTGTGTAGCTTGTCATTGTTCTGATACGATGCAACAACCCACTTCCACATCAAATATCTTGAATTACACTCAGAGTTTTGGTGCTATCCATAACAATCTGCTAACTCTTTATGGCGAAACATTTCCCGATTTGATCGGAACCCATGAACAAATTTGGCAATTTATGACTACTGAAACAACAAAGGAGTTAAATACAGTCAATCTTCCGGGCGCGAATTTTATTTCGTTTTCAGATGCAAATTCATATGGTGTGAACATTAAATCTTCGCTGAACTTATATCTGAAAGATTTACAAAGTCAAGGAATAATTTCACCTACAATCTATGAATTAGTTGATACCATATTATTCATTATCAAAAATTTTGAAAATTCAATTGATGTTTCGTTCAGATTAAACTCATTCATAAATAAACATAGTCTAAATCCATTCCTTACACAAAATGATAAAATATCTGTTCTTGGCGCAGCAAATGTTGGACTTTATTCAAACTATTTTTGGGATTTTGCTTTGAACAATAGTGATGATCCTTACCATCAAATTGCCTTTGATCTAAATGCCACTGGGAATTTATATAAAATAAAATGGGCAGATTTGATTGGTTTTGTTGTCGGGGCAGGAGTTGGAAGTGCAGCGGGTCCACTAACAGCAGTATCAACAGGCATAGCCTTGGGAGGTTTTGCTTCAAAGATTTTTGGAGAATAATCTCTATATTTGGTTGTATAACGATCTAATACATAAAAAATGAAACAAATATTCTTCTACTTTTCATTGATTGCAGGCTTTAATGTTCTAGCTCAAACTGATGTGCCAAAAGAATCCGGAAGCGAGATTTATTGGAACATTGGGGCGCATTCACCCTACATTCAACCGCTCAATGACCTCATTGTCGCCGCAGGATTTCCAATGCTAAAAACCACCAGTTATTCGGCCGGATTCTCTTATGTGCAATTCAGTAAAAAGGACATCGTTACAGAGCAAGAACTTTTCTATTACAATTTACAGTCAAAAAATGATTCATTAACATCCAACATGAGAAATATAAGTTATGGCTTCTCATTATTTGGGTACCGATACATGGATCGTAAAAAATTAAAAATGTTTTCAACAGTCGGACTTATCTTTAATAATTCCCGAGTAAAAGTGTTTGAAAATCTATCAAACGATAATTCCGTGGCTTCCTATTTATCAGGAACTGCCAATCAACATGAAATGAACACATTTAACTACAACTTAAATGGAACTACCCACATCAATTATTACATTTCTTTTAAGAAATCTACAACACAGCTTATTTTAGGAGCACGAGCAGCATACTATTTACCGCTAACTACCACAAAATGGAGTATGGATAATGCAAAACTTAACAATGGCCCAAAAATTAACCCCGGCGGTTATGCTGTACATTTAAGTATTGGCATGACTTTGTAGTAAAACAGTCGCTTATTGAAATTAGAAACCGAAGCATTCAAGATTTACCACCGAAGCTTGTCGGAAGAACTATTTGCCTTTGGTGCATGTTTAAGGGACAAGTATAGCGAACTGAAAACTGGGCTTGTGCTGACCGAGGTTACGAGCGTCAGTAAACCATGAGGAAGCCGAAGGATCACCGAAATGGTCAGTTTTCAGGAGTGGAGTGCCGTTCTTTAAACCCTGCACCGAGCTTTTTGCTACTTTTTTGCGGTAAAAAAGTAGAGAAATGCTAAAACATCGTGATGTATTTTAGTCACCCTCCTCAGACGGAGTCTGATACTCGTTAGAGTCACCTCCCTTAATCCCTCCTCGAGGAGGGAAACCATTTCCTCCCTTCCTCAAGCTAGCGGAGGCGTATCGAAGGGTGCGGAAAAAAAGTAGAGATAAAAATCTTTGTTTAAGTACTTTTCTTTTGTCTTGATATTTCGAATTCCTCAACACAAGTACAAAAGAAACCTTCTTTTTCCACTTACACTTCGATACATCCTTCGGACTACTCAGTGTCCGTGGAAAAGCCTTAGTTTATACTAAGTATTCGAACCTATTTCTCCAAATCCCCAAACATGGCCAATATCGCCGCTTCATTGGGTGCGCAAATGCCACGTTCGGTAATTAATCCAGTCACTAAGCGCGCTGGGGTTACATCAAAGCCGTGATTCACCGCTTGCGTGGTTTCCGGGCAAATCAATACAGGTTCAATTGCTCCCGCGGCACTTTTTCCAATCACATAACGCACCTCGTCTTGGTTTCGTTCCTCAATGGGTATTTCTTTAAGTCCATCCCGCACCGATAAATCCAAGGTGGTTGAAGGGAGTGCTACGTAAAATGGAATCTTGTTGTCGAATGCTGCCAAGGCCTTCAGGTAAGTCCCAATTTTGTTGGCTACATCCCCATGGCGTGTAGTACGGTCGGTACCAACAATGACCATATCCACCATGCCGTGCTGCATCAAATGCCCTCCGGCATTGTCCACAATTAAGGTATGCGGTATGCCGTGGCGTGTAAGTTCATAGGCTGTAAGGTTCGCTCCTTGATTGCGCGGTCGCGTTTCGTCTACATAAACATGTACGTCAAAACCCTTCTGTTTGGCTTGATAAATGGGCGAGGTTACCGTACCCCATTCAATACAACCCAACATACCCGCATTGCAATGCGTTAATATGTTAATGCGCTGACCCGGTTTTTTAGACGCAATTTCTTCTAAAATCGGAAGACCGTGCACGCCAATTAAACGGCAGGTTTCTACGTCTTGCTCCACAATGGCCTGGGCTTCTTCCCAAGCGGTTTGAACTAAATCCTCGGCTCCTTCTAAGCGCGCTTTCATTCGATTCAAGGCCCAGAACAGGTTAACTGCCGTTGGTCGTGAATTCGCCAGCGCCTCAAAGGCCCGATCCATAACGTCTTGATTGCGGTTTTCCTCAACGCAGGTTTTGGCGGCCAAATAAATTCCATAGGCTGCAGTGGCTCCAATCAAGGGTGCCCCACGAACCACCATATCCTTAATGGCGGCTTCCGCTTCTTGATAGGTATGCAACTTCACCACCACCCATTCATGGGGTAAAAACCGTTGGTCTATGACCTCAACAAAACGGTCTTCGGTGGGCCAAATCGTTCTAAATGGACTGGACAAGCTTAGAGATTGAATGCCGCTTTGATGCGATCAACATAATCTAATTTCTCCCATGTGAACAATTCCACTTCAAGAGATTTCTTTTCTCCGTTTGGCGCTTCAAATACTTTCGTTTTCTTCTCATAATCACGTCCCATGTGTCCAAACGAGGCAGTTTCTGAATAGATCGGATTTCTTAATTTCAAACGTTGTTCAATGAAGTACGGACGCATGTCAAAAATCTCTTCAATTTTCTTAGCGATTTCACCGTCGGTCATGTCCACCTTAGAAGTACCGTAGGTATTAACATATAACCCACACGGTTCAGCCACGCCAATCGCATATGAAACTTGCACTAAAACCTCATCACACAAGCCTGCAGCCACCATATTCTTCGCAATGTGACGGGTAGCATAAGCTGCTGAACGGTCTACTTTTGATGGATCTTTACCAGAGAACGCTCCACCTCCGTGAGCTCCTTTTCCTCCGTAAGTATCCACAATGATTTTTCTTCCTGTTAACCCGGTATCTCCGTGCGGACCACCGATTACAAACTTACCAGTAGGGTTAATGTGATATTCGATTTGATCATTAAATAAGGCTTGTAAGCTCGGTTTAAGCTTAGCCTTTACTCTTGGAATCACAATTTCTATGATGTCTTTTTTAATCTTCGCTAACATGGTAGTTTCCTCATCAAAATCGTCATGCTGCGTTGAAACTACGATGGTATCAATGCGTTGCGGCACGTTATCATCCGAATACTCAATGGTTACTTGAGATTTCGCATCCGGGCGCAAATATGAAATTAACTGCGGTTCGTTGTTGCGAATCCAAGACAATTCCTGTAAAATTTTATGGGCAATATCTAGCGCCAAAGGCATGTAATTGTCCGTTTCTTTGGTGGCATACCCAAACATCATTCCTTGGTCACCCGCCCCTTGATCTTCTGGATTTTTACGCTCTACCCCTTGATTAATATCAGAGGATTGCTCGTGAATCGCTGAGAAAATACCACACGAATTCGCGTCAAACATATACTCCGATTTGGTATAACCAATCTTTTGAATGGTTTCACGTGCAATTTTCTGAACATCTAAATATACCGTGGTTTTAACCTCTCCAGCTAACACTACCTGACCGGTGGTCACTAGGGTTTCACAGGCTACTTTCGACGTGGGGTCAAAGGCCATAAAATGATCGATTAACGCATCAGAAATTTGATCTGCTACTTTATCTGGGTGCCCTTCTGACACCGACTCTGAAGTAAATAAATATGCCATTTAAGTATTGTTTTGTGCAAAAATAGGGAATTTCATCGAATTTTTAAGGGCTTACCAAAGCGGTTTACCTGCATTTACGCGATCCTTCAAGAGCGCATTCGGCCGATATCGGTCTTCCCCATAGCGCTCATGCAGTGCATTTAATTGGGATAAGACCGCGGAAGGACTAATTTCTTCTGCCCAAGCTAAGAGTCCTTTTGGATAATTTACGCCCTTCATCATCGCCAGGTCAATGTCGTTTGGTGAAGCCACCTGCATCAATACGGCATCATAGGCTTCATTAATGAGCATGGCAATAATGCGATTAAAAATTTGTTGAAGTAAGGCTTCGTCCCTATTAGGTTCGGGGCGATCTGTGGAATAATCATGAAATCCTCGGCCTGTTTTTCTACCGAACAAGCCTGCTTCTTTTAATCGTTTTTGGGTAAAGGAAGGTTTAAACCGTGGATCGAAATAGAACGCTTCAAAGACGGTTTCAGTGACCGTATAGTTTACATCATTTCCAATGTAATCCATCAATTCAAAGGGCCCCATCTTAAAGCCACCAAGGGACGTCATTGCGTAATCAATGGTAGCAAAATCAGCGATTCCTTCCTCATACATTCGTAGGGCTTCCCCATAAAAAGGACGAGCTACTCGGTTCACGATAAATCCTGGGGTATCCTTACAAACCGCCACCGTTTTTCCCATAGCAGCAATAATTTCCTCTGCTTGGAGCACCACTTCAGGGGAAGTAAGCACGCTTGGAATCACCTCTACCAAGGGCATAAGGGTTGCGGGATTAAAAAAGTGAATCCCTAAAAACCGTGCAGGCGAAGTTAAGGCGCTTGAAATGGAAGCAATCGATAAGGAGGAGGTGTTGGAAGCCAAGATACAGTGAGCGGATACCACCTGTTCAAGGGATTGGAACACTTGATGTTTAATGCCTAAATTTTCAACGATGGCTTCAATAACTAAATCTGCCAAACGTGCCTCATCAAGCGATTGAACAAAATGTAAGCGCGCGTTGATGCTGTGATGCATGGGTTCATCAATTTTACCTTTTTCCACCAAGGTAGCTAAGGATTTATTGATTCCTGCCTGCGCTTTACTCAGTTGGTCCTCCGATAAATCGTATAACCACGTTTCAAATCCTTTTTGCGCGGCTAACTGGGCAATACCTGCACCCATGGTACCTGCACCTACTACAAAAATTCGTTTTGCCATTATTTTCCTGTAAAATTTGGTTTTCGTTTCTCTAGGAAGGCCTGAACCCCTTCCTTAAAATCAGCCGTATTTCCGGCCTCAACCTGTAACTTTAATTCCGTCTCTAATTGTTCATCCATGGATTGAAACCAACTCAACTGAACCGCCTGCTTGGTTAAGGCCAAGGCCTTTGTGGGCATGCTTGCCAGGTTGGAGATGAAAGCATTGGTTACCTGATCATAATCCGCGGCCGGTACGGCCTTGTAAATCATGTTCATGCGTTCCGCTTCTGCAGCGCTCACTTTATCGCCAGTCATCATTAAGGCTAAGGCTTTTTGCGAACCGATCAAGCGTGGGAGCAAATACGTACCTCCCGAGTCGGGTATTAAGCCAATTTTCGAAAATGCTTGAATGAAACTGGCCTGTTCATGTGCCAAAACAATATCACACGCCAAGGCAATGTTTGCCCCTGCCCCTGCAGCAACGCCATTAACTAGGGCTATTACCGGTTTAGCAAGCGCACTGATTTTTTTAATGATGGGATTATAATGTTCAGAAAGAATTCGTTCTAAACCAGGCCCATCGGGCGCAACCGCTTCTCCAAGATCTTGACCCGCGCTAAACGCCTTTCCATTGCCGGT